>Ga0209554_1001429_pt1 | contig 18066 bp, 14 predicted proteins | sample MarorgKNORR_S2LV_5_FD_188221 | JGI IMG/M metagenome (GOLD analysis project Ga0209554, IMG submission 188221) | Marine microbial communities from the Southern Atlantic Ocean, analyzing organic carbon cycling - Bottom_A/KNORR_S2/LV (SPAdes) (version 2) | ecosystem: Environmental > Aquatic > Marine...
AGTTATTCAAACGCTCGACCCCCTCGAACTGAGCACCGGAGATTATGTGCTCAGTGGTGGAGAAATCCCTGCCCTGCTTCTTGTTGATGCAGTCGTAAGGCTTCTCCCAGGCGTCCTTGGCCATGCAGATTCTGCTGACCAAGACTCCTTTTCAAAGCGAGGTAGCGAAGGCAAACGCCTTCTCGACTGCCCGCATTACACGCGTCCACGTGTATGGAATGAAAAGGAAGTGCCAGAAGTGTTACTGAGCGGCGATCACAAAGCCGTCGATCAGTGGCGGCAAGAGCAAATGGAATCGCGAACAAAAACGCGGCGCCCAGACCTGCTCGACAATGAGGAAGTTGACCCCTGAGCATGACTCAAGTCACATGTGTGAATCCACACTACTTACGAAAGGAGCCCAACCATGGGTAGCCAAAAACTAGTTGAATCAATCACAGAAACACAATTGCGCGATGCTGATTTCTTCCCAGATTTTCACGTCGGTGACACTATCAATGTGCACTACACAATCGTTGAAGGTGAAAAGGAACGTATTCAAGTGTTCCAAGGTGTCCTCATTGGACAAAAAAGCCGCGGTGTAAACGCAACCATTACGGTTCGACGTATCGTTGCAAACGAAGGTGTTGAAAGAATCTTCCCGCTACATTCACCACGAATCGCAAAGATCGAAGTTGTTCGCCAAGGTGATGCGCGACGTGCGAAGTTGTACTTCCTACGCGACCGTGTTGGCAAATCACGACGCTTACGTGATCGTCGTCGTGGTCTTAAGAACTGACTTATTTCAAAATCACAATCCAAAAAACAGCGGCGTTCCAATTTGGAACGCCGCTGTTTTTTGGTGGATGTACGAGAAGTTAGCCGGTTTTTCGATACTCACTTCGGTCTCTGAAGAAAGAGCCGGTTGGAGATTGTGCTTGTGCCTTCGCCTTGCCGTTTTCAGCAACATGACTGCTGATTTCAAAGTTTGCACAGACCGGGGTCGTCCCCTCCGACGACCCTGATCCAGTGAAATTGGTATTTGTTGAGGAGCGTTTTGCCCTTGCTGCTTCAATGGAGCGTGCCATCGCTGCGAGCATTGGTCTGATGTGTTCTGATGCGTTTGTTCTGTTATTCATTGTTTTAACTCCTTTGTAGGACTTGGACTATGGAACTATCGGTCTAAGAATTGTCTGACTTTTGTACCAATTCAAAAAGTTTTACGTCCAATAACAACTAGAATTTGTGGTTGTTATAGAAAGAGAAGTCTTTGTAAGGGCGGTTTCTTTCAGAAATTATTCTGTGGTACCTAGCACCAACAGAATTTTAAACATCACGGCGATGTTCTGCAGCATTCCGTGCCACATCGTCGTAAATCGTCTCAAGCAGCCCAGCAAATGGAAACTTACCCACCATGGTTGATTGACCAAGGCGGCGTAACAATGCGTGTGGCAAGTGGTTTGGCATCGGTGAAGAGTCAGCCTCTTTCACAGGATGTGGACAACGCCAGAAATCTTCCAAGCAATCTTCTATTGGCAAAATGGCTGGTAAATCATCGCTACGGATGCTTGCGTGCGCTACTGCCTGCCCCTTCGCGTCCAGTGTTCTTGCTTGCCGTAATTTCCCAAGCAAATCTTCTGTTGTTGTCCCGCGTAATTCGAAGAATAACATGGGCATCGATAACAATCGCTCAGCAGTTAAAAACAATGCTGCTGCAGCGTGTTTACAAGGTCGCTTATCTCCACAAGAGCAAACGGGTTTCAAACCATTTGCAATTGGTTCAAAACCACAATCACGAAATATGCCTGCAAGTGATGAGGGGACTCGTCCAGCCGAAAGCCTCGCTGCAATACGTGCTTCAACAGCCATTCTTCGTGCAACTTTCACCCAGTCGTCCGAAGACAAAATTGAAATATCAATTTGTAATTTGTATGGTTTTTCTTCGGTGCATTGGACTGAAGCAGTGATCACGCCTTCACGAATCTTTAACACACGAACTTGACCGTCCATCGCATACGTCATTCCAGCAACAACATTTGCTGGTGAAAAGACTGTATCAATCGTTTCAAGCATCCATGATGCTGGAGGATGCGATCGAAGATCTTCCATCGCACTTTTTAAACGCATCGACAATTTCTTTGGTCGTGGCTTTGTTGGTCTTCTCATTAATCTGTCTCCAATGCAGAGTCGCGAAGCACGAGCATCTCACGAAGTTGACCAGCTGTGAGTTCGGACATCCACTTCTCTCCAGAACCAACAATATTGTCCGCAAGTTCCATTTTTTGCTCAATCATCTGATCTATACGCTCTTCAAGTGTTCCTGTACACACAAATTTATGGACATGGACTGTTTTGAGTTGACCAATTCGGAATGCTCGATCAGTCGCTTGATTTTCAACAGCAGGATTCCACCAACGGTCATAATGGAACACATGGTTTGCCGCTGTTAAGTTCAAACCAACACCCCCAGCTTTTAATGAGAGGATAAATACAGGCACTCCACCGTTTTCATCTTGGAATCGATCAATAAATTGCTGTCTTCGCCGCGTAGGTGTCCCGCCATGCAAGAACATCGTTTCGCAATCAAGATCATGTTGAATCATTGCGGTCAACAACCGTCCCATTTCGCGGAACTGTGTAAAGACCAATGCTTTTTCCCCAGTTGCAAGTACTTCTTCTAAGAGAGACATGAGTCGATTCGCTTTTCCAGATCGCTGCGTTTGCAAGCCGGGAGCAAAAATTTCAGATGTGGGAGCACCGTCACGGTGACCGGCCTGCGCATAATGTCCGGGGTGGTTGCAAATTTGTTTTAGTTTTACAAGGGTTGAGAGAACAAGCCCACGCCTTTGAATACCGTCAGAACGTTCAACTTCACCGATCATCTTCCCTACAACATGCTCGTACAAACTTGCTTGTTCACGCGTTAAGTTTGCGTACTCTTTTGTTTGTACGCAATCTGGAAGGTCGTCAATCACCGTTGAATCGGTTTTGAGACGACGTAACACAAACGGTTGAATCATTTGACGTAATTTTTCCGCCTTCCGAGGGTCGCGACGTTGTTCAATTGGTCGAGCAACAGATCGTCGAAATTTCGCAGCAGGACCAAGGTAGCCGGGGTTGAGGAACTCCATGATTGACCAAAGTTCAATCAGTCTGTTTTCAACTGGTGTACCAGTCAATGCGACGCGGTGCCACGCGTTGAGATTTCGAATGGACTGAGCCTGTTTTGTTGGCGGATTCTTGATGTACTGCGCCTCATCTAGACAAACACGGTGCCATGTGATTGGACCCAGTGTTTCTCGGTCGCGATGAATTAATCCATACGTTGTAATGACGACATCGCAATCGGCAACTGAATTATTGAATTCTTCGCCGAGTGGACGATCGGGTCCATGATGTATATGTACGCGTAATTCTGGAGAAAATTTATCTATTTCTCGTTCCCAGTTTGCAACTACCGAGGTTGGAACGATCAGCAGGGTTTGCCCAACAACAGCGGCATTTTCTGCTCGTTCATGTTGAAGTAAAGCAATCAATTGAATTGTTTTTCCAAGACCCATATCATCAGCAAGACATGCGCCGATGCCAAAACGAGAGAGGAATGCGAGCCAACGTAATCCAGTGAGTTGGTACGGTCGTAGTTGACCTTCGAACAACGCAGGTTGAGGAATATCTGGAAGGGTTGCATCACTCGTTGTTGAATCAAGAAGTTCCTTCACCCACCCTGAAGCGCTCATGTCACTAATTTCTAGTGCACGCGTTGTATCGTCGTCGTCTTGGATCAAACGCAGCGCTTCAACTAAAGGCATGTGTGTCGTTGCACCTTCAGCGAATAATCTTCGAGCCTCTGCAATTGCACCTTCTTGTAAATGCACCCACCGACCATTAATTTGTACAAGTGATTGATCTTGGGAAAGTAGTTGTTCAAATTCTTCTTGGGATAAAACCTGTCCACCGATTGCAACTTTCCAACTGCACTCAACAATGGCGTGCAAGCCAAGCATCGAGCTTTCTGTTGATGGGCTATCGAGTCGAGCCGCCATGATCTCGTCCATCGACTGCGATTCTATGCGCAAACTAGCAGAAAGTCTGCTTTGTTCATTACCCCACCAGTTGGGTACTGCTACTAGAAAGCCAGATTCCTCAAGTAGAGGCATGTACTCCACAAGAAACCGGTGTGCTTCTTTTGTATTGAGAATCAACTCTGTTGGTGTTGATTCTTTCAGACTCTTTTCAAGTTTCCCGTACATCAACGATGCGCGGTCGAGTTCTCCAAGAAGTAATTCTGGAAGGCGATCGTCGCCCGCGTGTTCACCTCCAGCCTCAGCCCAAATTTCTTCCGCAGAAACTTCTCGCGACGCGTCGTCAGCAGAACGCAAACCAAAACGAAGGAGCCAGTGTTCACGATTTTCGTGTGGCTCAGATAAATCAAAGAGCAAGTGCCATGATAAATTTTCCCCAACATCACAGAGCCGCCCAAGCCAACGTCGAGCATCGGTGAATATTGTAAGAAGTCGGTCTGGGTCGCCCTTAACTGCAGTATTTCGGTGTAACAGGGCTTCAAGCCATGAAACATGCGCATCCTCTGTTGGATCCCAATCCTCAACAGCATCAATAAAATCGTCATTCACCAATGTATCGCGAATTAAGCCATCGGTCATATCTTCAAGTGCGTTTTCAAGAAGCCCCTGACCTTCAATTCCAGTTGATCTCACAGCAGGAGGCATTGCTTCTAGTAACTTGCCGAAGCGGTCAACAATTTCTTCGTCATGTAACCAAGTTGTCCACTTTCCTGAGAGGTGATTGCGATCTACTTGTTGTAACGTCGGAACGAACCGCTGGTCAACAAGAAGGTCAAGAGAAAAACGTGCAACGCTTGTCCAAAAACGAACGGAGTGCTCGACTTCGATCGTGTGATTCTTGGCTTCCCTTGTGAGAAGTGCAAGGAGGTGTACAGCATTTGATGGCGGAATTGCAATCGTTGGAACACGACATTCTGCTAGCAATGGTTCACCGTCGTGTTCATAGTCGCCAATAATGCTAATGAGCCGATCGCTTGGCCAGGGACCGAGCAAATCGTGTGGAAGATTTAATAGAAGTGATTCTTCTTTGTATGCACCAAGATCCAAACCAAGTTCGTGTAATGCTGTAACAAGTGTTGATGTAGATTCGGAAAAAGGATGTTCAGTTGTTGCTGATAAGACTGCAACGGTTGTATCACTACCGTTTTGTTCATGCTTCGCCGTTGCAGACGATCGACTTGGCATCAGGTTGAATCTCTCGAGAGATTCTGCCCAAAGATGAAGGTGGCCTGCCATCCAATTGGCGTGAATTACGAACATTGATCCTCCGTGCATGAATGATCGCGTTGGGGCTCGAACCCAAGACCGCCTGATTAAAAGTCAGGTGCTCTACCAACTGAGCTACGCGATCAAGAAACGACACATTCTACCCAAACAAACGCCCTTTGAGGGCTTTTTGGCAAATAATTCGTTCTGTTATCGGGGTTATTACATGAAAGGAACACGCAACCCTGTGATTCTCATATTGACTCTCAGCACGTTCAAGACTTCCCTTGTACTCGTCCGATAAGAGGGTTGGTCGAATGATCCCCAAAATGGAACTTTGGGCAAACCTACCAACCCTAATCTTCGTTCTACTCAGATGGAAAGAGTAAACGAACTTGAGTACGCGGCGAATCGTCGCATACGTGGTGTACCTATGACTTTTTCCCCCAATTTTGAACAATCAAAGACCGATATTTAACTAAAAATACTCAAAATGACTCAATCCGACAAGATTTATGACCGAGAACCTGCAAATGCTTGAAAATAATAATAACACCCCCAACACCCCCGAGACCTCCCACAGTGTCGTCCTCATGAAGGGTGAAACCAAGTGGCGTTTTGCGTGGAAAGATGGGGAGGAAACAGCTGCCGTCAAGGCAATTACCGAGATCGCTAAATCAACCGAAAACGACTTTGACTGGTTCGACGCCGCAATGGTGTGCCACGAAATGACCAAAATTACGGCCAAGGCCGCCTAAGAATTGGATCCCAAAATGAAAAAAAAGAATGTTGAACACTCCGTCCCCGTCGTAGCTGCTTTTCTTTCCTACCTATTGGATGAGCGACATTTCAGTGAATATACAGCAAAGTGTTATGGTGTCGATCTTCGCCAACTCATTATTTGGATTACTGAAGAACAAAATATTTCGATAAACTTGCCAGCAGAAGAATCTGCGTGGCAACGCTATTCCTCTGGAGAAAAAGAAGTTGCTGGACACGTTGGTCCTGAAACGATTACCGAACACATCGTAACTTCAGATACCGATTACCTTCGAAGTTTCCTCGCATACCTTGCTGAGTCGAATTACTCCCCCGCAACAATGGCGAGAAAAATTGCGACCCTTCGAAGTTTCTGCCGCTGGTTAGAACGCAATGGTGTCATCGATTCAAATCCAATGACACTTATTCGTACGCCACGACAAAAGAAGAGGTTACCAAAGGCAATTAACGTCGAGCAAGTTGAGCAACTTCTTTCTGCACCAAACGATAAAACACTTCTCGGTGCACGCGACCGAGCGATTCTTGAAACATTGTACTCCACGGGTATCCGCGTTAGTGAACTTGTTGGCATCAACTTCGGTGACATCGATGAAACGGGTCAAGCAATTATCATTCGTGGTAAGGGACGCAAGGAACGCATTGTTCCTCTTGGTTCGCACGCAATGGCTGCCATCGAACATTATCTTCAAATGATGAATACGCATAATGTTACGAACGAAACCGGCGAACCAGTATTTATCAACAAGCACAACACACGACTTTCAACGAGATCTGTTCGACGAAACGTCAGTAAATACCTAGAAAAGGTTGGCCTTGACCCAGTCATTAGCCCACACACGTTGCGGCACAGTTTTGCAACGCACTTGTTGGACAACGGGGCTGATCTTCGCAGCGTCCAAGAGTTACTTGGACACCAATCGCTCTCGACTACCCAAATTTATACGCACCTCACGACCAAACGTATGAAAGAGTCGTACGATTCAGCGCATCCTCGCGCCGAGGCTGGCTGATTAATCACCGCGGCTAATTAAATACACTGAAAATAAACTCACCGAGGGTGAGTTTATTTGATGGGGACAAGCAATACTTCGACTGCATCGAAGTAACGCTGGGCTTCGTTCAGGCTGCGAATCGGTAAGAATTTTGAATTGTGGCTGACGAACTCGATCGTTGGTGGAGTTGTAGGAAGCAAATACACTGAAAACAAAATATCTCGTCTGTCCCGCTGTGGCCTTTGACGTGGAAGTTGTAACGAACGATGAATGATTCGTTTCACATCTATCTGTCCTTGCTTTGGATGTAATTCAACTTCATTTTCTGCGACTATCCAACGTTTCCGAAAGTTGTCCGATTCGTACTGTGGAGCCATAGCAGTTGCAACCATCGCAGTCCAAAGGTGGGATCGGTCAATCTCTGGAAAAGTTTGCTGCATCGGGGCACTACAACCCGAAAGTATGACTGTTGTAAGTATGCATACAATGAGTTTTATCATTCTTCCATTGCCTCGTCTGGAATATCCGCATTTGTATAGACATTCTGCACATCATCATGCTCTTCAAACGAATCGATCATCCGAAGAATCTTCCCTCCAAGTACTGCATCACAGTCGACCAAAGTGGAAGGAAGCATCGTAATCTCAGCGGACATGACTTCAATTGCTGCGGTTTCTAACGCTTGTCGTAAATTTAAAAATTGTGTCGGTTCGCAAGTCACTTCCCAGCCACCCTCGGTTTGCTCGATGTCATCAGCACCTGCATCAAGGGCAGCATCCATCAGTTGTTCCTCTGTTGTATTGCCAGTTTCAATGAAAATCACACCCTTACTTGCAAATCCAAATGCAACAGAGCCTGGTTTCGCAAGATTGCCGCTTCCTTTTTCAAACAACTTACGCATTTCTGGAGCAGTACGCTTGACGTTGTCAGTCAACACATCAATGATGACAGCGACACCGCTTGGACCATACCCTTCATAGCGAACTTCTTCGTATCGAACACCTTCGTCACCTTTGCCGCTTGCCTTTTTAATCGCATTTTCAATCGTATTCTTCGCCATGTTTACAGCCTTGGCGTCAACAATCGCATATCGAAGCGTTAAATTTGTTTCCGGATCAGGACCAGCATTCTTCACAGCAACCATTATTGCGCGACTGCATTTCGACCATGCTTTTCCTTTGACAGCATCTTGTCGCGCTTTTCGGTGTTTGATGTTTGCCCATTTACTATGACCAGCCATGATTAGCGAACTCCATGTTTCTTGGGTTCAAATGGGTCTTTACCTTCTTGAACCGCTGTTAGTTTCTCGTGTAGGTTTCTTACGACGCTACCTATTTCAAGATCATACAACGCCTCAGGCGTTGCGATTGAAATTCCCCAAATCGAATACATGACGCCTTGATATCCTTCAACGATCGCTTGGTAATATTCTGGAGAGCGAAGTGTTGAGTATGCCTGCTGCCATGCTGCGATGGCATCCTTGCGTTGATGTGCTTGCCAATATGCATCGCCAAGGTGATCAAGAATTTGTGGATCGCTACCGGATGCATTGAGTGCATCGATGAATAAATCAATTGCTTCACCTGTTTTTCCCTGTAACAATTTCATGAAACCAATTGTGTCTAGTACGAATCCCTGAGTTTGATTTAATTCGTATGCCTGATTTGCAAATGCGACAGCTTCATCTGTCGCGCCTTCTTTCTGGAGCAATGACCATGCTAAATTATTTACTGCGACAAGATCCGTTTCATCCAAATCAACCGAAACTTGATATAACAAAATTGATGCCTCTACACTGCCAAGAGAGGACATCGATTGAGCTGCAGTAGAAAGTGCATGCGCGAGTGTTTTTGGCTCGTACCACTGTGGACGTAACGGAATTCTCCCATTTTCTCCAATTGCCTGAAATGTAGCAAGTGTAACTTCACCACTTCCACCAGCAGCAACCTCTATTACAGGCATCGCGCTTAAAATTATCGATTGCCGACGTGGTTCAAGTTCTGCTACTGCTAATTGTGCAAGTTGCAGGGCAACACTTGGATCGCCAACATCCACAAGTTGTTGCAGGACGCTCAACCAAACCGACCCTTGAGAATGCAAGAGTTGCGAAAGCGATAGCACGATTAATTTTTGTACTTGCATGCGAAACATCGCACTTGTTTCGGTATCACCAATTTTACGTAACGCTGTTGAAAGGGCAACGTCTCTGAGCAGCATATCTGTAGGAGTTCTTTCAGGCTTACTTGTGATGTCTTGTATTCGTAGTCTTGAGAGCAACTGTACTGCTTTTCGATATTCTCCCACCATCGCTGCGTCCAAACCAATCACGTAAAGTGCTTGGCTATTGGTTGGATCACGCAGTAAAGTTTCACCCCACGCCTTAAATGCTGCATCTGGCCTATTAATTTCATCAAGAGAAATAGCCATCGCTAACCAAGGGGATGGCGAAGTATGATCCAGCTCTGTCGCTTGAAGATAATATGAAATCGCTTCTCGATGTTGGTTTGAGGCTGCTAAATCGCGACCTGTAACATAGGCCCTTGCTGCTTTTCGAGTGGGTCGCAATGTTGGAACTGGATGGTTCAGAATTGCGTACTTTGAAATGTGCTGGTTTACTGCGTCTGTTTTCGCGGGTTCAATTACAGATGTAACTACAAGGGTTAGAACGAATATAAAAGTTGATGTCACTTCTTAGATATCTTATTTTTTGCAGTCTTTTTCTTTGTTGCTTTCTTTTTGACAACCTTTTTCTTCACGCTTCTAGTAGGTATTTTTTTTACTACTTTCTTTGTGGTTTTCTTAGTAGTTTTCTTTGCTGTCTTCTTGGTAGTCTTTTTCTTCGCTACTGGATTCGACTCAACCCACGCGTGAAGGCTACCGTGGACTTTTGCAACATCTTTTGCTTTTACTTGTCTCCCAAGCCAAGATGCTGCTTCTTCCAAGTTCGCCTCTTCGTGCAAAACACCTTCGCTCAACAATGCTCGGAACGTTCGGTCATCCACTGGGAAAGTGGAAACTCCAAAGCAAAGAGAAAGGACACGACCTGACACAAAATGTGTCATGCCTTCAAGTGTTTGAATGTATTCTTTCGCTTCTGTTTTACCCGCACCTTCAAGACTGGTTAGTTTCACATCGTGTTCACGAAGATAAACACCACGAAGGATCGAGCGAAGTCTGCGTGCCCGCTCTTCAGCTTGCGGATAGGAGACACCAATGACACCTATTGTTTCATGTGGCATATTCATTCGCAAATCGTTTAAGTCAATAAACGCGCTCATTAACTTTTTGTACGCTGTGGTTGCTTGCCGAGTTGAAGCATTCCATAGTAATTGAGAATAAATCAACTCTGCAATTGAACCATCTTTATGTGCTTGGGCAGTTGCTGAGGGAAGTTTCTTGCAAAATGTTTTGAATTTCTTCGCGTACACTGTGGAGTTTTTCAATGGATTACCCTTCCGTATTGTATTTCTTTGTTCGCGCTTCGTCTTCAGCGCGTGCTTGTTCAATACTTGCCATGACATCCTGCTCACGGCGTAGTTTTTTATCAATTCTAAAGTGCAACTTTGGCATTCTTCGAATGCGAATTTTGTCCGCTGCTTTTCTGCGTAACCACCGCGATGCTGATTGTAATCCGTGCATAGAAAGTTCTTCGTGTTCGTGTGGGATAACGGAACAAAACACAGTTGCATCTGCTAAATCGGGCGAGACTTCTATTGTTGTAATCGTGATTAATCCCTTTACTCGTGGGTCAGAAATCCCACGAACAATCACGTCTTGAATTGCTCGCTTCAAGGTCGCTGCGACTTGTTCAGTTCGTTGTGTCATTCTGTTTTTTGCGTTAGAGCGTCCGTTCAACTTCATGTGTTTTGTAGCATTCAATGACGTCGCCAACTTTGATGTCATCGTAATCATTGATCTTCATGCCACATTCCTGACCCGATTTCACTTCTTTTGCATCATCTTTAAATCGTTTGAGTTGCTCAAGACGACGATCCGATTCAATAACAATTCCATCGCGAGTCACACGAATTTGTTGATTCCGCTCGACAGTGCCATCGGTTACATAACAGCCAGCGATCATGCCGACTTTCGAAATTTTAAATACATCACGAACCTCAGCGTGACCAAGAACTTCTAGCTTGATTTCAGGATCAAGCAGCCCTTGTAGCGCCTTTGTCAGATCATCAGTAAGATCGTAGATCACATCGTAATATCGAATTTCAACCCCTTTTTGCTCTGCAAGACGTCGAGATTTAGGTGTACTTGTTGCATTAAAACCAACAACAATTCCACTACATGTACCTGCAAGATTAATATCGGATTCATTAATCCCGCCAACGGCAGCGTGTTTAATCGAAATCCTTGCTTCGTCATTGCCTATCTTAGCGATGGTACTTCTAAGTGTTTCGATTGAGCCTTGCACATCACCTTTGATGATGACGGGAAGTTCACGAATATCCGCAGATTTCATCTGTTCAAAAATGTTGTCCAGTGTGATCTTGTCACGAAACAAATCTTTTTGTCGTTCGATTAAAATGCGTTCTTTCGCTGCTGCTTCAGCTTCCTTTTGTGATTTTACGATGTAAAACTTATCGCCAGCATCTGGAACTTCACTAAATCCAGAAATTGACATCGGCATGGAAGGCGACGCAGAATCAACTTGTTCTCCGCGGTCGTTCGTCAGTGAACGGAGTCGTCCATAACCTCGTCCAGCAACGATGTAATCACCCTTCTTTAAGGAACCTTGTTGTACTAAGATGCTTGCAACGGGTCCATACCCATCAGCGAGATGCGCTTCGATCACAGTTCCCTCTGCTGGACCACCGAAATCAGCTTTGAGATCTAAAAGTTCTGCTTGGTAATCCAAAATATCAAGTAGGTCTTGAATACCCTCGTTTTTAATCGCACTTGTGCGGATTACTTCGGTATCACCGCCCCAGTCAACTGGATTGAGTTCATGTTCAGCAAGTTGACCAAGAATTCTCTGAATGTTATCATCTGTTGCTTCAGCTTTGTCAATTTTGTTCAAAGCAACAACAATTGGAACCCCAGCCGCTTTTGCGTGAGCAATTGATTCAATTGTTTGTGGCATCACACCATCGTCCGCTGCAATAACAAGTACAACAATGTCTGTTACCTTTGCACCACGAGCCCTCATTTCGGTAAATGCTTCGTGACCGGGTGTATCGATGAACGTCACCATGCGTTCGCCGTCTCCTGCTTTTACTGGCACGCGGAATGCACTGGTTGTTTGTGTAATTCCACCTGCTTCACCATCGGCAACATTCGTATTGCGAATATTGTCGAGTAGAGAGGTTTTGCCATGGTCAACATGACCAAGTATTGTGACCACTGGTGCACATGGCTGTTCATCAACTACGGTTCGATCCGTAAACGAGTCAGCAATTTTATCCACTTCGGTTTTTAACTCAATAACGTTTAATTCAATACCCCACTCCATCATCATTTCAATCGCTTTTTCCGTTTCTACATTGTCGTTCACTGTTGCCATCGTGCCATCAAGCATCAGTTTCTTAAGAATTTCGTTCGCTTTAATACCTGTTGTTGCAGATAGTTCTTTGATTGAAACAGGTTCTAAAATCGAAACCTTGCCGCCAGTTTGTGCAAGCGTTTTTGCTTGAACAGCTTGCTTACCTGTTCGTTTTTGATTATCTCGCCGAGCTTGCCTAAAGAATCCACCACTTCGTCGTAACCGGTTTTCTCTTTCAAGCAAATCTTGTTGACGCCAGTTGTTGTCATTGCGGGTTTGCGTTGGTACATTGCGATTGGTTCGCTCACCCTCATGGCTTGCACCACGACGTTTATTCCTACGTGAATCTGGCCTATTTGTACTAGGGGGAATATCTGCAGAACCTCCACGAGGAGTTCTAACTCCACCTCCACCCGGAGATGATTGCTGCATTGGTGGGCGGCGTTTTGTTCGTGGTTCTGGTTCTGGCTCTGGTTCTTCGACGCGAATCACACGAGGACCTGCCATTTTCGCTTTTACAGGCGTTGCCATTTTACGCCCAACTGGTTTGACGGGATCAGATTTGCCTGGTGTTTTCTTCGTTGTCTTTTTCTTTGTTCCTGCTTTTGCTGTTGCATCTTTCGAAGTTGTTTTATTCTTACGCGTTGTTTTCTTTGCTTTTGCGCGCGCCTTTTTTACGTCAACTTTGGCACTTGTTTCAACTGCTGAACTCGATGATTTGGTATCTGCGGCTTCACTAAACCATTCAGCGATTGTTGCAGACAGCCCAGCCGACACAGCAGATTGATGATTAACAATGCGATCAACGCCTTCGTCAGCGCACTTTTTAACGATGTCTTTCGAATTAACACCTAGTTGTTTCGCTAGGTGATGAACTCTTGTTGTGATTGCTTTTTTTGCCAAAGCGTATTCTCCGTACGTACTACATATTATGCAGTCGTATCTGTTTGCTCCGTTTGTTCACTATCTGTAACAACTACTGTTTCTTCGTCTTCAACCACCGCTTCATCTTCGATTGTAGATTTCTCTACAGGTGCGTCTAAGCCAAGAATCGAATCTGCAGCGGCTTCAGCATCATCATCGATTTCACCATCAAGGACTGCTGCTGCTGCTGCTTCTTCTTCGAGGGCACGAGCCTCTTCGGCTTCTTTTTCTACTTCACGTTGAAGTGTGACTTCTTTAGATTTCATAATTGCTGCTTCAACGCATCTGTCAGCAACTTGATCTTCAATTTCAAGGTCTGTCACCATGACATTTCGACCGATTTCTTCAACATCAAAGACACTGATGATGCCCATTGCTGCCATTCGATCAAGCATTTCTTCGGTAACACCCTCAATTTCTTTCAGTGCTTCCCAAAGTGTTTCAAGGCCCTTGGTGTATTCGTCTGGTGTAAGGATGTCGATGTCCCAACCTGTTAACCGTGCTGCAAGCCGAACGTTTTGGCCTCGACGACCAATTGCAAGTGAGAGTTGATCATCACGAACAACAATTGTTGCGCGACCAAGTTCGAAACAAAGACTCACATCTTCTACTTCTGCAGGTTTTAGTGCATTTGATATGAGAACTTGACTTGATTCGTTCCAACGAACTATGTCAATTTTTTCGCCGCCAAGTTCTTCGACAATATTACGAATTCGAGAACCCCGAACACCAACACATGCACCGACTGGATCAATTTTTGAATCGTTTGAAGTCACTGCAATTTTTGTTCTGAACCCAGGCTCGCGAGACATCGCACGAATTTCAATTACGTGTTCGTGCACTTCAGGAACTTCTGTTTCAAAAAGTTTTCGAATGAAATCGGCATGACTGCGTGACAAAACGATTTTTACTTGACTTCCGGTGTCGCGAACATCGATGACAAAACAACGAATGCGATCACCAACATTAAATTGTTCGCCCGGAATTTGCTCAGATCGTGGCATAAATCCTTCGACGCGTCCGCCCTTGTCAAGTTGGACGATGAGTGATCCACCCTCGTATCTGCTGCATGAACCTGTTAAAAGTTCGCCAACCTTGTCAGCGTACTCATCAAAAATACTAGATCGTTCGTCTTCCCTGAATCTTTGAATCATGACTTGTTTCGCAGTTTGTGCGGGAATGCGACCAAGGTCTTCAAGTGGAATTTCAACAGCACCTTCAGGAAGAAGTCGCCAAATTGTAATTTCACCCGTGAGCGGATCCATGTTGCATGAGAACTCTTCAGTATCAAGAGAATTAAAATGTCGTCGTGCAGCACTAACCATCGCTTGTTCGAGGTCTTCAATAATGACGGAAGTTTCAATCTTCCGCTGTGCTGCGATTGTTTTGATGAGTTCTAATGTTTCGGTGTTCATGATTCTTAAACCTTATGTAATTATTAAATTATTGAGATGTCGGGATAATGCTATGAAAAATGCCACGGTTCGCGAAGCGGAACCAGTGGCCTAAAACCGTGAGGTCGTCAGTAACGAGAATCGTTACCGTGCTTGAGATGGAGCAATACTCAATACACGACCAAATTCCTTCTGCAGGAAAAAACACCTGCTAAGGGAAGGCTCGAGGCCACAAGATGACTGCGATTAGCAGCCATGGCGGGAAGAAAGATGTAAGGATCCACCTTGGATCATTACCGTGCTCCTTTACGAGATCATTCAGCCACATACGATGTGGACTGAAGCGGTATAGGGTACGCCGACAAGGGGCTAAAAGCAACCTCAACCACAACAAACCATCCTCTTAGTCGTTACATTGCATGGTTCCTATGAAAAAACAGATAACCCAATTTTTAGTCCTTTTAGCAGTGTTTTTTGGCTCAACCGCCCTTGCACAGCCGGGCGTGTTTCGCGATTCTAGGGATCGGGTATCCGTTTCAATTATCGTAGAACCCCAACAAGTTCTCGCAGGCAGTGATCTCATCATCGCTGTTGTACTCGATCACGAGGAACACTGGCACACCCATACCAACAATCCGCAAGTGCCCGAAGCTCTTGGCGACCCCGAAGATTACTACGCAACTGAGATTTTGATCGAAACCCCAGAAGATTCTCCTCTGACAATTCACAGTGAATTTATTCAGTGGCCAGAATCAGTTGATGTCGAAGTTGGGTTCATCGGCGTACCTGTCGATTACGCGGTGTTCGCTGAGAGAGCGGTTGTCTACATCCCAGTAACGGTTGCAAGTAATGCAAAACTTGGAAGTACAACAATAAGAGTTCGAACAATTTTTCAAGCATGCGACGAAACGACATGCATGGCACCAACACCAATGCAAGGGCAAGGACCACGTTGGGAAGAGTACGGAATTCAAAAAACGATAGACATTGTGTCTTCCAAACAATCGGGGTTGGGAAACGCGCTGGATCTTTTTGATGATTTTGACAGTTCTGTGTTTGGAAAAATACACGCGGGTGTGAGTGCTCCAAGCGAGGAAATTAAATTTGATTTATTTGGGATCATTAAGTTCAATCTCGAGCCAAGCGGATCTCTAGGTATGTTCTTGCTCATCCTTGTTGCGATGGGCGGTGGTTTTTTATTAAATCTCACACCGTGTGTTCTGCCAGTAATACCCCTCAAAATTATGAGTTTGAGCAAGAGCGCGGGGAACCGAAAAGCGACGCTGATCCTTGGGGTTTGGATGATGCTCGGCGTGATGGCGCTTTGGCTTGCTCTTGGTGGCGCAATTGCAGTTTTTAGCGGTTTTACTGCGATTAATCAACTCTTTCAATATCCTGCTTTTACGATAGTACTTGGCATCTTTATCGGTGTTATGGCTGTTGGCATGGGTGGTCTCTTTTCAATTCGATTGCCAAACTTTGTCTATACATTCAATCCTAAACACGACTCGTGGCTTGGATCGTTTTTGTTTGGAATCATGACTGCTGTACTTTCAACGCCATGCACCGCTCCATTTATGGGCGCAGCCGCTGCGTGGGCAACAACACAATCTGCAGTGTGGACGATGTCTGTGTTTGGTGCAATTGGTTTTGGGATGGCTGTTCCATATCTTGTACTCGCTGCGTTTCCACATCTTGTAGACAAAATGCCAAAAGCTGGAGCCTCAAGTGATGTCATCAAACAAGTTATGGGTTTACTCATGCTTGCAGCTGCTGCATACTTCTTAGGTGTTGGATTAAGTTCCCTCTTCCAACAAGAGGGTGCGCCACCAACACGTGTGTATTTGTGGGTAGTTGCACTCTGCGTCGCCGCGGCGGGGTTGTGGCTCGCGTGGAGGACACTTCGAATCACAAAACGATCAGGCATGCGTCTTGTATTTGTTGGAATCGGTGTTGTCATGTTTGTTTCATCAATCGTTTTAGGCAATCGTCTAACAAAAGATGGTCCAATAGATTGGGTGTATTACACACCCGTAATTTTGGAAGACGCGCTCGCTAAAGGCGACACTGTTGTGCTGGAATTTACTGCAGAATGGTGTCTCAACTGCAAATTTCTTGAATCCACTGTGTTGCATTCATCCCGTGTTGTTGAGGCATTTGAAAGTGATAACGTTTCACCAATTAAAATTGACTTAACGGGTAACAATGTTGCGGGCAATGCGCTTCTTGATAGTGTTGGTGGACTTCGCATTCCACTCTTGATTATTCTTGGGCCAGATGGCGAAGAAGTTTTTCGGGGCGACTTCTATACTGTAGATCAGGTTCTTGATGCTATCGCAACTTCACAAGGCGTTGATTGATCAAGACAACTCTTGACTTCATTAATGTGCGTGGTGGATCGTCTTGGTATTTTGTGTTCAATTGCAGCACTCGATTGTATGCTTGATACGCTTCCAAATTTTCTTTGTTTGTCCAATATGCATCAGCAAGAAGAAGTGCTGACTGCAACCCGTTTGGATCGATAGAAACCAGTTTTTGTGCAGCAAAAACTGCATCTTTTGGCGTGGAAGCAGCCTTGCTTTTCATCAACCAAACCTCCGAATTTGGTTCAAGGTTCTCAAGCGACAAGAGTGCAGCTTCGTTATTCCCTGCAGACATAAACAACTTTGCTGCAATTAATTTTGATTGTCTCGTCACGCTATTGTCAGCAAGCGTGGCTGCAACCTCCTCAATGGGTACACCCGCGATGATTGATGTTGCTGCGTCTCGTTGTAATGCTTCATCATGTGCAATTGGTGCATACCCAAAATAGAGAATAACGCATGCCGCGGCGAATGGAAGTATTGATGTATACAAGTCAATCCATCTTGTTTTGACTTGTTCATTTGAGAAAGTACCGCCAATGCCAAGAAAGCAACATACAACAAGAACTGACCCAAGATCAAACATCGCGAGATCTACTTGTGAATCAACCACAAGAATGATTGCGGAAAGAGCAATGCCCGCAGTAAATACTTGACGTTTGTTGGATCGATCATTGATCCATAAATGTTTGCCAGCATTCCAGACTAGTTTTACAAGAATTGCAATCCAACAAATTGCGAGGATGCCATAGGAAACAAGCCAATCGATCACGATATTGTGGGTTGAACTGATTATTTCAGTTGCAGATTCAGGGCGTACGCCAAGCCATGCGTCTTGAATCTGAGTTGGGCCAA
>Ga0209554_1001430_pt1 | contig 18055 bp, 20 predicted proteins | sample MarorgKNORR_S2LV_5_FD_188221 | JGI IMG/M metagenome (GOLD analysis project Ga0209554, IMG submission 188221) | Marine microbial communities from the Southern Atlantic Ocean, analyzing organic carbon cycling - Bottom_A/KNORR_S2/LV (SPAdes) (version 2) | ecosystem: Environmental > Aquatic > Marine...
TACCTTCAAAAAATGGAGGAAGCGTTAGCCAAGAACGAATGGCTCGCGGGCGATAATTTCAGCTTTGCCGATATTGCTTTGACGCCTTATGTCAACCGTCTTGCCATGTTGTCTATGTCGGGCATGTGGACTGGTGGCCGGATGCCGAGGGTGGAATCGTGGTTTGAAGGTATTAGAGAGCGCCCGAGCTTTAAGCCTGCGTTCGTTGACTGGTTGCCGGACCACCTGGCAAACGATATGCGGACTTTTGGCAAGCAGAGTTGGCCAGAATTTGCTCAAATACTGAAGATTAAAAACTAGTTGATGCCGGAATATAAATGCCGCAAGGACCAAACATACTTGGCGAAAGTGGTCTTCCCCTTTCGTTTGAGGTTGTTAATCCCGAACAGGTTGGGATTGCTCCACCGCAAAATCGCATGGGTGATTCATTGCGAACATGGGTGCGGTCGCTTTCCGTATTTCAAAAAGAAGCTCTGGTTGCCTCAAGTCGCACAGGCAAGGTTTGGCGTTTGTCGAGCGATGAAGGCCCCTATTTAGATGGCCATGATGAAGCTTCTTGTCCGCTCTCTTTCTTAACAGTTGGTATGGTCGCGTCATATATGAACGAGATTACGGCCCTTGCTCATCAAGAAAATGTTAAAATCCACAAACTTCGGCTGATCCAAGATAACTATTACACAATGGAAGGTTCTATGCGACAGCGCACGATGGTTGGTGGCGCTTTGCCCGTTGAGCTAACTGTTGAAATTGACTGTGATCTTGAAGATTTAGCTCTCAACACATTTTTGATGAATGCTATATCTGCCTCCCCGATCAATGGGCTGATGCGCGGCAATTTGAATAGTCTTTTTACCTTAGCTAAGAACGGTTCGGAATTGAAACTCGGCAAGGCCAAACGAATGGCCGGGGAACATTATCCTGATCCAGGAGATCATTTTTCAGAATGCCAGTTTGATCAATCTTCGATAGTCGAACCACTTGTAACCTCCAATGGCACAACTCCAAAAAAAGATGTTCAAGGGGGCACATCAGCAGCAGGCTCTAGTCTGGCTGATGAGCAATCTCGCACCCTCAATATTGGTGGCGTTTGTACATTGAGAGAAGATGGCATGAAAGAAATCGTGCAGATGCAATATAGCCCACATGGCACTTCATTTAGGTTGCTTTCCGAAGAAGCTCCAATAAACGGCGGACAGGGTCGCGCACCTGATGCAAATACCTATATATCTGCTGGCATCGCATTTTGTTTTATGACCCAGTTTGGGCGTTTTGTGAAAATGTTAGATCTAGATCTCGAAGAATATCGGGTCGTCCAAGACAGTCATTTCTCGCTCGGGGGAGCATCTGGTGGCACAGGGAAAGCGGGCGAGGCTGATCCTTTAGAAACACATGTCTATCTCAAAACAGCCGAGAGTGATGATGTTGCCCGCGAAATGCTAGATATCAGTGAGCAAACTTGCTTTCTCCACGCGTTTTGCCGCACCGACATGAAATCAAAGCTGAAAATAAATCGGATTTAGATAAAGTTACCTGCATTGCAACCGGTTACAGCCGATTGATCCCATTGCCAACTATTGCCAAATTCGACCACTTTTCGACCCCAGATCAGCCCCAGATCAAGCATTTTGGCAATGAGTGACCCTAGCCAAGCCTTTGGAAAATAACGAGAAATTTGAATTGGGATTAAGGCAAACAATAATGGCATTGTAGAGGTCGTCGGTTCGATTCCGTCTGGCTCCACCATTTTTCATAATAAAATCAATAGGTTATTATTTAACCCCTAAGGGGCTATGTTGCCAAAATGCTGTTCAAATACAGCCTTAGCTAAGAGCGAGCATCAACAATTACTTAATTTTTGAATTCTTTAAATGACTCGTCTGACGTCGTTCTTTGGGATTCAAATTCTCGATTCTCTACCTTTGTAGCGGCCAGCGGCCGGCGCAGGGATGACGGAGTGATACCGGCTTTTAGCGCGGTCATTACGCCAACCGCTTCCCAGTAGTTTTCGACGACGTGCAACTGGTTCGATGCCCAGGGAAGATCATGTAGGTTGTTCTGCATCAAATTTTCATTCTCGCGGATGGCAATAACGGGAATACCCTGTTCCAATGCCGCAAGTGTCGGCAGGCCAACGCATTTATCTGGCATGATCAGACAAGAGACATCGGCGGCCGAGAGCAAGCCGGGCTCGCGCATGGCTTCCGGGTCGGTGACGATGCGTGGGCTGCGGTGGAGACCTTTGAGCATGCACTGAACAAAGGTCAGCGACACAGCCTCGGCGGCAAGTCGCGGCTCAACCAATCCAAGATCAAAATTGGCAACCTTGTGGTTTTCCATCATCGGCGAGTGGGCGGCTGGAACCTCATAGAGCATCGATACTGCGTGGGTCAGCATTGCTTCGACGCCGCCCCAGGGGTTGATCATCGCGCCGTCCTGGTGGAAATAGCCTTCGTGAGTTTCTTCATCTAGATCAATCACCGAGGCAATCGCCACGGCATCGAAGGTGCCTTGGTTTTCGTCCAACACTTCGAGGACGCGCTCCAATCCGTTGATTTCGCCGGCAGCTCTGCCCGATTTCATAAATTCTGCGGTCATGTTGAGAGGTGGGTCGAGTTTGACGATTTTGGGACAGTCGAGACCATAGGTCGCGCGCGCCGCGCTTACCGCGTTTACGGTATCGTTCGCGAACATCTCGATCTCGTGGGCATCCATAATCATCAGGACTCGGTTCGTCCGTACCGGTTGCAATGCCGCCGTCCCCATCATCAGACGTGTGATCGCGCTGCCTTCAACATAGAGAGCGTTTTCCGGCATCTCGTTAAGGTCGGATGCGTTGACGACATTCGGGTGCGTGATCAACCTGTCACACGCCTCAGCCAGCACCCGCGCCGCTGGCGTTGCATCGCCGGCATGTCCGCCGATCTCTGCCCCAATACCTGTCGGCACCAGAAAGACAGCGTTGAAAGCATCGGTGCGCTCGATCTTGCGCGGGATAAAGCGAAAAATGGATTGGGGTTCTTCGGAAGCCGGGACTTCAAACCCGGCAAGCATGCCGAACTCACAATGGTAATGGGTCTCGTCCATATGCGTAATGGCAAAACGCACCGGGATAGCGCCGTCCTCTTTCAATCTGAATTCGATAGCCTTTTGGATGTGGTCCAGCATGTTTCGATGGCCAGGTGATACAGGAATGGGGATTTGCCGTTCGGTCAGTTGCATCTCAGTCATCCTAAACCCGATCTAGTAACCTGGCCGAGCAGTCAGTCGCGCCGAACCATTCAGCCGAGAATTTTTCCGCCACCTTGGCGTCGTATACCTTGCAAGAGAATATATTGATATAGACTGCCCTCAACTGATCCAGCGTATGGATGACGATGGAACTGGTCAAGATGAACTGGACGGCTGATGTGCCCTGGGTGTGCGGCGAGGTCTGCTTGTCTTCTTCCGATAGGCCGACATCGTCCCAGAAATGCAAATCTTCGCGTTGCATATCGATAAGGTCGCACAGCTGCTCAAAATATTCGGTGATGCTTTCGCGCGTGAATTTTGACGCGTCGCACCCGTGCAGATCGAGGATCAACTCAATGCCGTATTGATCATCGGTTGAGCTGTCTCCGCCAATCATGTGCCGGTAATCCCAGAGCGGTTGCGGCAGTTATACATTTTTCATTCCTTCTCTCCGGCCTTCTCTCCGGATTTATATAATTTTGCTGTGAAACGCCTATCCGCGACCATGTGCTTCAGTCCAGAATCACATGCGGAACAACACGCGCATCTTTGCTGGTGACCAAAGTTTTATCTTCGCGTATGCATAATCCAACAACTTTGCTGGCAACCATCCAGCAGCCGAGCAGCGGGTAGCCGCCGTCAAATTCCGGCAGTGGTTGGAAACCTTGCAAGATATGAGCGTCGTTGCCGTAAGGTCCATCACTTTGATAGAGCGTCTTGCCATCCTGAACAATTTTAATATTCGCCCCTTGGCGTGACCATATCGGTTTGCGGACATAGCTGCCGGTGCCCGTAAATTCAGTACCAGCAGGATCATCCTCAAAAAATGCCGGCAATAGATTTGGGTGTCCTTCGAACATTCCCCACAAGAGTGGCAGCAGACCTTTGTTAGACAGAATGGCCTTCCACGGCGGCTCAATGAACCGGACTCCGGAGCTTGGAACATGTTGCCCGAACTCCTCATCCATAATCCATTCCCAGGGATAAAGCTTAATGAGAGTAGTGATGACCCGGTCCTCAAGATCGGTAAATTGTCCTTGATCGTTTAAACCAATGTCTTCCATGCCTAAGAAACAGGTTTCTAGCCCGGCTTCTCGCGCGCATTCTTCAAGATAGTTGAGCGTCCCTTTATCATCTTCAATATCGGGGTTGCAGGCGAAGTGCGACAGCGTCTCGATACCCAATTGCGGCAACGTCTCAACGATGCGCTCATGGACATCATTTAGCTGATCGCATTCTTCCGGGATTAATTTTAGCTCTATGGCCTGTTCCAACCATTCCCATTGAAACACCGCCGATTCATACAGCGTCGTTGGTGTGTCGGCATTGTACTCCAGCAGTTTTATAGGCTGTTTGCCGTCATAAGAGAGGTCCATTCTGCCGTAGAGATTTTTATCGCCGTTGCGCCAGCTTTCAGCAATGAAGTTCCAATAGTGTTCGGGGATCCCGAGGCGGCCCAATACTTCTTCATTATTCACGGCGCGGTCGACGACCTGGAAACACAGATCCTCAATTTCTTCAGCGGGCCCTTCGATATCTTTTTCGATCTGTCGCGCGGTGAATTGGTAATAAGCGCTCTCGTCCCACCCTGAAATGCCTTCGCCTGGAATATACACCAGCTCATGTTCGGCAGCTGCGCTCGCGAGGTCGGGTCGTTCAGTCACAGAAATGCGCTGCATGGGGTCTCCGAAATAAGTGGTAAGATGCTTCTAATTAAGTGGCGCCAGAGCCAAACCGGCGACCGGAAGAGCCAAAGCCGCCGCGTGAACGGGTCGAGCTTTTGAATGTCGGGCGGCTGGTTGCTGACTTGGCGACTGTCGTCCGTCCGGTCTTTGAGCCGACATTGCGATTTTCAGCAGTTCGAAAGCTGTTCGGGCTCTGGGCGGAGCGGTAAAGCGGCTGCGACATCATGGAGCGGCGTCCCCCCAATAAGGATCCCATCATATAGCCCGCCATTAAAGGCATGAAGATTGAGCCACCGCTGGACGATTTATAAGGCGCCACCTCACACTTACCGGCGCCAAAGTCCGCCTGGCAATCTTCCGCTGTAGAATATTTGGGCGCCACGGCGGCGTGCTGGCTACGTGCTTCTTTAAAACTTGATTCGCATTGATCATCGGAGACGATGGGGTCTCTCTTACATTGTTCGATACTTTCGTAAATAGAGGCATCCACCTTGGGTTCTTCACAAGCAGTCAAAGCGATCAGGCTTACGCTCATCGTTAAAACAACAGGTACGGATTTCCAGGACATCATCTTACTTTCTCCCATCGGGGGTTACTTTTTATTAACGGCTCGTCGCCGTGCATCAATGGTGCAGGACTAATTATTAGTTCGTCATAGAGGCGGCATTCAGCAGGCCACCGGCCAAAGATGCACTACCAAGCCACAGACCGCTGGCCATTTCATTTTTTTCTATTCGTTCTGAAATTTTAGGTATTGGTATACGAACGAGATAGAAAATAGCAATCTGGACAAGCAAGGCGACCACTCCCCACACCGCAACATCTACCAAAGAGACCGAATTGGTGATTGCGCTGGCCAACGGCACGCAGAAACCGATTAAACTGCCGGCAAAGGCGAGCGAGGCCGCCATGTTATTTTCCCGAATTAATTTGATCTCGGGATGGGGCGTTACCCACATATAAATGACCACGTAGAATAAAGTGAGGGCAATTGCCGTTGCCATATGGGCAAGAAACCAAGGTAGCTCGTTAAGCGTATCGCCAACTAGTTCCAAAAGAATGTACTCCCCAAGCAGTTATAATTAGTTGCTGAGGACGCTATCACAGTGGGCAATCTACCTAAAGCAGATTTCACAGTGATTCCGCCAATCGCGGGCAAGTGATCTCCCTTTTTCATTCAACAATAAAGGTTTACCACTCTTTTCCATGACCGCAATAATGTGATCGTTGTTTTGACACCGGATGATACTGGAATTAAATTTAGCCCACCTGCCCCTGGGGGCATTCCAGTTGGCTTTGTAAACCAAGCTCTAAAGAAAATTAGTGACTTGGTCATGTCTGATATAAGATAGCAGATAGGATCATTTAGGTTTCCTTGCCGTGGAATATTCCACCTTTGAAGAATAGGGGAAATTTTGAATATACATGCTGACTTAATTGCCTGCCATGAATGCGATCTTTTGCATCAGATTGTTGCACTTGATTCGGGATCGCAAGCCAATTGCATTCGGTGCGGCGCTAAGCTTTACAAAGAAATCCGGAATAGCTTGGATCGAACATTGAGCCTGACCGTCACAGGGCTAATTTTATTCTTGCTCGCTAATTTTTATCCGCTCTTGACGTTCGAGATGCAGGGACGGAGCCAGCAAAATAATTTAATCTCTGGCGTATTAGAGTTTTTCTCATCCGGTTTTTGGGGATTAGGAATATTGGTCTTTTTGGTCAGTATTATATTTCCGCTGATTTACTTATTGGGAATGGCCTATGTTTTGGTACCGTTGCGAATGGGACACAAACCATGGAAAATGATTTCGGTATTTAAAGTCGTCGATTATCTTCGCCCTTGGGCGATGATCGAAGTTTATATGCTCGGGATTATCGTGGCGATCGTCAAACTGTCCGATTTTGCCACAATAACGCCAGGAATTGCTTTGTTTTCCTTCGCCGGCCTGTTTGTTGTGATCGCCGCCGCCAACGCCTCGCTCGATCCTAGAATTGTGTGGCGGTCTGTAGATATTGACGGTGAATATTAAATGACGACAGCGCGTGAAAACTCACTGGTTGGCTGCCATCACTGCAATTTAATAGTTGCCGTGGGGCCTGATGACATTGGCCTGGCTCCCAAGATAATGTGTCCGCGATGCAGTTCAGTTCTTCATCAACGAAAACCGAATAGCATCGCACGTTCATGGGCACTTTTGATCGCCGCCGTCATTCTTTATATTCCTGCCAACACCATTCCAATCATGACAGTCACATCCTTTGGTGAAGGCTCTCCCGATACCATAATGAGCGGCGTTATACATTTGCTCGAAGCAGATCAAATACCGATTGCTGCGCTGGTTTTTTTTGCCAGTATCGTTGTGCCGATTTTTAAGATTGTGATGATTTCAATGATACTAATATCGGTACAATTCAAATCCGGTTGGCGCGCCAAAGACAGAACATTGATCTATCGCCTAACGGAGGTTGTGGGGCGATGGTCGATGATTGACATTTTCATGATTTCGATTTTGGTCGGATTGGTGAAGCTCGGAAATATTGCCACCATTGAAGTGGGATTTGGTGCCGTCGCGTTTGCTGCTGTTGTTGTGTTGACGATGTTTTCTGCTACCTATTTTGATCCCCGTCTGATCTGGGACCATGCGCAGTCGAACGAATTAATGGAGGACTAAAAGCTTGAGTGATTTTCAAAACGGCACTCCTTCGGTTGCAGTCAAATCCGGCCCCCGGTTCTCAGTGGTCTGGTTACTGCCGGTAATTGCTGCTCTTTTGGGAATTTGGCTCCTCGTCGATACCATACTCAAACAGGGCCCAGAAATTACCATTTCCTTCAAATCAGCCGAAGGGCTTGAGGCCGGAAAAACAAAAATTAAATTTCGCGATGTCGAAATTGGCAAGGTCATTGAAATTATTATCAAAAAGGATTTGAGCGGTATCATTGTCGTGGCTGAACTTCAAAAGGATACCGAGAGTCATCTGACCGAAGAAACAAAATTTTGGGTGGTCAAGCCCAGACTGGATGCACGAGGAATATCCGGATTGGGGACTATAGTTTCCGGTGCATTTATCGCTATTGAACCAACGTCCAAAGGGAGCGCTACCAAATCCTTTATCGGACTAGAAACGCCGCCGGTGATAAAAATCGATGCTGCTGGAAAAGAATTTATCTTAACAACAACTAAATTGGGCTCCTACGGAATTGGATCGCCGGTCCTCAGCAGAGGTATTGAAGTCGGGGAAATTCTCGGCAGTGAACTCGCAGCCGACGGAAAAAATATCGAAGTTCATGTGTTCGTCAAAGCTCCCCACGATAAACTTGTAAAAGAGAACACAAGATTCTGGGATGTCAGCGGCATCAACATCTCTCTCGACGCAGATGGCATGCAGATTAGAACAGCATCTTTGACATCTTTATTTATTGGTGGAATCGCTTTTGAAACACCCCCTAAAATCGGCGATGCCCCCCCTGGGGAAAACCTTTCCAAATTTGTCCTGTATGACAATAAAGCGGCAATTCAAACGGTAAGTTATTCCCGCAAAATCGAGTTTATCAGCTATTTTGACAATTCTGTGCGCGGTTTAAATGTCGGTGCTCCAATAGAATTTAAAGGAATTAAAATTGGTACTGTCAAAGACGTAAAAATTGAATTTGACGCCGAAAATACAAACTTCCGAATCCCCGTATTGTACGAAATTGAACTCGATCGAATTTCTGAAATCAAAGGTAATATAATTGCAGACGGCGCGATTTTCCCAATTTTAATAGAAAGAGGTTTGAGAGCCCAACTTAAATCAGGCAACATTGTAACAGGCCAGCTCATCGTAAATTTGGATTTTCATCCGGGCTCTCCCGCCAAATATTTTGGAGAAGGTGGGATATTTAGTGAAATACCAACCGTTCCTTCAACGCTCGATGAGCTCACCAGTTCAATTACTGATTTGATTGCAAAAATTAACAATCTACCGCTCGACGAAATTGCTAAAGGCTTGGAAAAAACCCTCACCAACGCCAACAGGGTTATCAAATCAGCGGATGAAATTATAAACACCAGTGAGGCAAAAAATTTAGTACGAAATCTCGATACATCTATAAAACGTTTTAATTCTATTGCATCAAAAGTTGACATCGATATGATGCCTCGCTTAACAGCGGTGATACAGGAAGCGAACGAAACTTTAGCAACCGTAAAAGACGCGGTTTCAGAAAATTCACCTCTGCGATACAATTTGGAAAATACCTTGGAGGAATTGTCTAAAGCAGCGAGATCGGTTCGAGGGCTGGCTGAATATCTGGAACGAAATCCAAATGCGCTTATCTCCGGTAAAAAGGCGAACTAAATTATGGGTATAAAACAAGGTTCTACGTTGCTAGTACTCGCCTTTGGCCTCATTGGATGTGCAGGTGAATCGGCACCTTCACGTTTTTATCTGCTCACCTCACCCCCTGATTTGAAGTTAGAAAAACAAGCGGTCCCGGCAAAAGGAGAACTCCGACTGGGCATTGGCCCTATATCATTGCCATCCCATCTTAAACGACCCCAGATCGTCGTCCGAGGACAGCGTCGCCGCGTAGAAATTTCAGAATTTGATCGGTGGGCGGAACCGTTGGATGAGAATTTTACCCAGGTACTCGCAGAAAATCTGTCGGCACTTCTCTCCTCCAACCAAATTGCTACCTTCCCCTGGAATCGGTCGATACCTGTTGACTATCAAGTGACAGTCCAGGTTTTACGGTTCGACAACGATACCGCGGGGAACAGCCGCCTAACTGCTTTGTGGCGCGTGTTTGGTGATGGCGGAAAGAAATTTTTATTCTCGAGAAAATCCGCATTTTCCTCACGATTTTCCTCTAACAGCTTCGAAGCTCGCGTTGCCGCTTTGAATAGCAATCTTGTAGAACTCAGCCGGGAAATTGCCATCGGTATATCTACGTTCTCAAAATAAAGCGAGAATAATTTTTGGCTTTCAGATACTTCGCGCCTTTGCTGCTTTCAATTAGTTGTGGCTTTTCATTGCCGTTGGCCGAATGATTAGAAAATAGGTGAGCGAGCCCAAAACGGCGCTCGTGAGTGTTGCCAAGCCGAGGTTTAAAGCATCGGTGTGGGTCATCGCACTGAGCAGGACGACAACGCCTGCCGCAACCAAATTAGTGATAAATCCCATCAGGGAGGCCGCTGTTCCGGCGGTGGTTGGGAAAGGCTGAAGAGCGAGCGCGTTTGTCTGAGGGAAAACCATTCCCAGCCCCATCACATAAACAGCCATTGGAAGGATTACCGCCAAAGGCTCACGGATTTCCATAACGGCCAACAAAGCCATAACCACACCGCCCAACAAGGCAAACAGCACGCCAATGGCAATGAGGCGATGCTGGCCGATTTTTAGGATAATGCGGCCACTGACAAATGTCGCTATGAGGAAAAAGAACGCGACCACAGAAAATAAAACACCATAGGATTCTGCGCTGACTCCAAAGGCTCCGCGCAGCACCGTCGTCGATGTCGCTAAGAAAGCGGCAAATCCCGCCATAACGCATGAGCTACACATTACATATTTCAAAAACACCGGATGCCGGAGAGTCTCCAGCCACGTGATTAGGAGATAGCTCGGTCTGAGGGCTCTCGGATTTAATTCTCGAATGGTTTCCTTGCAAAACACCGCAAACAGCACAAACACGATGCTGCCGAAAATAACCATTGTCCAAAATAACCATTGCCAAGGAAAATGTTCTGCCAATTGGCCGCCGAGGACTGGAAATATAACCGTTGAGATCGCCGTCACAAATAATATATCTGCCATCATTTTGCCGAGACGTTCGCGCTCAAATAAATCTCGCGCTACCGAGGCCGCCAAAATGCGCCCGCTTGAAATCGCGATACCTTGGATAAATCGCCAAAAAATTAAATGTTCGATTGTAGGTGAGAGGCCGGAGGCAAAGGCAGAGCCGGTAAAAATAAAAAGTGTGATCAATATCGCTGGCTTTCGCCCCAAACGATCAGAGAGCGGGCCTAAGACAAGTTGGCCAAAAGCATTGCCAAGCATCAGCGTCGAAATTGAAGCGATTACTCGGTTGTTTGTGGTATTTAGCGCTTCGGCGATATTGGGTACGCCCGCCAGAAACATATCGATGCCGATTGGCCCGAACATGTTCAGGCACCCCAACATGATGGTTATGAATATGAGAGCCTTGCCGACGGGTATATATTTATCCGACAAAGTGATTTCTTTATAATTTTTTTAAATCAGCTTTTGTTTGAGCAGCCATATAAAAAGGCCGGTGACGGGAGTCACCGACATTTTACCTAAATAATTAGCCGGTTATTTGCTGACTTGATCAACACCCGCGCCAGCTACTATCGTACCACCACAAATAAGAAGCGCCGGTGGGAAAAAGGCTATGGCGACACCGCAGGCTGCGATACCGACGGTTGATCCTGGATTTTCCTTGACCACTGTAACGGCTTTGTCTGTCACCGATTTTTCCATTTTTTCCGCCGCAAAGAGTGTGGAGGGGGCAACAAATACAAATGTCATAAATAACATCAACAGGAAGGTGCGCATTTTTAATCTCCATTTTAGCTTGTGAAAATTCAACCCAATCAATTCAGTGACGCATACTATACGGCGAAATTAGGAGGTTCGCCAAGTCTTGTATGCGATTACGTGTTTCTTATCGTCGCCCCGAGTAAAAAATTATCGGCGATGGAAGCGGCGATTGTATCTATATCGTATCCGTGGGGTTCGTTGATCCAGAAAATCGACATATTGCACTGCGATATCAGAAGAAGCATCGATAAATGGCAATCGAGTGATTTTTTATAGATTTTTTCAGCGACCCCATCGGTCAGAACTTTTTCAAACAGAGCGTTATATTCAGTGATCATTTTGCTGAGCTTTTTACGGCGACCGATCGGTAAATATCTTAACTCACCGATAAAGGTGCGGAAATAATTCGGAATCGTCTTAATCGGCTGTATATGGTTTAAAATGGCCTCTCGTAATTTATCATCGGTGGATTTAGGGCTCCTGACTATGGCTTGAAGCCGCTCGACATAACCCTTGGTACTTTTCAGGCACACCGTCTCGAGAGCTTCATCTTTTGATTTAAAGTAATAGTAAAGGCTGCTTTGCGCGATGCCGAGTTTGGCCGCAATGTCACCCGTTGAGGCGCCGTGATAGCCTTTTTCAGCAAACACTGAAGCCGCGGCATCGATGACTTCAGTTTGTCGTCGTTCATACTTTTCTTTTTTTCTTGCCTGCTTTGTCAGGTGGCCATCGGGCATCACATTTGTCCGCTTATAGCTTCTCGATCAGTCTGCGTTTGATGACTTTTCGTGTTGGTGTTAACGGCATTTCATCAATGATTTCAAGGCGTTCCGGCCATTTATTTTTGGGTATTTTTTTGTCATCTAATAGTGAGCAGAGTTCATCGAGGGTGACCTTTTCTTCGCCGAGAAGGGTGACAAAACAGCAAGCTTTCTCACCCAATACAGGATCCGGCATCGGCACCATTGCAGCTTGCTCGACTTTCGGATGTTGGATGATTAAATCTTCAATATCGGCTGGATTGAACTTAACGCCGCCGCGGCTGATGACATCTTTGGTTCGTCCGGTAAGTGTCAAATTGCCATCATCGTCGATGATCGCGAGGTCGCCGGATTTGAACCAACCATCTTCGGTAAATGCATCAGCATTTGCTTCGGGGTTATCGAGATAGCCTGGGAAGACAGAGCTGCCTCGCACCTGTAGATCGCCTTCGGTGCCGGCTGGTAACGGCGCACCGTCTTCGCCAGACACAATACGCACCTCATTGCCCGGCGCGGCGGGCCCGGCGGAGCGAAGCGGGATGTCTTCGGCGCCATCATCCCGGCAATAAGTCGCACCGGCGGTTTCTGTCATGCCCCAGAGCTGACCAATTTTCGTCCCCGGTATATTGGATCGATAGGTTTCCAACAATTGCGGCGGACAGGCGGAACCTGAAAACATGGAAAACCGAACAGAGGAGAAATCATGTGCCTCCATGAGGCCGGCATTGATCATCGAGGCGGCGTGAGGCGGACCTAAAAACACCGTGGTTGCTTTTGTCTCTTCGATCGTCCTCGCGAGGTCCGGTGGTGAGAACGCAGGCAAGAGAATATTTGTTGCACCGGCGCAGAGCGCGACATGAAAATTATAAAGTCCATAGAGGTGACTGAACGGTGCCGCGGAAATATTCCGGTCCGATGCCGTCATGTGAAACTCCGGCACGCTGAGCCGGGCATTGCCGATCATGTTCTGATAGGTCAATGGAACGCCTTTTGGGTTAGAGGTCGTGCCAGAGGTATAGAGCAATAAAAATGGATCAGAGCCAACCGGTGGATTGCCGATGTTCGGCTCGCCCTCGATTTTCAAACTTTCAAGCGCCACAGCTCCCTCGGAAGCGTTATTGCCAATGGTGATGACATGCTCGAGTGAGCCGAGTTTCTCTTTCATGCCAAGCATGACGTCGGCCGTTGGAAATTCTTTAAAGGCCGGCAGACAAATGACGGCGCGGGCCTTGGAATGGCCAAGCAGAAATTCAATATCGGCATCCCGATAGGGCATATGGATGGTTTGCATGACGCCGCCAAAAGCGGTGATGGCAAAATAGCTGACAATGAAATCCAAAATGTTGGGCAGCTGAACCGCAACAATATCGCTTTTTCCCAAACCAAGTTCCATCAGGCCGATGGTCAATTGATCAACTTGAGTTTTAAATTCTTTGTAAGTGAGCTCGCCGCCCGGATGAATGATCGCTGTTGCATCGGGCGTGTTAATGGCGTGTTCCAAGAGATAGCCGTTCAGCGTTTCATTGATCCAATAGCCTTTCTCAATATAACGCTGGGCGAGTTCCGGATTAAAATTAAGGGCTTCCCTGATCATCATTGCTTCCTTTCGAATGTGCAGCCTTTCTACCGGGTTGCTATATTCTTCTTTTTTCCATCTTTTGCCGCCGCCAAGATGAAAAATCCGCCGGTGCTGATCAATTTTATGGTGTTTGCGTTCGGTAAAGACGCGGACAACGCTAACCTGCTCCGGTAGCAATCCAATCCGTTCGGCAATCTCTTCGTCGGTTAATCCGGTTTCGGCCCTGGCAGCCTCGATGGCTTCAAAATCCAACAGTCGGACGGCGTCGCCGCGCCGTGTCTGTTTGTTGAGGCTGAGCTTGAAGACCGTCTCGCCGTAGGTGTCGATCATTTGCTGCGTGACGCCGTAAGCCATATTATCCCCCTTTAACGCCATTTTGTTCAGCTTCGTGTTCAACACGAGCCGCGGCTTCAGCTTCGACAACTTTTTGCCGCATGCCGGCGCCGCGGGCGACCGGGTTAGCCATTGGCGCTGTCTGAGTGATCGGACAGACGCGCATGCATTCGTAACATAGCGACAGTAATTCACCGGCGCCAATCGACAGCTTGTACCAGATCACCTGATTTTCAGGCCCGTGCAAAGCCATGCCGCGCTCAATCGGGTCCTTGGCATCTAGCGTGTCGAGGAGAACGCTCGGGATCGCCTCATATTGTTGAGACATCTCGGCGCAGGCATGAGCATCGAAATTCATTTCTTCGACTTTGCCGTCCTCGCCGATAGAACCGCTTAGACATTCGACCGGACAAAAACGCATGCAGGGTGTTTGGCCGGATTGCTCGTAGAGTGTGACACAAGACGGATGCGGGCAGGGGTTATCGGCCATCGGCTCGTCTGGCGGCAATTCCATTTCGGTAAAGACAGAGGCGTAATACATCATGCCAAATTCGGGATGCAGCAAGATATCGCCCGCCATCGAGCGCGCGCCAATACCGGCGACTTCGGCATGCAGTTTGAGGCTTTGCATGGGGACCCGCGCGCCTTTTTCCGGGTTCATGTCCGGCGGCACAAAAATCGAACGATAGCCAAATTTTGCCTCGATATAAAAAGCGAGACCGTAGGCAATGCGATAGGCCATTGTTTCGGTGTCGCCGATATAGGCGAGCGTTTTGGCATCAGCGGCCCAAGAACCACGGGTGCCCCCGCCAACGCCAACGCATAACACTGATTTTGTTTTGGGGAGCATCGACAGAGGCCCACAGCCCGGCGGCGCAATGCGTTCCAAGGTTTCGACATTGGCCAAGCCAAACGCTAACGCGCCTTTCTTTTTGACGTAGCTTTCGCAGGCCTTTTTCACCTCTTCGGGATTAAATTCTTCTGCCATCGCCTTCTCCCTGTTAATTGCTGGTTTCCAGAATAAGCGTGTTTGGATAATTTTTCAATAGGTCTATCGAAAAATAAAACAAAGTGCATCTTTGGCATCTTCCGAATCTACAAAACCCCAATATCTGACAACGCCGGAATCAATGTCCAGAACCATCAAGAAGATGGAATCTGATGGCGTTGCCAAATTCGCTGTCCGCACAGTTCATATTCCGGAGATTGAACCACAGCCTTTTGTCTAGCTATCTTCAGCTTAATCTTGAAAATTGGGGAGTCGTCCCCATATTGGTTTAAACAACAGGGCATCGCCTATGTGTGACGCCCAGCTGAAAAAAATTGGATAAAGCCCCGTGATAAAAGCAATTTTAGTCAGAACCATCTTTATTATTTCCTTCTCTTCGATCTTTTTCATTGCGCCTTCCCAACAGGCGTGGGCGGAGATAGAACTAAAAGATCTCCAATTCATTACTGAGGAAAACCCGCCATCTAATTTTAAGAAAAACGGAAAAATTAGTGGCATTGCCCCCGAATTATTGTCTCTCATTTGGCAGGAACTTGGACAGAAAAATCTTTCAATCGAAATTTTGCCGTGGGCGCGCGGATATCTCTACCTTCAGACCAAGCCCGGCACCGTATTATTCAGTACAACGAAGACTGAAAAAAGAGATGCCCTAGGATGCAAATGGGCGGGGCCTATTAAAACAAATAAAGTTGTTCTTCTCGCACGACGCGCTTCGAAAATCCGAATTAAAACGATTGAAGATGCAAGAAATTATCGCATCGGTTCGATTATTAAAGATATCGGCGAGCATCTTTTACTTAACGCAGGAGTCCCTAAAACTGAGCTGCTACGCGTCAGTTCCATGAAGCCGTTGGTTCGGATGCTAAAACGAGATCGCATTCAATTGGCAGCCAAGGGCTGGGACAATTTAATGGGCGCGTTAAAGGATGAAAACTACAATTTAGATGAATTTGAAGTGGCCTATGTATTAAAAAATAGTCATCAGTATTTTGCCTTTAATAAGGAAATACCAGACCATATTGTCGCTCAATTTCAAAAAGCAATCGACAAACTCAAAACACGGCACCTGGCCATTCTCGCAAAATTTCTTTGAGTTGGTTCCGCGACGCTGGCCTTAGATTAAGGGACCATGAGTCTGGCAAGGTCAAGTGCGCTCCACCGCCGAAAGTCTCGGTACGCAAGCGAGTGCGCTTTCCATTCGCGAAGAATTTAATGACAAGCTGATAAACGCGCTTGAAGAAGGCGAAGCGAAATTGCTCGAAACCGATTTAAACGAAGAAGCCGCGAAGGCTCTGTCGCTTCAAACCCGGTCTCAATTGTCCGTTGCTGCGCTAAATATTGCCGCTCAATCCGAGCGGTCGATATTACAACTGTTCTGGCAGACCCTCTGAAATTCAGTCTCTTGCCCTTGACGAAGCGCTTTAATCTGCCAAATTAGGCTGTATTCGGACCATTTTACCGATGGACGTGTTGTCGTGGTAAATATCCGATAAATAGGCTGAAAGGTGCCGAAAAGGGCCTTTAAAAGCCAAAACTCGCTTTGTAGGAGGGGTTTGATGTCTCGTCTTCCCATTTTCGATAGCCCATTGTTGTTGGGATTTGATCATTTTGAACGCGTGCTTGATCGCGTCGCAAAATCCTCTGCCGAAGGCTATCCTCCCTATAATATTGAACAAGTCAGCGAAGAACATCTGCGCATCACATTGGCCGTTGCCGGTTTTTTGATGGATGATCTGGAAGTGACAACCGAGGACAATCAATTGGTTATCCGCGGCCGGAATTCTGAAAATGAGCCTGATCGTATATATCTCCACCGCGGCATAGCCGAGCGCCAGTTTCAGCGGAGTTTTGTGCTGGCAGAGGGAATTGAGGTTCAAACCGCGCGCCTTGAAGATGGTTTGCTGCATATAGAGTTGATGCGGCCGATACCGGAGCCAGAGGTTCGCAAGATTAAGATTGAGAAAGTTCAATCAAGTGCTAAAACCAGCACCAAGATGATCGACGTGGATGCCGATTAGGCGTTCAAATTTAAAGGTACCAGAATGACACAGTATGATGATCCAATCGCAGACAATGCCGCGATCGAATTGAATAGCGATCCCTCTGTTGGTGAGTTCATTTATCTTGGATTGGATGAAATTGCGTATATCAAACCGGTCCTGCAGGACGGTGAAAACATCTTTGGCATTTATGCAGCCGACGGTGAACAGATCGGCTCGGCCTCGGAATATGATCTGGCCTGTGCCATGACCATCCAAAACGACCTCCATCCGCTTAACGTCCACTGAGCAGACCTCCCTTTTATAGAGAAACCTGAACGACGTCTTTTTCGATGAGGCGTCAAGACTGATGTCGCCCGATATTCACGCAGCACACGCAGCGGTGAGAATATCCGGTACGCGGATCAAGTCCGCGCATGACGGGGAGGGGTGGCACCCATAGTTTATGAGTGGCCGACAAGTCTTTTTAGAGAGTTTTTTCTTGGAGCATCTGACGACAGCTAATCGTCACCCCGGACTTGATCAAAAGTCCCTGGGGTCCAGCTTAATGTTCTAGGAAGCGGTAGTCTCCGCCCCTGCCTGCTGCCGGAAAGCCAAAAAGTGCCAAGCCAAGAAGGCGATGGCAACCAAGGTGGCGCTCCAATGGATGAACGGATCGGTAATGAGGATCGACAGTCCCAATAGTAGCCGAACGACAATTTCCCAAACGGGTAACCGACGTCGGTCAAATCCGATAACCGCGCTCGAGACGAGGTAAATCACGACGAGCAGACGCGACATAATAGATATAAACGGCAACCATTCAAATTGTGTGCCAGATTCTTCAACGATGAGAATGACCGGATAGAAGGCAAATACAAACGGCACCACGAATTTCACCAATCCGATGCGCATCGCGTAGACAGCCGTCATCA
>Ga0209554_1001434_pt1 | contig 18035 bp, 21 predicted proteins | sample MarorgKNORR_S2LV_5_FD_188221 | JGI IMG/M metagenome (GOLD analysis project Ga0209554, IMG submission 188221) | Marine microbial communities from the Southern Atlantic Ocean, analyzing organic carbon cycling - Bottom_A/KNORR_S2/LV (SPAdes) (version 2) | ecosystem: Environmental > Aquatic > Marine...
CAAGGAAGTACCATAAATATCCCTGACTGCGCTACTTCCGACAAGATTAGCTTGTAGTTCTATTGGTTGTAGATTATACTTCTCGTCTTCCACACAATCAATTTTGTTTTCTATATCACTAAAAATACCTCTTTCATATTGTACATAATGAGTTGTTTCATGTGCAGCAACGTGTGTTAAAGCTTCTTCAAGAGAAATTGTATATTTTTGGATTAAATCTGACGTGTTTGGTGCAAGCATAGTTCCAAACATTAATTGAGTTCCAGGAACACTAATATGGATCTTTAGGTCGCTTCCTTTCTCGTAAGTATAACATCCCGCAGATCTAAAATAGCCTTTCTCTTCAATTTCTTCAGGTGATTGGCAGCTCATAAAGCCCGTATATATGATTGTTTTTGGACGTTTCCACCCCTGATCTTCAGTATAATTTAATCTTTTGAGTGCAAAATCAATACCATTTTCTACAGCTTCAAACTGTTCAGGTGTTATATCTGTCATACTTTAACCCTAAATAATTGGTTTAAAACCGTTACTTTTTGACTTAAACATTTCTAATTCAAAACCTTGATAAATATCATTTGTATAATAATGATATGGTAAAAAGCCAAGTTATTCTTGGAATTATTTTAATAATTGCTGGTTTAATCCAGGAAGATTTTTTTGGAAGAACTATATTGATAGTAATTGGACTCTCATTAATTGTGTTTAAAAATGAAGAGAGTAAAATTGAACAAATTAGGAAAGTTAGAAAAAAATGATTGTTACAAATACTTCAGAGATTCCCGGGAAGAAAATTAATAAGATTCTAGGGATAGTCAAGGGGACTACTGTAAGATCCAAACACATCGGAAAAGATATTGGTGCTGGTTTAAAATCTATAATTGGTGGAGAAATCAAAGCATATACTAATATGTTGAGTCAGGCCAGAGAAGAGGCATATAATAGAATGGTCAATGAAGCGATAAAACTAGATGCAGATGCAATTATTAATGTTAGATTTATGACTTCGGCCATAACTCAAGCAGCTGCAGAATTATTAGTATATGGAACCGCAGTCAAATTAAAGTAATCAGTATTTCTTAAAATAAACTCTAAGAACGACACAATTAAATAATGAAAGTTAATTAGCTAATTATGGCACGAATTGTAGTTATGTCTGAAAAATCACCCCTCAAAATTGAAACAAAAGATGGAGACAAATGGATTTGTAGATGTGGTCTTTCTAAAAATATGCCTTATTGTGATGGTTCCCACCATGCCACAAAAGACGAAGAAGAAGGCAAGAATTACAAATACAATAAAGACGGAAGTAGAGACGAAATTTAAATTATTTTAAAATAGTCTTGAGCTTTTGTATGTAAAATTAATCCTCGGTCTGAGAACCTTTCCCAAATAAACTCGTAAGTGTTTTGATCCACAATTGTGTTATAAAATATAGCATTTGCCAGATTTTTTGCTGAGCTAAAATTAACATTTGAAATATTTGAATTCCTGAATTCCGCCATTTCTAGATTAGTTCTAGATAAATCTGAACCACTCAGATCTGAACCATTTAATTTTGCTTTGTATAAATTTGAACCTCTAAATGAGTTATTTTGCATAATTATTTTATTAGCAACTATACCTCGTAAGTCGGTATTTTCTAAAGAAGAGTTTTGCAGACTTCCCCTAAATTTCGATCCAATCAATTCAGAATTATTTAATTCGCTATCGTAGATTTTATCTTCAAAAGTAGAGCTTCTAAATAAACCCGGTTCAATCACCGATCTTATTATGGGTCCATCAAATGTTGAGCTCCTACAATTGTATCTATGTTTAGGATTTCCTGAATAAATCCACGATTCATTAATTTCTGAGAATGTTGATTTACGATGATCTATATCTGGATCAATTTTACGTGATTCGTAAGCTAATGGTTCAAATATCATACTTTAATTCTAATTAATTAATTTAAAAATGTATTGGAGTCCCTACCTGTTTGATTGAGAATGAATTAAATGCACCCAGGAGGATTTGAACCCACGACCCCCTGGTTACAAACCAGGTGCTCTGACCGAACTGAGCTATGGATGCGTGATTTTAAATTCTAATTTTCCTTTTTAAGCGTTTCGGACGATTTAATAGTCCGCAAAAAACTCTTTAGAAATCGAATATCTGCGTCTTTGATTTTAACATGAATACTATTTTTATGGGCGAGTTCTCGATATTTTCCAAGATCTTCTTTTTGAGTCATAACAACTAAATCAAAACCATCTTTTAATTCCCGAGAGACAGAAATACTAACTTTTCCTAACTTTTCTGCAGAAGATTTTAGTCGATGAGCATATCCGGTTTCATCAACAATCAATAATGATTTTCCAGTCAAAAGTGCTTCTGCAATTTTTTCCTTTACGTTTTTCGGAGCAGGAATGGTTGGACCGATATATTCGGGCAAAACTTTCATCACTCGCTTAGAAAATTCAATATAGACGTATTTTTGGAAGTTTTTACGTATTATTCGGTTTAACTTCAAGATTTCTTCATCCTCAGATACGATTTTAGGCATAATATCTAAATCAGTTATCAAAAAAGACCGCCCAAACGACTTTAATTTAACTGAAATTTTAGCTCTCCTAAGAAGCCAATATACTTTGTAATAATCTTTTTTTGTTAAAAATCTCTTCAATAACGACAAACAAAATTTTTCATGTTTTGTAAAAAATTTTAACATATTTAAAATTCGATTTATACAATAAAAATATTTACGGGCCTGACAGGATTTGAACCCGCGACCTACTGGTTAAGAGCCAGTCGCTCTAGCCAGACTGAGCTACAGGCCCGCATGTAGATATTTTTGATTAATTTATTTAAAAAGTTATCTAAAATTAGATTATAATAATTGACTTGCAATTAAGAAACCAATTAGAAGCCCAATTAATAATCCTTGAATAAATTCTTTAATTCCATATTCAACTTCTTCTCGAGACATTTTTCTAACCATTATCTGTTTTTACCAGGTAGTACCTCTCTTAATTCAATAATTCCTAAATATGTCACAACTGCTCCCAATCCGTAAAAGAATGGAATCAAAAACAAATCAGTTCCAGTCATTAATTGTGCACCAGGGATTAATATTTTATTTGCGTTAAGCATTGTCACATAAATTCCAAGTCCGATCCAACTAAATCCTGCAAAAACAAAGAATAAACCCAAATGTTCATGGAGTTTCATGTTGTGTCTAACCATATCGTTTCTATGGTTTGATGGTTTATAAGATTGTTTAACCATTTAGTAGTGATTACAGTTTTTGGCGAAAGCTTTTTAATGAGAAATTCAGGAGAACACATATTGGGGCCGTGGGGTAGCTTGGTATCCTTGCTGGTTTGGGACCGGCCGACCGCAGTTCAAATCTGCGCGGCCCCATATCGTTTTTAGGAAAAACGATGCAAAAACAATTAAGCGGGTATAGTGTAGTCTGGTATCACTCTACGTTGCCAACGTAGCGACCCGAGTTCAAATCTCGGTACCCGCATTCAAAAATGACAATAGAAATATTTGATAAAGCGGATATTAGAAGAAGGGATTTAGATAGAACATCGCTATTAATACAAAATTCTTCAGGAGATATAATTTATGACGGAACTACTTGAAATTTCTCAGGAAGACGCAAGAAAAAGCAAAGGAATTTATTTGGATGTCCGACGAAATAATGAACGAGATAGAGGACATGTTGAAAATGATATACATATTCCGACTGCTGAATTAGAACAACGATATGAAGAACTTCCGAAAGACAAAGAAATCGTAGTTTACTGCGGTGGCGGAAGTCGAAGTATATATTCTGCACTTTTCTTACAATCCAGAGGTTACAAAGCAAAAAGTCTTCAAGGCGGATACAAAAGATATCATGCTAAATGACTAAAATATTATAAAGTTTAAAAATAAATTTCTATATGGCTAAAACTAATTTCGAGTGTATGCTTTGTAGTAAACAAATGAGAATTCCTACAAAAGGGTATCACATGGGTGTATGTAAAAATTGTGTGCGATTGATCAAAAAAGACTGGCCTGATAAAAATGTGGTTGTTGTTAGTGATAATAAGCCCTTAGAGTAGTTTTTTTAAATGAGTGCATTCAACAATTTCACCAACTCGGAGATCAAGTTTTATGAACTCATCAAATTTAATTTCACCTTTCATATTTCGTAAATAAATGCGCTCCCTTTTTGATTTTAGTTCCGGATTTAATTGGTTTTGATTTGAATTTTGGAACGGATTTAAGTCCAAGTTGTTTTGAAATTTCTTCTGCTTTTGAAGGAATAACTGGATAAATTAATCCTGAAATTAATCTAAGACTTTCTGCAAGAGTGTAGAGAACATTATCTTTTTCTTTTCCAGATAAAGTCCAGGGTTTTTTGTCATCAACATATTGATTAACTTTTGAAATAAACGCCCAAATATCTGCAATTCCGTGATGGAAATCAAAGTTTTCTACATGTTCATCAAGAGATACCAACAGTTTCGAATATGCTTTCGATAGTTTGGGATCAAATTTTCCTGATGGAATTTTTCCACCAGATTTTTGAATAAGATTTAATGATCTAGATAGGAGATTTCCGAGAGTGTTGGCCAATTCAGTGTTATGTCTAATAATCAAATCTTTTTCTGAATAATTGCCATCTTGATTGGACGGAATTGCTCGAAGTAAATAATATCTCAAAGACGGAGTTCCATATTTTTTAACTTGTTTTTGAGGAATGATGACATTACCTAATGATTTGGACATTTTTTTACCATTCGTATCATTGATAAATCCGTGAACCAATAATTTTTCCGGAGTAGGAATCTTTGCAGAAAGTAACATTGCCGGCCAGTATATTGCGTGGAATCTAGAAATATCTTTACCGATTAAATGAACATTTGCCGGCCAATATTTTTTAAACTTTCGAGGGTTAGAACCATATCCGATTCCCGTTAGGTAATTTGAAAGTGCGTCTGCCCAGACATAGATTACTTGATCTTTATCATTTGGAACTGGAATTCCCCACGGGAGTTTAGTTTTTAATCTAGAAAAACTAATATCCTTTACATCTCCTTTCAAGAAAGATAAAATTTCATTTTTTGCACTTTTTGGCTGAATGTGATATTTGTCAGATTCAATTAGTTTGATTAATCTGTTCTTGTATTTAGAGAGTTTGAAAAAATAATTTTCTTCTTCAATTATTTCTAATTTTTTATTCAAGTGAAATGGACAACAACCATCTTCTAATTCACTTCCCGTTTTGAAAGTTTCACAACCAACACAGTACAATGCCTTATATTTTTTCTTAAATAAATCTCCAGATTTAATTAATTCTTTCCATATTTTTTGAACACCCTGCCAATGAACCTTTTTGTCAGATGTTCGAATGAAATAATCATATTCGATGTTCAAAAGTTTGTAGAACGCTTTAAACTTTTTTGTATTTTGATTCACAAGTTTTAGTGGAGTCAAACCCGCAGTTTTAGCAGTTTGATATATTTTGATTCCGTGTTCATCAGTACCCGTTTGATAAAAAACATCATTTCCTTTTTGTTTTTGATATCTTGCGAGAAAATCAGCTAGGAGCTTTTCATATGCATGTCCGAGATGTGGCTCCGCATTCGGATAATCAATGGCTGTGGTCAAATAAAATTTCATTTTTAGTTTACCTCACTAGTATAAAAAGCATTAAATAATTTAAAAACAATTTGATTGTATGTGGTTTTGGTTTACACAGAAAATTCATGAACATTTAGTTATAATCTTGTTTGTAGTAATTTTGGGACTTTTATTTTTTCCAACTGAAACTCGAGGACTCGCGGGTGCAGCTTCAGCATCAGTAGGTCCGGTTTCAGATTTAGTAGTCTATACGACTAAAGGAATGATTGGATTAGCGAAAGGAATTTTTGAAGCTATGTTCAACTGAATATATGTTTTTTAATTGATTCGAGAATAATAAACATGAATATTGATTCAATTATCTCAAAACTAAAGCAAGATAGCACAAATATACAGGAATTTTCCAAAAAGTTTAGAATTGAAAATAATTTTTTAAATGCAGAATTGATTAAGGAAAAGATAAAGATTTGCGGAGTTGATGGAGGATTTGTTTCAAAACAAATTTCATCTTCGGCATTGATAATTAGGCGAGCAATTGCAACTTGTTTTGAATATACTGGTACATATTTAGAAAAGGCAGAATATTTTCCTTCAAAAAGAGTTGAACCTGAAATAATATTTGAACCAGTAGAACATGATGAATTTTTAATATTTTCCAATCTTAAACGAGTTGAAATGGAAATAAATATTGCGATTAGCGCAGTTGAAAAGTTTAATCCAGATGTGTTGATTTTAGATGGTTCGATAGTTATACATCCCACCAGCATTCCTGCCCGAGATTCAAAATATCACTCACTTTTTTTGGAAGTTTCTACGAAAATACGAGAGCTGTATAAACTTTGTTTAGAAAAAAATGTACAATTAATTGGTGCAGTTGAAGACAGCCATGGACGAAGATTTGTAAATAATGGTTTTATGAATGATTCAAATGTATTATATCATGTTTTGAAAGAAGGTGAATACATAGAACCAAAACGATATTCAGACAATATTGATTTACCGTCATTATCTGAGTTGGGAGAATATTCTGAACAAGTTAATATAACTTATTTGAAAGTTGGGAAATATGATAAACCACTCAGAATAGATTTTTTTGGATCAAATGTCGAAAAAGTTGCATCTGTAATGTATACTTATAGTAGAATAACGAGCGATTATTCATATCCAACTGTTTTAATTGAATCAGATTCACGTGCAAAATTAACAGATCTTGAATTAAAAATGGTTTATGGAATCATAAAAGATAAATTGGGGATTAATCCATTGATTTTTGAATTAAGACGAGATAAGAGAGCAATATAAATGTTTAAATAATTCTCAGCTACACTGATGGTATGAAGCACGAATTATTTTGGTTTATAATATTTATAATTTTTTTAGGATTATATTTTAATACGGAAGCCACCAAAGAATTTGTACAGGGTTTTTTTCTAAGAAGTGCCGATATTCTAACAATTGCTGCAGGAAAATAATAAATACTTCTGCTGAAAAGTATAGTTATGAAGGTAAAAGTAGTCAAAGAAGTTAAAAAACTGCATAAAGGCGTTAAATTTATTCAAATTTTTATGAGTTGGATGGGACGATTGTTCCTCCTATCTGGAATTCTAATTTTATTTTCTGAACGATATTCACCCGTAGGCATAGCATTCATTTTTACCGGAGTTTTACTTCATTTATCAATTTTTAAGTATGTTTACAAAAAAAATTATAAACGGGTGATCAATGACTTCAAAAGAGGATTTAGGAAATAAATCTATTTAAAATCGCCATAGGATTTTGTCTATGGCCGTTGGCAAAGTTATATCTTCAGATCAAGGACCGTCAGTTTTCGGTTTTAGTTTTGTAGTAGATGAAATCGTCAAAAAGAACCAATTTGTGACTGTTAAATCTAAAAATGGATTGATTTTGGGAAGAGTTACAAATGTGTTTAAGACAAATAAGTATTTTGAGTCAATTGGCGCAGTAAAAGAATTATCAAAAAATGAGATGGATTTTGCATTTCCAACAAAGGATTGGGAATATACTGTTGCAATTGTAAAATGTCTGGGTGCATTTAAGAATAATATATTTGTCAGAGTGTTATATCCGCCATCTCCCGGTGAAAAAGTTTCAGATATTAGTGATGAATTGCTTGGGAAGTTTTTGGGAATGGATAGAGATGGCCTAAATTTAGGAGAAGTATTGAATTATGATTTAAAATCAAAATTAAATTTAACTAAAATGTTTCAAAAACACCTGGCAATTTTAGCAATGTCTGGATCTGGTAAGTCTTACGGTTGCGCGGTAATATTAGAGGAATTATTAAATCGTAAAAAGGGGAAGGTTGGAATTGTTTTAATTGATAATCATGGTGAATATACGGGTTTCAAAAAAGATAAAAAATACGGTGAAAGAGTTAATTTAATCGATGCAGAAAAAATTAGGATTTCAACTGAAAATGTTTCACCTGGAATGTTTAGGGCAATAATGCCGATGATGAGTCATGCACAAGTTCGTGATTTAGGAAAAGTTTTGTATAAATTAAAACAGATTAAAAAATCATTTTCAATGCAAGATTTAATTGATACAGTATTAGAATCAGATATACAAGATATGGTGAAAGAAGCATTAGTTGGGTGGTTAAATTCAATTGATCGAATGAATATCTTTTCAACATCAAATTATCCTCACGAATCTGAACTAATCAAACAAGGTGAATTGACAATTATAGATTTTTCAAAAATTTTAGATTTAAAAAAGAAACAAACAATTGTAAGTTTAATTTCAAGAAAACTGTTTAATCTTAGACGAAAAGAGCAAATTCCACCATATATTGAGATTATTGAAGAAGCACACAATTTTTGCCCGAGTGGAGATTCACAAGAAAATGCAATTTCACGGGGAATTATTGAAACGTTAGCAAGAGAAGGGCGAAAATTTCATGCATCCATTTGCTTAATTTCTCAAAGACCCGTCAAATTATCGACTACTGTGTTGAGTCAATGCAATACTCAAATAATTATGCGAATCACAAATCCTTCAGATTTAAATCATATTCGGGAAAGTGCAGAAGCAATAAGTTCTGAAGAATTAGATTCAATTTCATCTCTTGGAGTTGGTGAAGCGTTAGTTGTAGGTGAAGCCGCAAAACACCCATTTTTTTTTAGATTTAGAAAACGTAATAGTTTAGAGACTCATTCCAAAAATATGGAAGATTATGCTGATTTTTATGAATCAAAATCATCATTGGCATCAGCAGATGATTTCTAAAGAAAAGTTTTATAAATCGGATAAGCAGATAGTATGCTAGGCAACTGCCTAACACATGTGATAAAAATGGTAGAATTTAAAACACTGAGTTCCGAAGATATCAAATTCGGAAAAAATAACTTTGTCGAAGTTGCACGAAAAGTAGCAGTTTCAGATGAAGGTGAAAACGAATTCGTGTCCTTGTCAAGAGGATTTTTCACCGAAGAAGGTGAGAAGAGATACGCTAGAGGAAAGAACATTGCTCTTCCTGCTGATTCAGACTTATTAAAGAAAGTATCTGAATTATTATCTAGTGCATAAAGGGAAAGGCGGATTTCCGCCTTTCTCAACCTTTTTATATCTTTATTTTATCAAAAAAGCCACGATGAGTGACGATAATACAGGTGATGAACATTTTGGTTCTGAATATGATAGTGATCCGGAAAAAATGATTGGTATAGAAAGGAAAAGACTAGGCAAATTTCTTACTCGAAATTCCCGAAATATACCGACCAATTCACCAGAAATAAATATTTCAATATCCGACCAAGATCAAATGATTACGCCATATACCAGTATATTGGAAGGAATGATTCTGGATTGGCAAACTGAATCTCCAATTAGTCCAGTAAGTCCAGATAATGCAACTTCTGAAGGTCAATTATATGGGACAATGTTACTTATTTCTAAAGTGCGGGAAAACGTAGGACGAAACGTAACTGAAATTGAAGATGCAAAATCTGTAAGAAATATATTCACTGAAATTAGACGAACAACTGGAATTCATCAAAAAGATGTTTTTGATGAAGAATGGAAAGATTATCAACATATTACTGAATCGTATCCATATGCAAGCATGAAATTTTCATTTAATATGACTAACGGACTAGATGGATCAGGTAGGTTGGTTACTTATACACACGACGATATGACTGTTCTTGCAGATGAAAATAGTTTGTTTTGGTATGAAAATGGTATTCTTTTGTATGCATCAAATAGTGATGTTGAAGGAAATGATTTAATTGACGTATTTTTATTTTCAGATGAGTCCAAAATTCATAAAACTCAGTTTCACAATTTTAATGAATCATTTTACAAATCATTAAGATCTGAAGGACGAGATCATTCAGTAGATCCAATCATGAAACATTTGAGAAGTCTTTATTTGGATAATGATAAAAAAAGTGTAAAAGATAGAATTATGAATAACTTTCCAAAATTGAGCACAAACATAAATTATACTCCGATCGGAATGGATGATTATACAGAACGATTGATGACAAATAGATTGATTTGTGAAAAAGTTGATGATTTTTCAAAAAAACACAGAGAAAATTTAATTACTGATAAAACATTAGATACCTTTATTGAAAGAAGTATTAGTGAGATTCACAAAGAAACATTAAAGTTAATGAATAGAGGAACAAAACCTCTTGGGTTAAACTAATTTTATAACTTTGCTTGCGGATTCTGCAAGACGTTCATCATGAGTGATTATAAATAATTGGTCAATGTGTTCAATAATTTTTTCATTTAAGACACTTATGAAATTTCGGACAGCAATTTCATCAAGATTGTGAGTTGGTTCATCTAATATTAACATGTTTAAGTTCGGAGCAAGAACTCGAGCAAATGAAATTTTTACTGCCAGACTTGCAAGCATTCTTTCTCCGCCTGATGCAAATCCACTAACATTCACCCAATCGCCTTCTGCTTCTTTCAATTGAATAGTATAATCATTATTAACTGTTGAAATTCTCAAACCACTCCAATTATCGTAGGGATAAATCTGCATCCAAGTATTTGACATAACTTCGTTCACTGCCAAAAGTAATTCATCTCTCAAAACTTCTTGCGCATCGATTAAAGCATTTTTTAATTTTAATAAAAAATCAATTTTAGATTCCAAAAGTTTGATGTCTTTATGATATTTATCTAATGAATTCATTTTTTGAATTAATTCATTTTTTCGCAGATTTTTTTCCTTTAGAATTATTGTCGAAGAGTTAATTGTCGCACGAGAATCGTTTAATTTTTTCAAAATTTCATCATATTGTTCTTTAATGGAGTTATAATTTTCACTTTCAAGTGTTGTAATTTTTAATTCTTCAATAATTTGTTTCAATTCTTTTTCGGAATCAATAAGATTATTTTTCAAAGAAAGTAATGATTTTGAATCTACCAATTTTTCAATATCTTCACTACTCGTAGAAATATTCAAATCCAATTTACTTAGTTTTGACTTAGTTTCCTCAAGTTTCCTCAAGATATTATTTCGTCTAGAATTAAATGATTGAAGTTTTATATTTGATTTATCGCGCTTTTCGTTTAATTCAGATTCTTTTTCTGAACTTGCCAAAAATTCTTGCTGATTATTATATGATGTTGTCAAAGTCTCTTCTTCAGTTTTTAGAATATGTAATCTATTTGAAATTTCATTATTCTCCATCAATAATTTTGCAATTTCTTGTTTTCGTTCAGATAATAAACGTTCTTTAGTATGTTGTGCGAGTTCGTGTCTACACAATGGACAAATATCTGAGATTAATTCAAGTTGACTCATATGTTTACGCATGTTATTTATTTCTGCTTGATTATCTCGATTTAATTCATCTCTATTTTTAATTTCAGATTTAATTGTGTTTATTCTTGAATTTATTTCCCTAAAATCTTGAATCTGAAGATCTTTAAATCTAATTTTTATTTCCATGAGTGATGAAATTTCACGAGTAATTGAATCAGTATTAGATTCGATAATTCCTCGTTGTTTTTCAATAAGAATTAAGTCACGGTTTAATTCTTCATGAGTATCTTTACGCTTTTTAATTTCAGATTTTAACAAAGTTGTTTTTCCTTTCAAAGAAGAAATCAGATTATTAATTTCATCTTCAGTTTTTGAAATAGTTTGTCCAGCAAATTCAATATTAATTTTTTCAATTTTTAGTTCTAATTCTTCTTTTCTTGAAAGTAGTTGGTTTTTTCTAGAGTTCATTAATGAAATTTTTTCTAATTTAGTTCTAGTTTCAATTTCAATTTTTTCTAATGACGGAATTGAAGAAGATATTTTTTTATGTTGAGAAACTAAATTATTAATTTCGGTTTCTAAATGTTTACCTAAGTTCTGTAATAACTCAACATTTTCCTGATCCAAAATAGATAACATACCTTTCTTACGTTCATTTAATTTGTTTGAAAGAGAAACACAGTTTTTTCTAACTATTTCAAACTGATCTAAATTCATCAATTCATCAATTTGTTTCTTACGTTCAGCGGGACTAATTCTCAAAAGAATGTCCGCTTCATTTTGAACAGAATAAATAGTTCTTAAGAAAATTTCTTCAGTTATCTTAAATTTATCAATGATATAATCATTTACTGCAGTTGGGTTCGGACCAGCAAGTAATTTTCCCGAATCATCTCTAATTGTGGCCTCACTGGGTTTGTCATACTCTATTTTTCGAGTTATCAAAAATTGAGCATTATCATTTTCAATAAATAATTTTATTTCAGAAATAGTTTCACCCCGTTTTATTAGATCATTAATTTTTAACTCGCGTTTTTTCAACTCACTGAAGGTTCCAAATAAACAGTAAGTAATTGCTTGAAGGATAGAAGTTTTTCCTGAACCCATATTTCCGATGAGTATATTTGAACCTTTGTTAAATTCTAACTTCAAATTTTCATGTTTTTTCCAATTTAATAGTTCAATATTTAATATCATAATATTTCTTCAGCTTTTTTCAAATCTCCAACCTTTAGTGCAGAAAAAATAGACTCTAATTTTTCGGATTTTTTAATATTTAATCTTTCTCCAAGTATTTTTAATCCCAGATCTTCAATAGATATTTTTCTCGTCTTCAAATCATGAATTAATTTTGATTTCTCATTTAATTTTTTAGAAATTAATTTAGCTTTACCAACATTGATTATTGCTTTATTTTCATATTTTTTAGTTAAAGCTCTAATCGAAATATCGGATGGAATAAAACCGTCATGAAGCACACCTTTGAGAATGATCCTAATCATTGGAATTAATTCATGATTGTGATATTCAAGTAAATTTTTAATTTTTTCTTGGAGAAGAGTACCTATTTCAGAAGGTTTTTCACCATTTATTTCAATTGTTTCATGATAAAGTTTTCTCGGTTTTTTCAATTCTAAAAATTTATATTTTATTTCGTCACCAATATCTAAAATATAAATTCCCTTTGAAATTTTACTTTCAATTTTTTTCATTTGAGTTTGAACAGTTGATCCGGGAAGTAAAATTGGACTTTTTGAAACAGGATGTTTATCTTCTTGTTTCCAGTGAATATGTCCAAGAATATGCATATCAAATTTTTCGGGAAGATCAGAATAATTCATAATTTCAGGAGGTTGATTTGGTAGTAATTCTTGAAAACTTTGATGTATGATTAATATATTTTTCATATTTGGAATTTTTTTCGGATCGTGTTTTTTTAAAATTTCGCGGGCATATTGATGTGGAACATTTGAAAAACCATGAATCGCAATTCGCTGATTACCTTTTTCAAGAACTATACTTTCTTTTTCCAGATAATAAATTAATTCAGCGTTATGCAAGAGTTGAACAGGATTGACATATTCTTTTGGTCTACGATCGTGATCACCATAAATCATCAATACCGGCGGAATCGATTGAGTTATCATTTCTTCAGTATCTTCCCTAATTCTACGAACCAGATTTATACTTTTAACTTTGGAATTAACATTCTTTAAGAGCTGAATTACTGGACTAATTACTTCAGGTTTAGGGAGACGTTCATCAAAAACATCTCCAGTTTGAAGTATGAAATCTACTTTTTCAGAAATCGCAATTTCAAATGCCTCTTTAGCATTTCGAAGTGCATCATCTTGTCTTTTTCCATAGTGATCAAATCCAAAATGCGTATCTCCGATTACAGCGATTTTCATGATAGAACTGGAATCGCAGTATTTATTAAATTCTGTATGAACTAGTATATATGGCTTTGAAGAATAAAAAATCAAATTTTTCAGAATGGTATACTGAAGTCATACAAAAAGCAGATTTAGTTGATTATGGTCCAGTTTCAGGAACAATGATTATTAAACCAAACGGATATTCGTTATGGGAAACTACTCAAAAATATTTTAATAAAAAAATAAAGAAAGACGGAGTTCAAAATGCATATTTTCCTATGCTAATTCCCGAAAGATTACTTTTGAAAGAGTCAAAACACATCGAAGGTTTTGCACCCGAAGTTGCATGGGTAACACAGGGTGGTAAAAGCAAATTAAAAGAAAGACTTGCAATAAGACCCACCTCTGAAACAATAATTTATGACTCATACTCAAAATGGATTCGATCATGGAAAGATTTACCATTAAGATATAATCAGTGGGCAAATATAGTTAGATGGGAATTCAAGCATCCAACTCCCTTTTTGAGAACACGAGAATTTCTTTGGCAAGAAGGACATTCTGTATTTGCAACAAAAGATGAAGCAGAATCTGAAGTCAGAAAAATTCTTAAATTCTATAAAGATCTATTTGAAAAAGTTTATGCAGTTCCAGTATTGGTGGGTCGAAAATCTCAAAAAGAAACATTTGCTGGTGCAGAGTATACTCTGAGTATCGAAGCAGTTATGCCTGACGGCAAAGCAATTCAAGCAGCAACATCACATTATTTAGGTCAGAATTTTTCCAAACCGTTCGAAATTTCATTTATTGATCAAAATATGAAGAAACAATTTGGATATCAAACATCGTGGGGATTTTCAACAAGAAGTTTAGGAATATTAGTTTCAGTTCACGGCGATGATCAAGGATTAGTTTTACCGCCAAAAATGGCAGAAAATAAAGTTGTGATTATTCCAATAATTTTCAAGAAAGATAAAGACAAAGTTATGAATGTTGCACAAAAAATCAAAAGCAATCTTTCAAAATATAATCCAATACTCGATGATAGAGAAGGATATTCGTCAGGATGGAAGTTTAATGAATGGGAAATTAAAGGAATTCCGGTTCGTGTCGAAATTGGACCGAGAGATGTAGCGAAGCGACAAGCGGTAGTTGTCAGAAGAGATACAAATGAAAAGAAAATTGTTAAATTAACTAAATTAGATTCAGAAATTCAAAATATGTTAAAACAAATACAAAATAATTTGTTTAATAGTGCAAAAGCAAGATTAACTGAGTCAATTGTAAATGTTTCAACACTTTCAGAATTAAAGAAAGTAGTGTCTAATGGCAAAATTGCAAGAGCATATTGGTGCGGATCACCAAAAATTGAAGATGAAATTAAGAAGAAAACGGGTGCTAAAAGCATTACTGGCGAATTTGTATCTTCAGGAAAATGTATCGTTAATGGACGACCAGCAACACATCGACATTATTTTGCAAGAAGCTATTAATGTTCCATTAGAAAACCTTTTAAATTCAAAAAATAAAGCTTATTCATTCTGGTGATTTAATGGACCCTAAAATTGAACCTAAAAAAGGAACAACAACTGTCGGCATAACTTATAATGGCGGAGTAGTTTTAGCAACAGATCAACGAGTTACATTAGGACGAATGATCATGTCTAGAATGGACAAGGTTTTTCCAATTACTAAAAACTTGGCAATCACAACTGCTGGAGCAGTAAGCGACAATCAAGTTCTATTAAAACACATGCAAGCAGAAATGAAGTTATTCGAATTAGAAAATAAAAAGAATGCAACTTTAGAAACATTATCTTCAGTGCTTCAAAACACAGTTTATTCAGGATACAAGAGATGGAATCCATTCATGATTCAAGCAATTATTGCAGGACTTTCAAGAGACAAAACTTTCAAGTTAATGTCATTTGATCCATCAGGTGCAGCAATCGAAGATCCATATACTGCAACTGGATCAGGAATGATGTTCGCATTAGGAATATTACAAGAAAATTACAAAGAAAATATGACTGAAAAAGATGCAATTGAACTTGCAATTCGTGCAATCTATACTGCAATTCGAAGAGATTCTGCAAGCGGCGATGGGATTGTAATTTCAGTTATAGACAAAAAAGGTTATAGAAAAGTTGATACAAAGAAAGTTTCTATGATATTAGAAAAATAAATATTTTACCATGACATCCGTATTGGAGCAAGTAATTAATGACATACCGAAGAATAAGTTAGTAACTAGTCAGCACTATGAAGGTGCAAATTTAGTTATTTACTCTAGAGATAAAGTATTTTTCAAAAATGGAATTTCGACAATTAGAGAATTAGTTTCAAAATACAAAAAACGAATCGAATTGAGAGCAGACCCATTATTGTTGATGCCAGAGAAAAAGGTTGAAGAATTAATTAAAAAATTAGTTCCAAAATCTGCAGATATAACGCAAATATTATTCGAACCGGCAAGAAGTGTAATGATTATTGATGCACGTAATCCAAACGATGTTATTGGAACTAAAGGATCATTAATAAAAGAAATTAGAGAAAAAACTTTTTGGTCACCCGTTGTTCGTCGAGATTCGATTATCACTTCTAAAATGACAAATTTAATTAGACGAGTTCATCATGAAGATTCAACTGAACGAAGAAAATTTCTAAACGAAACTGGAAAGCGAATTTATGAATTCAAACGTTCTCAAGAAAAATCAGAGATGTGGGTAAGAATAAGTTTTCTTGGTGCAACACAACAAGTTGGGAGATCTGCATTTTTACTTCAAACTCCAGAAAGTAATGTTCTTATTGATTGTGGAATTAATCCCGCAGTATCTGGGCAAGATTCATTTCCGAGAATTACTGCTCCAGAATTTAGTATTCCTGAATTAGATGCGGTCGTAATATCTCATGCACACATAGATCATTGCGGATTTTTACCATTCTTATTCAAATATGGATATAAAGGTCCAGTTTATTGTACTGGACCGACCCGAGATATAATGGCAATGAGTCAATTAGATATGATTCATATTTCAATAGCGCAAGGAAATAAGGCGATTTTTGACTCCACAGACGTCAAAAACTCATCAAAGCACACAATTGCACTAGATTATGGTGAAGTAACAGACATTACGCCAGATATTAGATTAACATTACATAATGCTGGACACATTTTGGGAAGCGCAATGTGTCATTTCAATATAGGTGACGGATTCCACAATTTACTTTATTCAGGAGATTACAAAGTTGTCAATACCAGATTACTTAATGGAGCAAGTTATGTATTCCCTCGAGTAGAAACATTCATCACTGAAAGTACTTATGGAAATCCTGAAAGAACTTCTCCCGACAGAGCAGTATCTGAAGCGGAATTTAAAGCTCATGCACATAAAGTCATAAAACGTGGTGGAAAATTACTAGTTCCTGTTTTAGGAGTTGGAAGAGCTCAAGAAACTATGATTTTAATCGAAGAACTCTTCAGAGAAAAGAAGATTAAAGATATACCTGTGTATATTGATGGAATGGTTTGGGATATTACTGCAATTCATACGGCTTATCCTGAATATCTAAATGATAAACTCAGAACTGCAATCTATAAAGGAAAAAGTCCATTTGAAGCAGAATTCTTCAAACGAGTTGGATCTGCAAAAGAACGTAAATTATTAATTGAAGGCGGACCCTGTGTCATATTGGCAACATCAGGAATGTTGCAAGGCGGTTCATCCGTATATTATTTAAGCAAATTACATGATGATCCAAAAAATTCTATTGCATTCGTAGTATATCAATTTTATAACTCTCCAGGAGATCGATTGCAAAAAGGTGAGAGATATATTCGTTTTGAAGGAGAAGAGATAAATGTTAAAATGGATGTAAAATCTTTTTCATTAAGCGGACATGCAGTATTCGGAGAGTTAATGGATTATATACAAAAATTAAAACCTCGACCACGAAAAGTTTTTACGGTTCATGGTGAAAAGTCTATGACAATAAACCTTGCCAGAGAAATACACAAAAAATTCAGAATAGAAACATTAAGTCCAAGACCATTAGATTGTCTCAGATTAAGATAAAATTATTTCTTTTTTGAGTTTTCACCCAAAATTTTATCCCAATCAAAATGGGAGAATTGTTTTTTTAATTTATCAATATTTGATTTTTCCATCAAAACATTATGTTGTTTTGATATATAAAATTATTTACTAATTTTTGTTGCTTTCCAGATAACTGCATCACTAATAGGATAAACTTGTTTTAAATCATTTTTCAAATCAAGACTCAAT
>Ga0209554_1001435_pt1 | contig 18034 bp, 19 predicted proteins | sample MarorgKNORR_S2LV_5_FD_188221 | JGI IMG/M metagenome (GOLD analysis project Ga0209554, IMG submission 188221) | Marine microbial communities from the Southern Atlantic Ocean, analyzing organic carbon cycling - Bottom_A/KNORR_S2/LV (SPAdes) (version 2) | ecosystem: Environmental > Aquatic > Marine...
CCTCGCGGGCGATCTTGAAAGCGCCGTCTTCGATCAACCCGGAGTAGTACCAGCTCGCTCCCAGAACCAGAATCCCGAACACCGCGACCACCACGGCAACGGTCACAGCCACTCGTCGCCTTGTCAGCCTTAACAAATTCACGTGTCCTTGTAATTCTGGGAGATTTCGGCCTTCAGATAATTCTGGGAGTACCCAGGCCATCAGTGAACGTGAAAGTCTACCCATGAGACACGTCGGTTGCGCCATGCCGGGATTTCCGGAACCCGGAGAGATGTTCGTTTTGGGCTCGACGCTGTAGCCTGTCACGATGTCACTTCGGCCGGAAACGCCACAAGCCTACGGTCACCAGGACCCTAGATTCTGCGCGACCTGCGGCGGGCCTCTGGAAAACGGGCACGAATCTGGATTTCCGGTCTGCAAGATCTGTGGACGTATCTCATACCTGGACCCGAAACTCGCCGGCGCAGCGATGGTTGAGATCGACGACAAACTGCTCCTTGTTCGACGCGGGATCCAGCCGGCGTACGGAAAATGGAGCTTCCCGTCCGGATACGTCAACCGGGGCGAGCAGGTCGAGCGCGCCGTGGAGCGCGAGGTCGTAGAGGAAACCGGACTCGTGGTTACGGCTGACTGGCTCGTCGGTCTCTACTCAGAGCCGTACAAGACCGTTGTACTGGCGGTCTACAGCGCCACCGTTACAAGCGGAATGTTAATCGCCGGCGACGAAACACTCGAAACCGACACCTTCCCTTACGACCAACTCCCAGAACTCGCCTTCAACGGCGATGCGCAAATAGTCGAGGACTGGCTGGAGGGCCGAGCAAAACGCTGACTCGGATAACGCTGTGTAGGGGCGGGGCTTGCTCCGCCCGCAGCTAATCCCTCAACAACCCGGGTATTTCCGGGTCAACCTTGGCTACCATCTTCCCTCCAACTGTCATTAAAACAAGGAAACGTTAATCCACTTGATCGATCCACTGGAAGCTGCTCGGGTACTTGCACGGGAGCGCGGAGACTCGATCGTCGTGCCGCATCCCGCGAACGAGCGCTACTGGTCGGAAGTTTCCGGTGCGCCGGAGCGAGACTTCATGCCGCCCCAGGCGGATGGCGAGGAGGCCGCATTTGCGCTGGGCGTATCGATGGCGAGGCCCGAAAATCGGCTGATCATGCTGGACGTCGACGAAGCGTTACTGTCCAACCTGGGCGCGCTGGTGACGATATCCGATGCCGCCCCGCGGAACTTTGTACACGTGCTTTTCCAGAGCGGTGTCCGGTCTGGAAAAGCCGGGCTGCCCCTGCCCGGAGGTAATGACACAGACTTCGCCACAATCGCCCGAGGCGCGGGCTATCTGAACGCGTACCAGTTCGACGACCTGGAGGAGCTGGCTGGAGAAACGGCCCGCATTCTCGCCGAACCCGGGCCGACCATGCTGGTTATCAAGGTCGATCCGTTCTCCGGGGGCTGGGATGACGCCAGCCCGCCACGCCGCCATGACATGAGCGATACGCTCAGGAATTACCGTGCCAACCTCGGAGTCGCAGACAAGCCTTAGCCGGGCCATGGCTCCGAGAACCGGTGACGGTGGGTGCGTCCAGATCGTCATCCCCGTCGAATTTACATCACAATGTGACGAATTTCGTAATACGCGAAACAGAGGGCCGATCAGGCGATTAGAGGAATATCTGAGACGCGAAGCGACCCCAGTTGTGGATAACCGGGGTCGCTTCTGTCGATCAAACTAACAGGCGATTATGCCGGTCAGTTGGACCTTGAAAATGTCGATCTCGTTGAGGGATCGACAGGGGTGATTACGCCGCTTTCTGGAGATCCGCCGGATAGACGTTCTCTCGAGTAAGCCGTGTGAAGACTTCGTCGCCTTCGGGGTGCGTTATCGGGTCGCTGAACAGGGAACTGTAAGTCTTGCTGTTTGCGACGGGACCCGCTGCCTCGAATGTCCGAGTCACCCGATTGATCAAAGGGCGAACGATGTTACCGAACACTCTTATCTCTCCTGTTTTCCACAGGCCCGAATTCGCTGGACCTCAGCTAAGTGAAAAATATCACTGAGTCCATGATCGCGCCGATATTCGTATCCAGAAAGCGCGAAAACGTCAAATCAGCATGGGATTCGTAAACCCACTGTTAAATGTTTGTGAGGACACTGGTAAACGCGATCGCCAGAGAAAATTACCGGCGCGCTAAGACCCGGAACAGGCAGCAAAGCCTGGAACCGAATTAGTCGGCCGGCTCAGGGTCCATCCACGTGTTGGGAGACGGATCAAGCAGGCGGATCACCGCAAACGGATCCTGCCCTTGCTCTTCAAGCCACTTTCGGCCCGGCTCATCGCCCATGTAGCGTTGCGCCATCGCTAACGGGTATCTGTCGATTCTCTCGTAGTGCACAGTCGCCGTGCCCCTGTATCGAGCGTATGCGTAGGGTCGTGTTTCCGGAGCAATGGTTATCGAAACCAGCGGATCCCGCTCGATATTCCGCAGTTTTATAGCGTCTTTGAGCACGATTATGGAAAGAGCGCCATCGTCCTCCGCCAGAAACCAGACGGGCGTCGAATGCGGAACACCGTTCGCCCCGTTCGTCGTGATGATCGCGAGATGGCGATCTTCCAGGAACGCTCTTAGCTCTTCGGCCGACATGGCGCCGTTCATATCAGGCATCTCGATCTATCCCCCGTAACACCAGCAAATTAGAAACTATCGACCACACTTTTTCGGCAACCCTCTCGGGCGCGGCGGATGCGTCCACCACAAACCAGCGTCCCGGTTCCTCAGACGCTAGCGCCCGGAACCCGTCCGCCACCCGACGATGGAACTCGATAGGCTCCTGTTCAAACCGGGCCTGCCCCGGGTCGTCCGAGCGTCCCTCAGACCCGTCAGAGCCGTCGACACGAGCGAGTGCCCGATCCGGCGTTATCTCCAGTAACACGGTCGCATCAGGCATCAACCCGCCCGTCGCTGCGTGATTTAGCGCACGCACATCCGCGAGATCAAGACCCCGGCCAGAGCCCTGGTAGGCGAGCGAAGAATCGGCGTATCGATCCGTCACGACAACTTGCCCCGCCTCCAGCGCCGGGCGAATCACGTCCTGCACAAGCTGGGCACGAGCGGCCTCAAACAGGAACAACTCTGACATCGGAGAACGTTCGACATCGCCTTTAACAAGGCGCCGCACCTGCTCACCGAAATCCGTTCCACCCGGCTCGTGCACCAGCAGTGCGTCCACGCCGGCCGCTTCCAGACGGGTCATTAGCAGCTCGGCCTGGGTGGATTTACCCGCGCCATCACCGCCCTCTATGGAGAGAAAAAGACTCAAGAGATGTGACCCCTGGTTCCCGCCACGACCGACTACCGCCGTCTGCGGCGGAGCACTACATGACGATAGGGATCCTGGCCGGTACTGGACGACCCGATGTTGTACCGTCCGCCGACACCGTGCTGGAGTCGCCGGATGAATGCCGGCTGCGGGTCAAGATCTATCCGATCCTCACCCGCGAGCACCTTCTGGGACGCAACCTCGGCCTCGGTCAGTGCGGATCGCACGACATTGGAGGTTCGACGCCCTCGCGTCTCCTCGCGTTTCTTGGGCTCGAATCGCTCGACGAACTGCTTGATCTGCTCGCCGGAACCCTTCCGTAGCACGTAAACCGGGAGACCCTGAGCTTCCGCTTCCCGGACCGCCGTGGGTCGTCGACTGTAGTGGGATTTGGTCGTCAAGAACATGTCCGCCTCTTCCGGCGTGTCCACCACATCGACCGGTGCGTTCAGGCGGGTTACCGCTTCCTGGAGATTCGTTTTCGGCACGCCGAAGGCGTATACGGCGGTGATCCGGGTCGGTTCTGGTTCTGGCTCCGGTTCGCGCACCGACTCTGGCAGGGCGGCGGCATCGCTGTGGGTGCCTTGCGCTTCCCGGGAACTGCGTGACGACAGCCCGGCGCGTAACTTCGGTCCGTCCTGCGGAACGCCAGATACCGACGAACGGAGTCCCGACGCGTCCTGTAATATCCGGACCTCGCCGTCCTCGATGGCCCGAACCTCGGGCTCAACAAGGTAGCCCCGAAGCATCGTGTCGACCACAGCACCTACGTCGCCGTGCACTCCGACACGATCGAACGCCTGGATCTCAACAACAACCTCAAATGTTGGCTTGTGCTTCCGTTCGAGCACCGTCTTCTGTGTGCGCCGGCGCCTGGCCTCGATATCGCCAAGCGTGACCGTCTGCGTTCCACCCACCAGGTCGGACAGCGTCGGGTTGCTTACAAGATTGGCAAGAGTATTACCGTGGGCGGTAGCGATAAGCTGAACACCACGTTCTGCGATTGTGCGCGCCGCCATCGACTCTGCCTCCGTGCTCATCTCGTCGATGATCACCACTTCCGGCATATGGTTCTCCACCGCCTCGATCATCACCTGGTGCTGCTGGGGCGTACTCGGGACCTGCATCCGCCGGGCGCGTCCGATCGCGGGGTGGGGCACATCGCCATCACCGGCGATCTCATTAGACGTGTCTACTATCACCACCCGTTTGCCGACCTCGTCCGCAAGCACGCGCGCAACCTCGCGCAGCATCGTCGTCTTGCCAACGCCCGGCCGACCCAGCAGAAGCACGCTCTGGCCGGTCCGAACCAGGTCGTCGATTATCCGAACGCTCCCAAATATTGCTCGTCCCACACGACAGGTAACACCCACCGGACGCCCGCCACGATTTCGAATGACCGAAATTCGGTGAAGCGTTCTTTCGATTCCGGCCCGATTGTCGTCGCCGAACTCGCCGACGCGCTCAACGACCCATTGCAGGTCGGCGTCGGTCACTTCCTGCTCACTCAACAGGAGCGATTCATCCGGGAATCGCGCCTCCGGCGTGCGGCCGAGGTCCATAACGACCTCAAGTAGCTCGCTGGAGCGTGGGTGCTTGTCTAGTGCGCTCTGGATACGCTCAGGGAGCGCATTGATCAGGGCCTGCAAATCGTCCGTTATGTGTTGGTCACCGGGTTCAGTTGTCAGGGTGTGCATCTCCGATTCAGCCGTCCGCTGCGGCCATAGCGTTTTGAGGGATTTTAGCCCGTTCGGCGGTCTGGCGGGCAAAAAGCTCGTAATCGTGGCCCGGAACGAACTCGGCGTCTTGTAGCGCCATAGCTATCCGACGTGCATAAAGCGGCACCAACATAGCGGCAGGCATGCCAAAACCACCCGCCAGCACGCCGTGCACGACCTCATCCAGGTCTACATCGCCTTCGGGCTCCACCATGAGCGTGAAAAGGCGCTCATTGCTGGCATCTGAATAGCGCATCCATGCGACCGGGCCGTCTACACCCTCTAGCATCATCTCCCCGGATTTGACGTTCACAGGTTTTGAGCGACCCAGAACCGTACCGATCCTGCGTGGGGCGGACCGGGGCAAGGGCTCCAGCGAGTCTCGCCATTCAGGCAGTGTCATTCCTGCCGTCTCACGTACGGAAAGCGGCGTGGCCGAGCTGTACAGCCGGAAGATACGCTGGAGATCTTCATCCCTGACCGCGCGCCATCCAGACTCTCCCGGGTAGTGGGCGGGCTGATCCTGGCCTCTGAGGTCTTCCGGCCGACGATACAGCGTTTCACGCGTCTGCAGCGTATAACCGGCTCGACGAGCCGCCGTGGCCATCGGACTGCCATCCTCTATCCGTAAGAACACGCGATGGATCGCCGAGCGAGAAGCGACATCTGCAAGATCACTGAGCAGCTCTGCGCCGTCTACCTCCGGCTGGGCGCCGGGCGCGAGGAACAACTCGCTAATCTCCCATACGGTCGGTCCATTTAGATGCCTGATTCGTACAACGCCGGTCACGCCCGATCTGCCAAATGCGATTAGCCCATTACGCCTGGCACGCCAGGCCAGTGAGCGGGAAATGTAGCTGTTAGGACGATACCCGCATGCGTGCGGGTGCGCTGCGCTATCGAGCGTGAAGGCTTGCGTACCGCCGTCCGCGGGGCGGAGGAACAGCAGACGAGTCAGATCGCTTGGCCTGAGGGTTCTGATCATGCGCTACCGATATGCCGATGACCCACCGTAGGACGGGATTACGCCGAAACGGACAGATCAGACAGGCGAGGGTTCTCCCGCCGACAGCCGGAGGAACATCTCGTGGATCCTGGTGTCCGGTGTCAACTCAGGATGGAACGCCGTTGCCATAAGCTTACCGCTGCGCACCGCGACCGGTGTGCCGTCCTCCAGCTGAGCGATGCACTCCACGCCTTCACCCTGATCCTGAACGGAGGGAGCCCGGATAAACACGGCATGGACCGGCCCGCCGGGAACGCCCTTGACGGGGATATCCGTCTCGAAGCTGTCCACCTGCCGACCGAACCAGTTGCGTGACACCGTGATGTCCATCAGTGAAAGCGGCTCGGGCTCTGGCTCAAGCAACGCTCTTGCCATCACGATCATCCCGGCGCAGGTTCCCCACACGGCTCCGCCTTCGTCGATGAATCGGCGAAGCGCGTCGGGAAAGCCCCAGCGATGGGCGAGCTTAACGATGGTCGTGCTCTCGCCGCCGGGAATCACCAGGCCGTCTAGCCCCTCCAACTCGTGGGGCAGACGTACCTCGGTGACAGCCGCGCCGAGAGACTCGAACACGGCACGATGTTCCTGAAAATCGCCCTGGAGAGCCAGGACGCCTATGTTAAGCGGCAATAGTCCTACCAGCCGCGCTTGGCGAGCTGCTCGGACTCGGACAGCTCGGCGGAGCTGATGCCGACCATCGCCTCTCCCAGGTCACGGGAAACGTTGGCGACGATGTCCGGGTTGTCGAAGTGCGTCGTCGCCTGGACGATCGCGTCGGCACGCTGCGCCGGGTTGCCGGACTTGAAGATGCCGGAACCGACGAACACGCCGTCAACGCCGATCTGCATCATCAGGGCCGCGTCCGCAGGGGTGGCGATGCCGCCGGCCGCGAAGTTGACCACCGGGAGCTTACCGGTGCGGGCCACTTCCAGAACCAGGTCGTACGGGGCGCCCATGTTCTTGGCCGCCGTCATCAGTTCCATCTCTGGCAGGTGCTGAAGCCGCTTGATCTCGCCGAGCACCGCCCGTGCGTGCGTGACCGCCTCAACAACGTCGCCGGTTCCGGCTTCGCCCTTGGTGCGGATCATCGAAGCGCCCTCACCGATGCGTCGAAGCGCCTCGCCGAGATTGGTGCAGCCGCAAACGAACGGCATCTTGAACGCCCACTTGTTGGAGTGGAACTCGTGGTCGGCCGGGGTCAGAACCTCGGACTCGTCGCAGAAGTCGACGCCAAGCGCCTGGAGGATCTGTGCCTCAACAAAGTGACCGATTCGGGACTTGGCCATCACAGGGATGGTTACGGCCTTCAAAATAGCCTCGATCATGTTGGGGTCGGACATGCGGGCGACGCCGCCGTCCTGGCGAATGTCTGCCGGGACACGCTCAAGCGCCATCACGGCGACCGCGCCTGCGTCCTCGGCGATCTTCGCCTGCTCGTCGTTCACGACGTCCATGATCACGCCGCCCTTGAGCATCTGGGCGAGACCGGACTTGACGGCGTAACTTCCGACCTCGGCCTCTTCGCTGTTCAACCAGCGGGGCTCTCGAACGCGGTCGATGTAAGAAGTAGCAGTTCCGTTAGTCGACGTAGCCATCGGCTTTTTCTCCATTTGCTGATCGCCTTTCCAGATGGTTCAAAGATACGTAACTGGCAGGGCGACGATATCCGCGCGACACCGAACCCGCGCGGCCGCTCATCTGAGCGCAAAAGAATTGTACGCCCGGCGCGATGCCGCGGCTACATGCGCGCATAGACCGGTCAAAGAAAGTGCTCCGTCCGGGACATCACATGGCTGGGCCTCTAATAGTCGGGATCACATGAGGGCTCACCACGAGTACCATCCGCCGGGAGCCCGCGACGTCAACAAGTACAGCGAAGGACGCCGACCCCATGCGCAGGCCGCGGTTATTCGAGATCACCGACTTTGGATGGCTTCCCGGATCGCTGAGGGACGCTGCTACCGATGACCTCCGGTTCAAATGGCAGCGCAGCGCACTGTACAGGCCGGTCGCGGCGCGCCTGGCCCGAGTGCTTGAGGCCAGCGGAATGGACAGGGTGCTGGATCTCGCGTCAGGCGGCGGCGGACCAGTCTTGGCCATTTACAGGGAACTGGCGAAAAACGGCATCAGGATTCAGGTCACACTCACGGACCGGCATCCAAACTTACCTGCATTCGCCTACCTTGAGAAGGTGTCCGGCGGCGACATCAGTTTCATACGAGATCCAGTCAACGCCGCCTCCGTGCCGCCGACGCTCGGTGACCTCAGGATGCTATGCGCTGCAGCGCATCACTTCCCTCCAGAGAAGCTTATGGCGATTCTGCGGGACGCCGTGGAGCACGGAAATCCAGTCGCCATATTCGACATTAGTTCGCCGCCGAGTCCTCCACCGCCGATCATGTGTCTGCTCGCCAGCCCACCCGGAGTGATGCTGTCGGTGCCATTCATCCGGCCGTTCCGCTGGAGCCGCCTGTTTTGGACCTACATCCTGCCGCTTCTTCCGCTGCTGGTCCTGTGGGACGCTCTCATGTCTGCACTGCGCGCGTACTCCGTAAAAGAACTGGAGGAAATCGTTCGGGAATTGCCGCCGAATGACTATGTCTGGGAGATCGGGAAGGAGTCGTTTCCCAACACCATTACCTATCTGACCGGCTACCCGGCGCCCTCGGCAACTCGATAACAGGAGGTCTTCCGACCGCGCCGAGTAAGCACAGCACGCCCGCAACACCGGGGCCGATCGGTCGGGACGTGTGGCGATCGCCCTCAGCCCTCAACGAAAACGCACTTTGAGACGTCCCTGACGCCTCAAACCTCTGCCGCCCCTAAACGCCCCGTGCCGCCACGAACGCCGTCAAATCAGCGGTCCGGCAGGAGTAGCCCCACTCGTTGTCGTACCAGCCGACAACCTTCACCATCTTGTTGTTGATCGATGAAGTGGATAGAGCGTCGATGGTCACAGAGTTTGGGTTGCCCTTGTAGTCGATCGAAACAAGCGGCTCCACCGAGTAGCCCAGCAAGCCGTGCAAAGCGTCGCCCATCGAGGCCTGCTTGTATGCCTCGTTCACGTCTTCTGCGGATGCAGACTTCTCAAGCGTCGCAGTCAGATCGGTCACCGACACAGAAGGCGTCGGCACCCGGTATGCCATGCCGTCGATCTTGCCCTTGAGCGCCGGAATTACCACCGTCACCGCCCGCGCCGCTCCGGTCGATGTCGGGATGATGCTCACGGCTGCGGATCGTGCGCGCCGGAGATCGCCGTGGACCCCGTCCTGGAGATTCTGGTCGGTCGTGTAAGAGTGGATGGTCGACATCAGCGCCTGCTCGATGCCGAAGCTGTCTTGAAGCACCTTCGCCATCGGCGCGACGCAGTTCGTAGTGCAGGACGCGTTGGACAGCACGACGTGGTTCGCAGGGTCGTACTGTTCGTCGTTCACGCCCAGCACTATCGTGAGATCCTCGCCGGTAGCCGGGGCCGAGATGATCACCTTCTTGGCGCCACCCTCGATATGCCCGCGCGCCTGTTCAGCCTTGGTGAAGAAGCCGGTGGATTCGATGACGATGTCCACGCCTAAATCACCCCATGGCAGGTTGGGCGGTGACCTCTCTGACAGCACCTGGATCCGATCTCCGTCGATGATCAGGTCGCCGTTGTTCGCTTCCACCGTCCCGGAGTAAGGCCCGTAACTGGAGTCGTACTTGAACAGGTGGGCGTTTGTCTCGGAGTCCGTAAGGTCGTTTACCGCAACGACCTCGATGGTGTCCGAAACACGCTCACGCATAGCCCGGAGCACCTGTCGTCCGATGCGGCCAAATCCGTTGATTCCGACTCTCGTCTTGTCTGCCATTGGGCGCCTCCACAATTTCTGACCGCTCCAGTTAAGGGCGGGCAATCAGGTCTGAACCGGGCGTCGAGACCGGAAGTAAATAGATGCGATTCACCGCCGGAATCCTGAGTCTACCGGCGAGGGCGATTTAACGAAAGGACTAGCGAAAAGACCGCCGACCGGCGTACTCGGCGTCCGTACCAAGTTCGTTAGCGATCGCGAGCAGCCGGTTGTACTTCGCAACCCGGTCACTCCGTGCCGGCGCGCCCGCCTTCAATTGGCCCGATCGCGTGCCGACGACGAGGTCTGCGATGGTCGTATCCTCGGTCTCGCCAGACCGGTGGCTGACCACGATCCCCCATCCCGCTTCACGGGCCGTCGCGATCGTCTCCAGAGTCTCCGTGACCGTGCCAACCTGGTTAAGTTTCACCAGTACGGCGTTGGCCGCGCCCAACTTGATGCCCTGTTCCACGTACTGTTGCTGCGTGACAAGCAGGTCGTCCCCAACAAGCTGTACGCGGTCGCCGATACGGGTGTTGAGCTGAACCCAGCCATCCCAGTCCCCCTCGGCAAGACCGTCTTCGATGCTGGCGATCGGGTACTCGGTGACGAGTTGCTCATACAGATCGACCATCTCGGAAGTGGAGAGCACCTTGCCCTCCCGCGCCAGGTTGTACTTGTAAGGCGATCCTTCTTCCGGCTCGGGTCCGAACTCGCTCGACGCAGGGTCCAATGCCAGGAATACATCAACACCCGCCCGATAACCCGCGCCTTCAATGGCATCCACCAGGTATTTCAGGGCCATCCGCGTGTCGAATCCGGCCGGGGCGAAGCCGCCCTCGTCGCCGACCGCAGTCTGGTATTTGTCCTTCTCTAGCCGAATCCTGAGCGTGTGGTAGATCTCCACCGCGGCTCGCAACGCCTCCGGGTAGCTGTTGAACCCGGCCGGCATGACCATGAACTCCTGGAAGTCGGTCGAGCCAACTGCGTGAGCGCCGCCGTTCAGCAGATTGAACATCGGTGTCGGCAACTCGGTCGGGTTGGACGAGCCGTCAAGCTGGGCCACCCGTCGGTATAACGATATACCGGCGCCTAACGCGGACGCCCTGAGTGCGGCCATCGAAATTCCGAGGATAGCGTTGGCTCCGTACTGGCCCTTATTTGCGGTACCGTCTGCGTCCAGCATCGCCTGGTCGATACCCGGCTGGTCTGCGATCTGAAATCCGAGCACGGCTTCGCGTAGCTCACCGTTGGCGTTGGCGACGGCTTTCTGCACGCCCTTGCCCATGTATCGATTCGGATCACCGTCCCGCATCTCCAGCGCCTCGCGCTGTCCGGTGCTCGCCCCTGATGGCACTGCTGCGCCGCCCACGGTCCCGTCGGAGAGGGTTACCTCTGCGTAGATGGTGGGATTGCCGCGGGAGTCAAGAATTTCCCTTGCGTGGACGTCCACAATTGTTTGCATCTGGAGAAGGCTCGCTTTCAAGCGCCGTGCATCGGAGCGTTGATCTCGGGTTTCGAAGTGGGGAGGGCGTTTCAGCCGGAGTAAGTGTCTAAAACAGCTGCTTGTTGATCCATGGCGTACCGAATGCCGACTTCAGCCAGCCCAAGCAGGTCATTCAACTCTGATCTATCAAACGGCACGCCCTCGGCGGTCGCCTGGAGCTCGATGAACTTCCCGGAGCCGGTCATCACAACGTTCATATCCGTCTCCGCCGCTGAGTCCTCTTCATAGCAAAGATCAAGCAGCGGCGTGCCCGAAACGATGCCCACGCTGATCGCACCAACCGAGTCGATCATCGGGTCCTTCTCGATCAGCCCTTTGGTCACCAGACCTCGAAGGGCAATGCTGAGGGCCACATAGCTCCCGGTAATGGATGCGGTGCGGGTACCGCCATCGGCGCGAACTACGTCGCAGTCCACGGTGATCGAACGCTCGCCAAGAGCTTCTAGATCCACAACGCCCCTGAGCGATCGCCCGATCAAACGCTGAATCTCCTGTGTGCGACCGCCTTGTTTACCGGCGCTCGCCTCGCGGCGTGATCGCGTGTTCGTCGCTCTTGGAAGCATGCCGTACTCGGCCGTTACCCAGCCCCGGCCCGATCCTCGCATCCAACGCGGCACGGACTCTTCGACCGAAGCCGAGCAGATGACGTGCGTGTTGCCGGAGGTGATTAAGACAGAGCCTTCGGCGTGCGGCTGGAATCCTGTTTCGATGGTGATCGGTCGCGGTTCATCGGCAGCGCGACCGTCCGGGCGCGTGAAATCGGTCATGTACAAATCCTGAAGTTGAAGCCTGATTTGAGGGAGAAAGAGACGTTCATCGCTGTGTAGGCCGTAATTTTACGCCCAACATCGAGTGTCGGGCCGCGCGCGCCAAAGACCGGACCTGCGCTATCGTTACAGCCCGCCAATCCCAAAATTTCCATGAATACAAAACAGCGGCAGGGCGGTCTAATCTGTTGCCCCGCATCGACAAAGGAAGAACCTCAGAATGAAAGTAGCGGTAATCGGTCCCGGCTCGGTTGGCGGGTACTACGGCGGCGTGCTGGCGCGCCACGGCGAAGAGGTCTCGCTTATAGCTCGACCCGGAGCGCATTTCGATGCGATTAAGGCCAACGGCCTCCGACTCCGTACCAACTGGGGCGACTTTACCGTTAACCCGTTGGTCACCTCGAATACCAGGGAGGTCGGCCCGGTTGATTTCGTCCTCTACACCGTCAAGTTGTTTCACAATGAAGTAGCGCTTCCGCTGATCGAGCCACTGCTCAAGGACGGCACGACGGTTCTGACAATCCAGAACGGCGTCGACAGCGCTGACGTGATCGCAAAGCGCTACGGATGGGACCACGTAATGGCGGGAGCGACTTACATCGAGACGGGCCGCCCGGAATCGGGAATGATCCACCAGTCCGGCTCGACGGCGCGCATAGTGTTCGGGGAGCAGGATGGCTCTCGGACGAAGCGCACCGAGACGGTTTTTAACCTCCTTAACAAAGTCGGCATCCAGCCGGAGATCGGAGAGGACATTGCCGTCACACTCTGGACCAAGCTGGTGAACGTTGGACCGATCGGGACGGTGATGACGGCGTTTCGCGGCTCATTTGTCGAGGTGCTGGACAGCCCCTGGGGCGAGTACACCGTTAGGTCGGTGATGGAAGATGTGGAGCGAGTGGCACGCGCAAAAGGCGTGAACCTCGCGCCGGACGTGGTCGTCGAAAAACTGCGCGACGGTATCGCCGAAGCGGCAGATGCGCAGGCCTCACTCCAGGGCGATTTCCGGGCCGGCAACCAGCTCGAAATCGAGCATCTCCTTGGCATGGTCGTGCGCGAAGGACGTGCGCTAAATGTGCCCGTCGCAGCATCCGCAGCACTCGTCACGTCCCTGTGGAAATTCCGAAACGGCGCAGTGCCTGAGTAGGGGCAGTCTTGCCCGGCCCGTTATCGGCCAACCACATTGATTTTGTCATCCTGAGCCGAGGCGAGGAGCCTGTCCTGATCTTGCCTCAGGAATCTTTCGGCCTGCATTCCAATTCGCTCGTAATCCGCCGGATCAATCTTCCACGACAGCATTCGACCCCTAACATGTGCCCAAATCCACTGACCAACCGCAACCACCCCAACTGCCCAATACAGGAGCCAAGAATGGCCGACCATCTTCCGCCAATCTCCGACGAAACCCTGGATATCCTCAAGACCATCCCGACGCCCACGCTTATCGACGCCCTGTGGGTAATGAAGTGGCCGCCGTCATACATACACGGCGCACGACCGCTTCATCCGGACATGAAGATGGCGGGCCGGGCGGTCACGCTGCGTTTCGTACCATGGCGCAACGACATCTGGGACGACATGCCAAAAGGGTTGATCTCGCCCGAGTACGTCGCATTTGAGAAGTGTGGCCCGTACGAAGTGCTCGTCGCATCGGCCATCGGGCCATGGGAATCGATCGGCGGTGACATCAAGTTCCTGCGCCTGAAACAGCTTCAGGTCGGAGGACTCGTCACCGACGGTTCGGTACGTGACTCCACCATCCTCAAGGGCTACGGATACCCGGTCTACTCACACAGCACCACGGCCAAGCAAGGCCCGGCGGTCATGGTTCCCTGGGGCGTGAACGACACCATCAACTGCGGCGGTGTGCTCGTACGACCCGGCGACGCGATCGTGGGCGACGAAGACGGCGTAGTGGTCGTTCCTCACGAGACGGTGGACGATGTGATCCGCATCGCCCAGGAGCGCGAAGAAATAGAGGAAGTCGTCAAGGCAGAGCTGGAGGCCAACCCCGGACCTCCAGGCCGCTACTACCCCTTCAACGAGAACACCTGGAAGCTATACGAGGAAAAGACCGGCAAGAAGCCGATGGGTCGCGGCTAGAGTGGAGCGTTGGAAATCGCAACCCCCCTGACCCCCTGTTACATAGGAGAGGGGGACGTTGGAAGCCTCCTCCCTGGTAGGGGAGGAGGTCTGGAGGTGGGTCGCGTCACTCGATCAGGTCCATACAGCACGCGATCACGCCAACAAGGCCGTCCTTGTGCGCCCTCTCCTTTTGCGGGAGAGGCCATACAGATCGAGGGTGAGGGCGTTGCCACCCGACGGTGGCACATCACCCCAGACCAAGCAACCTGGCCATAGTCCCGCCGAGCACCGCCTCGCGATCCGCTTCGGACAGCCCGTCACAGTGCACCCGGATGAAGTCCAGGTTCTGTTGATAGGTCCATGACCGGGCCACTATCGGCATGTCGGTGCCCCATATCACGCGGTCCGCTCCCAGCCGGTCCACGATCTCGGCCACCGTGGGCTGCGCCTGGGGTAGCGGAAAGTCCCATATGGAGCCGAGGGCGATCGGGAACAGCAGCTGCAGATAGGTCTTCGAATCCTTAAACGGCTCCCACACCCACTCCGGCAGAACTATCGAGTCGTCCTCCATAAAGAACCGCCAGTTGAGACCGTGCGTCACCACCAGCGTCACGTCAGGATAGCGGTCGATCCACCGGCGCATCGTGCGTAATTCGTCGTGGAAATCCTCCGGGTCCGGATCGAGACCTTCCCGTCCGGCGCCCCGGTTCATCATCTGGCCCATCGATATAAACACCGGGACGTCCAACTTAGAGACGCCCTCCCAGAACGGCCGGAATTCGGCACGATCCCACGCCCCGTTATCGCCGTAAAGATTGAGCTGCGGAGGCAGAAAGTGGAGGCCAGATAGACCTATACCGACGGCGCGCTCCAACTCCAGTAGCGACCCCTCAGGATTGCGCACACAACACCATTCCGGCACATGCGCCAGCCCGCGCAGCCTATCAGGGAACCGTGACACGCAATCGGCGATGAAGTCGTTGTCGATCCCCAGGTACGGCGTGCGATGCAGCAACGCCATATCCACCCCGGCGTAATCCATTTCGGCGATTAGCGACTCCGGGCCGTATGAAGGTTCTCGCATCGAGGGAGCGAAGTACTGTTTGAAGTACCTCTCCCCGCCATCCGTCCACTCAAACCGGCCGTTGCCAGCCCACCGAAAGTCGGCGTTCTTGAGTGCGTCCAGACGGGTACGACGAGACAGATCAACAAGCCCCGAATTGTCGCCCGGAGCTCGATCCCTCACCCGCAACACCGGCTGATGATGGTTGGCGATGGCGCCCTGCAAATGCCGACGCAACTCGTCTGCTGAATCAAACCCACCACTACCTGTCAAATCTGGCCAGCAGTATGCATGCCCATCAAAAATCAACGTGGATTGCCTTCTGTATTCTTCCTTAGGTTCGAACAGGTTTGACCACGAGTGGGACAACAAATTGTCATCCTGAGCCCGAGGCGAAGAATCTCCCGGCCCGAACTCCACCCGGACCTATTCGTCCTACCGGCGCATGCCGTCATCCCCATGCACGTGGGAATCCAGGAACGTTGATTGTGCATCCAGGCACCGTAAGGACGATAACCCTATCTGGATTCCCGACTACTCGGGAATGACGTTGTAACGGAGTCGTCGACAGCACTCCATCCGGCCGATAATCGTCCAAAGCCTGAGTCGCTCAAAGCGCCCACCAAATAGCCGTCTGGCCAGACTTTACTCCCAGCCGATCTCCTCGACAAAGCACCACTTCCACTCCTCGCCCGGCATGTGCGACTTCATGATCGGGTGGCCGACATTGTTGAAATGCCCGGTCGCGTGCTTGTTCTTGGATGAGTCGCAGCAACCGACATTACCGCAGATGCACCCACTCGTCACCCATCTCGACGCAAGTGAGGCATTGATCCGGCGAAGTCGCGGTCGCGTCCGGATTGATCTGGTCCAGATACTGACAGGTATCGGCCATCGTTATCCTCCCGAGGGTTTCGGTCCGTTGCAATCTTGAACGCATCCTAAACCCATCGCCTCAGAAAACTGGCCCCTGCAAGGGATCCCGGGAGCACGATCGCAGTCCTGTATAAGCGATGACATGCATAGAGGACGCCAATCAAGCTGGACACGGGCAAAGCGTAGAGGCGGGCTGCGGGGCCAGCCCACGCGCGTCATTCGATAACCTTATGGAGTCATCGATGACGCCTATCCTGTCATCCTGAGCTGAAGCGAAGAGCCTGTCCTGAACGTGACTCAGGAATCTCCTGGTTAGCAAACGCGAAATGATCCGTTCCGCCAACGTCATCCAACGGCCAGGCTGGTCGTCGCAAGCTCATCGGAATGACGAACGGACGGGCGGCGGTACGCGCAAGTGATGGAGTGCTGGCCGGGAGATTTCTCGTGTGCGGACTCCGGAATGACGGACTCGCGTTGAAAGCGTAATCAACTCTGATGCCTTAATTCGGCAATCCCCATCACGCCTTGGCGCGATTCGCCTCCAGCCATCCATCCACCAGCTCAACCGTCTCGTCCAGCGAGTCCGACTGCATACCGTTCTGTGCCGCGATCGTCTGTACCAACTTGTCCACGCGCTCGATATTCGGCGCGCCGTTGGCCAGAGCTCTGGCCGCTGAAGACGGGTTTACCAGCGACAGTGCCGCGTTGGAGTACTTCTCAAACGGCACGAAATCACTCTCGTTTCCGCCCATCGATACGCAGAGTTCCACGACCCACTCATACGCCGCACGGGTCGCGTCGATATCGGTATGCACAGCTTCCTTGATCGCCCGCATGCCGTCCTTCTGGACGCATCGATAGTTGCCGGCGATCAACATGCTCCACTTCGCCAGCGGGACGAATATCGAATCGTGCACCCTCAACTTGACGGGCAGCTCCACTTCTCTATCGCCAGTATCAAATCGGACAGCCTGGATGTCTGTTTCCAACTGACGAAGCACGCCTGTATGTTCATCCGAGTCGAACCTGGCCACCTTGAAATTGGTCGGCAGACCGACCTGCAACACATTGATCTTCTCGGTCGGCGGCCGGAACGCCTGCGGGTCCGGGCTGCACAGGGTCATCAGGGCAGGGTCAAGGTTGTCCCAGACCGAGGCGTCTGTGTAGCTGCTCTTGATCGCATCGATATCCAGCCCCGGAATGCGCCTCAGGTACGTCAGCGGGGGCATGTTCATGATCGACATGCATGGGACCTTCGCCGCGGCGATCGAGTCCAGCAGTTTGTGCAGCACCGGCACGCCATACTGCGGTTCCTGCATCGCCAGCCCAACGAGGTCGTAATCGGCCGGATCGACGTCACTCGGGCCTGCGGCTGACAGCTTCCCGGGCATCGTCTGGGTGTTCAACTCCACGAGTCCGTCGACGCCGCGCGCACCCATGCGCACGCGAGCGCCTTCCTCGTTGATCAACTGCACTTCTTCGGGCAGGCATACCAGCGTGATATCGTGGCCGGCCATCGCCATTTTGGCGCCCAGCAACGAGCCATAAGAGGCGCCCAGGATCAGAATCTTGTACTTGGTTGCCATATCACCCTCACGATTAGACATTCGGGACTTTTTGGTTAGTCGCTATCCAGATGCAGCGACACTCTAAACCTTGTTGGCGACCGACGCCGGACGTACCCCGACGAACCCGCCCATCTTCAGTAATGCGCCGGATCATACAGGTATTTCGGGACAGATTTTGGGGGCCGAAACATCTGCCCCGCACACCGCTCAGTTGAGCCGTTCGAAAATGGTGGACACGCCCTGTCCGCCGCCAACGCACATCGTCACGAGTCCCAACTGCTGGTCCCGCC
>Ga0209554_1001440_pt1 | contig 17988 bp, 14 predicted proteins | sample MarorgKNORR_S2LV_5_FD_188221 | JGI IMG/M metagenome (GOLD analysis project Ga0209554, IMG submission 188221) | Marine microbial communities from the Southern Atlantic Ocean, analyzing organic carbon cycling - Bottom_A/KNORR_S2/LV (SPAdes) (version 2) | ecosystem: Environmental > Aquatic > Marine...
CGTGGCTGCCCGGCACGATCCCCTTGCCGGCGTTGCTGGCCACGAAGACGGCACCGAGTCGATCGACCAGCCGGCGCACCGCATCGGTGGCCCCGACCGCTCCCCCGCCGACCATCACGACCGGGCGGCTCGCCGTACGCAACAGGGCCGCGGCCTGCTCGATGACGGCCGGGTCGGGCTGCGGCCGACCGGGCAGCGGCGACGGCGACCATGCGGGGTCAGCCGGATCGACGGGCATCGCCAGCACGTCGATCGGGATCGAGAGGTGGACGGGCCGCGGCCGCTGGGAGGCGAAGATGCCGAACGCCTCGGCCAGCAGGACCGGCACCTCGTCCGGGTGGTTCGCCCGCGCACTGAGCGCTGTGAGGGGGGCCGTGACCGCCGGCTGGTCGGGGATCTCGTGCAGGCAGCCCCACCCCTTCCCGTGCGTCGAGCTGTCGGTCTCCGACGAGAGCAGGAGCACCGGTGTCGAGTCGGCCCAGGCCTGCCCGATCGCCGTGAGGGCGTTGGTGACACCGGGGCCCGAGATCACCAGCGCCACGCCGGGGCGGCCGCTCGCCCGGGCATAGCCGTCGGCCATGAAGCCGGCGCCCTGCTCGTTGCGGACCTGCACATGCGTGATCGGGCCGTCGGCGAGCCCCCGGCAGAAGTCGAGGGTGTGCACGCCGGGGATGCCGAACACGGTGTCCACCCCGTAGGCGGCCAGCAGGCGCATGGTCGCCTCGCCGCAGGTGAGCACGCCGGCGTCCGACACCGATTCGGGATGGATCTCGGTCACAGCCACCTCCGGGCTCTTCGTGTTGCAGCGCGGATCATGCCACGCCGGGACCCCGGCCGGTCAACCGCCTCCGGCCATGGCAGCGACCAGGTCTTCGGTGAGACCGCTGCTCTCACCGCCGGTGGCCAGCACGACCACGACGAGGTCCAGCGCCGGCACGACCGAGACCTGCTGGCCGAGGAATCCCACGGCGGCGAACGAGTCCTCGCCGAGCCACCAGCCGGCCCCGTAGCCCGCCAAGGACGCACTCGGCGTCCTGGCATGGTCGACCCAGCCCTCGGGGAGCAGCCACGCGTCCTCCCAGACGCCGCCGCGCAGGTAGAGCAGGCCGAAGCGGGCGAAGTCCCCGAGTGCCATGTTGGCGCCGGTGCCGCCCAACCAGTTGCCGGTCCCGTCCAGTTCGAGTTCGATGGAGGTGATGCCGAGCGGTCCGAACAACCGGTCGTCCAGCCAGGCGGCAAGTGCCTCTCCGGACCCGAGTTCGTCCGCCATCAGCGACGCCACGATCGCCGTGCTGCCGGTGCTGTAGTTGAAGGTGGTCCCGGGATCGGCCACGAGCGGCCTGGCCGCCGCATAGCCCGAGGCGTCGGCGTTGCCGTCGCCGACGACGATCGCCGCGGCGTCGCCACCCGCCTCGTTCCACTCGAGCCCGCTTTGCATGCGCAGCAGGTCGTCGATCGTGACCTCCGACCGGGGGTCGTCACCAAGCCACTCTGCAAGTCCGGTCGGGGCGTCGATGTCGAGCCGGGCGTCGCCCACGAGGAGCCCCACGGCGGCGTGCGTGACGCTCTTGGCGACCGAGAACGACCAGTGGGGGGTCGACGGGTCGTAGTCCTCGTGGCTGTCGGCCAGCAGCAGGCTGCCTGCCTGCACGATCGCCACGGCGTCGATGACCCCATAGGGACGGTCGGCTCCCCGCAACGCCTCCTCGACCAGCGCCAGCACCTCCGGTGCCATCTCGGCGGGCAGGTCTGCCCGGGGCCATGCATCGGTCGGCCAGGCCACCGCATCCGACTGGGCCGGGTAGCCCTCGGCGATGATCGGCTCGGGAAGCGTGGTGGTGGGCGCCAACGTCGTGGTGGGCGCCAACGTCGTGGTGGGCGCCAACGTCGTGGTGGTGGGCGCCAACGTCGTGGTGGTGGGCGCCAACGTCGTGGTCGGCGCGAACGTCGTGGTGGGCGCCAACGTCGTGGTCGGCGCCAACGTCGTGGTGGGCGCCAACGTCGTGGTGGGCGCCAACGTCGTGGTGGGCGCCAACGTCGTGGTGGGCGCAAGCGTGGTGGTGGGCGCAAGCGTCGTCGTCGCAACGGGCGTCTGGTCACCACCCCCACAGGCAGCGACGACCAGACAGGCAGTGACGAGGACCGCTGCAGGTAGTCGTCGCATGGTCACGCTGCCATTGGAACGGCCCACGACCGGCGACGCCAAGACAGGCGCCTCAGGTGGAGTACAGGTACCAGCGCACGAGGTTCCGGCCGGCTCAGGGGATCTCCAGGACCAGGGCGCCGACATGGTGCTTGGCGATGAAGGCCTCCTGGGCGGCGTGGATCTCGGCCAACGGGAACGTCCCTCCCACGGTGGGTGTGAGGGCACCGGACTCGATCCGGGCGACCAGCGAGGCGAACACCTCGGGCGGGTAGACGGTGCAGCCGTGGAACTCGAGGTCCTGGAGGTACAGGGTGCGCACGTCGAGGTCGACGATCGGCCCGCCGATCGCCCCAGCCGTTGTGTAGCGGCCACCCCGGCGGAGCAGTTCGAGCAGCGGCGCGAACATCGGGCCGGCCACCACGTCGGCCAGCACGTCGATCGGCCCACCTGCCGCCTCGGCGACGGCGCCGGCAAGGTCCGCGGCGCTGCGGTCGACGACGGCATCCGCGCCGTAGCCGGCGACCTCGTCGATCTTGGAGGCCCCGGCGATCGCCACCACCCGCGCCCCGCGCGCCCTGGCCAGCTGCACCAGTGCCGACCCCACGCCGCCGGAGGCCCCGGTGACCACGACCGTCTCCCCGTCGGCCACCCGGGCCCTGGTCAGCATGTGCTCGGCCGTCGCCCACGAGCATGGGAACGACGCCAGTTCGACGTCGGTGAGCGGCGACTCGACGGCATGCACGTTGCGCACCGGCAGGACGCAGTACTGGGCGAACCCGCCGTCGCACTCCGAACCGACGTACCCGGCGCGCTCGCGGTCGCCCGGATCGTCGGCGTCCCGAATGCACGGGTCGTTCAGGACCCGGCGGCCGATGAGGCCCGACCCGACACCGGCACCGACGGCCACCACCCGGCCGCAGATGTCGGCACCCTGGATCCGGGGGAAGGCGATGCCGCTGCCTCCCCACGATCCGTCCCCGTCGGAGACGTCGAGCGCCTCGCCGGTGGTCTCCCCGGTCACCGCCTTCGAGTACCAGCCGACACGGGTGTTGACATCGGTGTTGTTCATGCCACAGGCGCCCACGCGGATGAGCACCTCCCCCGCAGACGGGACGGGCACCGGCACGTCATGGCGGACGACCAGCATGTCCGGCCCCCCGTGGCCGACCAGATGGACGGCCGTCATGGTCGCCGGGATGCCATTCACGATGAAGCCTCGAAGACGGCCAGGGGTTCGCCCAGGGCCATCTCGTCGGGCACGGCGCCGATCCCCGGACCGGACGGGGCCTCGGCATACCCCCCGTCGTTGACCACCCCGCCTTCGACCGGGTCGACCGTCAGGTGATCGAGGCATAGCCACGTCGCCCGCCGGAACGGCTCGGGGACCGTCTGGGCCAGGTGCACGACAGCGGTGGCACACAGCGATGTCCCGCCGGTGTCCTCCACGTTCATGCGAATGCCCGCCTCGAGGCAGACATCGCGCATCCGTCGGGCGGGCGTGATGCCGCCGACCCGTCCGAGCTTGAGCCCGACCACCTCGCAGGCCCGATCTGCGACGATCCGCAGCAGGTCCCCGAGCGTGACGAGCGACTCGTCGATGGCGAGCGGCTGCCCCACGGCAGCGCGGACAGCGAGGTGCTGCTCGTAGGTCTGGCACGGCTGCTCCACGACCCGTTGGATGTCGCTGGTGGCGTTCAGGGCGGCAATCGCCTCGGAGGGAGTCCAGGCCCGGTTGACGTCGAACGTGACCTCCTCACCGGGCGCCATGGCGGCGTCGAGGATCCGCATCCGCTCGATGTCCGCATCGACGTCGGCGCCGACCTTGGCCGAATGGAAGGTGTAACCCTCGGCTCTGGCCAGGTCGATCTCGACCAACAGCTCGTCGGGCGTGCCGAACGGGATCGACGAGTGCAACCGGACCCTCCCCTCCTCCCGCCCGCCCAGGACGTCACACAGGGGCAGCCCTGCAGCGCGGGCCGTCAGGTCCCAGCAGGCCATGTCGATCGCCGACTTCACGTAGCCGTGCCCCGGCAGGGCCACGTCCATCGCCCGGTAGACGGCGTCGGTCTGCCTGGGATTCCTGCCGAGGACGGCCGGCGCCAGCTCGGCGACCCCGGCGCGGATCCCTCCGGCGAAGGCCGGCAGGTAGGTCGATCCCCACGGGCATCCCTCGCCCCAGCCGACGAGCCCCTCGTCGGTGTCGAGCCGCAGGATGGTGGTGTCGAGCCGCTCGAAGTGGAGCCGCCCACCCGAGAGCGAGTAGGGCCGGTTCAGCGGCAACTCGAGTCCCCACATCGTGATCCGGGTGATCCGCACGGTTCGAGCCTCCTGTCGCTGTGGTCGGCGGGTGGGTGGGCAGACGGGCCGCCTACATCCGCAGGCGTTCGTTGGCGGGATCGTAGGCGGCCTCACCGAGCACCCGTGCCTGGTACAGGTCGCCGAAGACCATCACCTCAAGTTCCGTGCCGGGCCTGGCATCCTCCGGCGAGATGAAGGCAAAGGCATGGACCTTCCCGGTCGTGTAGCCGTAACCGCCGGACGAGGTGAGGCCGATGGCCCGGTCGCCCCGGAACACACCCTCGCCACCGGTGCACTCGGCGACTTCGCAGTCGACCTCGAGGTAGGCCGATGCCCATCGGCGGGACTCGACGTCACGTGCCAGCAATGCCTCGCGTCCGACGAAGTCGCCCTTGTCCCGCTTCACGAAGGCCCCGACACCTGCCTCGACCGGATCGACGTCATGGGTCATGTCACGCGAGATCCGGTAGCCCTTCTCCATCCGCAGGCTGTTGACGGCGTGGTGGCCGATGTCGGCGACACCGAGGTCCTGCCCTGCCTCCCAGAGGCCGTCGTAGACGGCGAGCATCCCCGCCATCGGCACGTGCAGCTCCCAGCCCAGCTCGCCCACGAACCCGACCCGCAGCGCCCGCAGCGCCACCCCGCAGACCTCTATCTCCTGCGCCGAGAGCCACGGGAATGCGTCGCTCGACAGGTCGGCACCGGTGCACCGTTCCAGCAGGTCACGAGCCAGCGGCCCCGCAACCGACAGCACGCCGTGGTCCTGCGACACCGTGGTGAGCGTGGCGTCGAGTCCTTCGGGAAGGTGCGTCTCGACGAACTCGCGGTCCTTGAGCTCTCCCACGGCAGCCGACACCAGGTAGAAGCGGTCCTCGGCCAGGCGGGTAACGGTCATCTCGCCCTCGACCCGACCGGCCGGGGTGAGGAAGTAGTTGAGGCCGATGCGGCCGACCCTCGGCAGGCGGTTGGTCGTGAGCCGGTCGAGGGCCTCGGCGGCATCCGGACCGGTGAACTCGAACTTGGCGAAGGCGGTCATGTCGGCGATGCCGACCCGCTCCCGCACGGCACGTGCCTCCCCGCGCACCGCCTCGAACCAGGCCACGTGCCGGAAGCCGACCACGTCCTCCTGCGGAAGGCCGGCCGGGACCGGATACCACTTGGGCCGTTCCCAGCCGTAGACCTGCGTGAAGACCGCCCCGTGCTCCGTGTGGCGCTCGAAGCACGGGGTCGGCTTCAACGGCCGCAGGGCCGGGTGCTCGAGGCCGGGCACCGGCGTCTGGTGCCGGTACATGTAGTCCTCGGTGCCCTTGAGGCGTCCGTAGTCGTCGTCGGGGACGTAGCCGAAGCGCCGTGGGTCGTAGCCGCGGACGCTCAGGTTGGTCTCGCCGTGGACCATCCAGCGGGCCAGCTCCCGGCCGAGACCGGGGCCGTCTGCGACCCCGACCTGGGCGCCGCACGCCATCCAGAAGTTGCGCACGCCGGAGAGGCCCAGCATGGCCTCGCCGTCGGGTGTGTGGGTGATGGCGCCCCGGATCGTCTGCCTGATGCCGCGAGGCTCGAGGCACGGCATGCACTCGAAGGCCCGCTCCAGGCGATCGCCGATGATGTCGTAGTCGATCGGGAACAACGGGTTCTCGAGCTCCCACCCCGGCCGGTCGTGCCAGACGGACTCGGCGCCGACCTGTTCGTAGATGCCGATGAGGCCCGCCTCCTGCTCCTGGCGGATGTAGCCCGACAGGTGGTCGTCGCGCATGACCGGCAGTTCGATGTCTAGGGCGGCGATCTCGGGGACCGGCTCGGTGATGAGGTAGGCGTGGAGGGCGTTGGCCATCGGCACCCGCAGGCCGACCATGCGGGCCACGCGGTCCGCGTAGCAGCCGGCGGCGTTGACGACGTGCTCGCAGGTGACGGTGCCCTGCTCGGTGAGCACGTCCCAGTCGCCGTCGGGGCGCCGGTTGATCTCGAGCACCCGGTTCCGGCGGGACGTCACGGCACCCCGGTTGCGGGCACCGGTCAGGAGCGCATTGGTGGCGCCGGACGGATCGACGTGGCCGTCCCCGGGCGTCCAGATGGCACCCACGATCCTGGACACGTCATAGAGCGGATGGTGTTCGGCGACGACCTCCGGGCCGACCCAGTCCATCTCGAGGCCGGCATAGGCACCGACGCCGAGTTGCCCCTTCAGCCAGTCGATCTCGATCGGCTCGTAGGCGACACGGAACGAGCCGGGCTCGTGCCACGAGGTGGCGACGCCGGTCTCGGCCTCGAGCGCCGGATACAGCTCGGTGGCGTACCGGCGCATCGAGGCCAGCGTGTAGCTCGAGACCGAGTGGGTGACCTGGCCGGCGGCGTGCCACGTGGAGCCTGACGTGAACTCGGCCTTCTCGACGAGCAGCGTGTCGGTCCAGCCCTCCCTGGCCAGGTGGTAGAGCACGCTGGCGCCGACGATGCCGCCGCCGACGACGACGACCCGGGCGTTGTCGGGCATGGCCATGGAGGTGCTCCTGCGGGGACGGCGCCGATACCGGACAGTTGTCCACTGTCTGGATCATTATGGTACATTTGTACCACGATGGCGTCCACCTCCCCCGCCCAGGTCCTCGACCGGCTCGCCGAGTCGTATCCCGACCTCAGCCCGCAGGTCCGCCTCGCCGCACGCCACGTCCTCGACCAACCGGGCCGCGTGGCGGTGCTCTCGATGCGCCAACTGGCCGACGAGGCAGGTGTCAAGCCCAACACCCTCGTACGGCTCGCCCGCGCGATCGGCTTCAAGGGCTACGACGACCTCCGGGAGCCGTTCCGCAGCGACGTGGCCGCGGCCGGCACCTCATTCCCCGACAAGGCCCGCTGGCTCCAGGCCATCGCCGGGGCCGAGCACCACGGCGACCTGCTCGCCGACCTGGCGTCTTCGAACCTCGCCATCGTCGAACAGGTCTTCGACGACCTCGACTCCTCCGAACTCAAGTTGGTCGCCGACACCATCCTCGACGCCGACCACACCGGCGTGCTCGGCGTCGGCGCCCTGGCGCCCCTCGCCCGACACTTCTGCTACGTGGGCTCGATGGCGCTCCCCGGCCTCCACGCCCTCCCCACCAACGACGGCCTCCCGATCGACGACGTGGCCCGCATGGGTCCCGGCGACGTCCTCCTCTCGATGACCTTCGCCCCCTACCGCACCGAGATCGTCGAGGCCACCCGCCTCGCCGCCGAACGAGGCGTCACCGTCGTCGCCATCACCGACAGCCGCACGGCGCCCACCGCACTCGCCGCCGACCACATCTTCGTCGCCGCCACCGAGACCCCCCTCTACTTCGCCAGCGTCATCGGCGTCGTGGCGCTGCTCGAGGCACTGCTCGCCTTCCTCGTCGCCGACAGCCGCTCCGAGGCCACCGAAGCCATCGACCAGTTCCACCAGCACCGCCGAGCCGCCGGCGCGTACGTCAGGGAGTAGTGCCGTGGACCTCCACCTCGCGAACCCCAACCTGGTGGACCCCGAGTTCTACGTGCCGGGCCTGCCGGTCGACTGGGTGACCGCCCGCTACGGCATCCCCGCCGACGAGGTGGCCAAGCTCGGCTCCGCCGAGAACCCGTTCGGCCCCTCTCCCCTGGCCATGGCCGCCATCCGCGAGGAGGTCGGGCACATCCACCTGTACTCCTCCTGGACCGCCGAGCCGCTCCGCGAGGCCATCGCCGAGAAGTACGGCTACGCCCCCGAGAACCTCGTCTGCGGCTCCGGCGAGACCGAGGTGATCGCCCTCATCATCCGCGCCTACGCCGAACCGGGCGGCAAGGTCCTCATGACCCGACCCTGCTTCCCGATGTACCACCTCTTCGCCGAGGCCGAGGACCGCCGGCCCGTCTACATCGACACGCCCACCATGTCGTGCGACGTCGACGCCTACATCGATGCCATCGAGCCCGACACCCGGATCGTGTTCGTCACCAACCCGCACTCCCCCTCCGGCACCTGGCTCGAAGAGGCCGATGTCCGGCGCATCATCGAGGCGGCCCCCCACGCCCTCGTCGCCCTCGACGAGGCCTACGTCCACTACTCGGACACCCCCGGCCACATCCACCTGGCGAAGGAGTACGACAACCTCATCGTGCTGCGCACCTTCTCCAAGGCCTACGGCCTGGCCGGCCTGCGCCTCGGCTTCGGCGTCGCCCACCCCGACCTCATCCCTCCGCTGCTCGCCGTCAAGCCCACCTGGAACGTGGGTCGCCTCCAGATCGTCGGCGGCATCGCCGCCCTGGCCGACGACGGGCACGTCGACCGGACCGTGGCCGCCATCCTCGGGGGCAGGGCCCACGTCACGGAGCGCTTCGGCGAACTCGACCGCTTCCGCCTCGTGCCGGGGACCCGCTCCAACTTCATGTTGATCGAGATCCTCGACCCGGACACCGACTCGACGAGGGTGTTCAACGGCCTGCTCGAGCGGGGTGTCATCGTCAAGGACGGCTCGGTGTCGTTCCGGGGCCTCGGCAAGCGCTACCTGCGCAGCGACATCAACCTTCCCCACCGGATGGACCGGCTGGTGGACGCACTGGCCGACCTGCCCTAGCCTGCCGCCCTCCACCCGCCTGCCGATACCGCCGACGAGGAGCACGCATTGACCGAGCACCGCCGAGCCCTCAGCGGCGACTGGTACACCGATCCGTCGATCTTCGCCGAGGAGCTCGACCGCATCTTCGCCCGCACGTGGCACCTGGTCGGCCACACCGGCCAGCTCACGAGGGCCGGCGACTTCCTGACCGCTGCCATCGGCGACCAGGGCATCGCCGTCGTCCGCCAGGCCGACGGCTCGCTCCACGCCATGTACAACGTCTGCCAGCACCGGGGACACGAGTTGCTGGTCGGCGACACCGGGTCGGCCCAGAGCATCACCTGCCCATACCACGCCTGGACCTACGACCTCGACGGACGCCTGCTCTTCGCCAGGGGCGAGCCGGTCGGCGACCTGTGCGTGCCGGCGGTGCGGCTCGACGAGATGGCCGGCTTCCTCTGGGTCAACCTCAACGAGGGTGCGACGAGCCTCGCCGAGACGTTGCCCGGCATCGAAGGCGAGCTGCTGGCCGTCGCCCCCACCGCCACCGGGCGAACCCTCACCCACCGGCGCACCCGCCTGTTCGACGCCAACTGGAAGATCGCCGTCGAGAACTACAACGAGTGCTACCACTGCCCGAACGTGCACAAGGCGTTCACGGCCGGCGTGGTCTCGCCCAGCAGCTACCGCATCGCCAGCCGCGGCCAGGCCATCCGGCACAGCGCCGAGGCACCGGCCAGCACCGCCTACGCCCTCGCCGAGGGCGGCCAGCCCTACGAGGCGTTCTTCGTCTTTCCGGCGTCGTCGATCCAGTGCTACCCGGGCGAGGTGCTCAACACGTTCCGCTGGGTCCCGCTCGCCGTCGACCGCACGCTCCTCATCCGGGAGTGGTGGTTCGACGCCGACACGCCCACCGACGAGCAGGCCGAGATCATCGACCTCGACTGGCGCACCACGGTCACCGAGGACTTCGACCTGATGGACTCGGTCCAGCGGGGCATGCGCAGCCGCGGCTACACGCCGGGGCCGCTGATCGAACGACCCGACGGCATCGCCACGGTCCACTCCGAGGACGCCGTCCCCCACCTGCACGACCTGGTCCGCACGGCACTGGGCCGCCGGGAATCGGGCCGCCCGTGACCCCGACCCAGGAGCTCGCCGGCTTCCTCGTCGAGGCCGAGGTCACGGACGCCCTCCGCGGGAAGGCCGCCGACTACCTCCTCGACACGCTCGGCTGCATCCTCTTCGGCGCCGAGCAGCCCTGGAGCCAGCGGGCCGCCGACCACGCCCTGAGAACCGGCGGCGATGGCGGCCCCTGTGCGGTGTTCGGCGCCGGGTTCTCGACCACCTCCCCGATGGCGGCCTTCGCCAACGGCGCCTCGGCCCACGCCTTCGAACTCGACGACGTCCACGAGGAGGCGATCTCGCACCCCGGGGCCGTGGTCGTGCCGGCGGCGCTTGCCATCGGCACCAGGGTCGGCGCCTCCGGGCGACAGGTCCTCGACGCCATCGTCATCGGCTACGAGGCGATGGGGCGTGCCGGAATCGCCGTCGGACCGGCCGCCCACATCCTGGCGGGCTTCCACCCCACCGGCCAGTCGGGGGTGTTCGGCGCTGCGGCAGCGGTGGGTCGCCTGCTCGAGTTCGGCACCGACACGATGACCAGGGCACTCGGCATCGCCGCCACCTTCTCCTCGGGCTCCACCGAGTTCAGCCAGAGTGGCGGCTCCACCAAGCGCATCCACGCCGGCCGTGCCTCCGAGGGCGGCCTCACAGCTGCCCTGCTGGCCTCCGACGGCCTCGCCGGCCCCACCGACGGCCTGGCCGGCCGCTACGGGTTCTGCCGGACCACCACCACCGATCCGGCGGTCCACCTGCTGACCGAGCGGCTCGGCGAACGCTGGATGATCGACGAGATCACCGTGAAGCCCTATGCGGCGTGCAGCGACATCCACCCGCTCATCGACGCCGCCCTCGAGATCCGGGACCGGGGGGTCGCCCCCGACGACATCGTCGAGATCCTGGCCGAGGTCTCGACCAAGGCCGCCGAGCAGAACGCCCTCGACGGCACCACGTCGGTGATGGCCGCCCAGTACAGCGGACCGTTCAACGTGGCCGCCGCGTTCCTCGCCGACCCTGCCGATCCGTCCACCTACTCCGACGATCGGATCGCCGACCCGGCGATCGCCGAACTGCAGGCGAGGGTGTCGATGGTCGCCGCCGACTGGTGCGACGACACCTACGCCTGGAAGATGGCGGGAGGCCTACGGGTGACCTGCAGCGACGGCTCCGTACACGAGGTGCGCGTCGCCGGCCAGCGGGGCTCCATGCACCAGCCGCTCACCCCAGAGGAGTCGGCATCCAAGTTCCGACTCCTGGTCGCCGGGCGCGCCGATGCCGATGCCGTCATCGGCGCCGTCGACGGGCTCGACCGCGCCGACGGGCTCGACGACCTGTTGGCGTCCCTCGCATGACCGCCATCGACCCGGCGCCCCTCGACCCCGCCGACATCCACCCCCGCTACCGGGGCTACGCCGGCTTCGTCACGACGCCGCGCTACTTCGACGACTCGCCCCAGCAGTTCCTGGCCGTCGCCCCCGCCGGGGTCGGGGTGATGCAGCGGGTGCTGCACATCCCCGGCTACGCCTACGAGCTCGACGACCGCACCCGCAACTTCGGGCTCCTCGAGGAGGCAGCGGAGTGCCTCGCCGACTCCCACTGCCAGGTGGTCGGGCAGGTCGGCTCCAACTGGGTCCACACCAGGGGCACGACCCCCGACGAGATCGCCGCCTTCTGCGACGACCTGAGCGACCGCATCGGTGCCCGGTTCCTGATGGCCGGCCACTGCATCGTCGAGGCACTGCGCCACCTCGGGGCCAGGACCATCGCCGTCAGCAACGCCTACTACCGAGACGACTGGCGCGACGGCATCAACCGCTACCTGGAACAGGCCGGCTTCGAGATCCTCTCCAGCGGCCACATGCGCGACCAGGGCCTCTACACCAGCCTCGATGAACAAATCGAGGTCGAGGACCTGACCGTGTGGGACCACCCCGACCGCGACGTGCTCGAGAGCATCCGCCTGGCCCACGAGGCGGCACCGGACGCCGATGCGGTCGTCCAGACCGGCTCCGGGTTCCGCACCTCGCCGCACGTGCCGTACCTGGAATCCCGGTTCGACAAGCCGGTCGTCGCCTCGGACAACGCCCTCTACTGGGCCATGCTGCGGGAGCTCGACCTGGGAGAGGCCGTTACCGGCCACGGCCACCTGCTCGGCACGCTCTAGGCACCTGGACCGGGACGATGCAGCGGATCCTCGCCCGACGCCCGACGACCTGCTGATGCAGCGGATCCTCGCCCTCTGGTGCGTGATCCGGTCGCGCTCCACCGCATTCGAGCGGATGATGGAGCAACGGGGCGACCACCGTTGCCACCACGAGCCGTTCGGCGACGTCTGGTACAACGGCGAGCAGCCGGGATGTCCGCCCCAACGGGCCCAGAACCCCACCCCCGGCCTCACCGTCGAATCGCAGCTGGACCGGCTCCTCGACGATGCCCGCACGGCACCGGTGTTCTTCAAGGACATGGCCGAGTACGTCGTCCGCTTCGCCGACGACACGTTCCTCCGTCGCTTCGACCACTCGTTCCTGATCCGCGACCCGGCCCGCACCATCCCATCGATCTTCGACAGGTGGCCCGACTTCGAGCTCGGCGAGACGGGGTTCGCCGAGCAGCGCCTTCTGTTCGACCGGGTGACCGCCCTTCGGGGTGCCCCTCCGCCGGTCATCGATGCCGAGGACCTCATGGCCGACACCCCCGCCATGGTCGCCGCCTGGTGCGAGGCGGTCGGCATCCCCTACGTCCCCGAAGCCCTCGCGTGGCAGGCCGAGACGCTGGGTTACAGCTGGTACGAGGGTGGCTCCTGGCACGACAACCTCCGAACCTCCACGGGCCTCGAAGCCCCGCCCACCGACTACCTGCCGGTCGATGCCGACCAGCGGATGGTCGCCGCCCACGAGGCATGCCTCCCCCACTACGAGGCGATGCACGCCCACCGCATCACACCGTGATCGACACGACCCCAGCGGCGGGAACGCCGGTCAACGCCTCGGGACGACCTCGTAGCCCGGCTCCTCGGGCTCGTCGTCCAGGATCTCGGCCGGAAACCCCGCCGCCCGGATGTCGAGGCCCGTGGCCTCCTCCAGCCGGCGGATGATGTTGGGCGACCACTCGCGGGCGCCGTAGCGATCCCGGCCGTCCTCGAAGATGGCCAGCAGCTGCGGCGACACCTCGAGGGGCACCCCGAGGTCCCTGGCCAGGTCGTCGAACAGGCCCATGTCCTTGACGACGAGGTCCATCGTGAAGCTGATGTCGCGGCTGCCGTTGAGGATGACCTGGCTCTCGGTCTCGTGGACGAACGAGTTGCCCGACGACACCCGGATCGCCTCGTAGGTGGTGGCCAGGTCCATGCCGGCCGCCGCAGCCGTCGTGAGCGCCTCGCAGAGGGTGATCAGGTTCGCCGTGGCCAGGAAGTTGGTCACGACCTTGAGAACCGACGCCGAACCCAGGGGGCCGGTGTGCAGGATGCGGCGACCCATGGCGGTCAGCACCGGCAGCACCCGTTCGAAGGCCTCCCGTTCACAGCCGGCGAAGATGGCGATGTTGCCGGTCGCGGCACGATGGCAGCCACCGGAGACCGGGCAGTCGATCGGCAGCGCACCCATGGCCTCGACCCTGGCACCCATCCGACGCACCTCCGACCCGTCGGTGGTGCTCATCTCCATCCAGACCTTGCCGGCAGAGAGGCCGGCCAACACTCCGTCCTCGGCCTCCATGACCGCTGAGCAGGCAGCCGGCGACGGCAGGCAGGTGATCACGACGTCGCACTGCTCGGCCATCTCCCGTGGCGAGTCGGCCCACCCCGCCCCGGCGTCCAGAAACGGCCGCGCCGCCTCCCGGTCGAGGTCCCGGACGACGAGGTCGTACCCGTTGCGCAGCAGGCTGCCAGCCAACTTGCCGCCGACATTTCCCAGCCCGATGAATCCGATCCGCATGACGCGGCCCTCCCTGCTCGATCGCGATGCCTCGACAAGACAACGTGCGGAGAATATCCGCGACCACCACACCACCCCTTCCCCCGGCGATCGCGCCTACCCTGCCGGAATGCTGCGTTTCCGGCTCCCCAGTTCGAGGAACCACCTCCTCCGGGTTGCCGGCCTGATCGTCGGTGTGATGGTGCTGGGAACCGCCGGATACGGCCTGCTCGGCCTGGGCCCGATCGACGCCTTCTACCAGACGATCATCACCATCTCGACCGTCGGCTTTCGCGAGATCGCCGACGGCCAACCCGACGCAGCCTGGAAACTATTCACGTCGGCGCTCATCCTCGTGGGCACCGGCACCATGCTCTACGGCGCATCCGTGGTGATCGAGAGCATCGTCGAAGGCCGGATCACCGGCCAGTACCGGAGGTACCGCATGCAACGATCCATCGACGACCTGTCCGGCCACCTGATCGTGTGTGGCATCGGGCGCGTCGGCAGTTCGATCACCGAGTTCGTCCGCTCGGTCGGCCAGGAGGTGGTGGCCATCGACCGCGACGCCTCGAGGCTCGACGACGTCGACTTCCTCCACGTGGTCGGCGACTCGCGTCAGGAGGACGTCCTCCGCCAGGCCGGCATCGAACGGGCGGCAACCATCATCACCGCGCTCGGGACGACGGTCGACAACCTCTACGTCACGCTGTCGGCACGGGGCCTCAACGCCAACCTGTTCATCGTCTCGCGCTGCGACGACCGGGAGGCGCTCACCAAGATGCTCCAGGTCGGTGCCGACCGTGTCGTCAACCCCTATGAGATCGGCGGTTCACGCATGGCCAGCCTGGCCACACAGCCGAACGTGGCCGACTTCCTCGACGTCGTCGTCCACGACGGCACGTTCGAGGCCCGGCTGCGCGAGATCCTCCTCCCCGATGACTGCGCCTTCGAGGGCAAGACGATCGACGACCTGGCGCTCCGCCGCGACACCGGGGCGGTCGTGTTGAGCGTGCGCGACGGTGCCGGACGCTTCCACACGGACGACGTGGCCCGACGCCCCTTCGAGCGGGGGGACGTCATCGTGGCCATCGGCTCCGATGCCAGCCTCGACCGACTCGCCGAACAGGTCAGCTGCTGATCCGGTGGTCCGGATCCTCTGCGCAGGACACCAAGCACCGGAAATGGGTGACTCGGTGGAGCTACACCCTCATATTGGTTGACCGCGATGCGAGAATCCAGGCTCCTCTAGGCCTCGTCGGTGGCACGCAGGGTCGAGGTGGGCGCTGGTGGCGGCTGGCCGGTCGCCGGGCGCCAACCGCACGTTGCTGAGTAGCGTCCAGCGGTGCCCGCTCCTTCCGGTGTTCGACCAACTCGACGTTCACCGACCCGCTTCTACGGCTGGTGGATGGTCGGGCTGGCCAGCCTCGTCGGCGTGCTCACGGGTCCCGGGCAGTCGATCGGGGTCTCGGTGTTCCGACAGCACCTCTCCGACGGGCTCCGACTCTCCGATTCGGCCATCGCCACCGCCTACCTCGTGGGAACCCTGGCCTCGTCGACATTCCAGCCCCGGATCGGCCGCTGGGTCGACGAGGTCGGCGTGCGACGGGCATCGACGACCTTCGGGTTCGCCTTCGCAATCGTTCTCGCCCACATGTCGCTGGTTCGGGGCGTGGCGTGGTTGGCGGTCGGGTTCTTCGGCATTCGACTGCTCGGGCAGGGGGCCCTGAGCCTCACGTCGACCGTGGCTGTCATGCACTGGTTCGACCGCCGCCGCGGCTTCGCTGTCGGCGTCAAGATGACCGTGACCCTGGGTGGGATGGCCTTCGTGCCGGTCCTGTTGGCGTTCGCCATCGACGCATGGGGTTGGCGCAATGCCTGGCTGATCGCCGCTGTGGCCATCGTCGTGACGGTCGTGCCGATCGGCTGGTTCGGGTACGTAGACCGGCCCGCCGACCTGGGACAGCAGACGGACGGCGCTCCCCCGGACCCGGATGGCCGACCTGCTTCGACGCTCCCGTCCGTAACCCGTTCCGTGGCACTCCGCTCGCCGGCCTTCTGGACCCTCACTGCGGTGGTCGCGACCAATTCCATACTCGGCACCGGCCTGCTGTTCCACCAGACCAACCTGCTCGGCGAGATCGGTTACTCGAACACGCAGGCCGCCGCCATGTTCCTGCCGCAGGCGGTCGGCACCGTCATCGGCGGCCTGGCGTTCGGATGGCTCACCGACCGGGCGGCACGCCCGTTCCTTCCGGCGACTGTGGCGCTACTCCTGGCCACCACGACGTTCCTCGGTGGCACGTCGACGGCCTTCTCCGCCGTGCTCCTCTACTCGGTGGTGCTGGGGCTGTGCATGGGAGGCGGCGCTGCCGTACAGAGCTCCCTGCTCCCGGCGCTCTTCGGAGTGGGGCACATCGGCTCCATCTCGGGAACGCTCGGCCTCATCAGTGTTCTGGCCTCGGCGATGGGCGCCCTGACATTCTCGGTCGGCAGTGGCGTCTTCGGTGGTTACCGGAGCGCCAGCCTGTGGTTCACGCTGTTGCCGCTGGTGGTCGCTGTCGTGGCAGTGGTGTTCCGGCGTTCGCTTGCCGTCGAACCGGCGGGTTCGAATTCGTAGGAGGCGATCTCACCCGGTCGCCTGTGAGTCCTTTGACGAGCAGACGTCGATTACCGGTCGGGCCAGGGCGTTTCCCCAATCCTGATGGCAGGTACGACGCCACCGCGAAGAGTCCTACAACCCTGTCGGGGTCCCATTGGCAGTCGAGGAGGGATCGCCGCCGTGCTCATCAACGGCGTTGATTGCCGTGACCCGGAAGACATGGACATAACCGCCCGAATAGAGGTTGCGTACCGTCACCGAGGTGTCGGTCATGGAGTCCCTTGTGAGATCAGATGCGCCTACCGTCCACCAGTCGTCGTCCCACACGAACTGCCACTCGATGATGTAGTCGGTGAGCGAGGAGCCGCCGTCATCGCTCGGCGCAGTCCAGGCCAAGTCGATTGAATAGTCGACGCCCGAGGTAGCAGACGCCGTCAGGTTTGTTGGCACTCCTGGTGTGGTTGCCGTTGAGGCGCTGGCTGTGTCTGAGGCGGTTCCTGTTCCCGCGGCGTTGACGGCTGAGATCCGGAACGTGTACGTCGTCGAATGCGAAAGACCGGTCACGGTTGTTGATGCTGTGGTGGAGGTTCCGTCGGTGAATGTGGTCCACGTTGTGCCACTGTCGGATGAGTATTCGACGGTGTAGTCCGTGATCGTCGCTCCACCGTCAGAGACTGGTGCTGTCCATGCCAGGGCGACCTCGGCGACTCCCTGGGTGGCGGTGAGGCTCGTGGGTGCACCTGCGGTGGTTGTTGCGGTCGCGACACTGGCGTTATCCGACGTGGTTCCGGTTCCGGCGGCGTTCACAGCCGACACTCTGAATGTGTACGTCGTTGAATGCGACAAACCAGTCACTGTCGTTGACGCTGTGGTGGAGGTTCCGTCGGTGAATGTGGCCCATGTTGTGCCGCTGTCGGACGAGTATTCGATCGTGTAGTCCGTGAGCGCCGCTCCACCGTCAGCGACTGGTGCTGTCCATGCCAGGGCGACCTGGGCGACACCTTGGGTGGCGGTGAGGCTCGTTGGTGCACCTGCGGTGGTTGCGGTCGCAACACTGGCAGTGGCGGAAGCGGTACCGGTTCCGGCAACGTTGACGGCGGAGATCCGGAACGTGTACGTCGTTGAATGCGACAAACCAGTCACGGTTGTTGATGCTGTGGTGGAGGTTCCGTCGGTGAATGTGGCCCATGTTGTGCCGCTGTCGGATGAGTATTCGATCGTGTAGTCCATGATCGTCGCTCCACCGTTCGAGGCTGGTGCTGTCCATGCCAGGGCGACCTGGGCGACACCTTGGGTGGCGGTGAGGCTCGTTGGTGCACCTGCAGTCGTCGTGGTCTCGGGTGGCTCAGTCGTCGTGGTCTCGGG
>Ga0209554_1001441_pt1 | contig 17987 bp, 18 predicted proteins | sample MarorgKNORR_S2LV_5_FD_188221 | JGI IMG/M metagenome (GOLD analysis project Ga0209554, IMG submission 188221) | Marine microbial communities from the Southern Atlantic Ocean, analyzing organic carbon cycling - Bottom_A/KNORR_S2/LV (SPAdes) (version 2) | ecosystem: Environmental > Aquatic > Marine...
GGTCGGACTCGGAAAGTTCTTCCAAAGTGGCCCGGAAGGCGGCTACGACGGTGGGCGAGAGCTTCTGAATGAATCCGACAGTGTCGGTCAAGAGCAACGGGGCGCCGGAGGGCAGTCTGACGCGCCGAGTAACCGGGTCAAGGGTAGAGAAGAGTTGGTCCGCGGCTTCGACTTTGGCGGCGCTCAAAGCGTTGAATAGAGTGCTCTTGCCGGCGTTGGTGTAGCCGACCAGGCTGACGATGGGAATGCTGGCACTTTTGCGGCGCCCCATTTGGAGGGTGCGGCGGCGGCGTACGCCTTCCAATTCCCGAGTGATTCTTTGGATGCGCTTGCGGATCAAGCGGCGGTCGGTCTCCAACTGGGTTTCACCCGGCCCCCTGGTCCCGATTCCACCCCCGAGACGCTCCAAGTGAGACCATTGGCCGACCAAGCGGGGCAACAGGTACTGGTGTTGGGCCAGTTCAACCTGGAGCTTGCCTTCGTAGGTGCGGGCGTGCCTGCCAAATACGTCGAGAATCAGGGCGGTCCGGTCGATAACTTTGACCTCCAGCGCGCTTTCCACGTTGCGCTGCTGGGTGGGCGTGAGTTCGTCATCGAAGATTACAACCCCCGCCTCGGTCTCGGCCACCAGCTCGTTGATCTCTTCCAGCTTACCTTTGCCCACGTAGGTATGGGCGTAACGGGCGGACCGCTGGGTGATTTGCCCGACAACCTCTGCCCCGGCGGTCTCAGTCAGGTAGGCCAGTTCCCTGAGGGTGTCCTCCAAACTCCACGGATTGCGGTGGTTTCGCAGCTCCAAGGCCACCAGGATGGCCCGTTCGGACTCAACCGTTAGGGAGGCAGTCTCCTCGGCGGCTTGTTCAGCCGCCCTGCGGCGCCGGGATCTTCCAGCTTTCAAGCCGTTGACACCCCTTCTCCACCTGCTCGTCCGGTGTGGTCAACGACAGGCGGATGTATCCTTCTCCGTATCGGCCGTAGCTGGAGCCGGGAGTGACTACGATATCCGTTTCCTCCAGCAGCCTGGCCGCCAGTTCGGCGGATGTGAATCCCTCGGGAACTCTGGCCCATATGTACAGGCTGGCCCGGGGCACGTCCACGGTTAAACCCAAAGTGGTAAGCGCCTTTACGACCCGGTCCCGGCGGCGCTGGTAGATCTGCACGTTGCTGTCCACGCAGTCCTGGGGTCCGGTAAGGGCCTCGATGGCCATCTGCTGGATGGCCTGGGGGATCCCCGAGTCCAAGTTGGCTTTAATCTGGAAAAGGGCTTTAATCATGTCGGCGTTACCCACTGCCATCCCGAAGCGCCAGCCGGTCATGTTGTAGGTCTTGGACAGGGAATGGAACTCCAGGCTTACGTCCTTGGCCCCATCCACCTGCATGCAACTGGTGGCCCTATAGCCGTCGTAGCCAACCTCGCTGTACGCGGCATCGTGGAGCAATGCGATGTCCTTTTCCCGGCAGTAAGCAACCGCCGCGGCCAGGTCTTCGTGGGTAGCGACGGCGCTGGTGGGATTGTTGGGGTAGTTCAGCCACATCAGCTTGGCGGCATCGGCTACAGGGCCCGGAATGGCGTCCAATTCGGGAAGCCAGCCGTTCCGTTCGTACAGCGGCATGATGTGGCTTTCGGCGCCGGCAAACATGGTCCCCACGCCGTAAACGGGATAGGCGGGGTCTGGAATCAAGGCGATGTCGCCGGGGTCTAGGAAGCAGAACGCGGCGTGGCCGATGCCCTCCTTGGCGCCGATGAGGGGTAGTACTTCCTTATCCGGGTCCAGTTGGACCCCGAACCGCTGCTCATACCAGTGGGCAATCGCCCGCCGGACTTCCGGCAATCCGTCTGTTTCCGGATACCGGTGGTTGGGCGGATCCTGGGACGCCTCCATCAACTTGTCGATGATGGGCTGGGGCGTGGGGATGTCCGGGTCACCGATACCGAAGGTGACTATATCCACTCCGGCAGCCTTTTTCTCTGCGATGATCCGTGAGATTTCCACGAAGGGATAGGGGGCCAGCTTGCCCAAACGGTCAGAAAATTTCATCTATTCGACACCTTATGAATCGCTAGTTCTTTTCAGATTAGCCCAGCCATTCCCCGCTGAAAACCTCTTCGGCGGGGCCTTCCAGATACACTTCTCCTTCGCCGTCCCAATCTACGGTTAGGGTGCCGCCTGGAAGTGTTATGTCAACTTTCCCGTCCGCCAGACCCAGCAGACGGGCGGCCACGGCGATTGCGCAGGCGCCGGTGCCGCAAGCCAAGGTTTCTCCGGACCCGCGTTCCCAAACTCGGGCGGTTAGCTTACCCGGTCCGGTAACGTTAACAGTCTCGAAGTTGACTCGGTTGGGGAACATGGAGTGGTGTTCTACCTTGGGGCCGATGGTGTGCAAGGGAAACTCCCCCACCGGCTGCTCTAGGAACGTGACGGCGTGTGGGTTACCCATGGAAACGAATGCCAGGCTTAAGTCCATCCCGTCCACGGCTAGAGGATAGCCGGTCACCGGGCCTTTTGGGTATCCCGATTGCTGGTCCAAGCTGACCGGAATGTCATCCGGGTCCAGCAACGGCTCGCCCATGGCCACCCTGGCGCTGACGATGCGGTCTCCGTCGTAGATCGGAACCACCGTGCGTACCCCCGCTAGGGTTTCGACTTCGAGACCGTGGGAGGCCGGAGACGCGATTCCCCGGTCGATGGCGTACTTAGCGAAACACCGGATCCCGTTACCGCACATCTCGCCTTCGGAGCCGTCGGTATTGAACATCCGCATCTTCAGATCTGCGATGCCGGAATCCTCGATCAGGATGATGCCGTCGGCGCCCACGCCGAAGTGGCGGTCGCTCATGATTTGAGAAAGGCGTGGCCAGTCCGTGCTCCAGTCGTCGTGGTCACGGACGTCGATGTAGAGATAGTCGTTGCCGGCCCCATGCATCTTGGTGAACTTCATCTTGATATTCGGCCTAAATTCTCTCGCCTAGGATACGGGTGAGGTGCGGGGCTATTTTACCACAGCCTAGCCTCCGGCTAAGAAGCCCTCAACCAGGGCCGCAGCCTCGGCTTCCTGATTCGATGAGGCGGCCGAGAGCCAGTGGATGCGGGGGTCTTGAGCCTTGAACCAGGTGTGCTGCCGCCGGGCCATCCGGTGCGTCTGGAACTTGGTCCGCCGCACCGCTTCGTCAAGCTCGATCTCTCCCGACAGATAGAGGCCCATCTCCAGGTAACCGGGACTAGCCAAGGCCCCTTTGCCGAGAAGATAGCCCATGGAAGCTAGCGACCTGGCTTCTTCTTCAAGCCCTGTTTCCATCATTATGTCAACGCGTTCATCAATGCGCGCGTACAACTCTTGACGTTCCAAGTTGAGACCGATAACCAGTGGCCGGACAGTTGGCTCGCCTTGGGAAGAGTAGCTGGATGGTAGCGACTGAGTTGAGTGGTGGATCTCCAGGGCTCGAATGACCCGGCGAAGGTTCCGGGGGTCCAACTGGGCCGCCCGCTGGGGATCGATGCTCTCTAATTCTCGATAGAGGGCAAGGGGACCCTGTTCCTCCGCCTCCAGTTCTTTGGCCCGGCGAAACTCGGGGTCAGGAGCGACTTGAGGCACCTGCCAACCTTCCACCAGCGCCCATATGTATTGACCCGTGCCTCCAACGGCCATGGGCAAGCGATCACGCCGGAGGATCTGCTGAATCTCTTGGTTTGCTAGGGACAAGAAAGATCCCAGGCCAAAATCTTGATCGGGGTCTAGTATGTCCAGAAGGTGATGGGGAGCCTGAGCGCGTTCCTGGGAAGTCGGCTTGGCAGTCCCGATCTCCATGTACCGGTAGACCTGCCGGCTGTCGGAATTGATGATCTCGCCGCCAAAGCGCTGGGCCAAGGAAATTGCCAGCCTAGTTTTGCCCACGGCGGTGGGGCCGACGATGCAGACTAGGGGTGGAGGTTGGGAGCGCAACGTGCTTGGTATCAGCCTTTGAGCCTACACAAAACCGGCCGCCTTTCTACAACTTGGCCTCGGCTGTTGCCTGAATGATCCGCAAGAACTGGTTCGCGTCCAGGCTGGCTCCACCGACCAGGGCGCCGTGGATGGCTCCCAGCCGCAAGTAGCTTCCGACGTTTTCCGGGTTGACACTGCCCCCGTATAACAGCGGCACGTCGTCGGCGGCTTGGCCGAACAGGGCTGTTAGGGATGCTAGCACTGTGCCGCCCATGATCTCGGCGGCGATCTCGGGGGTGGCCGCTTGGCCGGTGCCGATGGCCCATACGGGCTCATAGGCAACCAAAAGACCGGTTATGTCATTTACCCCGGAGAGGGCGTCTCGAAGTTGCTGCGCCACCACGGCTCCGGCTCTCCTTGCCTCCCGATGCTCCAAGGTCTCACCGACGCACAAGATGGGCTGCAATCCGTGGCTAAATGCCGCTTTGACTTTTCTGTTGATCTGGTCGTCGGTTTCGCCAAACAGTTGACGCCGTTCGGAATGGCCTAAGACGACGTATTCGCACAACCCCTGCAACATCAAGGGTCCGACTTCCCCGGTGTACGCCCCCGGGTCCTCGAAGTGCATGTTTTGAGCTCCGACCTTGATCGGTGAGCCCTGCACCGCGTCCCGCACCGGTTGCAAGGCGATGAAGGGGGGGCACAGTACGATTTCTACCCCTGACGACATGCGCAGGCCATCGCGCACCCCGGTGGCCAAACGGGTAGCCTCGTGGACAGTGGTGTTCATCTTCCAGTTACCAGCTATGGTAGGGACCGGCATGGCGCCTGCCTCCATTACATCGGATGATAGTTAAGGACCGTATTTGTTCAGTTTGCCGGCGTGGGACATGGCCAGGAGCATGACCTGGGTGGCTAGGATGCTGCCAACAGAGCCCTGGGCGCAGGTCCTCTCGTTGAATCCCGGCACTCCCTCTCCCCGGGTCAGCTTGGAGTGGAGCATGAATGGGACCGGATGCCAGCTATGGGCCGCCATGATCGCCGGGGTGGAGTGGTCTCCGGCCACCAGGAAAACGTCCGGTTCCAGCTCCCTTATCTGGGGAATGAACGGGTCCAAATCCTCCAGACACTTTACCTTGGCGTCGAAGTCTCCGTCCTCGCCGGCAGCGTCGGCCGGCTTGTAATGGATGAAGAAAAAATCGTGGTTATTGAAATTTTGCCGAAGGGTTTCCACCTCGTCGCCAAAGGTATGGCCGGTGGGAATCACTTTCATCCCCGCCACTTCAGCAAGCCCGCGATACATGGGGTAGGCTGCGATCCCTGCCGTGTTGAGCCGATAGACCTCGCCCATGGGCGGCAGATCGGGTAACCGGGCGAAGCCCCGTAGCAGCACCATGTTGGCCCGTTCCTCCTCGGCCAAGAGCTTGCCGGCCTGGGCCACGAACTCGTTGACCAGGGCGGCGGTTCGTGTTGCCCCGGGGGCCAAAGGCTTCACTGTCAGGGGCGCCGCGGCGGTTACCTGAGGGTCCGTTTCCGATATGAATTCGGAAAGACCTTCGCCCCGCAAACGTAGCACGAACCGGTAGTCTTGCACGGGGAAGACGTCAAGCTGAACTCCGTCGATCTCGATTTTGTCCAATCGCTCGCAGAGAGGGGCGCTAAGCTGGGTGGGAATCCGGCCGGCCCGACGGTCCACGAGCAGACCGTCACCGTCAACCAAGCAGAAGTTGCCCCGGGCGGCGATGTCCCCGGGTTGGAGGGCCACGTCAATGCCCAGTGCTTCTAGGGCGCCGCGGCCGATCATGTGTTTCAAAGGGTCGTAACCGAACAAGGCCAGGTGACCAGGTCCGCTACCGGGGGCTACTCCGGGTAAAACCGGAGTCGTAAGGCCGCAGGCGCTCTCCTGGGCCATGGCGTCCAGGTTGGGGATATGGGCTGTTTCCAATTCAGAAAGACGCGTGTCGGGATGCGCCAACCCACCCAATCCGTCCACAACTAACAAGACAATCTTAGAAGGTGTAGAAGTGTAACAGTCTCGGAGTTCTTCCTGGTCAATCATGGTTGCACCCCCTCCCATCCGAATGCAGAATCGCCGAGTCGACGTGACAAAAAGTGTGCCCCTTTTCAGGCTTCGGGCAAAGCGGCGATCCCCGGCAACTCTTTGCCCTCCAGAAACTCCAGAGACGCCCCGCCGCCGGTGGAGACATGGGTCATCCGGTCCATCAAGCCCATTTCCTCCACCGCTTCAGCCGTCGAACCGCCGCCAACCACGGTGGTAACCCCATCCGCCCCGGCGATCCCTTTGGCCACCACCCTAGTGCCTTCGCTGAACCGGGGAATCTCGAACACACCCATCGGCCCGTTCCAGATGATGGTCCGGCACGCCGCCAATCCTCTGGCAAACTGTTTCGCTGTATCGTCTCCCACATCCATTATGAACCAATCGTCGGGCACCTGTCCCGATGCAACGGTTTTGACTTCACCGTCGTCGCCGAAACGGTCGGCTACGACCAGATCGCCGGGAAGATGCACTTGGATATTTCGTTGCTCGGCCCGCTCCATCAATTCCTTGACGAAGTCCAGCCGGTCGGTTTCCACCGAAGAGGCGCCGGTATTGACTCCCAGGGCTTTCAGGAAGGTTACGCACATTCCGCCCCCGATGAAAATGTGATCCAGCTTGTCTAGAAGGTTTTCCAACACCAGAATCTTGTCGCTGACTTTGGCCCCGCCCAGCAGCGCCGCTAAGGGACGATCCGGCGACTCCAAGGCTCGGCCCATGGATTCTACTTCTCTTTGCACCAACAATCCCATGGCCGATGGAAGCAGTTTCGGCAACCCCACGGTAGAGGCATGAGCCCGGTGAGCAACGGCAAAAGCGTCCATGACGAAGCGATCGGAAATCGCGGCTAGGTCCCGGCTGAATTGCGGGTCGTTTTTCTCTTCGCCGGGGTGGAAGCGGAGGTTTTCCAGCAGAACGATGTCGCCGGGAGCCATGTCCGAGACGGCGGTGGCCACTCCCGGCCCGACGCAATCGTCGAGGCTATTAACCGGCTTGTCCAGCAGAAAGCTCAACCGGTCTCCCACGGGGGCCAACCGCAGCTCCTCCGTAACTTTACCGCCGGGACGTCCCAGGTGGGAGCAAAGTATCACCCGGCAGTCTCGTTCCAACAGATAATGGATGGTGGGCAAGGTGGCCCGCAGGCGCTGGTCGTAGGAGGCGATGGCTTCGATGCCTTGCTCGATGGGAATGTTGAAGTCGACGCGGACCAGCACCTTCTTGCCGGCCACATCCAGACCGGTCAGGCCGCGTTTAGTCATGGCCGTTGCCTTCCAACGCCCAGTCTGTCAGATCACGCAACGGCCCTGATCCTTCAGCAGCTAGACCGATTCCGCTCAACGCTTCTTCGGCGAGCTCGCGGGCTCTGGATTCGGCGAACTGGCGAGCCCCGGCTTGGTCTAGGATGCCGATCACTTGGGTAACGTCCTCCGGTTGCAGCACCCGCTTCATATATACGTTGCCCAATGCGCGTTTATCGGCCAATGAGGAGTTTTCCAAGGCGTAGATCAGGGGCAGGCTCTTCTTCTTGTTCAACATGTTGCTGGAGGTCATCCCGTCGTCCCTTCTCCCCCACAGGTCCGCGATATCCAGGCTGATCTGCCAGGCCATTCCCAAGACTTGTCCCATCTTCTGGTAAGCGGCGCGGACATTGTCGTCTGCTCCGGCGGCAATGGCGCCCAGCTCGGTTGCGCACCCGGTCAAGGCCCCGGTCTTACGGCCGATCATGTCGTGGTAATCGGCGCTGGTGACCATCAATTTTTCCTGGAATTCCAGGTCCATGTACTGGCCTTCGCACAGCGCCAGGCAGGCCTTGTCCAGGGAAGTGACGGCCGGAAGGACCTGCTCCGGGGGAATGCCCCGTTGAGCCAGGCGCATTATAGTGTTGCGCCCCAGAGCGTGCAACCCATCGCCCACGTTGATCGCTTGCGCCGGGCCCCAGACCCACCAGACGCTGGGCCGGTCCTCGGACACTGCCCGGTTGGACTGGACGTCGCCATGGACCAGGGTGTAGTTGTGAATCAATTCTATTCCCGCCGCCGCCGGAAGGGAGTTGGAATAATCTCCGGATAGGGCTTGGCAACATACCATGGTGAGCATCGACTGAAAGTGGAGGCGGGGAGGAGAGGCCTGAGGTGTGCCCTGTTGGTCGGTCCAGCCCATGTGGTAGCGGAGCAAGTCGTAGAGAAAACCCTCGCGGGAGGCGAAGACATCCTTCATTTCCGCTTCCAGGGCATTGAGGTGGGGTTCGAATTGGGATATCGGCACTGGAATCACGCCTCTCGATTCAGCAATCTCGGCTCGGCTTAAAGTCTACCAGGATGGAGCGGCGAAACAAGTCAGACCCCCAACTTTTGGCGGATATCAGGTGTGTCGTCATACACACGCCACTCGGCAACTTTGCTCTTTATTATTTTTGCGGTCCAGATCGCTGGACCGTGTAATCGTTTGTCCGAACAAGTGGAGTGGCCTATGATCGTGACTGTTTCGTTGCGGGTCGCGACCTTCTCAAATACGTTTTGATAGTCGGGAAAGGAATCAAAAAACCCTTCCCATGCCTGTAACGCATCGCTTTTCCCTTGGATAACGTTGTCACCGCTGTCGATGAAAGTGTGGTCGTCCGTCATCAACGTCGCCAGGCCTTCGATGTCGCGATCATTGATGCATCCATTAAAGCGCACTGCCACATCTAAAGCGCACTGCCACATCTTGCCACTGGTTATTGCTCATTTCGGCGAACCATCACTTTACTTGGCGGCCTCCAGAACGTCTTCGATGGATATCGCTCCCTGCCGAATCAGCCGGGGCTCATCGCCGGTGACATCTACGATGGTGGAGGCTGTGCCCGCGGGGACCGGGCCGGCTTGGATTATGTGATCTACCAGGCCGCCGAGCTGGGTTTCCAGGGCGATTAGGTCCAGCAGGTCCGGTTGGCCGCTAAGGTTGGCGCTGGTACCGGTGATGGGGCGTCCTAGGCGGCGGGCCAACGCAATAGGCACCAGATGGTCAGGCATGCGCACTGCCACCGTATCCGCTCCTCCTGTAACCAAGCCGGGGAGCTCGGTCGACCGGCGCATGACCAAGGTAAGCGGGCCGGGCCAGAACTGTTGCGCCAACCGGCGGGCTTGGCCGCTCATGGGCAACGCGACCGCCTCGACCTGGTCCAAACCGGCCACCAATACCGGCAATGCCAGGTTCGCCGGCCTGCCTTTAATGGAGAATATCCGCTCGAGGGCGGGGAGAGAAAAAACGTCGGCTCCCAAGCCGTAAAGGGTATCCGTGGGGAAAACCACCACCCCCCCGTTGCCGAGGGAGCGGGCTGCCTTCTCAAGCTCGATCATCTGGCTTTCGGAGCTCAACCGATGCTCCAGGATTTAATCCGTCCAAACATTCCAGAGACCTTCATTGGGTATCCCAGGACCGGTGTGACAGTCTTCATGCTTCCTGATAAAATCGGTCATGTCGTTATGACAATCCCCACGCCTATACTCCCCCGCTTTTCATGGTTATAATACCATCCACCAAGCGGTCCCCCGACGGTCAATAAAGGGTAGAAGTTGTGTGGATAGAGGAGGTGCTGCTACGACAGAGGGGAAGTTGCCGAGAGGCCGGAGGGTGGCTACCAGCGACGACCTAGAAGTCTCCGCTTATCTGGAGATAGCCGAAGGACGGGCTTCCGAAGCGGAGAATGAACCCCAGTCGGTCAACGAGGGCATAATCGTTATCGACTTCGGCTCTCAGTACAGCCACCTGATCGCTCGCCGCATCAGAGAACTCAAAGTATATTCCGAGGTTTTTACCGCTTCCAGCACCTGGGAGACGGTCCGGCACATCAACCCCAAGGGCGTTATCCTCTCCGGCGGCCCTGCCAGCGTTTACGACCCCGGCGCCCCCCGGATCCCCGACTGGGTCTTCGAACGTGATCTGCCCGTGCTGGGTATCTGTTACGGCATGCAAGCCCTCGTTCACCAACTGGGCGGAGAGGTGGTTCCAGGTCAATCGCAAGAATACGGTTCGGCCGTACTCCATCAGGACGGAGACGAAGCCTCCCTATTCACGGAGTTGCCCCCCACTTTCCAGGTGTGGATGAGCCACGGTGACCGAATAGCCACTTTACCTCCGGGATTCAGCAGCCTGGCATATACCGAGAATTCTCCGGTGGCCGCGCTGGGCAATGGGAAGGGTATATTCGGTCTGCAGTTCCATCCGGAAGTTAATCACACCCCTTTGGGCCAGTCGATCTTAGAGAACTTCCTGATGCGTGCCTGCGATTGCCGGGGATCCTGGACCCCCGGGCACTTCGTAAGCGACTCGATCAAACGCATCCAAGAGCAGGTGGGAGACGGGCGGGTGATCTGCGCCCTTTCCGGCGGGGTCGATTCCGCGGTTACCGCCATGCTGCTCCACAAGGCTATCGGTGACCAACTGACCTGCATCTTCGTTAACAACGGTCTGCTGCGGTTGGAGGAGCCCGAGCGGGTGCAGGACACCTTCAAGCGTAACATGGGCTTGAACCTGGTTTATGCCGATGCCAGCGAGCGGTTCCTTACGAAGCTTGCCGGGGTCATCGACCCGGAGCAGAAACGCAAAGTCATCGGCGAAGAGTTCATACGGGTGTTTGAAGAGGCCGCATCCGGCTTGGGTAAGACCGACTTTCTGGCCCAGGGGACTCTGTATCCCGACGTCATTGAAAGCGAAACCCCGGAGAACCGCGCCTCGGCCCGCATCAAGACCCACCACAACGTGGGCGGTCTTCCGGAGAACATGAAGCTAAAACTGGTGGAGCCCCTGCGATACCTTTTCAAAGATGAGGTTCGCCAGGTTGGATTGGAGCTGGGCCTGCCGGAAGAGATGGTATACCGGCAGCCCTTCCCCGGCCCGGGTTTGGCCATCAGAATCATCGGTGAAGTCACTGTGGAACGTTGCGACATGCTGAGAGCCTGCGATTGGATCGTCATCGACGAGATCAAGGCGGCCGGCTTGTACGAGCAGATATGGCAGAGCTTTGCCGTCCTCACCGACAACCGCACCGTTGGGGTGATGGGAGACTACCGGACCTACGGCTATGTGTGCGCGATAAGGGCAGTGAGCAGCGAAGACGCCATGACCGCGGATTGGGTGCGCCTTCCCTATGAGGTTCTGGCTCGCATGTCCAACCGCATGGTGAACGAGGTCCCGGGAGTGACCAGGGTGGTCTACGACATCACCAGTAAGCCTCCGGGTACGATAGAGTGGGAATAGGATGAAGGTCCTTATCGTTGGCTCCGGAGCCCGGGAACACGCTCTGGCGTGGCGGTTGCGGCAAAGTCCCGGGTTGACCGCCTTGTGGGTTGCCTCCGGGAACGGCGGCACCGCCCAGATCGCCACCAACCTAAACGTTGCTCCCGACGACGTGGAAGCGATTCCCAAATACGCAAAGGGATTGGGGATCGATCTGGTGGTGGTGGGACCGGAGCAGCCTTTGGCCGCCGGACTGGTCGACCGGTTGGACGCCGTTGGAATCCCGGCTTTCGGCCCCACCCAAGCGGCGGCCCAGATCGAATCCAGTAAAGGTTTTGCCCTGGAGCTTATGCGGGAGGCCGGAGTGCCCTGTCCTGAGTTCAATTCCTTCCAAGATGAGACCCTGGCCTTGAGCTTTCTGGAGAAGCACTCTGAGCCGACGGTGATCAAGGCCGACGGCTTGGCTGCCGGGAAAGGCGTTTTCATGTGCCGCACCTCTGAAGAAGCGGCGTCGGCGGTACGGGCCTGCATGAGCCAACGGGTCTTTGGCGGCGCCGGGGACACCGTGGTGATCGAGGAATTCCTGGAGGGACCGGAAGTCAGCGTCTTCGCTTTCAGCGACGGAGAGCGACTGTCGCCTCCGGTGGCGGCATGCGACTACAAACGGTTGGGTGATGGCGACGAAGGTCCCAATACCGGGGGGATGGGTAGCTTCGCCCCCCCGGACTTTTGGAATGAGGAACTGGCCGGGGAAATAACCCGTACCATATTGGAACCGGTTATTCACGCCTTGGCCCAGCGGGGAACGCCGTATCGAGGGGTTTTGTACGCGGGCATTATGTTAACCAATCAAGGACCCAAGGTGTTGGAGTTCAACTGCCGGTTCGGGGACCCGGAATCCCAGGTGATATTGCCCCAGCTGGTGGGCGACCCGCTGGACATCATGGCCGCCTGCATAGAAGGCAAATTGGCGGACACGCCGGTGGAGTGGAGCGATCGGAATTACGCCGGTGTCGTACTGGTTTCGGCTGGCTACCCTGAGAAGTACGAAACCGGATTCGAGATCACCGGGTTGGACGCCGATGAAAGGAATACCAATATATTCCAAGCGGCTACTCGGATAGAATCAGGCCGGGTGGTGACCAGCGGGGGGCGGGTGCTCACCGTGGTTGGCAGCGGTGAATCCTTGGCAGAGGCTCGTGACGCGGCGTATCATAGAGTCCAGACCATCGGCTTTGAAGGAGCATCTTACCGGGGGGACATCGCTGACGTGGAGGCAAGGACAAGGCTTTGGCTACCAGATCCGGCGGCGCCGACTGGCTAGGTTGCCGGGACGCCTATCAGAAGTCCCTCATTGATGGACGGTTGGAGGCCTATCGAAAGCGGCGTTGGCAGCGGGCCGGCGAGTTCGCTGGGTGGCTGGACGAACAAAGTATCCCGTCTCTTACGGCGGACCAAGTACAGGCCATCTATCGAGCATCGGGCGGCAGGAATACTCGGGAATTCAAGGCCATCCCGATGGACGAGATGCGGGATTCCCTGGATTTCCTTCTCTACGATACCCTGGGTCTGGAAAAACGGTTTGATGAATCGGCTTCAGCCGTGGGGGCCTACAATCTGGCCGGTTCCGGCAAGGAGTTCGTCTCCTACATCCTGTGCGTGCGGGACCCCGGGCTGTTCGCCTTTTGGAGTTCTCATGGTGAGCGTGCCTTGCGTAAGCTCGGCGTCTACCCTAAAGGTCTCCGGAAGGGAAACTTAGGTTTGGGTTACATGGACCTTTTGGAAGCCATGAATGTAGTGCGTGGCCGATTGGGACTCGCCGATTTCCAAGCCGTGGACGAGTTTGTTTACTCGGTGACCCAAAATTCAACTGGCATTTGATGGAGTGTGAAAATGGCGTGGCTGGATTCCCTGTCAGAGTTAAAAGAAGAATTGGCCGGCGTTCGTGCGGAACGGTTGAGTCAGAACTCAGTCGATGAAGCTGAGATTCAGAAAGCGCGGGACGAGTTGTCCCGGTTGGCCGAGTCTTTGGCAGTTTCCGATCTTTTGGCCGAAATGAATGCCACGTTGTTGGATGGGCAAGGGTCGGTCGAGAAGATAGTTTCGTGGGAGATCGACGAGGAAGATGACGGTGACCAAGATGGAGATCCTGAAGAAGATGCCGACGTGATCGCCTTGATTCTCACTTGGGAAGAAAGAGGCGAGCGGGAACTGGCCATAGACCTGGGGGTGACCGATGACGGCATATATGTGCAGGTCAACGGGATCGAAGTTCGGGCCGAGCGGGAGGCCCTGGAACCGGCGCTATTGCAGGCGTTCCGTGAGGAGTTGGAGCTATAACGTGGCAGCGCTAGGGCTGACTACTAGGTTTCAAAGGAGGCTATCTTGCCGTTAGTCGGTGTTGTCATGGGGAGCTCCAGCGACGATCCGGTGGTCCAGGAGACAGTGAAGGTCCTGGAGCAGTTGGAAATAGACTATGAAGTGCGGGTTATGTCGGCCCACCGAACCCCCGAACGGGTTCAGGAATACGCCACCACCGCCAGGGACCGGGGCATAGAGGTCCTGATCTCCGCGGCCGGAGGGTCGGCGGCCTTGGGGGGCGTTCTGGCGTCTTGGACGACAATCCCGGTTATCGGCATCCCGCTTGCTTCCAGCGAATTGAAGGGAATGGACGCGCTGCTGGCCACCGCCCAGATGCCGCCGGGGATACCGGTGGCCTGCATGGCCGTGGGAGTCTGGGGGGCCCGCAACGCCGCCTTTTTCGCGGCGGAGATCCTGGGACTGAAGTATGACGAGATCAGGCAGGCATATGAAAAGTACCGCCGGGGACTTCGTGAACAGTAATCCCCGGCCGGCCGTGCTAACCGATTTTGACGACACGGCCGCCGTCCAAAACGTAGCAGAGTTGCTCCTTACCAAGTTCGGCGACCCTACCTGGCAGGACGTGCGACGCAGGTTCCGTGAAGGGGAGTTTACCCTCAATCAGTACCAGGAGATCACCTTCCGCAACATCCTGGCCGACCGGGCAACCATGCAGGGTTATGTGAAGCAAAACGCCAGCCTTCGTCCTTACTTCAAGGATATGTGGCGCTATTGTCAGGACCGGCAGATCCCGCTGGCCGTGGTTAGCCAAGGTTTGGATTTTTATATCGAGGCGTTATTGGAGAAGGAAGGCTGTGGGTCTGTACCGGTCCATGCCGTAAACACCCGGTTCGATGCACAAGGAATAAATTACGAGTACCGGTACGCCGTTCCCGGGAAAGAGGAACTGGGCAATTCCAAGGTCGTGGTGGTGGACAGTTACCGGAACCAAGGACACTACGTCGTCTATGTCGGTGACGGAATGTCGGATTTTGAAGCCGCGGCCAGAGCCGATCTGGTATTTGCCCACCGGGTACTGGCGGACGAATGCGAACGAAAAGAAATCCCCTTCCATCCATTCACCGACTTCGGCGGCGTACTCCAGGCGGTTAAAGAGTTAACCGGCGATTTGGCCCGGAACGGGGCTGGTCCTTTGACTGAAGATGGTGATGTTGAGGAGGCTCGATAGTGATCGACCGGTATTCACGGCCAGCGATGAAGCGTGTCTGGTCTGACGAAAATAAGGCCGAGCTTTGGCTGAAGGTTGAACTGGCGGTATGCGAGGCTTGGACCCAGGAAGGAGTGATACCTCAGGAAGACATGGAACGCCTTCGAGGCGCTAAGTACGACCACGCCAGGATGATGGAGATTCTAGCCGTGGTGCGCCACGAAACGAACGCTTTCCTGTCATCTGTTACCGAGGGTCTCGGGCCGGAGGGACGATGGCTCCACCTGGGGCTGACTTCGTCGGACAAGCTGGACACGGCGTTGGGTCTCCAGTTGGGCCAAGCCGGGGAACTGTTGCTACAGGACATGGACGAGGCCATCGAGGCCCTAGAAAGCCAGGCAATCAAGCACAAAGACACCATCATGATGGGCCGGACCCACGGCGTACATGCCGAGCCGGTGACCTTCGGCTTGAAGGTTGCGTTGTGGTGGGATGAGATGCGGCGTCAGCGTGGCCGGTTGGTGGCCGCCTTGGACGATGTTCGAGTGGGAAAGATTTCCGGCGCCGTGGGCACCCACGCCACGGTGCCGCCTTCAGTTGAAGACCGGGTTTGTCAGGAATTGGGGTTGAAGGTAGCGGCAATATCCAACCAGATCATCCAAAGGGACCGGCACGCTCACTTCATCTCCACCCTCGCCCTGATCGCGGCTTCGCTGGAGAAGATCGCCACGGAGATACGGTCGCTGCAACGAACGGAGATTCACGAGCTTGAAGAGCCATTTGACGAAGGGCAGAAAGGTTCATCTTCCATGCCCCACAAGCGCAACCCGGAGTTGTCGGAGAGGGTCTGCGGCCTGGCTCGATTGATCCGGGGCCACAGCGTCACAGCGTTGGAAAATGTCGCCCTCTGGGGGGAACGGGACATCAGCCATTCTTCGGCGGAGCGCATCATCCTGCCCGACGCTTGTTTGGCTCTGGACTACATACTCAGCATCTTCACCCGGGTGATGCGCGACCTGCGAGTCTATCCCCAGCGGATGTGGGAAAATATCGAAAGCAGCCGGGGGCTTATCTTCAGCCAGCGGGTGTTACTGGAACTGGTGGACAAAGGAATGGCCCGGGAAGACGCTTACGCCATCGTGCAACGAAATGCCGCCGTGGGCTGGGACCAAGGGAAAGACTTCCGCCAGTTGATAAAATCCGACGAAGAGACGGCGACGTACCTTTCCGAGAGGGAACTGGACGAACTGTTCGACTACGGATATTACACGCGGTATGTAGATGAAACTTTCCAGCGATTGGGGCTTTTGCCAGCCAAGATTACTGTCTAAGATAGAAGAAGGCGCTTTCGACCTTTGCCGGCCTGGCCGGCAAACATCGAATGTCCGATCTAAATTCAACGTAAAGGGCAAGGGAGGGGCGAGAATGTCTCTTGGTCGAACGGGGGACGCCGAATGTTAATCGAGACCCAGCTACCCAATATTCTTCACCGTGGCAAGGTGCGGGATACCTACCGGATAAACGACGATCTTCTGCTGATGGTAACCACCGACCGTATCTCGGCCTACGACGTGGTCCTGCCCACGGGTATTCCCGACAAAGGCAGAGTGCTCAATAAGATTTCCGCGTTTTGGTTCGATCAGACCAAACACATTATCCCTAACCATCTGGTAGCCTTGGCTGACGCGCCCGAAGCGCCTGCTTTGGTTGAAGCAGGTAGCCTGATGGCCGATCTTCCACCTGAAGTGGCCCGCCAGTCAATGATTGCTAAAGAGGCCGACCGTATCGACATCGAATGCGTGATTCGGGGTTATATCACCGGCTCTGCCTGGTCTGAATACCAGCGCCATGGCACGGTGTCCGGCAAACCGATGCCCTCGGGAATGGTGGAAGGCGATCCCTTCCCAGAACCTATATTCACTCCTACCACCAAGGCTGAAGTGGGCCATGACGAGAATATGTCCGATGACGAGGTTGTCGCCATGGTCGGAGCAGATCTTGCCCGGCGCCTAGAGGAAGTAAGTAAAGCGGTGTTCCAATTCGGCCACGACTTCGCTCGAGAGAGAGGGGTTATCTTGGCTGACACCAAGATGGAATTTGGGCTTTTGCATGGACAACTGATCCTCATCGACGAGCTGCTGACCCCGGATTCCAGCAGGTTTTGGGACATGGAGGGTTATGAGCCGGGGAAATCTCAACCCAGTTTTGATAAACAATTCGTGCGTGACTATCTGACGGAGCAGGGCTGGGACCGGAATCCGCCGGCTCCGGAACTTCCCGATGACATCGTAGCCAAGACCGAGGACCGTTACCTTGAAGCGTACCGCCTGATTACTGGGGAGTCCCTATAGACAACATTAACGGAGGTCGATCCAGTGCCCGAATCTAAACATCGCCGCCGCCGAGGCCGTCCTGTAAGCAGGGGCCAGAGGGTGGCAGCCGTCCCAATTAACAGGCCTCGAAAACGGAAAACGAATAAAGTGTACGTAGCGGCATCCGTCATTATCGCGGTTTTGGTCATTGGAGGCTTCGCCGTGGGGGGTATTAACTTCCAGAGGCCGCCGGATACAGGTAGCAGCAGCGGCGAATATGTGGAGGGTGTCGGCGTGGAGCAGGACCTGATGTCCACCGGCGCTGGTGGCCTCAACACTCACGTAGGCAACGACCGCACGGTAGAATACAGCACCTCACCGGCTACCTCCGGAGACCACTGGGCAACGCCTATCAGTTGCGGATTTTATGAGGACGGGTTGTCTGACGAGCGAATCGTACACAATCTGGAACACGGCAACATTGTGGTCAGTTACAACTTGGCCAGTGAAGAGGAAGTAGACCAGCTTCGGGATTCCTTGGAAAGTATCGGAAAAAACGCTATTTGGGGAGTGGCCCGATCCTACGATAAGATACCCTCTGGGACGGTCGCTCTGGCAGCATGGGGCGTGCTCGATACCATGCAGGAAGTGGACAACGATCGAATAAAGACGTTCTTCGATACTTACTCAGGAGCCTTGGGGCCGGAAAGGATTGTCTGCTAATTCGGATGCAGGCGGAGTTTCAGCACCCAAGAGTCTTTATATCGTAGATCGCTGCAGTTTGTTCCGTTTGCCACGGGGATCCATCTCTGTGGCTGGGTACTTGACTGATGTGTCCCCCACAGTAACGGCCAAGCTTATCCCTTCCACTGTTGGAGGAGTCTCCGGCGGCTTCACCGATTCCTTCCCCCTCGACGGGCGAAGGTTAAGATTAGGGTGGCGGGGA
>Ga0209554_1001442_pt1 | contig 17972 bp, 14 predicted proteins | sample MarorgKNORR_S2LV_5_FD_188221 | JGI IMG/M metagenome (GOLD analysis project Ga0209554, IMG submission 188221) | Marine microbial communities from the Southern Atlantic Ocean, analyzing organic carbon cycling - Bottom_A/KNORR_S2/LV (SPAdes) (version 2) | ecosystem: Environmental > Aquatic > Marine...
ATCACCCGTGCCGGGGTGCTGAAATTGGTAGACAGGCTACGTTGAGGGCGTAGTGTTCGTAAGGACGTGCGGGTTCGAGTCCCGCCCTCGGCACCATATAAATTTCGACAAGAATCAGATATTCACGGCGACGTAGCCAAGTGGTTTAAGGCGGGGGTCTGCAAAACCCCTATTCGGCGGTTCGAATCCGCCCGTCGCCTCCATCTCAACTCAAACTGAAGAAGCTCCAGAGAAATCTGGAGCTTCTTCGCGTTTGACAGCCACATTGACAGCCACATGACTCACCCCCCCCAACCGAATCCCTTGGACTTGTGTTGAGAATGTTCAGGGTTTAGATATTTCGCGCGGAAAATTTTGAGATTTACGAGATCGGTCGAGGTAAATTCCAGAAGCTAGGATCGAGGTTCTGGAGGCCGGTTATTGTTGCCCGTTTTTCGAGGATTGCTTTTTTACCATGTATTCAGGAACTAAAATTGCCAGATCGTTCCTAGGTCCACCTTTACTAATCGACCGAGATTATCGCTAAACATCTTTACCGCCTATTTGAGATTGATGAACTTTGGAGACGAAACAAAAGCAGAACTTATTCGCGATCGGACAAAGGAGTTAAAAGAGATCGGGAACACGTCGACTGGCGCTGAATACTTCGCCCGGCATCACGCTGCGGGAGTCGCAATTTCTGCATTTGGGCAGTTACCTGCCAACCTGCTGCGGAACGTACTCTAGCCGCCCTGGAAATCGTGCCACCGGGCCCGCCACCTCTGCCATAATTGCGCCCGATGTATTTCGACCTTCGACTCTGGGCCTTCACACTCGGCGCACGGCTGCACATTGCTGCCGCGGTCGCCTATGGACTGCTAACCGCCGCCGCCGGGATCACCCGACTTGTGCTGCTGGGGATTTTGCTTGGCGAAATCCTGAAGGGAGAGTCGCTCGAATCGCTCGTCCCGCTGATCGCAATCGCCGGCGGGATGGTGCTGCTGCGGGCGGTGCTCCAGTACCAGAAAGAGATGGTGGCCCACCGCACCGCGGCGACCATTCAGCTCAGGCTGCGGGGCACAATGCACGATCACATGATGCGATTGGGCCCATCCCACTTCGGGCAGCAGCGCACCGGCGACGCCGTGCTGTCGATGGTCGATGGCGTGGAGCAGCTGGAAACGTTTTTCGGCCAGTACCTGCCCCAGCTTTTCACCGCGGTACTGACACCGATTGGAATCTTCGTCTACCTGGCGTACCTCGATCTTCCAATGGCCCTGATAGCGCTCGGATTCTCGGTGCTTACCATCCTTGCACCAGCGGCATTTCACAGATGGAACAAACAGGGTTCGATACGCAGGCGAGACGCGTACGGCGATTTCGCGGCCGAGTTCCTCGACTCAGTCCAGGGGCTTTTCACCCTGAAGTCATTTGGGCAGAGCGAGGCAAAAACGCAAGTTCTGGCCGAAAAGGCACATGCGGTCTTCAAATCGACGATGTGGGTGCTGGCGACGAACGCAGGCTCGCTCGGTGTCACGATCGCAGGCGTGGCGATCGGTGCGGCGGTGCTGCTGGTAGTCGGTGCGGACCGCGTTGAGTCGGGCGCGATGGAGTTTGAAACACTCCTGATCATCCTGATGCTCGGCATCGAGTTGTTCAGGCCGTTCCGGGAACTCAGCCAGCTGTTTCACCAGGGTATGAACGGCCTTTCTGCGGCCCACGGAATCTTTACGTTTCTCGATGCAGAACCGATGGTTACAGACAACCCCCAGACCGCGAAAATGTCGTCAGAAACCGCAAAAATATCGAACCCGGAAATCACGTTCAGCGACGTCTCATTCTCCTATCCAGGCAGCCGGGAGCCTGCGCTAGAAAACTTCAGCCTGAAGATCGAAGCCGGGGAGACCACGGCGATCGTCGGCGAAAGCGGCGCGGGCAAGACATCGGTGGTACGGCTGCTGCTCAGGTTCTTCGACCCCGCATCCGGCTCCGTCAAAATCGGGGGCTCGGATTTATCGACGCTGTCGACCGACGAACTCAGAAAAAACATTGCGGTCGTGTCGCAGGACACCTATCTTTTTCACGGCACGGTGGCCGAAAACCTGCGCTTTGGCGATCAGTCTGCGTCTGATGACGATCTGCGGCGGGTCGCCGAATTTGCAAACGCCACCGAGTTCATCGACCGCCTCTCGAAGGGCTACGAAACGCTGATAGGTGAGCGGGGGATCAGGCTTTCGGGCGGTCAGCGCCAGCGAATCGCCATCGCACGGGCCCTGCTCAAGGACGCCCCGATACTGGTACTGGACGAAGCGCTATCGGCGGTCGACGCCGAGAACGAGCACGCCATCCAGCAGGCGCTTGAACGGCTGATGGTCGGCAGGACAGTGCTTGTCATCGCCCACCGACTCTCGAGTGTCCGAAAAGCCGACCGCATACATGTGCTTCGGGAGGGAATGGTCGTCGAGTCGGGGTCGCACGATGAGTTGCTGGCCAACAATGCTGAGTACGCCCGACTGATGGAGGCCCAGGCGACCGCCGAGATGGAAAGCCCCTTGCTTGAGGCATCGTCGAATGGCACGGTCGAACCCGTGGCCGAGTCACCAATCGGGGGAGTTGGCGAAGTAGCCAGCATGGAGCCGACCGACGCAATCCTGCGGGCCGAGGGAATGGGATGGATGGCGACTTTCGGCGTGCTGATGGGCCTGATTCGGCCCTGGTGGAAGGAACTATCGGTCAGTTTCGTTCTGGGCTTCAGCAGATTCTTCACCCTGATCGGGGTTGGCATTGCCAGTGGACTTATCGTCGCTGCAGTTCGTTCAGGTGATCCTTACGACGGGTTGGTCGTGCTGCTGCTGGTGATGGCGCCACTGACCGCCGTACTGCACTGGGCGGAATCGTGGGTGTCGCACGACGTGGCGTTCCGCCTGCTTTCCGAAATGCGGATATCGCTGTTTAGAAAGTTGGACCAGCTGGCCCCGGCGTACCTGGTGCGTCGGCGTACCGGCGACCTTGTGAGCATGGCGACGCAGGATGTCGAGACTGTCGAATACTTCTTCGCCCACATCGTCGCCCCGGCTTTCGTGGCGATAGTGGTTCCGGTTGGGGTGCTGGTTACCGTGGGCGTTTATGGCTGGCCCCTCGCAGTGACGATCGCCCCGTTCCTGGTGGTCACGGCATTGAGCCCCCTTGTCGCCCGGGACCGCGTGGACCGGCTTGGCGGCAGGTCGCGAGAAAAGCTGGGCGAAATGAACTCGCATACGGTCGACACGGTGCAGGGCCTCCACGAGGTAGCTGCCTACAACATGGGTGGGCACCGCCGGGCCGAGTTCATGGCGATGGCGCAGGATTACGTCGATGTGAGGGTTCCGTTCTTTCGTGAACTGACCTTGCAAAAGATATTTCTGGAAGTGGTGACCGGGCTTGGCGGGCTGTCGATTGCGGTCGTGGGTGGGCTGCTCGTTTCGAACAACACGCTTGATCCTGCGATTCTGCCGCTGATGGCTCTGCTTGCGATGTCGGCATTCCTGCCCATTTCTGAGATTTCGACGGTTGGCAGGTTGCTGGCCGACACGATCGGCTCGACCCGCAGGATCTACGCGGTGCAGCTCGAGCCGGTGCCGATCACCGACGGCACGATCGCGGAGATCAAGGGCACGGGCGTCAGGTTGGACGACGTTGCGTTCAGTTACGACTTCACGAATTTCAAGGCTCTTGACGCCGTTTCATTCCCGATCGAGCAGGGACGTACGGTCGCGCTTGTGGGGCCTTCCGGAGCGGGAAAAACGACGGCTGCGCACCTGATAATGCGATTCTGGGATCCCCAGGTAGGGGTGATCAGGCTGGGTGAAAACGAACTGCGCGAGTACGTTCTGTCCGATCTCAGGGAGCACCTCGCACTTGTTGCGCAGGACACGTATCTGTTCAACACGACGCTCCGTGAGAACCTGCTGATAGCGCGGCCCGACGCAACCGATGATCAGGTGGCTGCGGCAGTCGAAAACGCGGGCCTTTCCGGGTTTGTAGAAACGCTTCCAGAGGGATTGGATACTGTTGTCGGCGAGCGCGGCGCGCAGTTGTCGGGCGGGCAGCGCCAGCGGATTGCGATCGGTCGGGCGTTTCTGAAGGACGCTCCGATACTGGTGCTGGACGAAGCGACTTCACACCTTGACGCGGTCAATGAACAGATGGTGAGGGGGGCGCTGGACCGGCTTGCGTCCGACCGGACGACCCTGGTGATCGCACACCGGCTTTCGACTGTGATGACTGCCGACCTGATCGTGGTAATGGACCGGGGGCGGGTCATCGAATCGGGAACCCACGGCGAGTTGATCAAGCAGGGCGGGCTGTATGCGCAACTCGTTTCACACCAGTTGTCAGGGGTGAGTACGGGGCGTGCAGGTGGTGCGTGAGGGTTTGTGGGCCAGGCCGGGAGTTGGTTTTTTCCCGCCGTTGTTTTATTTTGGACGTTGATCCCGTAACCCATTCGACAGTGGCCGGGAGCAGGCGAGTTCAGATGATGGGGCAAACGGTGCAACCCGCCGCTTTCTAAGCGAACCTATTTGGGAGATTGAACAATTGGAGACAAAAGAACTTTTACTCGACGCATATTCGCATATTCGACGAATCGTTCACCAGGCTGCCGACGGATTGTCCGTGGAACAGCTGGCGTACCGTCCCGAGGAGGGATCGAACTCGATTGCGTGGTTGGTCTGGCACCTGACCCGGATCGAGGACAGCCACCTTTCGGCCGTGACTCAACTCGATGAGGCGTGGCTGACGGATGGTTGGAATGCGCGGTTTGGCCTCGCGGGGACGACCTCGATCGGGTACGGCGACGGCCCCGAGCAGGTTGCAGCCATACGACCCGATGGGGAGTTGCTCCTTGGTTATCACGACTATGTCAACGGGCGGGTCCTGGCCTATCTGGATAGTGTCGACGCGCTCGAACTGGACCGAATTGTCGACACAAATTACGATCCGCACGTCAAAGCCGGAGTTCGCCTTGTCAGCGTTATTTCGGACAACCTGCAGCACGCAGGCCAGGCCCGTTACCTGCGAGGGATGATCGAGCGGCTCGGGGTGTAGTGTGAGTCCTGAATCGCCGGTATCTCACCCGATTAACGGTTGTCTGACGACCCGTATTTACTGCCGGGTGAACTGTCCGCCAGGCCGCCGTACAAAACCGGAAAACCGCGTGCTTTTCAGTTCGATTGGTGAAGCCCGTTCGAAGGGTTTCAGGGCGTGCAGGGTTTGCAAGCCCGTCGATCCTGACGATGGCAAGCCGTGGGAACCGAAGGCGGACCGGAGATAATCTCCCTCAACCTGACTTTCTCCCCCTTGGCAGACGGAACACCGGATTCGCGATGGGATGAACTGCTTCTGTTTCCAGGGTTTTAAATCAGAATGCCGACGAAATCATTCGTCGGCATTCACGGTCCAGTTTGATCCGTTTATCGAATCGACTCAGGCATCGTGCTCGCCGTGCTCATCGTGCAGTTCTTCCTCATGGGCCTCGTCGTCATCGAGATGGCTATCGTCTTCCAGTACGACTTCTATTGCATCGTCATGGCCTGCTTCCTCGTGGTCGGCAACGACCGCACCGGTAACCACCAGCGTGCCCGTCATGCCCGCTTCCCGGTGACCCAGGACCGTGCAGTAGTAAACGTATTCGCCTGGCTCGTCTATCGAAAAAATGGCGATGTCGTCTTCACCTGGCTGAACGTGAAGACCAAACTCTGATTCAAGCCCAACGAATGTGATGTCGTGCTCCAGGCTTCCTTCGTTGTGTATCTGGATTGAAAACGTCTCGCCAGCTTCGACTTCGGTCGTCGTTGTGTCGTAAATGAATTCCGAGGCAAGTACGTGCATCACGGGGGCATCGGGGTCGACCGGTGTGGCAATATCGGCGTGTCCGTGGCCCTCGGTAACTTCTTCCTCGTGCTCCGTCTTCACGATGGGGTCCGAGTCGTGAGAGTCGGCGACGGCGTCGGCGTGCTCGTCAGCGTCGTCATGCTCGTCTACCACACCGGCAGTGAGAGAATCCTCATCGGTTTGTGACTCGTCGACTACCGCGACGTTCCCGGCGTCGCCGATTACGTCCCCGGCCTTGCTCGCTACCCCATCATCCGTACCGCAGGCCACCAGCCCGATAAACATCAGTGGAAGAATCAGCAGAATTGCAGTCGTTGTAAGTTTCGTTTTCATCAGTTTCATTCCAGTCCATGGAGACCGAGATCATCAACTGATTTCAGATTAGGAAACACTGCCCTTCAGGGCATCACGGCAACGGATGAGGTGCAAAAAATGAAAGCACCATCTTTTGTGGTGTGTTCGTACCATTCCTGCGGCTTGCAGGGGTAGCGCGGACGCCGGTCAATCGACCTCGACGAGTCCCTTGCTGATTGCGTAGCGGACCAGCTCGGCCCGGTTGTGGAGCCCCAAGCTTCGACATGATGTTCTGCCGGTGGCGCTCGACTGTGTTCGGGCTGATAATCAGCGACTCCGCGATCTCTCGGCTGGTCAGGCCATCGACGATGAGGCGCAGCACCTCAAGTTCACGTTTCGTCAGGTCGGCGAGCATGGACCCCTGGTCGCCTCCTTCGGCCCGCGACACGTAATCGCCGATCAACTTACGTTGCAGGATGGGATGAATGTACGCCTCGCCGCGGGATGCCGAGCGGACCGCATCGAGCAGCTCTCGCGGGGCCGCACCCTTCACGACATAGCCAGATGCCCCGGCTTGCAGAAGCTGGAAGAAATAGCGGTCTTCGGCGTGCATCGTGAGGCCCACTATCTCGATTTGCGAACTGGTTGCCTTGATGGCCCGGGTGGCCTCGATACCCGTCATGCCCGGCATCGAAATGTCCATCAACACAACGTCTGGCGCGAGGGAACTTGCCAACTCGACAGCCTCATTCCCATTACTTGCTTCGCCGACCACCGTCATGTCGGGTTGGGCGTCGAGCAGCATGCGGATACCGGCCCGCACAATGTCATGGTCGTCCACGATAAGCACCCGGACCAACTTTTCACTCATATCGTGTGGTGCCTTCCAGAGGTATTTCAAAGTTGACGGTGGTCCCCTTGCCAGGGCTCGAATCGATTTGGAGTGAGCCGCCGAGCAGGTTCGCCCGCTCCGCCATGCCGAGCAGGCCGACCGCCCAGCCGCCATCTGCCCCGGGCCGGGCCGCCGGCACATCGAACCCGACGCCATCATCTTTAATCGTCCCACTCACCCGATCGTCATCGTAGGCCAGAGAGATACTGACATGTGAAGCCCCGGAGTGTTTGATTACGTTCGTGATTGCCTCCTGATAAACCCGGAACACACTGATTTCCACGTTCGGAGAGAGCGGCGCTTTCGATTTGTGGAGGTCCAGGACCACCTCCATTCCCTCGCGTTCGAGGTGGGTCTCGGCATACCAGCTGACCGCGCTCTCGAGTCCCATGTCATCGAGGATGCTTGGTCTGAGGTCGGACATCATCCGGCGGACTTCCTCGACGGCCTCGCTGGTCGATTCGCCGAGGTCTGAAAGTTGTTTTTTTATGGCGACCTGGTCGTCGCCAAGTGTTGCTTCGACCCCGCCGATCTGCATGACCAGCCCGGTGAGGGTTTGCCCGATCTGGTCGTGCAACTCACGGGCGATGCGTTTCCTTTCGTCTTCCTGCGCCGAGATCACCTTATTGAGCAGCACGCTCCGCTCTCGGTCCCGCTGCTCCAACTGGGCAGTGCGCTCACGAACCCGCTCCTCAAGTTCTGTGCTCCAATCGGCAAGTTCACGCTGCGATGTCTCGAGTCGCCCCCGCATCGTCTCGAACGAGACCGCCAGTCTGCGGACCTCGTCCTGACCTTCGGGAGCGATCGGTCCTGCAAGGTTGCCCTCCGCGATCCTTCTCGCCTGTCCGGTCAGTCGAGCGAGTGGCAAAACGACCTGTCGGCTTGTTACCCACGCCATGGCAAGACCCACTGCCAGTCCTGCAGCTGCGATGATAAGCACCCGCTGGCGGAGACGGTTCGGGAGTGCGAGGGCTGTATCCTCCCGCTGTTCGAGCACCACGCCCCATGGGACGCTCGATAGCGGGGCATACGCCACGATGTGCTCGACACCAGTTTCATCGCCATCAACTGGCGAATGCTCGTCCACGCCTTCCACCCGATCGGAGACCAGCCCGCCGATCACGCTCATATGGCTACTTGGGTTGTTTGGTCGCTCGCCTGCCGAATTGGCTATCACGCGTCCGTTTGAGTCGAGTAATTCCAGCCGGTACTCACCGAACTCCGTGTCGGTTTATCCTCCGATCGCCAGGAGTTGGTGCGACGGCAGAATAATCGCGCCGAGTGAGGCCAACTCCGAACCCCCGGAGATATCGACGATCACGCTGAAAGAGGAGTAACCCTGCCCTGTGGCATTTGTCGAAGGGGGTCGGGCCTCATCGAAATCCTCGGGTACTGGGGTAACGTCCCCCGATTCGGATTGCCGGCGCGATTCCCAGACTGCCACGCCACCGTCATTAAACAGGATCACGCTCTCGGGAGGCATTCCAGCATTGACCCCTGCCAGCGAAGTCCGAAGTGACTCGAGCATGGCGATCTCGTGTCCCGTCAACTCACCAGGTTCAGAGCGGACCGAGCCGAGATCGCTTGCCGTAAGCAAAACGAGCGATTTGCTGGCAATTATGGTCTGGTCGATTGACCGTGCGACCGTGGTCGCCAGGTTCAGGCGTTCACGCAATATGGCATCCGTGCTTTCATTGACGGCATCGAGCGCTACGAATGCGTAGATCGCCGCCAGCGCCGTCATCCCTATGAACGCATAGGCCATTACGCGGCGCTGAAGGCCCACGTCGGAATAGCGAGACCATATGCGGTTCTTTTTTCGGATTTGCTGTGGCCCGGTATCTGGCGATACTCCGCCCTGGGCGCTCTTGTTGGAAGCTCGGGATTTCATCGGCGGTGCGACTTTCCGAGGTGGTTCTGCTCAGGATAGATTTGGCTGCGGCCTATGCCCATCCTAGTCGAAACCGCGGGTCAACGGAGTGAGCGTTAAGTGACGGCGAACGCCCGTTCAGGCCTGGTTGCCGGCGTAAGAGCCTGCGAGCAGGGCCCCTTTTTCAAATCGGTCGAGTCCGAGCGACGAAATATCGATTGACGATGACGTGCCGTCCACGATGTCCTCCGCAATGAGTTCCCCGACGGACGGCCCCAGCTTGAACCCGTGACCGCTCCAGCCATTGCAGTTGATGTAGCCGTCGATGCCGTCGACCCTGCCGAGAATGGGATGCCAGTCCGGGGTGACGTCATACAGGCTGGCGTAACCTCCGATCACCCTCGCATGATCGGCAAATCCCGGAATTCGGTGTTTCAGTCGGGTCATCAGTTCGTGTTCAAATTTTGCGTCGTGGGTGTTTTTGTAGTTGTCGGGGTCGACGAACTCGTTCTCTTTCGGATGACCGTCCCCGGCCAGGAGTCGAGTGCGATCGGGTCGCCAGTAAATTCGGTCGAGCCCATCCGACACCGGGTATTCAGGGCGCGGTGTCGCGTCATCCGATTCCAGTATCAGGTCCTGCTCGCGGGTTACTTTAATGGGTAGTTCAACTCCGACCCACCTGGCAACTTCGGGAGACCAGGGCCCGGCGGCGTTTACGATGATTTCGGTAGATATTGCGCCGTCGCTGGTGGTCACTTCACTGACCCTGTTTGCTGTTGTCGAAATACCAGTTGCCGAGACGCCCTCTATGATTTCAATGCCGCGCGATCGGGCGACATCGGCAAACCCTTCTGTGGTCGCAACGGGGTCGGCATGGCCCCCGCCGTGTTCGATCAGTGCAGAACCAATGCCATCGGTGTTGATTCCGGGGATCAACTCTTCGAGTTCGTCAATTGTCAGCAAATCCGCTTTCACGCCAAGCGGTTTGTGTCGTTCGATAAGGCGCTCCATCTCGGCGCGCATGTCAATGGACCCGATCTTGATCCAACCGGTCTGATTGAACACCCCGGTCCGCCCGGTCCGGTCTTCAAATTCCTCGAATATCTGCACCGACCTGACCGCCATTTTGACGATCGGGTCCTGGGAGTAGTGCTGCCGTACGAGCGCGCCGGAATGTCCTGTGCCCTCGGCTGCGAGGTGCTTGCGTTCGAGCAGAACGACGTCGGTGAAACCTTTTTCCGAGAGGTGGTAGGCAATGCTGGCTCCCATAACCCCGCCCCCGATGATTACTGCACCCGCTGTCGTTCTCAATTCGTTCCCCTGGTCCTCCGAAATTCGTGCAAACTAAACGTTCCAGGTGCGCCCGACGGTTTTAACGGTCGAAGACACGGATTCCGCGTGTTCCATGATCGGTGCGAACACCCGGTCGTGGATCGGTCGGGCGACCCATTCGAGCCGCAGTTCTTCGGACTCCCAGTAGGAGACCACTTCGATGTCTTCTGAGCCCTCATCGTCGAACGGCGTGAGCATTGCGGCCTGTAGGAAGCCGGGTTGTTCCGACATGGCGGCAATCCACGGATCGAGAATGGCTGCCTGGAGCGCCTCAGCCTGGCCGGGTTTCGGGTTCAGATAAACGTGCAGTGTGATCATATGTTTTAGTACCTCCAACTGAGTGGCGAAGAACTGAGCGACGGTAGGTCAATTCCTTCTCCCCGGGGAGAAGGTTAGGTTGAGGGGAATGCGACCAAGGGCGGAGTGTGTGTGGCCGAATGGATGTTGCCGACTCAGCAACATTCCCCCTCACCCCGGCCCTCTCCCCGAGGAGAGGGAGTTATGTGGGCCATTATGAAATTTTTCGCCCGGGTACGATTACTCGGGTTCGGTAAAGCGATGTTGAAGCGGTTATGTAGAGGGTCTTGAGGTCGTCATCGCCCCAGGTGAAGTTGGCGGTCACCTCCGGCACCTGGATAACTCCCAGGCACGTTGCATCGGGGGCGTAAACGTGGATACCTCCGGGACCGGTGCAGTAAACATTGCCTTCGCTATCGATCTTCATGCCGTCGCAGCCACCGTCGCCAGGTCCTTCCGGTACAGCCCAGACGTCGCCGCCGGAGATGCTGCCGTCGTCGGCCACGTCGAACACCCGGATGTGACCGTGATCGGTGTCGTTGATGAACAGCTGTTTTTCATCGAGCGAGAAAGTCAGGCCGTTCGGCTGGCCAAAATCCGAAGCCAGCAGGCTCAGATCGCCCGTAGAGGGGTCGATCCGGTAAACGCCCTGGAAATCCAGGTCCTGATCGCGCAGCAGTCCAAAACCTTCCATTCGCCCGTAGGTGGGGTCGGAAAAATAGATGGCCTCGTCCGACTTCACGATTACATCGTTGGGGCTGTTCAGTTCCCTGCCTTCAAAGTGAGTAGCGAGGACCGTGATCGAGCCGTCGGGTTCCTCGCGGGTCACGTCGCTGCTGGCGTGTGCGCAAGAAACAAGGCGGCCTTCCAGATCGAAGTAGTGGCCGTTTTGCTTGTTGCTGGGTTGCCGAAACGTCGTTACGCCATCGGCTTTTGACCATTTTCTGACGATATCGCCCGGCATATCGCTGAATATCAGCTCGCCAGTCCTGGCATTCCACACCGCGCCTTCGGTGAAGATGAACCCGGTTGCCACCTGATCAAGCGGGCTTTCGACGTTGACGACCCGACGAAATCGTTCGTCCCTGATTTCCACAGCCATTTGACGTTCCTCTATTTACGGAGCAGCCAGTTCACGGCGTTCGTGAGCAGCTTCTGCACCGATGGGTGCTGCAGAACGACCAGTCTGTGACCGTTCGCGAGATAGGCAACGCGGCCTTTGCCGAACTCATGGGAATAGCCGGAAGCAGACTCCCGGCCGTCCTTGCCCTGACTCACCGCGAACAGGTCGACCCGGTCGTTGTCGAACCAGATGAAGTGCTGTTCGTCTTCGATCTCATAGTCTTCGACACCTTCCGTAATCGGGTGGTCTCTGTCGGTAATGTGAACGTCAAAGTGCATGTACGGCGGGTGGAACTGGAAATAGCCGGCAACCGTCCGGCGGTATCCACCGTCCCATGGGTAGTTCCATGCCGAGTTGTGCATTACCAGAAACGAACCGCCGTTGAGCACGAACTGCTCGATCGCCTCCTCCTGGTGGGGCTGCATCCAGCGTTCGGGATCGGCATCGTGCCCGTTGGGCCATTCCATGCCGTCCCGGAGTAACACAAGGAGTTTTGCACCTTCTAGCAGCCCGGCGTTGATAGACGCGAAGTCGGAGGTGTAGTGAACGTCGAGCCCGGCTTTTTCGAGGACCGGTCCTATTCCGGCGTGGGCTTCTTCAGCCTTGTGAAATCGATCTCCGCCAAGGAATACAGCATCTGCCATTAAATTCTCCGTGATTGTTTCTTCTGGTAAGTCGGCAGATCATACCGCGATAGACGCTGGCGGCGATTAATATTCGTCCGGCATTATTCATCACGGACCTGACCTGAGAGCCGCGCCATCAAACCTGCGAAGAATAGGAGCCACGATGTTCAGAATTTCCGGTGGACGCGTGGAGATCCGTGTGGCGAAGATACCGCTTCCGTTTCCGCCGAGTGTTTATGCGGTCACAGTTTGCCCGTTCGTGTTTTACGCGTCGCGGGTGTGGGATGACAAATGCGTGCAGGTGCACGAGCGCCGACACTGGATCGACCAGATCAAGTGGCTCGTGGTACCGTGGCTGATCGTCTATTTGCTGCTGTCGATCAAGTACGGCGGCAGCAAGGAGCACCCGTTCGAGAAAAAAGCCTACGCAGAACAGGATGAGTGCGAGGCCCTCTCGCCCAAACCCGCACCAAACGGTTAACACGTGTTAACCCCTTCGGTGTTACTCTCGAAGTAGACGAAAAATTACTGTTCGACGACTGAACAAGAGTCGGACTCGAGATCTACAGCCGATCCGGTTTCAATTCCGGGTCGATTCGCGCGGACGTTCAACGCTGCGACGAGCCTCAAAGCCCCCATGACCAAGACCTTCCGCAACGACCGACGTAATGTCGCGATCATCGCCCACGTAGACCACGGCAAGACAACCCTGGTTGACGCCATGCTGAAACAGACGGGCGCGGTGGCGACCTATAAAGAACTGACCGATCGAGTCATGGATTCGCTGGACCTTGAGCGCGAGAAGGGCATCACGATCCTCGCCAAGAACACCGCGATCCGCTGGGGCGACACAAAGTTCAACATCATCGACACTCCCGGCCACGCCGACTTCGGCGGCGAAGTGGAACGTGGGCTGGCGATGGTAAACGGCGTTTTGCTGCTGGTCGATGCCAGCGAAGGTCCGCTCCCGCAAACCCGGTTTGTTCTCAGGAAAGCCCTGGAAGCCAACCTTTCCGTAATCCTGGTCATTAACAAGATCGACCGGCCCGACTCTCGGATCGCCGAGGTTGTGGACGAGGTTTACGAGTTGTTCATCGACCTCGATGCTACCGAAGACCAGATTGACTTCCCGATCGTGTACACCAATGCCCGTGAAGGAACCGCATCGCTCGATCCCGATGTACCGGGCACCGACCTGAAGCCGCTTTTCGAACTGTTGATGACCCATATCGTCGCACCGGAATACGACGACGAGCATCCATTGCAGGTGCAGGTTACCAATCTCGACGCTTCTCCATATGTAGGGCGCCTGGCCATCTGCAGGGTTCACCAGGGAACTATCCGCAAGGACCAAATCATTTCGCATTGCCGCATCGACGGCAGTGTTGTGCGGGCGAAGATCACGGAGCTCTATGTCACAGAAGGCCTCGAACGTGTCGACGCGAAAGAGGCTGGTCCCGGCGAGATTATCGCCGTTGCAGGGATTCCCGATGTAACGATTGGCGAAACGCTGGCCGACGAACATGATGCAAGGCCGCTGCCGGTGATTCACATCGACGAGCCGAGCCTTTCAGCGACTATCGGTATCAACACCTCGCCGCTCACCGGGCTCGATGGTAAAAAGCTGACGGCGCGTATGCTCAAGGATCGGCTCGACCGGGAACTGATCGGCAATGTTTCGATCAGGATTCTTCCTTCCGACCGGCCCGATACGTGGATCTTCCAGGGTCGCGGCGAACTCCAGCTCGCGGTGCTTGTCGAAACGATGCGCCGTGAGGGGTTCGAGCTGACCGTTGGCAAGCCGGAAGTGGTCACGAAGATGATCGACGGCAAGCTTCACGAGCCGATGGAACGGCTAGCTGTCGACATCAACGAGGAGCACCTCGGTGCAGTCACGCAGCTACTCGCGCACCGCAAGGGCAAGATGGTGAACATGGTGAATCATGGCCAGGGCCGTGTTCGCATGGACTATGTGATCCCCGCCCGTGGACTGATCGGGTTCCACAACGAGTTCGTTGTCGAGACCCGCGGTGCCGGTCTTGCCCATCATGTTTTTGAAGGTTATGAGCGCTGGCAGGGCGAGATGCGGTCGCGCCCCACGGGCAGCCTCATTGCCGATCGACGTGGTGTGACGACTACCTATTCACTGCTGAGTGCCCAGGAGCGCGGACAGTTGTTTGTTCCGGTTGCCACCGAGGTGTACGAAGGCATGATTGTCGGCGAAAACCCGCGCCCGCAGGACATGGACTTGAACATGGTGAAGGCCAAGAAGCAGACCAACATGCGATCGGCCGGAGCGGACCACGCCCAGCACCTTGATGCGCACAGGCAGCTTTCGCTTGAGCAGGCGCTTGAGTTCATCATGGATGACGAATGCCTGGAAGTAACCCCAAACTTCGTGCGCCTCCGCAAGGCGGTGCTCAACCGGGGCAAACGTAATCGTGAACGCGGGGCGCACAAACACGCGGTCGGCGCCTAGCTTCGACACGTCTGCTCCGCCGCCTTGGTTGCCGGTCTGAAATCGATTGGTTTTGTTGTCGTCACGCGAGCATAAGATGACACCCTCACCCTTCGGTGATTCCGAAGGTGATCGCACCCTGCCAGTAAAGCCGACTTGATTCAGGATCACTCTCCGTAAACTCGGTCTCCCCGAATCCATCAAGCATGTTCAACTGATGGTCGCCTCCACGACTGGGTTGCGCCAATTCCAATCGTAAATACTCGACCGGGGAATCCTTTCGTCGTAGGATGCACCCAATCATGTCGTAAGCGTCAGCGGGCGCGGGCGAAACAAGCATTTAAGGACTCTGACCATGGCACTCCTCCTCGGGGACACCGTTCCCAACTTCACGCAGGAATCGACCGACGGTCCGATCGACCTGTACGACTTTTTCGGCGACGGGTGGGGCATCCTGTTTTCACACCCGGCCGACTTCACCCCGGTCTGCACCACTGAGCTCGGCGCAGTCGCTGGTCTCAAGGGACAGTTCGACAAACGCAACACGAAAGTCATCGGTCTCAGCGTTGACGAGCTTGCCTCGCACCGCGAATGGGTGAAGGACATCGAAGAGACCCAGAACGTCAAATTGAACTTCCCGATCATCGCGGATTCTGACCAGAAAGTCGCGAACCTGTACGGCATGATCCAGTCGGAAGATAACAAGATGACTGTTCGTTCGGTTTTCATCATCGATCCGGCGAAGAAGCTCCGGCTTACGATTACATACCCTGCTGCGACGGGTCGTAACTTCGCCGAAATCCTCCGTGTGCTGGACTCACTCCAGCTGACCGACGGCTACAAAGTGGCGACCCCGGCTAACTGGCGGGACGGCGACGACGTCATTGTTCTACCGGCTGTTTCCAACGAAGATGCCGACAAGCTATTCCCAAAGGGATATGAAACCGTTCGGCCGTACCTGCGCACCACTCCGCAGCCCAACAAGTAGAGCGGCTCGGCAACGCGATTGATCGCCCTGCATCCGAAACGTGCAGGGCGATTTCGCGTCGGCTATACAAGAGTTCGTGGAATGCGCCCTTGCGAGCGGAAGCCATGAGGTTCATTCTTTCTTTCCAGAGTTCGTACCGGCCTCCAGCCGTCTGAAATAAGGAAAGAAAATTATGCTCGAACGATTCCTTGTGCCTGAAAAAGACCGTGTGTTCGTCGAATCCGAGAAGATGCGGCAGGCAACTATTGAAATCTTCGAGAAATGCGGCCAATCGCCAGCCGATGCCGCACTTTCCGCCGATGTGCTGATGACCAGCGACCTGCGCGGCTGTGAATCGCACGGCGTGTCGAACCAGCTGCGGGTCTACGTGCAGATGTACGGCGACCGGGAGATCAACCCGACTCCGAATGTGCGGGTGACTCGTGAAACCGATGTAACGGCAAACCTTGACGGCGACGGGGGGCTCGGATTGCACGTTTTACCAAAAGCCATGGAACTGGCGATCGAAAAGGCCGAGAAACATGGCATGGGAGCGGTGACTGTCCACAACTCCCGCCACATCGGCATGCTGGCGTACCACTCGATGATGGCACTCGAGCACGACATGATCGGACTTACGACCACCGCCGGTAATCCCATGTCGATGGTCCCGACCCATGCCGGTGAAAAGATGTTCGCGACAAACCCGTGGGCGTGGGCTGCACCGGCCCGGAACGAGGCCCCGTTCGTGTTCGACATCGCTACTACCCAGGTGGCCGGCAACAAGCTATACCTCGCCAAAAGGGTGGGTGCGCCAATGGAACCGGCATGGGTGGCCGACGCCGAGGGGACCCCGATTATGGAGTCGGCCCAGTTGCCCGATGAGTACATGTCCCTTCCGTTTGGAGGGACCCGCGAGCAGGGTTCTCACAAGGGCTACGGCTTTGCGGCCACATGCGAGATTCTGTCGACGATCCTTTCAGGCATGGGCCCCGGATTTCTGATGCCAAAGACACCGCGTCCACTGATGGGCCACTACGTTCAGGCGATCAAGATCGATGGTTTTACCGATCCCGATCAGTTCAAAGACGACATGGACAGATTCCTGGGCGGTCTGCGAAACGCAAAGCCGGCACCGGGCCACGACAGGGTGGTGTACGCGGGATTGCCCGAGGCCGAAGAAGTCGAGATCAGGCAGCATGAGGGCATTCCTTACCACCGCGAAGTAATCGAGTGGTTCGAGTCGATCAAGGCCGAACTTGGCCTGGGCTTCGAGCTGGTCTGACCGGGTTCTGGTTTTACGAACAAAGATGAAACGTAAAGCCGCAGAAGGAATCACTATCCAACGCCCCGGGGCCTAGTTTCACGCTCCGGGCAAACGAGGAATCACCATCCGCATAGGCAAGCCTTTCAAATCAATCTGTCGCTCGGAAGGAATTTCTTGCAGTTCGCCTCTGGTGACAAAACTCGAAATCGCGGCAGCCATGGCATCGACGATGTCATCTCGGGAAACGTGTTTTCGCAAATAACTGCTCAAGGCGTCCTCGTACAGGTCAGTGCTCTGCGGGAACCAGTGGTTCAACAGTTCCATGCGCTCAGAAAAACCCTGTGCGGTCTTCTTGTAATGTTTCATCGAGTGCGATTCGTTCAGTGCCCAGAAAAGCAGCTCGATATTTACCTCGAACAGCCGCTCACGCGCTTCCGGCCTCGACTCCATGAGCTCGTCGACCTCTCGAATCTTGGGCATGATCCACCAGGTCTGTTTCGACAGCTTTCGACCGGTCTTCTCACGGTTAATCCGACTCGCCTCCCCGTAAGTCGAAGCAGCAAGAGAAAGTCGAGACGGCGACACGAAAATCGATGACCTGCGAGCTGCCCCAAGTAATTTCCGACCTTCGGCCTCGCATCTTCGGCCCTGCGTACCCTCATCAACAAGACCGATCTGCATATCGATCAAAATGTGGGACGCATCACCAAGTTGACCGAACAGCAAGTCAACAGATTCGAATATCCGATGCGACCAGACCCCGGTTTCGGTTATCCAAACTGCAAACCACCCACGCCTGCAGCCATCAACCCCAACAAAATCACCCAACTGCCAACTCCTCAGCTTAGAAACCGCCGTTATGAGCGGCCAAAATTAGATTCGATCCCACCCGAAGTTCAGCGTCGGCTATTCCTACCCCACCATAATTCCCTTACCCCGGCAACAACCACCCACTCCACTCACCTGGCGCCTTACCAACGATCGCAGAAAACAGGT
>Ga0209554_1001449_pt1 | contig 17934 bp, 13 predicted proteins | sample MarorgKNORR_S2LV_5_FD_188221 | JGI IMG/M metagenome (GOLD analysis project Ga0209554, IMG submission 188221) | Marine microbial communities from the Southern Atlantic Ocean, analyzing organic carbon cycling - Bottom_A/KNORR_S2/LV (SPAdes) (version 2) | ecosystem: Environmental > Aquatic > Marine...
ATCGCGTTGGAGTCGGACGGCACGATCTCAATCAGCCGCTTGTAGTCGTCAAAACTTCGCAACAATTGCGGGATGCCACCAAGCTCGGCAACCGGCGGATCACAGGGATGTATACCGAGTCGGATACCCTCCTCCTCCGCAACAGGCGTGATGATCTTGATCCAGTATTCAAGGTTCTCCCACATCTCCTCCTCCGAGTACGCCCGGTCGTGAGTCAGCGGCATCTTTTTGGCGATCTCGTAATCAAACGCCGTCGCCACAGCGCCACCGCGAATCAGCGCAGGCGGAGTGCGCCATACGTGCGATGGCATCCAGTTGTAGCCAAATATCGGGATGCCGGCCCGGGCGATGTTGCGGACCGTGGCGATCATGTTTTCGATCTGTTCGTCGCGCTTCGGTCCATTCAGCATGATCTGATCGTAGAAGTTCGTTGGCACGTTCTCCAGCGCCGATAGCTTCATGCCATGCGTCTCGATCGACAGCCGAAGCTTCACCAGGTCGTGCAACTCCCATCGAGCTCCCGCTCCGGGCAGATTCGGCGTGTTAAGCAGGATGTCGGTCGCGCCGTACTGCTGCGCAAACCGCAGATACTCAGGCGTCGCCTCTTTGAACTGTCCAAATCCTGCTCGCATGTACGGATCCTCGCTGGCTACTGGTGGAAGCGACACCATAAACCAACGGGCGGACCCGAGTCGCCGCTGTAAAATCCGCCACTACGACCTGCATCACCCAACAAACGGAAACTCCTGCACGACGCGCCACTCACCCTCAGAGGATGTCCCAACCCGCCCCATCAGCGTGACGCCGCTCACATCAAACGCCGAAAGCTCAAACTCCCGGGTGATGCGGCCACCTCGCTTTTTCTCCGACTCTGACAGCTGCTGGTAGTACGTCAGGTGCGCCATGAAATTGGCCGGGTCCATATACGCGTTGATCGCCGTCGGCAGTATCGCCTCTGCCAGCTGGTCGAGTAGCGCCCGCATATCCGGGCTCACCTCAATCACAGCCCCGGCCGTCAGGCGGTTTGGCGACTCAAAATGTCACCAGTCGGCACGAGATTCAACGCGTCCGTCCCCGCCATTGCCCCGGAGATCCGCTCGTACACGAACTCAAGGCTTTCGACCTCACAGAACGTGCCCAGGATCGTCACGTGAGCCGGGATCATGACGCGTTCAGGACGAAGCAAATCCCGCTCCCCCAACGTCAGAAGCGACAGGCTCCGGCGCAAGCAGCACCAGGCAGTACACGCTGTACCCAAAAGCATCGTTCCGGCGGTCGCTTGCGTCGATGATCTGCATGTCTGGCTCCAATAGCACTCACAGGACTCAGGCCCGATATCATGCACACCCCCGACGATTCGACAACAACATCGTAGGGGCGGATTTGTATCCGCCCTCGCCCGACCTCAAGAACGACAGGAACCCGTAATCATGAGCCAACCCGTAGACGATAAACGCCCGCTGATCGGGATGATCGGCGGTAGCGGCCTGTACGACATGGAAGGGCTGTCAAACACGCAGTGGGTGCGCGTGGAATCGGCGTTCGGCGAGCCGTCCGACGAGCTGCTGTTCGGCGAGATCGACGATCAGCGAATCGTGTTCCTACCCCGGCACGGGCGCGGCCACCGCATTCCGCCAACCCAGATCAACTACCGGGCCAACATTGACGCCCTCAAACGCGCCGGCGTCACCGACATCCTGTCGTTCAGCGCGACCGGATCTCTTCGGGAAGACCTGCCCCCGGGCGCATTCGTGATCGTCGACCAGTTCATCGACCGGACTTTTGCCCGCGAAAAAAGTTTCTTTGGCGAGGGTCTGGCCGCCCACGTCGCGGTCGCCAACCCGACATGCTCACGACTCGGCAACGCGCTGGAAGCGGCGGCATCCGAAGAGGGCGTCGATGTCAGGCGGGGCGGCACATACATCGCCATCGAAGGCCCACAGTTCTCCACGCTTGCCGAATCCAATCTGTACAGGCAGTGGGGGTGCGACGTGATCGGCATGACCAATATGCCGGAGGCAAAGCTGGCCCGAGAGGCCGAGATCTGCTACGCAACGATGGCGATGGTGACCGACTACGACACGTGGCACCCGGACCACGAATCTGTGACCGTTGAGATGGTGATAAAGGTCCTGTCCGCGAACGCGGAGAACGCGGCGGCACTGGCTCGACGAACAGTGCCAGGGCTTCAAAACCGACCAGACGCCTGCCCACACGGATGCGATCGCGTCCTGGACACTGCGATCATCACAGCGCCGGGCGCACGAGACCCGGAGATGGTGGCAAAGTTAGGCGCAGTAGCGGGCCGAGTACTACACCCGTAGGAACCGCGCTTGCCCCGCCCATATCGCGTATCGCGATCCGGCCGATTCACACCCGCCCCACCGGCGGAATAACCAACACCGGGAATCTGGCCATTCTCACCACACGATCCGTCACGGAGCCAAGCTGCCATTCAGCCCGGTTTGACCAACCCCGCGTCGACAGAATCAGGAGCGGCTCTTCTGATTCCTCGGCCACCTGCATCAACTGCTCGTGCGCCGTCAATGGCCCGACCACCGTTCGGGCGGTAATCCCGTCTCCCGCAAGCTGCTCCGCAACGCGCTTGACGTACTGCTCGGCGTGGTCTGACACAGAACCGAAGTAAGTGGCGGCGCCGTCCAGTGAATCGACCGGAGGGGTCGCACGTACCAGCACGATTTCAAGCCCGAATTCACGGGCCAACTGACGAGCCAAGCCCAGCGAGCTTGCGGCGGTCTCAGAACCGTCAAGCCCAACGATGATCGTTTTGACACCGCCCACCGGCGATATGGATCCGCCATTCCCGTCCGGAGGAATCACCATGATCGGCACGCTGCTGGATCGAATCAGCATGTCGGTCGTAATACCCAGCAGGTTCGGTCCCGTGGCAGAACGACCTCGTGTTGACAGGGCGATAATCCCGCACTGGCGTCCAGAGGCACAAGCCTTGATTAGGTTTGAAGCCTCGCCTTCCTGGACATCTACATCCGCAGAAATGCCGTTCTCTTCGAGACGACGTTTCATGCCCTCCAGATACTGGGTGATAACCCCGATATCTGCACCACCAGAAGGATCAACAGGAAGGTCTTCAGGCGGCGAATGCGCCACTCCAAGAAGGGTGACCCCGGCTCCGATCATCGTGGCAAATCTCTCAACGTACGGCAAGATAGAAGCCGCCGCCTCAGAACCGTCAAGCGGGAGGAGGATCCGTTCCAGGTTGGCGTGGGAGTTCGTCATCAAACAATCCGATGTCGAATCAGGGTGTGATCGCCAGGAGCCCCAGAAAACCCCAGAATCCCTAGGTTAACCGTTGCCGCAGTTGCGCGTGCGAGTCAGGCGTTGCGTTTTCCTTCGCCCAATCTTTGGCCCGCCTTCGGGCGAATCCTACGCCACCCGTCGACGGTGATTGGACAGGTAATCGACAAGCAGATAATCACCCAACCGATCTGGGTCCGTGAAGAAGGCCCTGCCCTTGTTGATCTTCGTTACGTAGTCAATGAACGCCGTAAGGTAGCTGGTCCGCTCCAACATGAAGGTATTAATCGTGATTCCGGCCCGCGTGCAGTTCCGAACTTCCTTCAAGGTCTCGGAGACCGTCCTGGTGCTGGGCGGGTAATTGAAGTACGAAATCCCGCCCTCAAGATGCGCCGTCGGTTCGCCGTCCGTGATCATGATGATCTGGCGCGTGGCCGCACGCTCCCGCGCGAGTAGCTTCCGGGCGAGCATCATGGCGTGCTGCATGTTTGTGCCCTGCATCCAGTTATTCGGCTGCGCCGTCGGCAACTCTCCCGGTTTTAGCTCCACCGCGTAGTCCGAGAAGCCAACGATGAATAGTCGATCCCTCGGGTACTTGGACTGGATCAGTGATTGAAGCGCCATCGCAACGCGCTTGGCCGCGCCCCATCGACCGTAGTGGTACATCGAACTGCTCTGGTCCAGCATGAGCACCGTGGCGGCATCGGTAGAGTGCTCAACCTCATCCACTTCAAAGTCCTCGACCTCCATCTTTATCGGCACACCGGCGTCGCCACGCTTCAAAGCGTTCGCGAGCGACTTGTACAGATTGACGTCGAACGGCTGCCCCGGCTCGTATGGAAGGGTAGCCCCGGTCGGCTCTCCGCCGATACCGCTGGACTCTACTTGGTGGCCACCGAGCCGATCCTTCTGCAGATTGCCGAACACCTCTCTTAGCGCCCGTTCCCCCATCTTGCGGATCGCACGCGGGGTCAACTCCCAGCGGTCGCCCTCCCGCTTGATATAGCCCTCTTCCTCAAGCAACCGGGCGACGTCCTGCATCTCCTCAAGCGCCTCTTTTGCGTCCTCACCAAGCAGGCGCGCCAGCTCCTCCGGATCGATTCCGTCCAGGTCGCCGCTCTGGCCCGCCGACTGTAGATCCGACTCCAGCTCGTCCAGTTGCTGAAGCTGTTCCATCATCTCCATCGCCTCGGCCATCGACATCTGATCTTCGCCCGAGAACGGGTAGCTCTGCCCGCGGGTCGAACCCGGGCGAAGTTCCTCCATCATCCCGGCAAGCTCCGACATCTCTTGCAGTGTTTCCTCGTCCAGCGCCTGCTGCATCATGTCCATCAGCCCTGATCTCGTCTCGTCCGACATGCTGCCCAACATCGACTGTAATTGCCGCATCTGTTGCTCGAGCAAGTCCAGCAACTCGTCCAGTGACTCCGGCCGGTTCGGGTCGAAAAAGTGTCCGAATTTGTTCATAAAACCGTCGAAATCCGGATCTCTGCCCTCCGCCTTCTCCCGCAACATCTGGTTGAGGGCGCGCATCATCTCGCGCATCTCCTGCTGCTGCTCAGGCGTCATGTCCTGGACCGCTTCCGACTGACGTTTTGCGAAGTTCTGCATCATCTGCTCGCGCAACTGCTCAAGCAGCTCGTTGAACTTCTCACGTGCCTCGGCATCGACAAAATCGTACTCGGACAGTTCCCTTATGGCCCCCGCCGGACTGTCCGGGAGAGAATCAAGCGTCTGGTTTGACCGATCAGCGCGTTGCTGGATGAAGTCCATCAACCTCTGCAACTCTTCGTGTTCGGACGGGATCGAGTATTCGAGCCTGTCCTTTGCTTCCTGCAGGTTCCGCTCGACACCCCCGCGCTCCAGCTCGATGACCTCCTCAAGCTTCTCCTTGATGTCATCGATCACGGAATCAAGATTGCCGCTCTCAAGACGCTCCCGGCGTTGCTGTTTCAGTCGCTGGAGCATGTCGCGTAAACCCTGCAGCCGTTCCCCGTCCGCACCTTCCATGCCGTTGCGGAACAGCTCCCTGAGCGAACGCATCATGTCGCCATGCTCGAACAGGCCGTCCGAGAGTGCGTTCATCAACTCATCTGAGCCGGGCTTAAACGGTTCTTGAGAGCCGTCCCAGCGGGAGTAACGGAAGAAAACCATGGCGACTACTCACTATCCCGAGGCCGGCGACGGCGACGGCGGCGCCCTCCGGGCTCGCTGCTGGGACTGTCTGGCATGTCTAATCCCAGGTCCTCAAGCCTGATATCCATCCCCTCACGCAGGGATCGCGGTTGCGGTTTCTCGCGGTATGTCACCCGCCCGCCCGCCGATTCCCGGTTGAGCCTCCGGTTCAGATGCAGACCTTCCAGCACGAACTCCACCGCCGAAGCGACTTCGTATGGCTTATCGGACGCTTCAAGACGGCGCAGTACCGGTCCCAACCCAATCACCCGGCTGGCGGCGTTGACGTACTCGTCAGAAGGCAGGTCCTGCCCTGCCTCGACCGTCGTCCCGGGGTCGAACGAGGCCACGACGCCGTCAAGCTCGTCCGATCGGAAGTTGCGATTGAACACCTCTAACACGGCTCTCTTGATCAGTTCTTCAACAACGTCGTTTTCGCGCCCCTCTTCAATCGTCTCCAACTCCAGCTTCCCGCGAGTGGATGCGATCAGGCCCGAAAGGTCGCTCACACGAACCGAGGAGCGGTCCTCACCCTGGCGCAACCCGCGACGCAGCGCCGACGCACGTGCCGTCTCAAGATTCGCGATGGTCATACGCACCGATACGCCAGAACGTTGGTTCACCTCCGGGCTGCGCCTGGCGAGCGAGGTTATCTCCCCAATGACCTCCGCCATATAGGGCGGGACATGGACACGCTCTTCAGCAGCGTCGTAATGCGAACGCTCCTGTTCAGCGATCTTCAGTTCGTCCTCGATGCGTTCCGGATAGTGTGTCCGGACCTGTGCGCCGTACCTGTCCTTAAGCGGCGTGATGATGCGCCCGCGATTGGTGTAATCCTCAGGGTTGGCCGTGCCGATGATCAATATGTCGAGCGGCATCCGAACGCGGTAGCCCTTGATCTGTATGTCCCGCTCTTCCATAAGGTTGAACAGACCAACCTGGATGCGTTCAGCAAGATCGGGGAGCTCGTTGATGCAGAAAATCCCGCGGTTGGTACGCGGGATCAGCCCGTAGTGGATCGTCAATTCGTCCGAGAGATACCGGCCCTCAGCCACCTTTATGGGGTCCACATCACCAAGAAGCTCCGCCATCGTAATATCCGGGGTCGCCAGCTTCTCACCGTAACGATCATCCCGTGCGAGCCAGTCGATCGGCGTGTCGTCACCCTGCTCGGCGACGATATCCATCCCGGCCCGACTGATCGGGGCGAACGGATCGTCGTTGACCTCAGAGCCGCTGATGACCGGCACCTGCTCGTCCAAAAACGACGTGATAGCGCGCACGATCCGGGATTTCGCCTGTCCGCGCTCCCCAAGGATGATCATGTCCTGCCCGGCCATCAGCGCGTTCTCTATCTCAGGGATGGTGGTGTCCTCGTAGCCGAGTATTCCCGGGAATAGCTTGTCCCCGGCAGCGATCCGATCCGAGAGGTTGGCACGTATCTCGTCCCGAAGTGACCGGCTTTCGTAGCCGGATGCGCGCAACTCACCGAGGGTCGCTGGCGGAGTGCTTGTCTTTTTTCTTCTCGGCATGACATCACCTCAGGCGCGAGTACCCTGAAAATTCTAAGAGTCCGGGGGATTTTGTGGCACCGGAGGCCAATAAGTCGTGAATGCATCCCCGTCACAGCACACATCTTATCCACGTTTCCCCTTTATACCCTGTGCGTACGTCGTTATGGGGAGTTCTAACAGGGGTACGCATACGTTCCGTCGTGAGATTCGACGAACGTCAATATGACCTTTCACGCAACAGATGCGGCAATTGCGTGAAAGGAGTAAAATGACGATGGAAATAGTGCAGATTCAGCATGATTGGCGGATGTATCGGCCAACTACCGACACTTTTCATGCAGATCTCATGTCCAAGGTGCCATCATCTAAAATACCGGGAATCGCGCCACGTTGGCCCGCAAGGCTGCATCCCTAAACACCTCCCCGACATCTAACCACCAGAAGGGTTAATGCCGTCTGGACGGCTAAATTTGTCGCCGAAGTACCCCGAGGAGCCTGAGACGGCCTGACGTAACCCTCAAGTTTGAATCCAGTAAGCCCGATTTACGTATTAGATCGGAACCGGCTGCCATACGGTGACGTACCAAAAAACATGACCATAACCAGACGATCCAAAGATCGATCCGAAGAATCTGAAGACCACAAGCCCTGGAGAATAGACCCGGACCAGGGAGCTCAGGCCTGGACAGATTCAGAAGAAACAACAGCCGGGATTCTCGAGAGCCGTGGTTTCACCGAGATCTCCCGGCAAGATGACTGGGACGCCAGCACTGACGTTGGCCGTCGCGAGTCACAGCCAGATCTCCCCGCCGCAGACGCCGACGTACTGAACGACTCCGTACGTATGTACCTGCGCGAGATCGGTGCGGTTGACCTGCTCAACGCCGCTCAAGAACGCACGCTGGCCCGAGCGATCGAGCTTGGCGATGGTCTGATAGCACTCGACACCGAGGACGATGAGCGCCGAAACAAGGTGGCGTCCGACATCGCCGCCGTTGCACTCAACACACTCGCCGGACTGAACGACGTCGCAAACGCGATCGCCCGGTTCATTGGCGCGCCCACTCCGGTAACGTTGTCCGTCATCACTACCGATCCCGACCTGAGGGACCTGATCGACGGGATCCACAACGAAGACCTGATCAACTACCTCTCCGACACGCTGACCATTGAGCCGGACGAAGCAAAGGCGAAGGTCGCCCAACTTTCGACCATCTCGGCCCTCCTGCCGCAGGGAATCGAAGTCCTCTGGGACATCGATTCCAAACTGGATGACATGGCAGACCTGTTGGAAGATCACCCGGCCGACGAAGCGCTCAAATCGCACAAGTCGTACCTCGCAAGGTTCTACAGCCACATCGAGGATGAGGCCGACAAGTCACGCCTGCACCTTGGCGAGGCGAACCTGCGCCTAGTTGTAAGCGTGGCGAAAAAATACTCCGGCCGAGGACTTTCGCTACTGGACCTGATCCAGGAAGGAAACCTGGGGCTTATTCGCGGAATCCAGAAGTTTGACTACCGGAAGGGCTTCAAGTTCTCCACCTACGCAACCTGGTGGATCAGGCAGGCGATCACGCGCTCCATCGCAGACCAGGCGCGCACCATTCGCATCCCGGTCCACATGGTCGAGACGATCAACAAGCTCGCCCGGACCCGGCGCCAGCTCGCTCAGGAGTTGAACCGCGAGCCGACTGCGGAGGAGATCGCCGAGAGACTCGATATCACTGCCGAGCGGGTTGGGCAGATCCAGAAGATGTCCCAGGACCCGATTTCGCTTGAAACACCGGTCGGAGCCGGTGAAGAGAGCCAGCTCGGGGACTTCATCCCCGACCGGACCGTTCCGGACCCCAGCGAAGTCGCGACGACGCACTCCCTACGGGATCAGATCCGCGACGTGCTTGGCACACTCACGGATCGCGAACGACGCGTGCTTGAGCTCAGATTCGGCATGGCGGACGGAAGGGTCTGGACGCTGGAAGAGATCGGCAACGAGCTACATGTCACCCGGGAGCGGATCAGGCAGATCGAACGCAAGGCTCTGACGACGCTCAGGCGAGCCGAGTTCAACGGAGAGTTGCGCGCTTACCTCGGTTAGGTCTGGGCGTTAGATCTGGGGCTAGTTCAGCGCGTTTGCCGGACATGTCACCGCCAGATGGTGCCCCTACACCGGCGAATATCCGTGACTATCGCTGTTGACGGTCTATAGGACCGGTATTAACGTAAACTCTTGTGTGTGACGGAAACGTCACATCGCGGCCCCGTGGTGTAGCGGTCCAACACGCCGCCCTGTCAAGGCGGAGATCGGCAGTTCGAATCTGCTCGGGGTCGCCATAAAAGAATATAAAAGAGCCCCGGATTACCGGGGCTCTTTTCGCGTCCGGTTCTGAACCGGCCAGACTCGATTCACGGTCATTTCAAATACACAGCCGGTGGGTATGGTGCAAAAAATGGTGCCCCTGGCGGTCTGTGACGGGAGGGTTCACATGTTGACAGCCCGGGGCACGCTTGCGCTGGCCAGGTTCCGGTCAGAACCTCTGCGGAATAATTCACCGACCTTGACCTGTCCGGCTTGGCGGTCGTACCGGTCCTTCTGAAGAAGAACTGGAGGAGCGGTGAACGTCTCCGCGTCGTCCGGCAATTACCGGCGACTAACGCTGACGAGAACTATGGGCCAGCGCCCCGTGGCGACAACAGTGAGGGATGGTGGTGAGAAGGTGCCGAAACGGTAAACGGACGGTCACGGCTGCGTTTGCAGAGCACCCCCCCCAAACGTAAACGAACGTAATTCCGATCAGGCGTCCTGGCCCCGCTTTGACCAGTCTTCCTTCTCAAACATCTGCAACCCCGGATCCTGGACCCTGCCGTCTACGTACTCAGGCGGATGGGCGAGGATGTAGTCCTCGTCCAGCTCAATACCCCAGCCCGGACCCGTCGGAGCCGTAAACACCCCGTCGACCACCTCCGGATAGTTGCTGCCTGCAAGTTTCACCCCCGGGTCGGCGAAGTCGTTGAAATGCTCCAGCACCTTTCCGTTGCGCAGAGTTAGCGTCAGGTGCAGTGCGGCCATCGTCGATACGATCCCGCCCACGTTGTGCGGCGCCACCATCATCGAGTAAGTCTCGGCCGCCGCCGCAATCTTCTTCGTCTCAAGAATCCCGCCACACTGCGTGATATCCGGTTGAACAATGTCCGCCGCACCGCTCTGCCAAAGCGCCACGAACTCCTGCGCGCCGTAAAGCCGTTCCCCCGTCGCTATCGGCAAAGAGGTGTGCTGGCGCACCGACATAAGCGCCGGGATATCGCCCGGACGCGTCGGCTCCTCGATCCATGCCGGGTTGTACTTCTCAACGTGACGAGCGATCTCCCGCGCCTGTGCGGGCGTGAATCGACCGTGCATCTCGAGCATGATCTGTGCCCGCGTTCCGGCGACGGACGCCACAGCCTCGATCAGGTCCATCGATGTGTGGAACTGCTCCCGGGTTAGCTCAAGATCCCCGTTGCCAAACGGGTCAAACTTCATGCCCTTGTACCCACGATCGAGAACCCGTGACGCCGCCGATGCAAACTCCGCCGGGGATCGCTCCACCGTGTACCACCCGTTTGCATACGCCGGCACCGTGTCACGCACCTTGCCACCGAGCAGGTTGTACACCGGCTGTCCGCAGGCCTTACCGATGATGTCCCAGCACGCCAGCTCCACGAGTGCGATCCCGGTGTGGACAACCTCGCCCGCCTTGCCGAAGTCGAGCAGCGTCATGCGCCTGAACAGCGCCTCCACATCGAACGGACTGTGTCCGATGAAGTGCCTCTGCGCGTCCTTCAGATACTCGGTGACTGTATGCGTCTTGCCGAGAACCCTCGCCTCGCCGACACCCGTCAACCCCTCATCCGTCTCCAGGATAATGTAGGTCAGATTTCGCCAGGGCGTGCCAAGGACAAGCGTCCGGAAGCCGGTGATTATCATGAAGAACTTTCTGTGCTGAGTGCCGGAATACCGATCGAAATCCAGTTACTTCCACTGAGGTATGCCGATCTGACGGCGCGCGGCTGATATTCTAGGCGACCTGAACCGAATTCAGCGCGATCCCACATGGATACGCGATCGTCAGCTACCAACACCCCGATATCTCCAGGGCGCATTTCATGAACCTCCTCCTTCTCAGCGGCGGCAGCCACCCCTACAGCGAAACCACACCCATCCTGGCAGGATTTCTTGAAGCAGCCGGGCACACGGTGGATGTCAGTGATTTCGCATTTGAGCTAAACGTCCCGTCCACCAATGGTTACGACGCCATCGTTCTGAACACGAGGAGACGCGCGGACTCAAACAACGATTTCTCCGAGGTTCAACGAGAGAACCTGGCCAAATTCGTAGCCGATGGCGGCCCGCTCGTTTCGATCCACATCTCACCGGACTCCAGCCCGGACTGGCCGGAGATGAAGAAGATCACCGGCGGTGGATGGGTGTCCGGGACAAGCAACCACCCGCCATTCGGCCGGTTCACCGTCAACGTCAAAAACCCGGATCACCCATGCTCAACAGGCCTGACCGATTTTGAGACCGACGATGAAAGTTACTGCGACCTGGACCTCCAGCCCGGCATCGACGTGTTCTTGTCGGCGATGATCGAAGGCGTAGAGCGACCGATGGCCTGGACGCACCAGTACGGCAAGGGCAGGGTGTTCAACACATCGCTCGGGCACGCGGGCGTCAGCATGCGCAACCCGTCATTCCAGAAACATGTCTTGATAGGCGTCGACTGGGCGACTTCCGGGTCTTAGTACCAGGCGCGGGGCCACTCTATCGCCCGACTACAACCACCCGAGAGCCTTCGTCCTAGAGTGAGCGCCAGTAACGCCGCTCACTCTAGGAACTTCGGACACGATAACCCCAGAACAATCCCAGAACACTCAGGGAACACAAATGAAGGTCGATGGCAGGGACTACCGGGCTGTGTGGTGGGAAGGCGACGCGGTCGGATATATCGATCAGCGACTCCTCCCCCACAGGTTTGAGTCGGCCGCCGCCTCCACCGTCGCGCAGGTTGCAGAGGCCATCAGCTGGATGGCCGTTCGCGGCGCGCCCACCATCGGCGTAATGGGCGCCTACGGGATCGCCCTAGCGGCAAAAACCGGTGAGTCGCTCTCAGATGCCTACGACACTCTGCTGAGCACGCGCCCAACCGCCATCAACCTCAAGGTGGGCCTGGACACCGTGATGGCGGCCAGTCCGGATGTGGGAGATATGCCAGACGCCGCTGCGATATTAGACGCCGCCCGCATGCATGACGATGGCGAGGTGATGGCCGCCCGTGATATCGGCCGCCACGGCGCAGAACTGCTGGCGCACGGCTCACGCGTACTGACCCACTGCAACGCCGGTTGGATGGCGGCCCAGGACTGGGGCACCGCCACGTCCCCTATCTACACAGCGGCGCGTGAAGGCCTGAGCCCCTTCGTGTGGATCTCTGAAACACGTCCCCGCCTACAGGGAGCGCGAATCACCACATGGGAGATGCTCAACGAGGGCATCGACCATCGGCTCATCGCGGACAGCGCCGGGGCGCAACTCATGCGGCAGCGCAGGGTAGACATCGTCATCACCGGAGCTGACCGCATCGCAGCAAACGGAGACGCCGCCAACAAGATCGGCACCTATTCGCACGCGCTTGCCGCACGCGCAAACGGTATCCCGTTCTACATCGCAGCCCCACTAACCACGTTTGACATCGACACCCCGGACGGCGAATCGATCCCTATCGAAGAGCGCGACGAAGACGAAATAATTTTCGTAGAAGGAATCACCGAAACAGGCGAGATCCAGCGGGTAAGGGTTCCGCCGCTAGACACTCGGGTGCTCAATCCCGCCTTTGATGTAACGCCCGCTGCGCTGATCACAGGGTTTATCACCGAAGTCGGCGTCATCCCTGCCACACCAGACGGGATAGCTGATGCGTTCAGACGCCCAATACCCTGGTAAATGTCACCCAAACACTCGGCGGAAGTAGCGACCCCGGTTATTCGATCCCCAGCGCACTCTTGACCGCTGATTCCAGACCGCCATCGTTCCACGGTTTGTTCAGATAAGCTGTCGCTCCCTCGCAAGAGTCATGTCCTCGCCGCCGCGTCGAGCCGTAAGAACAACCACAGGAATATCCGCCAGGTTCTCGTCCTTCTTCAACTCCTTGTGCGTCTCAAAGCCGTCCATGCGCGGCATCATCAGGTCAAGGAGGATCAGGTCCGGCTTCCGCTCACGCGCCGCATCGAGCCCCAGATCACCATCAGAGGCCTCCGCCACCTCATACCCCTCATCTTGGAGAAGGGTTGAAAGAGCGAGGCGTACGTCCGGATTGTCGTCCACTACCAAAATCAACGGCACAAGTAGTATCCAGCGGGGATCACGGACCTCGTAAAGGCCCCGGTATTCTTCCTAATAATTATGCTGCGATGGTATGCCACGTGGGTACGTCTCCGCTGCCAGATATTCCTGCGTCTTTTCACTAATACCATCATTTCTTTGCAAAATATGCTCTGAACCACCGACGTTTTCCGCCATTCACGTTAATTCGCTTGGGGTAGCTATACTCGGGACGCCCCACGTTCAAGAAACAATCTCCAGTTAGCACCCGCCATATGATGCAATTCACCTCAACTGATCTTGGGAAATGGGAATCCCCTTACCGCACGCTGACCGCGGGCGAACGCCACTCATTAACGCCGGAAGGCGTCTGGATGATCGGCGACAAACCGGGACTACTCGCTATCTTCGACGATGACGACATCGTGTACATTATTTCAACGAAAAACTTGGCAAAGACCCTGCAAGCGCTGCCGCGCGAGGGCGCCGAGGTTGAGTTGAGAACACTGGCGGCGATCGTAGACCTTGGTGTGCCCGGTAAGACGGCCGCAAAAAGAGCCAGCAAAGGTCCTACGGCGCAACGGGTAACACGGCTCATCAACCGCATGACCTTCTCCGTCGCCCAGGTGGCTCCCGCGCATATGGATGCCATCAGGGACGCATTTATCGCGATCGCGGACCCGCGCTACAACGGCCGTACATCCATGGCAAATCAGGCGCTCGATCTACTGCCCAAGTAGGCCTGACCCCTGTGTTTCGGGATCCACGGCCTTAATTTCCGGCTGCCGGAGTCCCGCCGGATGCTTCATTCTGAACGATCTTGGGCAGCAGAGACATTACGGCGTCGGCGAGCTTGTCTGGATCATGTCGCACGAAGATACCCTCCGCCACAAGATCGCTCTCAACCACCCACGGAACCAGTGCCTTCATCCTGGAGATATCGTACTCAACGGGCCTGGCGCCCAGCTGCAGGTACCGCTGTTGCACACGCTCGCTGAACTCGGCGGAGTTCACCACAACGACGTCTATCCTGGATTCGTGGCCGATATAACGATTGACCTCGCTTACAAACCGCTCCGCAGTAAATCCGTCCGTCTCGCCCGGCTTGGTCATCAGATTGGTGACGTAAACCAGCCGGGCCCGTGTTGATCTGATTGCCTCACTTACGCCCTGAGCGAGAAGATTCGGGATGAGGCTTGTGTACAGATCTCCAGGAGACAGCACGATGAGATCGGCGTTTGCGATCGCTTCCAGCACGGGCGGGAATGCGTAAGCCAACGGGGAAAGGAACACGTGGTCTATCTCAGCGCCGTCCTCGTTGCCCCGCGTGTCAATCAGGGCCTCTTCTTCCAGTTCCCGGCCGTCAGACAGAACGGCGTGCAGATGCGTATCCGTCAGGGTCACCGGCAGCACGCGCCCCCGGATATTGAGGAGCTTCGACGCCGCCTCAATGGCGCGATCGTGCGCCCCCGTGATCTCCGTAAGCGCGGCGAGAAGCAAGTTTCCGACGCTGTGGCCTTCAAGTCCCTCGCCCATCGAGAATCTATGCGTAAACAACTGGCGCAGCATCGCCCCTTGCTCGGCGTCGCTTGCGAGAGCCACCAGGCACTGGCGAATATCGCCCGGAGGCAGTTGCCCAAGTTCGTCACGAAGACGTCCCGAACTGCCGCCGCTATCGCTCATCGCGACGACCGCCGTCAGATCCGGGTCAATCTCGTGGACTTTGAGGCCGGAGAGAACACTAAAGTTCCCTGTCCCGCCTCCGATCACAACGACCGAAGGTTTCATATGTACTCGCCAATAATTTGAGAATTTATGTCACCCACGGGCACACCGGTTATCAATTCACGGTCCCCCAGGCAGGTCCACTCTCGCACGTCAGGTGGTAGTGGTGTCAACGCTGGTCAAAGTCCAAACTATCGTGCTTACAGGTTATAGATCCCACGTAGTGATTTCGGCAAGACGACAAAAGCCAGGCCTGCGAATCCAGATCGCTCGGAATTCACAGGCCTGATGGTGACAAGTCGGACTGTAAGCCGGGTTCTGTCCAAGTCCGGCCGCGAGTTTACGATCTAGCCTTCCTCCCCGCGGTCGATCTCTGTGCGGTCATCCATCTAGTCCTCCCGTTACCGGAAGGATCAAGCGGCCAACCCGAGGACTGGCCAGACGCCTACGTCCCCCTACTTGGCCTTGCACCGGATGGGGTTTACCCTGCCCCGGCCGTTACCGACCGGGCGGTGAGCTCTTACCTCGCCATTTCACCCTTACCCTTCCGTTTCCGAAAGGGCGGTATGTTTCTGTGGCACTATCCGTCGGGTTTCCCCGCCCCGCCGTTAGCGGGCATCCTGCCTGGTGGTGCCCGGACTTTCCTCCCTCCCGATCCGAAAAATCCGAATCGAGACGGCGACCGCCCGTCCTGCTTGCCGACATCGATGGTACAGCGACAGCCGCCGCGGTCCCACTCTCAGCGCCACGTTTACGGGGATCAGAGGGTTATTCCGATAGGCCGGTGCGGTATACCGGCTCGACCCGATCAGCATGCACGATCACCCTGTCCACGAACGAAGCGATAGCGGCGTGAAGCTCGGCCGGTCCGGCGGTGTCGAACGCGCCAATCGCATCCTCAAAAGTTAAATCACCGCCCTCGTCGGCGCGATCTGATTCAGACATGTTTCGTGTCGTCTTCAGCTCGTCCAGCGGTGTGGCGAGATCTGACACGCTCCCACGCCCCGACGCCACGGCACGCACCGATTCCATGAACTGATGCTCGGCCGCCCTCAGATCGTCATTGCCTGTATCGCTCGTAGCCGGGCTGAACGACGCCCTCAGGCTCTCGACCGGTTCAGCCCGCAACGCATCAAGAGTCGCCCTGTCCAGGTCCGCTTCACGCCATCCCGGGTGCGACTCTTCCTCACCCGGCTCCTCTTCCACCACACCCGCGGAACGCGAAGGGCACGCGTAGTAGCGATACGATCGCGTCGCAGTACTGCCGTCGACCCTCGTCCAACGCCTGTTTCTCTCAAGGCCATGCATACCCTGGCCGCACGACCAGCACCGGGCGATTCCACTGAGCAGGTAGGGGATTAAAACGCGTTTCTTACGCACCGGGCTACGGGACGCCATGATGACCTGTGCACGATTAAACGCGTCCCGCTCAACGATCCTGTCGTGGTTACCGGCGATCCGCATCCCATATCGAACATAGCTGCCGGTGTAGACCCGGTTTCGGAGCATCCCTGACAGCGTCACAGGCGTCCACGGCCTGCCAGACCGGGTCCGAAGCCCCTCCCCGTTGAAGATACCCGCTATGCGCCTCAGACCGGGACCGGTTGCCGGCAGTTCTATACCGGGATCATTGTCGGATTCGCCCGTCTCGCCTGAAAAAGTCTCACCGGCGTATAAACCAAAGAGCCGGCGAACCAGTTCGGCCTCAGATTTCTCTACCTTGTACGTTCCGTCAATATCCGCCACGTAACCGTAAGGCGTGCGACCAAGCACCTCGCCCCGGGCCGCTTTGGACATCAGCGATTCCCGGACACGACGGTTCTGGACAGGCGGCCGGCCGGCGAACGGCAGTGACTCCAGGCCATTCTGAAGGGGGTCCGGCAGATCCGGGTCGGTACAGCGAACCTCGCCGCCAACTCGGTCAAGCTCGACAAGTCGCTCTACAAGGCCGTCCAGCGTATCCGAGAGATGGCGTGGGCCTGGAATGACGACCAGCGCCTCGCCCCGGCCCAATCCCTCCAGATACGCGACTAGAGCGCCGTACTGATCAGTATCGCGTAGTGGCGGATCACCCGGACCGACAACGCGCGTGAGGGTATGAAAACCCTCACGACAGTACCGGTCTATCGCGGAGACAGCTACTTGTTCAGAGCGCGCGTCTGAAGTAAGAGGCCGGTAGTATCCGGCGGCCCTCACTCGTTAACTCGGTATTAGGATTCGGCCGCAGTTCCCGCAGGTCACGACCGAGTCTGAACGTCGAAGCCTTGAAGCTTCCTTCAGCGGCAGGGTGATGTGGCACGCCTGGCAGACGCCCCGTTCAACCCTTGCGATCGCAACGCCGTGCCGTCGGAACAGCAGCTGGTCGTAAAGCGTCAACTCATCGGCCGGGACGTTTTGGGACGCCTCCGCCCGCTCTTCTTCAAGAATCCCGACTTCTTTTGCGGCGGCCCGTGATTGTCGCCGGAGTTTGGGGGCGGCCTCCGCCCAGGTCGTCTCCCGCTCGGCAAGAGTAGTCGTCAGTTCTTCCCTGGAGCGCTCTGAATCTTCGGCGGCGAGCCGGGCCGGGCCGAGAGACTCTTCCGCCTGCATCAGCTCGCGTCGGGCATTTGTCTGTTCCTCTTCGACGGCAGTCAGCTCACGGAGGTTTGTTACGGTCCCTCCGTAGATTCGCTCTTCCAGCTCCTCGACCCGCTCCCTCAGGGCGTCGGCATCGACCTCAAGTCGTGCCAGGTTTGCGCGCCGTTCGATCGAGTTCTCGCGCTCCTCCTCGGCCTTCTCGGTGAGCACCGGGATCTCGGCCTGAGCTTCGAGTTCGGAATTCAGTCGGTCGAGATCCTGTTGTTTCTTCGACAGGCGTTCATCGACTTCCTGGAGCGTGAGTAGGAG
>Ga0209554_1001451_pt1 | contig 17921 bp, 15 predicted proteins | sample MarorgKNORR_S2LV_5_FD_188221 | JGI IMG/M metagenome (GOLD analysis project Ga0209554, IMG submission 188221) | Marine microbial communities from the Southern Atlantic Ocean, analyzing organic carbon cycling - Bottom_A/KNORR_S2/LV (SPAdes) (version 2) | ecosystem: Environmental > Aquatic > Marine...
TTCCCGTGACGTTCTTTCAGTTCACCCCGGATGTTTCTCATCATATTCTGTTTAAACATGCCAAGATGGGCTAATTGTCTGGGCGAAAGGATATCATCCATTCCCAAAAGGAATTTTGATTCAAGATCCACAACCTTTTTCCGGAGTTCAGTCGCTTTTTTCACGGTGTTTTTTACATCTTTTTCGGAAAGATCTTCATCCTCTCCCATTTTCTTCCTCATCTCTCCCGCAAGAGCACGTTCCATTTTCTTCACTTCATCTAATTCATTACGATGTTTTCTGAATCTGGGAAAGAATTTTTCAGCCTGTTCAGGTGTCAGATCCAATTCATCTGTGAGTTTCCAAATCATCATCATTTCCATTTTGTCTGAACGGTCATGATCTCTTCCAGGAGAATCAAAATCCTGTGCTATTAATCCGGAAACGAATATCATCAAAAAGATATGTTTCATAATGTTATTTCCTCTTCATTTGTTAATTCATTTAATAGATCTATTGTATCCCAAAAATCCCCTTCATCTAACAGGAAGTAAGCCAGATCTTCTGTATAGGACTCATCAATTTCCAGGTAATCTACATCTATAGTCCAAAAATCAGTTTCAAAGATAACTTCTGTCTCATCAGCATAATATAATTCTGTTTCAATCGGTACACCCCATTGTGTGTAAGATAAAAATCCCACCACAAGAAGCATCATTAAACCTGCAAACCCAGTTTGCCGGTTTTGGTGAGATGCATGGATCCTTCCGTGCAATTTGGTAAGAAATTCATCTGGATTCAAATTGGGAATTTTATCCGAATTCATTTCAGTTAATTTTTGGTCAAAATCAGTCATGGTTTAACCAGTCCTTTAATGATTGAACAGCATGGTGATAATTTACCTTGGCCGACCCCACAGACATCCCTGTAACCGCTGAAATATCTTTGTAAGGCAATTCTTGTGCAATTCGCATCATAACCACGGTCCGTTGTTTTTTTGGCAATTTAGCAACTGCATCCCAAAGTTCTTTTTTGGTCCATTCATTTTCCAGGGATGTATCCAGTTCCCCACGATCCGGGGTTTGATCCATGTGGAGAAAATTTTTCCATTTATTCCGCGTAAGCCAGGAATTCGCTGTGTTGATATTGATCCTGTAAAGATAGGTTGTAAAGGCAGATTCAAACCGAAAATTCTTGAGATGCTTAAACAGTTTATAAAAGACATCCTGCGCCAGGTCTTCCGAAGCCATTTGGTCACGGGTGATATTGAAGAAAAATCCAATGGTATTAGAAAGGTGCCGGCGGACAATTTCATCAAAGGCGGATAGGTTTCCATCCTGGTAGTCTTGTATGAGTTCATGGTCATTTTGCATATCATTTCGCCCAATAGGACGCTCATCAACCCCTGAGGTTAAAAAAGTTTTTCACCAATCACCATTGGCATTTTAAACACGGGCCATTCTTTCTTATTTTTCGTTTACACATTTTATCCTTTTGTGATCTTTATGGTAAACCAGACTCAACAACCGACACCGAACGCCAAACAGCAGTCCGCCATTTCACATCCGCCAGCTCCCCTCATGATTCTGGCGGGTGCAGGCACCGGTAAAACATTCACCCTTGAAAATCGAATCGTTTATTTGATCGATCATTACACCATTGATCCAAAACATATTCTCGCTATAACCTACACAGAAAAGGCAGCTCGGGAACTAAAATCCAGGATCATTGACCGTGTTGGCACGAATGCTCATGCCATGACAGTGAATACATTTCACTCATTTTGTTTCCGTTTATTAAAAGATTTCGGTGATAACACGCTCCCCCAACTTTTGGATGAGAGCGAAGCCATCCATATGTTATTGGAACGATTTGACGAATTTGAATTTGATTCCGATGAATTTCCCATGGATCCCCAGCGAGCCGTCACGGAAAGTTTTATTCCATTTTTCAACCGTATGCGGGATGAATTGATCGATCCGGAAAAAATGGAAATTCCAGAGCCCGCTGAAAAAGGACCCATTACAGATGAAATTGCGAACCAGCTCCAAGATCTAAAACGGATTTATCCCCAATTCCAGACCTGGAAAAAACAGATCAATGTGGTGGATTATGGCGATATGATCTTATCTGCGTATGAATTACTAAAATCTGATCGTTCAATTCTTAAGAATGTTCAGGACCAATTTCGTCACATTATTGTGGATGAATTCCAGGATAATAATTTTGCGTTAAATGAGATCATTGGACTCATCGCCGGTGATCGACAATTCATTACAGTTGTGGGGGATGATGACCAGGTGATCTACAGTTTTCGTGGTGCAAATTCCTATAACATCCAGGCCTTTAAGGATCGATACGGAAACCATCCAAAATTTCAATCTGTCTCATTGGAAAAGAATTTCAGGTCCACACAACCCATCCTGGATATTGCCAATGAAAGTATAAAAAACAATGTAGATCGCATGGAGAAAACCCTTGAATCGATGGTTGATTCTTTGCCAATTACACCGACTCGGTTTTGGGGTGAAAAAGGGGAACAGGTTGAATTCATTGTCCGGGAAATATTAGCACTGGTTGAAATAGGACAAAAATACAGTGACATTGCTGTTTTGTGCAGAACACATTCCCAATCGGCTACCATCATACAAGCGCTCAATAGGGCCGGAATTCCGGTTCAAACAAAATGGCCGGGATTTTTCAATGTTTCTGCTGTCCGGGACTTGATTGCATGGTGTCAGGTGATTGGAAATGGGACTTACCAGGATTCTGCTTTATACCGGCTTATTGAAAAAAGATGTGGATACAAAACATCCCATTCACTTTTTCGCCGTTTCAACAATAGAGATTCAACACCCCGACTTGAGCTCATTCGGTCAAATGATACGCTGCAATCGGAATTTCCGGACATTCTGCCGATCCTGGAATCTATCCAACATTTTAAGGAGATCTCCCAGAAGCGATCCGCTGGTGAAATGCTATGGGAAATTGCGGAACATTTGAAGATCCTGAAGTTCTACGCTAAACAATACGATCTGAACGATCATTTCGCCCTCTTGAATGTGGGGGATCTTTTAAAGAGAGCCCAGGATTTCACACGGAGAAATAAAGGTAATCACAGCCTATTCGCTTTTAATATCTATTTAGAAGCTATGATGAATACGGGCAAACTCCCCTCTATCAAGCCCCCAACATACCGTCATTTAGAAGGTGTGATCGTGAATACAGTCCATGGTGTAAAAGGCGGTGAATTCCCTATTGTATTTCTACCCTTTCAGCGCAGTGGCAGTTTTCCCCTGAATTTTCGTTCTACAAAGCGCATTAGCCGCCCGCCTGACGAATGGTTGGCTTATGCTGAAAAAACTGATCTAACACCCAAAGAACACCATTACCAGGAAGAAAGGCGTCTCTTTTACGTGGCAGTGACCCGAGCGAAAGAAAGACTCTACATTTTGGCGCCAGATAAGGCTACATCAAAATTTATTAAAGAACTACCTAATACCCTCATGGAGGACCACTTAATGACCGATCCTGAAAAAGACCTAAAGTCTTATTCTGACCTTAAAATAAAATATGAACAAAAGTTGCAAAAATCACTTTCGCGGGAACATTTTGATCAGGTAAAAAACTATTCCGATGCATTGTCGATCATTACCCAATATGAATCTGGCGAAAAGATTGAATTGGGAGAGACTGACTGGGAAATTGAATTGGTACAAGATCTATCCAAGCAATTTCAAGCTGAAATCCCGGAACGGATCAATCTCTCGGCCAGTGCCATTGAAACCTATGAACAGTGCCCACTCAAATTCCGCCTGGGTCGAATTGATGGTGTGCCCCAGACCGCCAGTAAACCTGTTTTGGTTTTTGGAAATATTATTCACCGTGTTTTGCAGCGTTTCCATGAACCGGATAAGGAACTGACAGAAGATCGAATCCTTCGTTTACTCACTGAAGAATGGAAAACAGGTGAATTCGATTACACCGTTCGTGAAGAGAAATTCAAGGAACAAGGTCAGAATATGTTAATTCGGTATTGTCAAGGAGTCTTGGCGAACCCGCCCAATGTATTAGTGAGAGAAGAATCATTCACTTTTGAGATCGGGCCCATCACGATTCGTGGTGCTATCGACCGAATTGACCAAAGTGAGAATGGAACAGCTATTGTGGATTATAAAACAAGCAAAACCAGTACATCAGCTAAATCAAATCTGCAGTTGGCTATCTATTCCATGTATTTGGAACAATCTGATGATCCAAGCTTTGGTGGACTCCCGGCTGAAGCATCGCTTCATTTTTTACGGGATGAAGAAAAACCAATCAGAAGTCATTCATTTACACCTGATCAAATTGGAGAAACAAAAGAAAAAATAGTGGAGGTCGCTGCAGGGATCCGAAATCGAAAATTTGATGCGAAAACTGGAACCCATTGCGATTGGTGTGATTATAAAAACCTGGTGTGTCCTGCTTGGGAGGTTGGTTGAGTGGTAACTGGTAGATTGGTGGAAATGTGATTGGAGTAATGGATCCTCAAAGGTAATTAGATGAAATATTTATTTCTTCAAGATCTGGTATTCCAATCGACCGGAGAAATTATTCCCCGAAAATATAACCTTGCTGGGGGAACCCATATGAGTCACGGAATCTTCACTGGACCAATTGAGTTCACTCAATAATAATGCCGCTAGGATCGTATCGCCCGTATCCCGGATAAGATATAAATAAGAAGAATCGGACCCAATGGCCAATTCCTTGATGGCCAGGGTTTGCAGCAATACATCTGTTGAATTTGTGGTAAGAGACAGGTTCCACTCTTTCTCTTCCGTATATTTGTCACCCAAAATAGATAGAGAGAAATAATCTGTTTCATCCACGATGGCTGGGGTATTTTCTAAAAGGCCGTCGGCATATTCCGGTGGCGCCACACAACTCCCCATGAATAAAAGAAAAAATGTCATTCTGAATGGTGTCTTTTCTAAAAAATACGGAATGAAGAATCTTGATCTGGTGGTACTGGATTGTAGATTCTTCTCTCGTTGCTTAAATGTAACTCGATCTGAATGACATTGGTTATTTACTTTCATTCTTCAATTTCTTTTATGTCATTTCCACCCAGTTGCATATCTTTGATCTTATCCATAGGTTTTTCAAGAGCGCGGAGCCTTGTACCTCTTAATTCATCATAATGGGTTGAAACGGTCCCCAGGGTTTTTCCCAAAGCATCCAATTTTTCTATAAACTTTATCCATTGTTTTGCAAAGACCCCAACCTGTGCCTGCACCTCCCCTGCTTTTTGTTCCATGGCAAAATTGGATACAGCTTGGCGGATCAAGGATAAAACAGCATAAAGAGTTATGGGGGAACAAAGCATGATCTTCTTCTCAAGAGAGAAATCAATCAATCCGCTGTCTTCCTGGTTTAAAAAAGCATAAATGCTCTCATTGGGGATGAACAATAGAACATAATCCACCGTGCTGCCTTTTGGATCAATATACCCTCTTTTTGAAACTTCTTTTACACGGTTCCGCACATCGGCTAAAAAAGCTTTCTTTTCCGCTTCTTTCTCTAATTCATTATCCGCAGCCAAATATTTCTCATAATGGGCCAAGGGAAATTTTACATCCATATTCAATGATTTGTCATCGGGTAGGAAAAAGGTGAAATCCGGTCTTTCTGTCCCATCTGAAACTTGGGATTGCTTGGAATAATTGATCCCTTCAACAAGACCGATAAAATCAAGAATGTCTTTCACCATACGTTCACCCCATTGGCCCCTGGCCTGTGAACTGGATAAGATCTGCCGTAATTGAGACGTCGTGTCCGAAAGTTCACCCACACTTTTCCTGGATTCTTCCATCTGGGATTTCAAGGCAATTGTATTATCGGAAAGACTCTTCAGATCAGATTTCATTTCTTTTAAGGTAGAATCGATCAATTCCTTTTTCTTTCCTAATTGTTCATCCGATTTACCCACAAGATCAGAAAATTTGGATTCTGCCAGTTTCAAGAATGAGTCCAAGTTAGCGTCCAATGCTTCTTTAGACAGATTCCCAAACGCATCTTTTAATTGCTCCTGGCTATCCTGAATGGACTCCAACTCTTTTTGGCGCAAAAACCATACAGCAGCTCCACCAATGATAAATCCAACAACAAATAATATAATCCCAGAAAATTCCAAGATTAACTAGTCAACCATCCAAAATAATTTTGTGTTTTTTGCGACTTTTGCGGCATTGCATTTATAATGTCAATGCAAAATCATCTACAAGAATGCCAGGACACGTTGTGGCTCCCAGCGAGCGACCGCCATAGGTTTCCACTTCCGGGTTTACACTGGATTTATCTTCGACTTCAATCAGTCTTTCACCAAAAAAATTGTAGAATGAATCATCGAACCGCATAGTTTCGATCGGTGCAACAATTTCACCATTTTCAACCCAAAAACAAGCGTATCGTGTTAATCCAGTGATTCGTCCACCTGCATTATCACTCCAATTCAAATAATGAATGTTTGAGAGATAGAGTCCTTTCCCAATTTCGTTCACAACATCCTCATGATTCAAACTACCGGCAGCCATTTTAGGTGAACGCATATATTCGCCAGATTCAGCATAATTGGATTCTACGCCATATTCCTTCGCAGATCTGGAACTCACCAATGTATTTTTCAATTCGCCATTTTCAATCAAGGATAATTTCTCGGCAGACACTTCGCCATTAGAATTGAATTTTGGACAAAATCCCGGTGAAAAATCTTCGATCACAGAGAATTTTGGTGATAAGCGAACATCATCATGTCGCATGCGACCAAATCCACTACACCCTTGACGCAAAGATGCTTCAGAAATTCCATTCCATGAGAACATGCCTAAGAAATCAGCAACAGCTGCTGATTCAAACCAGGTTCGGTAATTCCCCGTATCGATCTTGACAGGCTTCCTTTCCATGAGAGATAATTTTTCACGAGATCGTTTCACATAGGATTCATATTCATTTTGGTTCCAATCGCTCCCGGCAAAGGATCCTTTTACCATTTGATGCTCAGGTGTAACCAGAGAATAATCCAGGCTGAATGATTCTGTCTCAAACCAGTGCTTTTGCCCGAGATTATTTGCATTCCCCCGGAACATTCGTCCATTGGCCCAAATACCGACGAAATCCACGCCAGACATAGCTGGCATAAGTGCGTCCACCGCATTCTCAAATGGTAAACTATTGGCAGATTTTATTTCATGACTGGAGCCAGTATTCTCCGGAAAAACAACAAAAGGATCTTCAGGAATTTCCTGCGCTTCCAATCTCATCCGGGCAATTTCAGATTGTCCACGGGTAACATCAATGTCAAAATTACCTGAGACTGTAAAACCACCACGAACGGTTCGATTATTGGCAATAAATTTCAGACCCAAATCTGCATCATCAACCAAACCGGTTTGGCGAACAGCCGCATTATTAAATCGAATAAACTGGCTTTTCTCTCCGTTAAAGGACAAAATCAGGTTTTCACCATTATTGAGCTCTGAAAAAAGAGACTCACTTAATTGATTAAAGATCTTTTCCATAATTACACGCCTCCAAAGATTTGGATATTTTCAAATAGACAGGTGGGTGAAGCATGTCCAACACGAATCACCTGATTCGGCTCACCTTTTCCACAATTGGGTGTTCCATAAATACCGAACGTGTCAACATTCCCTACACCTTTAAGACTGCTCCAAAACGGGTTGGAAATACCGCGATAGTTGGGATTCTTGACCGTTTTGGTCATTTTTCCATTCTCAATAAGTTTCCCATATTCACACCCAAACTGGAACTTGTTCCTGTAATCATCAATGGACCAGGATTTATTACTTTCCATATAAACACCAACCTCAACTTGGGATATCAATTCATCAAAGGTGGAATCACCCGGTTCAAGATTAATATTTGCCATGCGATCGATGGGTGCTCTATTCCAACCACTGGCCCGGAAATTTGCAACACCATTCAATCCAGATCGGATCTGGCTTTCCTGCCCGCCCAGGCCACGAACCAAAAGACCATCCTTAATTATATACTCCTTGGTTGCTTTCAATCCGCCATCATCAAATCCATAAGAAGCAAATTCAGATGACATGGTGGGATCAAATGTGATATTCATCAGGTTGGACCCATATTGAAGTTTCCCAAAATCTTCTAATTTTACAAAACTCCAACCGGCATAATTCCGCTCATCACCCAAAATTCTGTCCACTTCCAGTGCATGACCAACACTTTCATGGATTTGGAGCATCATCTGGTCTGGTGCGATCACAGCATCCATTTCTCCCGTAGGACAATCATCAGCAGACAAAAGTTCAATCGCTTGTTCACCAATTCGGTTCGCATTAGCAAGGATCTCATATTTATCAAAATATTCCATGCCCATTTGCCGACAGGTTCCACGCATGCCGCCAAAAGTCCGGGTTTGATGATTGGGCCCCTCCGCTGCGGTGGCACTCAAATCAAATTCCAGCATGAGAAAATCCTGGTTGATATCGCTACCATTGGAACTGACAAATCGGAACGACGTCTCAACCACCTGACATAAAGAAGAAGCACTGACAATTTTATCCGAAACTTTGAGATGATTGTAAGCTTCCAATAAAATTTCATTCAATTTCCCGGCAGATAATGATTCTCTATTCTGAGAAAATGGCGAAGAGTACGATCCTGTATGGGAAGGGCGCGCCGATTCATCAAATTGATAATTTGCGTGCCGGGATGCAATCTCTGCCTGCTGGTAAGCTTTTTTCGCCGCATTTGCGATACTTTCTGGTGACATGTCGGGTGTTCCATAATAGCCAAATTGACCATTGACCAACACTTCCACCATAATGCCATGGGTGGATGCTCTACCATTTGCCACGGGAACACCATCGCGGATCATTCTTGGTGTGTGTGCTTCATACACTTCACGGAGTCCAACCCATTGGGCCGGTACATCTACAGCGCTTAATAATTGTTTAATATCGATATCTAATTTCATTTTTTTCTCTCAATTAATTATGGTGTGAATTCTAAGAATTGTTTAGGATCACTTTTCATGGCAGATGTCACTTTTTCAAATGCATCCTTTATATCCTGGATATCTTCTTCATCGCCCAAGAGATGATTTTGTTTCAACCAAACGGCTTCTTTTTCTGCAAAAATTTCTGTCTGTGATAAATTCAATGATTCATAATTCCGGTTTTTTAACCATGGATATTCCTCTTCATTCGTAATAAATAAGGGTTCCCTATAGAGTGGATTATACCCTTTATACGTATAAACGCCCTCGGCTTGCATGGCTTTAAAAAATGTTTCTCGGGGAATGCCATTAAATTCTGTTTCTTTGTATCTGCACATATAAATATGGTTCGCCGATCGGGTGGCACCGGGACTCATTTCCATGGGGGTTAAACCATTGAGTCCATTGATAAAATTATCCAGGGATTCCCTGTTTTTATCTCGGAGATCCATGTCATCCTCTAATGTATCTAATTGTGGGATTAACATGGCCGCATTGAGAGCACTCATGCGGAGATTACTTCCCAAGCGATGGTGTTCATACCATTCCCCATTTCGAACTCGTCCGCAATTATGGTACGAAAAACATGCGTCAGCAAAATCTTCATCATTGGAAATAATTGTTCCACCTTCTCCTGAACTCATGTTTTTTGACGTCTGAAAACTGAATATCCCACCGAGCCCGATCGCGCCTACCTTTTTCCCATTATAGCTTGCGCCATGCGCCTGGGCAGCATCCTCAATAACAAGCAATTTGTGTTTTTCAGCAAGCGTGTTAATGGCATTTAAATCAACAGGAGATCCAGCAACATGCACCGGAACAATCACTTTAGTTCTATCCGAAATTTTCGATTCAATATCCTTGGGATCCATATTCCCTGTCTTAAGATCAATATCTGCGAAAACAGGGACTGCATTGGCCATGAGAACGGCTGTGGCTGTGGCAATAAATGTGTAGGCTGGAATGATCACTTCATCCCCGGCTTTGATGCCGGCAGCTTTGAGAGACACCCAAAGAGCAGATGTACCGCTATGGACAGAAATACAATATTTTGCATCATGATATTCAGCGAACCTTAGATTGAATTCATCTATGGTTTTGCTGCCTATTCCCCACGTGGCATTTTCTAATGTTTCTATTACACTTTCACGTATGGCCTTAGATTGATTTGGCCATGAAGGAAATGGGTTTGCTCTAATGGGGCTTCCGCCGAAAAGTGCCAGATCAGACATTTATAATAGAATATTTAAATTCATAGACACTGAAATTACTTTCGAATGTGGACTTTTATCAACGATGGTGGTATTTATTTTTTAATTCTTTTTATTCCCAGCATTTCTCTTTTCGAAAACTTACCCTATCTGTCATGTCTCGTTGCCACATCGACATTATAATTTTTACAAAATCGGTTCATTTACGCCATATCTGCAATCGGTCTGTTAATATAAACGTATTAACACCTTTGGCACTTGAATTGACGCAAGAGACTGAATTTTTAACAAACAATAAAGGAGTCAAACATGACTTTAATTAAATGGGCACCCAGGCCCGCATCCATCTTTAATGATATGGATAAAATGATCAATAATGTATTTGAAAATGATTGGAACTTTTCGGTTCGCTCAAAAACAAATTGGTCACCTGCTGTTGATGTAAAGGAATCAGATAATTCATTCACTTTAACAGCAGATATTCCAGGACTTACAAAAAAGGAAGTCAAAGTAAATATCACCGATGGCATTCTTTCTATTTCCGGTGAACGGAAATTTGAAGATGAAAAAGAAAACGGTAATTATCACTATCGCGAACGCCGATATGGTTCTTTTTCACGGACGTTCAATTTACCTGAAACTGTGAACGATGAAGATATTTCAGCATCCTTCAAAAACGGGATTTTATCTATTGAACTTCCAAAACACGAAGTTGTTCTTCCGAAAGAAAGAGAGATCAAGATTAGTTAAGATCATTTCTTTCTACAATAAAGGGGCTCGCATGAGCCCCTTTCATTTTCAAAAGAGATTATTACTATGAATAAAGAAAACATACAAAATCCGGAAACCGGTATAAATCCTTTAGAAGAATATGGCATAAATCTAAACAACTTGGCAAAAGATGGAAAAATTGATCCCGTTATTGGTCGAGAGGATGAAATAAGACGCATTGTCCAGATTCTGTCTCGCCGAAAAAAGAATAATCCCGTCTTAATCGGGGAGCCCGGCACGGGTAAAACGACTGTTGTTGAAGGGTTGGCTAAAAGAATTGTTGAAAACGACGTACCGGAAAATATAAAAGGGAAACAGATCATTACAATGGATCTGGCAGCAATGGTAGCCGGTGCCATGTACAAAGGACAGTTCGAAGAGCGATTGAAAAATTTCATCAAGGCTGTCAAAGCAAAAGAGGGTGAGATTATTGTCTTTATCGATGAAATCCATATGATCGTCGGAGCAGGTGGACAGGGTCAAATGGATGTGGCTAATATTATAAAACCTGAACTGGCACATGGAACTTTGAAAGTTATCGGCGCCACCACTCTCAACGAATACCAAAAATATGTTGAACCGGATGCGGCACTTGAACGACGATTCCAGCAAGTATACATCCCTGAACCATCCGTTGAAGATACAATCACTATTTTGCGGGGCATCAAAGATAAATATGAAGTCCATCATCGTCTGGGTATACGTGATTCTGCACTGATATCAGCGGCTATTCTTTCTGAACGATACATATCCGATAGATTTCTGCCAGACAAGGCTGTAGATCTGGTTGATGAAGCAGCAGCGAAACTGCGAATGGAAATGAATTCCTCTCCAGAGTTAATTGATGACCTGAATCGGAAATTGATTCAACTTGAAGTGGAGCGGGAAGCATTAAAAAAAGAGAAAGATAGTATTTCCAGGGCAAGGTTATCCGAATGCAAAAAAGAAATTAATGAAACTCGAAATGATCTGGCAAAGTATACATCAATCTGGGAAAAGGAAAAACAAACGGTTGCCCAATTTTCCAGGCTGAAAGAAGAAATGGAAGAAGAAAAATTCAAAATGGAAAATTATTTCAGGGAAGGTAATTATGCCGATGCTTCAAAAATTCAATATGATTCAATCCCTGACTTGGAAAAGAAAATTGACGAATTAACACTGACCCTTGAGAATTCCCAATTCGTGAAACTGGAAGTTCAAACGAATGACATTGCGGAAGTGGTTTCCAAATGGACTGGGATTCCGGTCCAAAAAATGCTGGAAGGGGAAAAGGAAAAACTGCTGCACCTGGAATCAGTATTTCGAAATCGCGTCATTGGACAGGAAGATGCTTTAAAGAAAACTGCGGACATCATTCGCATATCAAAATTGGGCATTTCTGATACAGAAAAACCAATTGGTTCATTTCTTTTCATGGGGAAAACCGGTGTTGGAAAAACTGAACTTGCAAAAACAATTGCAGAAGCATTATTTGATGATGAAAAAGCATTGATTCGAATTGACATGAGCGAATTGATGGAACAACATTCCATCTCCAAATTCATTGGGTCTCCTCCCGGTTACATTGGTTATGATGAAGGCGGATATTTAACAGAGAAAATCCGACGGAGACCTTATGCTGTCATTTTATTCGATGAAATTGAAAAAGCACATCCAAGTGTTTTAAATATTTTGCTGCAAATTCTGGATGACGGAAGATTGACAGATTCGAAAGGTCGAACCGTTAATTTTAAAAATACCATTATTATCATGACATCTAACCTTCAAAAGAATGAGATGGATATGTTTCTCAAACCTGAATTTCGAAACCGGATCGATGAGATTGTTTATTTTAATGAATTGACTCCGGAGGTGATAAAACACATTGTGGATCTAAACCTTCAGAGAATGGTTAACACCCTGCAATCACAGAACATCCGCTGCTTTCTCGATGACAGTATTCCGAATTACATTTATAAAAACGGTTACAAGCCCGAATTTGGAGCCAGACCCATCAAGCGACTGATCCGCAGGGATATTCTTTCAGAGATTTCTCGTTTTATGCTTGAGCAATCTGATGTTGAATCAATCAGGATTTTTTACGAAGAAGGTGTAAAAGTGAATGCGGATTATTCAGATCAGCTTCAAAAAGCTGGATAAAATCCGACCAACTGACTCAGGATTGAATTCAGCATTTCGATGAATGGAGATCGTTCTGGGATGAACCACACAGCCCATATATTCCAATTGGTCACGAAATGAAGATAAAAACCAATGCCCGCCTCTCCCGCTGTGTGTGGCTATCAATGCCTTTTTTTCGTTGAATGCATCCCGCCAATTCCGGGTAGATACGGTGATCCATGAAATGGCATTAGTTAAGATGGGTGGAACACCAGCGTTATATTCAGGTGCACAGAAAATAAATCCGTCAGCATTCTCAAAATTTTCAACCAAAGCTGATGTGACGGATTCATCAGCTTTATCGCTACCGGGGATATACAATGGGAGATCATAGTCTTCGAGGGTGATCATTTTATAATCAGCATGGAGCAACCCGCCAATCTTTTTTGCTAAACGATAGTTGTTCTCTCTTGTTGCCGAAATAATTAATATTTTCATTTTTTTCCTTAACCTGAATTATTTGCCGCTAAGTACGCCAAGAAACGCTAAGTATTGACAAAATTAGAGATAAAACAATTTTTAAATAAAAATTATTGTAGTAAAAAAATTTCATTTATTTTTAATCTTTCTTTGCGAGACTACGTGCTCTTGTTGGCAAAAATAATTATACAACTACACCACCATCCACATTCAGGACAGTTCCACTGATATAACTGGCTTCGTCACTGGCGAGAAATGTGTAAGCATTAGCCACATCTTCCGACTGACCCCATCTTTTCAAGGGCACCTTCTCGCCCATCATATCAACGATCTTTTCGGGCATGCCAGCTGTCATATCTGTTTGGATAAACCCCGGTGCAACAGCATTCACACGAATACCATCCTTTCCTAATTCACGAGCCCAGACCTTTGTCATACCAATAACGCCAGCTTTACTGGCTACATAATTTGATTGACCAAAATTACCATAATGTGCCACAACGGACGATGCATTCAAAATGACACCACTGCCCTGTTCGATCATTATTTTAGCAGCGGCTTTTCCGCAAAGGTAAACACCTCGAAGATTCACATTGATGACGCTATCAAATTGATCCGATTCCATTTTTTTCAAGGTGCAATCGGCTAAAATTCCAGCATTATTTACCAGAATATCCAATCGTCCAAATTCTGTTGAAACAAAATTGAATAATGCACCTACACTTTCTTCATTGCTGATATCAGTTTTAACAAAACGCCCACCAAATTCATTTGCAGTGGCTTGACCCGATTCTTCATCGAATTCTGCTATCACAACTGTGGCTCCTTCTGCAGCAAATTGTTGCGCAGTGGCTTTTCCGATTCCACGACCACCACCGGTAATGATGGCAATTTTCCCCTCTAATAATTTCATTAAAACTTTCCTTAATTAATTTTCATTAATAGATGTATCAATCATTGATGTTTTCGATGTTAAGAACTAAATGAGTCCCTTAATTTATTCCCTACGATTTACTTAAATAGAGAACTTTTTATAAGGATTTTAAAATGATTTATGATTCGATTTTAGAAACGATTGGCATGACACCCGTTGTTCGATTAAATAAAATTGGTAAAGATCTGGAGTGTGATCTCTTTGTCAAATGCGAATTTTTTAATCCCGGTGGCTCCGTGAAAGATCGAATCGGTTGGCGTATGGTGGAAGATGCGGAAAAGTCCGGGCGCATTAAACCGGGCGATACTCTGATAGAACCCACATCTGGTAATACGGGACAAGGCATGGCTTTGGCTGCAGCAGTGAAAGGATATCGTTGCATCATTACCATGCCGGAAAAAATGAGCAGGGAAAAACAGATTTCCCTGGAAGCGCTGGGTGCAGAAATTGTTCGCACACCCACGGAAGCAGCATTTGATGATCCGGACAGCCACATCGGTGTTGCGAAAAAATTGAACAATGAAATTCCCAACTCTCATATTTTGGATCAATATGCGAATCCTTCCAATCCTGATGCCCATTACGACGGAACAGCCCAGGAAATGCTGGATGATTTCGGAACAGACCTTCACATGGTTGTTATGGGTGTGGGTACCGGCGGAACCATCACCGGGGTCGCAAAACGGCTGAAAGAAGAGATACCAGGGATCAAGATTATTGGTGCTGACCCGGTTGGTTCTATTTTAGGTGGCGGCACAGAAGTTTCATCCTATCTCGTTGAAGGGATCGGTTATGACTTTTTTCCCGATGTATTGGATAATTCTCTAATCGACGAATATGTAAAGACAGAAGATGAAGAATCGTTCCATATGGCAAGACGCCTGATCCGTGAAGAAGGATTTCTTTGTGGCGGCTCATCCGGTTCAGCCATGATCGCAGCACTTCAAACTGCAGCACAGTTAGAAAAAGGACAAAAATGTCTGATTCTGCTGCCTGACGGGATCCGTAATTACATGACCAAATTCCCAAATGATGCTTGGATGAAGGAACAGGGGTTTCAGGTTTGATGGTGCTTCGACAAGCTCAGCAACCATGGGATTAGGAGTAAAGAATGAAGATTAGGAATTCAGTTTTTTTCATATTTCTATTTTCATTTTTCATATTTGGCAATAATTCTGGATATATCGTTAAAGTCGGTGATATGGCACCAGACTTTGAAATGGAATTTATTGATGGGGCTAAATCTAGATTATCAGATTACCGTGGACAAATTGTGATTCTTCAATTTACAGCAAGCTGGTGCTCTGTTTGTCGCTTAGAAATGCCGCATCTCGAAAAAGATGTTTGGCAGAAATATAAGGATCAGGGTGTGATGCTTATCGGCGTGGACAGGGACGAACCTTTGGAAACAGTTCTAAAATTCCAGAAAGATATTGGAACCACCTATCCATTGGCGTTGGACCCGGGAGCAAATATTTTCGGATTATTTGCCAACAAAGAAGCCGGTGTCACCCGAAATGTGGTTATCGACAAATCAGGAAAAATTGTTTTCCTGACAAGGCTCTTTGAAGAAAAAGAATATCAGCAAATGTTGAAGGTGATTGCAGGGCTTGTTTCTTAAACTGCTGTCCCAATCAATTCATATTCATTGGCACTTTCGATCTTTACATTTACGAACGTGCCTTTTTCAGCTTTTCCCTGGATATGAACAATATTATCAATCTCCGGTGAATCATATTCTGTCCGCCCCACACTCACCTCTTCACCACTTTGATCAACCAGTACTTTCATGGTTTTTCCAACAAATGATTCATTATGTTCGAGACTTATTTCGTGCTGAATCTCAAGGAGCAGATTTTTCCGGTCATCCTTCACTTGCCTGGGGATATTATCATCCAGGTCTGCAGCACCTGTCCCTTCTTCTTCTGAATAAGTAAAAATACCAAGTCGGTCAAATTTGATCTCTTCCAAAAAATCCCGTAGTGAATTGAAATCATCATCCGTTTCGCCGGGATAACCAACGATCAATGTCGTCCGCAATGCAATTTCTGGAATTGCGTCTCGTAAACGGTGAATTCGATTCCGAATACCATCCTGTCCTAATCCACGGCGCATGGATTTTAATATTGCGTCCGCGGCGTGCTGGATCGGCATATCAAGATACTTACACACCTTTTCAGAATCTGCCAGGGCATCGATTATCCGCTGAGACAAATGAGCCGGATGAGCATAATGAACCCGGATCCATTCCAAATTTTGAATCGTATTTAACTCTCTTAGCAGATCGCTTAAATAGACCTTTGTTTCCAGGTCCCAGCCATAAGATGTGGAATCCTGGGCGATGACGAGTAATTCTTTGGTGCCATTAGTTACCAATCCTTCTGCTTCGTCCATAATGGCTGGAATCGTCCGGCTTTTCTGGAGTCCGCGCATAAGTGGGATACTGCAGAACGAACAGCCATTATCACATCCTTCAGCAATTTTTAAATAGGCATAATGGTTTGGCGTCATGAGCGACCGGAAAAACAAGGGATCATCTTGGGAATATTCATTCCCCGTGAGAAAAGATACTATCTGCCGGTGATCATTACTGCCGAAAATTCGATCTATTTCCGGGATCTCCTTTTTCAATTCTTCGGGATACCGTTCTGACAGACAGCCCATGACAACCAGTTCTTTCAAATTCCCGGTTTTCTTTAATTCTGCAGCCTGGAGAATGGTATCCACCGACTCTTCTCGGGCGATGTCCAGGAATCCGCAGGTGTTCACAACAATGGTGTCAGCTTCTTCAGGATTATCGGTCAAGGAAACTTGGGTCTTTTTCAATCCGCCGAGAAGAATTTCAGAATCCACAAGATTCTTTGCACAGCCAAGGCTGATGAGACTTAATGTTTTATTTTCATTCATAATAAGGGCGGGAATTTACAGGTATATTGGTGGAATAGTGGGTGGGTAACTGGTAGAGGGGTGAGTTGGTGGATGAATGGATGGATAGGTGGAGCGTGATGCAACGATCATCCTGATCGTTGATCCTAGGTAACACTCTTCTTTCTACAAATATTACCCTTGGAGCGATTTGAATCCGAAGTGAAATAAAGTTGGATTCATATTCAATCAAAGGTGATCGCTGCAAATATCATTCTACTAAGCCAATCTTTCCACGATCAGGATGATCGTGGCACTTGTTGTGATGTATTGGAATGGTGTAATGAATTTTGAGAGTGATTCGTGGCATACATTACTTCAAAACTCCAGCTCACCATTCATCCAATAATTCAATCGGTTATAAGTCTCTCAGGATTCACATTATTTCTAATCTTGTGCAATCCCCAACAATCCATCCACATAATCTTCTGGATCAAAGGATTCCAGATCTCCAAGGTCTTCTCCCACACCGATAAATTCAACCGGAATATTT
>Ga0209554_1001454_pt1 | contig 17899 bp, 17 predicted proteins | sample MarorgKNORR_S2LV_5_FD_188221 | JGI IMG/M metagenome (GOLD analysis project Ga0209554, IMG submission 188221) | Marine microbial communities from the Southern Atlantic Ocean, analyzing organic carbon cycling - Bottom_A/KNORR_S2/LV (SPAdes) (version 2) | ecosystem: Environmental > Aquatic > Marine...
GATTGCCGTCGCAGCCGCCAAATCGGGCACCACGATGGCCACATGATTAAGCCGTCCGATCATTGTTCCATCCTACCCTATCGCCCTACAGACGGACGATCTGAATTTCCACCACCGGGCGTTTGTCGTGGCTGCCCTTGAGGCGGCGGCGCACGGCGATTCGCGCGATGTCGCGAAATTTCGCATCATCACCGCTCGCCTCACCGGCCATGGCTTCGCGTATATCCGCCGCCGCGCCGGCAAGAACGGCCTGACATTCCGCCTTCTCCTGGTCGGGATGAAACAGCCCCTGGGCGGTGATCTTGGGATCGGCGAGTAGTGTGCCCTCCTCGTCGATCACCAGGGTGACGAAGGCGACGCCGTTCCACATCAAGCGCCGGCGTTCCTGAACGGTCGGGCTGTCGGCGCTGACCAGAGCATTGCCGTCGATGATCAGCCGGCCGGAATGCACATGGTCGACCACCTCGGCCGGGCCCGGCGCCAGGCGCACCAGGGCGCCGTTCTGCACCAGCACCGCCTGGGCAACCTGCAGCGAGCGGGCGAACTCCACATGCTCGACCAAGTGGCGCGCTTCGCCATGGACCGGCACGGAAATCTCCGGCTTGACCCAGCTATACATGCGCGACAGCTCGTCGCGGCAGGGGTGGCCCGAGACATGGATGAAATGGTCATCCTCGGTGACCACTTCGACACCCAGGGCGATCAGCCGGTTATGCAGGCGATTGATGGCGAGTTCATTGCCGGGAATGATCTTCGACGAGAAGATCGCCATATCGCCCTTGCCGAGGGTGAGTTGCGGGTGATCGCTCTCGGATATTCGCGACAGGGCGGCGCGCGGCTCGCCCTGACTGCCGGTGCAGATATAGAGCAGCTTGTCGTCGGGTAGATGGCCGACATCGCGGGCGTCGAGAAAGGCCGGCACGTTTTCCAGATAGCCGGTCTCGCGCGCCGCTTCGGTGATCCGCCATAGGGAGGGCCCGATCAGGGCGACTTGGCGGCCGTTGGCCTCGGCGGCTTTGCAAATGGTCTCGACCCGCGCCACGTTGGAGGCGAAGCAGCCCACCGCCACGATCCCGGTGGCGCCGACGATGATCGTGCTCAGGGGTTCCAGCAAATCGGCCTCGGAGCCCGATACGCCGTCGCGCAGCACATTGGTCGAATCGCAGATCATGGCGAGCACGCCTTCCTCGCCAAGCGCGGTGAAGGCGTCTTCGTCGGTGACATCGCCGATCACCGGATCCGGGTCGAGCTTCCAATCGCCGGTATGCAGGAGCAGGCCCTGGGGCGTGCGGATAGCCAGGGCGTTGGGCTCGAGGATGGAATGGGTGAGCGCAATATATTCGATATCGAACGGCCCCAGGGTGAAGCGGGCGCCTAGGGGCACCTCGATGACTTCCATTTCCTTGGCGCCATAGGTTGCGCCGTCGCGCGCGATCTTGCGGCGCAGGACGGCGGCGGTGAAGGGCGTTGCATAGACCGGGCATTTCAGCCGCGACCAGAGATAGACCACCGCACCGAGATGATCTTCATGGGCATGGGTGAGCACCAGGCCGACGAGCTTGTCGCGCCGCTCGACGATGAAGGCCGGGTCGGGCAGGATGACGTCGATGCCCGGCAGCTGTTCGTCGGCGAAGGTGATGCCGAGATCGACCATCAACCACTGGTCATCAAAGCAGTAGAGGTTGAGGTTCATGCCGATTTCGCCGGCGCCGCCGAGCGGTAAAAAAAGCAGCTCGTCGCTCATGTCGAATCCTTATGGTTTCGCCGGTAAATTTCCAACAGGCCGCGCATGGTGAGATCGGCGTCGATCTGCTCGATGGCCTCGGTCGCCACATGGAACAGGGGCGCCAGACCGCCTGTGGCGATCACCGTCATGGGCTCACCGAACTCGTTCTTGATGCGCTGGACCAGGCCCTCGATCAGCCCGACGTAGCCCCAGTAGACACCCGACTGCATCATCGGCGTGGTCGCCGTGCCAATCACCGCTTGGGGTTTCTTAGCGGCCACTCGTGGTAATTGGGCGGCGGCCCTGTGCAAGGCCTCGAGGGACAGGTTGATGCCCGGTGCGATGGCGCCGCCACGATAGGCGCCGGAGGCGTCGATCACGTCGAAGGTCGTCGCCGTGCCGAAGTCGATGACGATCAGCGCCCCCGGATAGCGACTGTGGGCGGCGACCGCGTTGACCACCCGGTCGGCGCCGACTTCACGGGGATTGTCCACGGCAAGCTCGACGCCGATATCGACGTTTTCGCCGACGATCAGGGGCTCGCAATCGAAATTAGCCTGGCACAGGCTACGCAGATGATAGATCGTCTCCGGCACCACGCTGGCGATGATCGCGGCGTTGATTTGGTCCGGCTCGATGCCGGCCTGGCCGAGCAGTTGATTGAGCCAAACGGCATATTCGTCGGCGGTGCGCCCCGCCCGTGTCTCGGCGCGCCATTGGCCGCGTTGTTGCTCGCCCTGGTAAATCCCGAACACCGTGTTGGTGTTGCCCGCGTCAATGGCGAGCAGGAGCTTATCGCTCATAAGATGAAAACCTCGCCGGCGGTGACCACGCGACGCCCTGAATTCATCGTATCGACGATCAGCGCGCCAGTCTCGTCTAAATCGACAAAGCGGCCGGCGAATGATTCGCCTTCGAGATTGACCGTCACCGGGCCGCCCCGGCCTTCGGCGCGAAGCAGCCAGGCTTCACGCTGCGAAGCGAAGCCGTCATCGAGCCATTGCTTGTAATGTTCGGTGAAACAGGCGCAAAAAGCCTCAAGCAATCGGCCGGGGGTGAGATCCGTACAGCCTTCCGCCTCAAGCGAGGTCACCGGTTGGCTCACATCATCGGGAGCATGGGCGATATTGACCCCCATGCCGATCACCAGCCAGTCCAGGCCAGCGCCTCCGCTGGTCGAGGATTCGAGCAGCAGCCCGGCGGTTTTTTGATGATTGATGAAAACGTCATTGGGCCATTTGCAGGTCACCTCGGCGCTCGCCGGTGCGAAAGCCGCGATCGTATCTGCGAGAGCAAGGGAAGCAACGAACGTAAGCTGCATGGCCTGGGCGGGCACGCAATCAGGCCGCAGCACCAGGGAGACATAGAGATTGCCGGGCGGCGAATGCCAGCTATTGCCGCGCCGACCCCTGCCCTGGCTCTGGGATGCGGCCCAAACCAGGGTGCCGTGCGCGGCCCCCGCCTCGGCGAGCTGCTTGGCCTCGTCGCTGGTGCTGCCGATGTCATCAAACCGGATCACCCGGAAGGGCGGCGACAGATCGATCTCCAGGATCATGGAAACAGGGCGGTAGCAGCCGCCTGCGCCCCTTGCAACAGCGGCGCCGGATAGACAAAGAAGAACAGGACAAACAGAGCCGTCGCCCCGACGATGACAGAGACTTCGCGGCCCATGGGGCTATCGAAGGGATCGGCCGCCTCGTCGAAATACATCACCTTGACGATGCGCAGATAATAATAGGCCGCCACCACGCTCGACAGCACGCCGACTACTGCCAGGCCGTACAGGCCGGCCTCGATGACGCTGAGGAAAATATAGAATTTCCCAAAGAACCCGGCGAGCGGCGGAATGCCTGCCATGGCGAACATGAAAATAGCCATGGCCATGGCCAGCATGGGATTGCTGCGTGACAGGCCGGCGAGATCGCTGATGCCCTCGACCATGCGGTTTTGCCGGCGCATGGCCAGCACGCAGCCCCAGACGCCGACCGACATGGCGAGATAGATCGCCAGATACAACAGGATGCCGCGAATCCCGCTAACCGAACCGGCGGCAAGCCCGAGCAGCGCATAGCCCACATGTCCGATCGAACTATAGGCGAGCAGCCGCTTGATATTATTTTGCGGCAGCGCCGCGAAGGCGCCGAGCACCATGGACGCGATCGAAATGAAGACAATGATCTGCAGCCATTGATCTGCCAGTCCGCCGAAGGGCTGCATCATGACTCGCAGGAGCAACGCCATGGCGGCAATCTTGGGCGCTACCGAGAAGAAGGCCGTGACCGGCGACGGTGCGCCCTCGTAGACGTCAGGCGTCCACATATGGAACGGCGCCGCCGAGACTTTGAAGGCGAGACCGGCGACAATGAACACGATCCCGATCACAACCCCGGCCGACACCACACCATGACCGCCGTCGGCGAACAGCAGGGCCAGGGATTCAAACCGCGTGGCGCCGGTGAAGCCATAGACCAGGGAGCAGCCGTACAGCAGCATGCCCGAGGCCAGGGAGCCGAGGACGAAATATTTCAGACCCGCCTCGGTCGAGCGCAGGGAATCGCGCTGGAAGGCGGCGATCACATAAAGCGCCAGGCTCTGCAATTCCAGCCCCATATAGAGCGAGATAAGATCGTTCGCCGAGACCATCATCATCATGCCCAGAGTGGCGAACAGCAGCAGCACCGGATATTCGATCCGCTCCATCTTCTCGCGGCGGATGAATCCTAGGCCGAGAACCAGGGTCAGTCCAGCGCCGATCAAAATCAGCGACTTCATGAAAACCGCGAAGGAATCGGCGATGAACAGGCCGTTGAAAACGATGGTCGTGCCCGGTCCCGGGATGAGCACCAGAATGAGGGCGACGGCAAAGGCAACGGTGGTCAGCGCGATCACCAGCCTTGTCGATTTGTCACCCCTGAAGGCGCCGACCATCAACAAGGCGAGGCCGGCGATGGCGAGCCAGATTTCAGCAAAAACCGGCGTGAGTGCAGTCATGGACATGGCGCCGCCCTACTCCACAACCTGGGCCAGGGAGGCAGCTTGAACGCCGTCCGCTGTCCCGCCGGCCTGCGTAATGAGATTTTCCACCGACACCCGGATCACCTCAAGAAAGGGTTCGGGGTAAATGCCAAGCAGCATGACCAGCAGAATCATTGGCGTGAAAATGGCAATTTCGCGCGGGTTCAAATCGAGAATTTCCTTGAGTTCGTCCTTGGTCAGCTCACCGAAAACCACCCGGCGATACAGCCACAGCATATAGGCCGGCCCGAGGATAAGGCCGAAGGTCGCGAGCAGCGCCACCCCGGTGTTGACCTGATAGACGCCGACCAGGGTGAGAAACTCGCCGACAAAGCCCGAGGTTCCCGGCAGGCCAACCGAGGCCAGGGCAAACAGCAAAAAGACAAAGGCGTACAGCGGCATGCGGTGGACGAGCCCGCCGTAGCTGTCGATCCGCCGCGAATGGATGCGGTCATAAACCACACCGACACAGAGGAACAGCGCCGCCGAGACAAAGCCATGGCTCAGCATGACCAGAATCGCGCCCTCGACGCCCTGGGTATTGACCGAGAACAGCCCGATGGTGACGAAGCCCATATGCGCCACCGACGAATAGGCGATGAGCTTCTTCATGTCCTCCTGGGCGAGCGCCACCAGGGACGTGTAGATAATCGCGATGATGCTGAGTGTGAACACCATCGGCGTGAAGAAAGCGCTGGCCTCGGGGAACATCGGCAGAGAGAAGCGCAGGAACCCGTAGCCGCCGAATTTCAGCAGCACGCCGGCCAGCACCATGGAGCCCGCCGTGGGCGCCTCCACATGGGCATCGGGCAGCCAGGTATGGACCGGCCACATGGGTACCTTGACGGCGAAGGAGGCGAACAGCGCCAGCCACAGCCAGCGCTGGGTCTCAAAGGGGAAATCAAAGGCCAGCAGGGAGGGAATGCTGGTCGTGCCGGCCGCCTGGTACATGGCCAAGATGGCGAGCAGGAACAGCACCGATCCCAACAGGGTGTAGAGGAAGAATTTGAATGTGGCGTAGACCCGTCCCGGTCCACCCCAGACTCCGATGATCAGGAACATGGGGATCAGCGTACCTTCGAAGAACAGGTAGAAAATCACCAGATCGAGAGAGGAGAACACCCCGACCATCATGGTCTCGAGCACCAGGAAGGCAATCATGTATTCCTTGACCCGGGTTTTGATCGCTTCCCAGCTCGCCAGGATACAAAGCGGTGTGAGGAAGGTGGTCAACAGGACGAACAGCAGGGATATGCCGTCGATGCCCAGGTGGTAGCTGATGTCATAGCCGTCGATCCAGGGGCGGCGTTCGACGAACTGGAATTCGGCGCTGGTGCTGTCGAACCCGGTCCATAAAAACAGCGACAGAACGAAGGTGATCATCGACGTCCACAAGGCAACGTTGCGGGCGTTGCGCGCGACGATTGCTTCGTCAGCATCGCGAATCCAGGCGATGATCAGCGCGCCGAACAGCGGCATGAGGATGGTCAGTGATAATAGAGGCGGGTTATCCATGACGCCCTCACGCCTCCCCGGTCAGCAGATACCAGGTCACCAGGAAGGCGACACCGATCAGCATGACGAAGGCGTAATGATAGACATATCCGGTTTGCAGGCGCACTACGCGCCGCGCCAGGTCGCGGGTCAGGGCTGCGATGCCGTCGGGGCCGACCCCGTCGATAACCTCGCCGTCCCCCGCTTTCCAAAGCCCGCGGCCCAAATAATGGGCGGGGCGCACGAAGAGCAGCTCGTAGGCCTCGTCGAAATACCATTTATTGAGCAGGAATTTGTAGAGCGGACCGCTCTTGGCCGCTATCTTTGCCGGCAGGTCAGTGACTGCCATATAGAGCACATAAGCAACTATAATACCCATCGCCCCGACGACGATGGGCAGCAGCTTGACCCAGGTCGCCACATGGTGGGCGGCCTCGATGGAATTGTTGCCTTCCAGCACGAGGATGGCGCCGCGCCAGAACGCCCCGTCAGGATCGACCATGCCGATCTTGACGCCGAAATAGCCCGCGAAGATAGCGCCCATGGCGAGCAGGATCAGCGGTATGGTCATCACCTTGGGAGATTCATGGACCTTGGCCATGACCGCATCGCTGGCGCGAGGCTTGCCATGGAAGGTCAGGAACAGCAAGCGCCAGCTATAGAAAGCGGTCATCACCGCCGCAGCACAACCCATCCAGAAGGCGTATTGGCCGATTATGCTGCCCGCCCCGAACGCCGCTTCGAGGATCAGATCCTTGGAGTAATAGCCGGCGAAGAACGGCACCCCGGCCAGCGCCAGACTGCCGACCCACATGAGGCCGTAGGTCAGCGGAATGCGGTTCCAAAGCCCTCCCATCTTGCGCATGTCCTGCTCATCGGACATGGCGTGGATGACCGACCCGGCGGTGAGGAACAACAGGGCCTTGAAGAAAGCGTGGGTCATGAGGTGGAAGATCGCCGCCGAATAGGCCGAGACCCCGACGGCGAAGAACATGTAACCGAGCTGGCTGCATGTGGAATAGGCAATCACCCGCTTGATGTCGGTCTGGCAGAGGGCGACGGTGGCGGCGAAGAAGGCCGTGGTTGCGCCGACCACGGCGACGACGGCGAGGGCATTGGGCGCATATTCGAAGATCGGCGAGAGACGCGCCAGCATGAACACTCCGGCGGTCACCATGGTGGCGGCGTGGATCAAGGCTGATACCGGCGTCGGGCCCTCCATGGCGTCGGGCAGCCAGGTATGCAGGAGGAATTGCGCCGATTTACCCATGGCGCCGACAAACAGCAACAGGCAGATCAAGGTCAGAGTGTCGACAGAAAAGCCCAGGAAACTGATCGAGGCGCCGACATAATCGGGCGCCGCGGCGAATACGGTGTCGAATTCGAGCGAATTGAACACCAGGAACACCGCCATGATGCCGAGCGCGAAACCGAAATCGCCCACCCGATTCACCAGGAACGCCTTGATCGCCGCCGCACAGGCAGCCGGGCGGGTATACCAGAAGCCGATCAGTAGGTAGGAGCATAAGCCCACCCCTTCCCAGCCGAAGAACATCTGCAGGAAATTATCGGCGCTGACCAGCATCAGCATGGCGAAGGTGAACAGGCTGAGATAGGCAAAGAAGCGCGGCACATGCGGGTCGTGGGCCATATAGCCGATGGAATAGACATGGATCAGGAATGACGCCGTGGTCACAACGAACACCATGACCGCTGTCAGCACATCAAAGCGCAGGCTCCAGGATAGTTCCAGCGCGCCAGAATCGATCCAGGTCATCAGCTCGATGGTGCGGCCCGCCCCCTGGAAGGCGACTTGATAGAAAGCCACCCAGCCGGCCAGCATGGCCAGCCCGAGAAGCGTGCAGGCGATCACCGCCGATGCCTTGGCGCCAAGGGTGCGGCCAAAGAGCGCGGCGATGATAGAGCCGAGCAGAGGCAGGAATATGGCGGCGACGTAGATCACACCCCTAGCCTTTCATCATATTCACGTCTTCGACCTCGATCGAGCCCCGGTTGCGGAAGAAGGCAACCAGGATGGCGAGGCCGATAGCCGCCTCGGCGGCGGCGACAGTGAGCACGAACATGGCAAATATCTGCCCGGTGAGATCGCCCAACTCGCTCGAGAAGGCGACCAGATTGATGTTCACGGCGAGCAGCATCAATTCGATCGACATCAGGATTATGATGATGTTCTTGCGGTTCAGGAAGATGCCGAAGATACCCAGAGTGAACAGGATCGCGGCCACGGTCAGGTAATGGGAAACCCCAATTTCCATGAGGCTCATCATACGCCTTCTCCCGTCGTTACCTGTTTAATCTCGACCGACTCTTCGCGGGTGCGGGCGAGTTGATCGGAGATGTTCTGTTTATGTACGCCGCTGCGGCTGCGGTGGGTCAGCACGATGGCGCCGATCATGGCGACCAGCAGCACCAGCCCGGCGGCCTGGAAGAGATAGACGTAATCCGTATAGAGCACGGCGCCGATGGCCTCGGTATTGCTGGCCATGTCCAGGCTCGGCGTCGGCGTGGCCGCGGGCGCCAAAGAAGCTGACGAAAGACTCCAACCGCCGATCACCACGCTGATTTCGGCGAGCAGGATCAGGCCGATCACCGCGCCGATGGGGAGGTAATGGAGAAACCCCTCGCGCAACCGCGCCAGATTGATATCGAGCATCATGACCACGAACAGGAACAATACCGCCACCGCGCCGACATAGACCACGATGAGGATCATCGCCAGGAACTCCGCCCCAAGCAGCACGAACAGCCCGGCCGAATTGAAAAAGGCGAGGATGAGAAACAGAACCGAATGGACCGGGTTGCGCACGGAAACAACCATGACCGCCGAGGCGACGGTGACCGTGGCAAAAAGATAGAAACAGAGGGTTGCGATGATCATGGCGCTCTACCGGTAAGGCGCGTCGTTTTTGAGGTTCTGGGCAATTTCGGCCTCCCAGCGGTCGCCGTTGGCGAGCAGCTTCGCCTTGTCGTAGAGCAGCTCTTCGTGGGTCTCGGTGGAATACTCGAAGTTCGGCCCCTCGACGATGGCGTCGACCGGGCAGGCTTCCTGGCAAAAGCCGCAATAGATGCACTTGGTCATGTCGATGTCATAGCGCGTGGTGCGGCGGCTGCCGTCCTCGCGGGGCTCGGCCTCGATGGTGATGGCCTGGGCCGGGCAGATCGCCTCGCACAGCTTGCAGGCGATACAGCGTTCTTCGCCGTTGGGATAACGGCGCAGGGCATGCTCGCCCCTAAAGCGCGGGCTTATCGGGCCTTTTTCATGGGGATAATCCAGCGTTGCCTTGCGCCGGAAGAAATAACGCAAGGTCATCGCCATGCCCGAGACCAGCTCGACCAGCATCAGGGCGCGTATGGAACGGACGATAATGCTCATGCTAATTCTCCCCAACTCATGATGGCAACCAGTCGAATGCGACGAGGATGCCGGAATAAACCACCACCGCCAACAGGGACAAGGGCAGGAAAACTTTCCAACCGAGACGCATGAGCTGGTCGTAGCGATACCGCGGGAAGGTGGCGCGAACCCACAGGAAGAAGAACAGCACAGCGCAGACTTTGGCGATGAACCAGAGCGGCCCGGGAATCCAGTTGAGCGGCGCGATATCCAGCGGCGGCAACCAGCCGCCGAGGAACAGAATCACGGTCATGCCGGACATCAGGATCATGTTGATATATTCGCCCATGAAGAACAGGGCGAAAGTCATGGCCGAATACTCGACATTATAGCCGCCGACCAGCTCGGCCTCGGCCTCGGCCAGATCAAACGGCGCGCGGTTGGTTTCCGCCAGAGTCGAGATAAAAAAGATGATGAACATGGGGAACAGCGGAATGACAAACCATAGATCCTGCTGGGCCATGACGATGTCCGTCAGCCTTAGGGAACCGACGCCGACCAGCACGGTAATAATGACGAACCCCATGGAGACTTCATAGGACACCATCTGCGCCGCCGATCGCAGGGCGCCGAGAAAGGCATAGCGCGAATTACTCGCCCAGCCGGCGATGATAATGCCGTAGACGCCGAGCGACGAGATGGCGAAGAGAAACAGAATTCCCACATTGATATCGGCCAGCACGAGGGTTTCGCTGAACGGAATAACGGCCCAGGCAACCATGCTGAGCGTGTAGGTCAGCATCGGCGCCAGAATGAACAGGAACTTGTTGGAGCCGGTGGGCAGGATGGTCTCTTTGTTCATCAGCTTGAGCGCGTCGGCGAAAGGCTGAAACAGGCCCAACGGCCCCACCACATTGGGCCCTTTGCGCATTTGCATGGCCCCGATAACCTTGCGCTCGGCATAGGTCAGATAGGCCATGCCGATTAGAAGCGGCGCCAGGATGGCCGCAATACCGGCGACGATCAGCACTGTCGGCCAGATATAGGCCATCCAGAAATCAGAGACCATGAAGCCCGGGATCAGGTAATCGGGGATCCAGAGCCAGAGTTCAGCCATCGGTTCCGGTCGCCCCTCCGCTCTTGGCTCCGAGCACCGCCGTGCATTCGGCCATGGTGGCCGAGGCGCGGCTGATCGGGTCGGTCATATAGAAGTTATCCATAGCGGCGATGAAGGGATCAGAGATCATCTCACCACTGACACCAAAATCACCCCAGGCCGCCGGTTCCACCGTATCGACGGCGGCGAACCAAGGCGCCGCCTTGACCATGGCGGCGCGAAGTTCGCGAAGCGTGTCAAATTTCAAGGTTTTGTCGAGGGCCGCCGACAGGGCGCGCAGGATCGTCCAGTCCTCGCGCGCATCGCCCGGCGGGAAGATTGCCAGACGGCTGTATTGCACCCTGCCCTCGGTGTTGACGTAGGTGGCGTTTTTTTCCGTATAGGCGGCGCCCGGCAGCAGCACATCGGCGCGGTTCGCGCCGGCGTCGCCATGATGGCCCTGATAGATTACGAAGGCTTTGCCCAGGCTATCCATAGCAATCTCATCCGCGCCCAGCAGGTAGACCGCTTCGATCTTGCCGTTGCCTGCATCTTCGATGATGCCGGCGGTGTCGCGCCCATTCTGGCCTGGTAGGAATCCGAGATCGAGGCCGGCGACCCGAGCGGCTGCGTTATGGAGGATGTTGAAGCCGTTCCAATCGTCGCTCACCAGGCCGCAGTCCTCGGCCAGCTTGCGTGCCGCCGCCAACACAGCCGCCCCGTCGGAACGCGCAAGCGCGGCCGCACCGAGGATGATCATACCGTGTTCTGCGTTCTCTAAAATCTTGTGAAAAGAATGCTTTGCGTCAATCAGTTCGGTTAATGTCTCAGGTCCGGCGCCGAGCCGTTCGGCCGGGTATGTCATGTCCATATCGGCGCCGATGAACGCCATAGAGAAGCCGCCCACCAGGTAACGCTTGCGTAGCCGCGCGTTGATGATCGGCGCTTCAATTCTGGGGTTTGTCCCGATCAACAGGCAGGCGTCGGCCCGGTCGATGCCGGCGATGGTGCTGTTGAACAGATAGCCGGCGCGGCAAGAGCCGTCGATTGCGGCGCCGTCCTGTCGGCAATCCATATGGGGCGAGCCAAGCGCCTTCATCAGCGCCTTGAGGGCAAAGATGGACTCGGCATCCGCGAGATCGCCTGCGATAGCGGCGATCTGCCCACCCTTCAGAGGCGACAGACGCTCAGCGATAGCGGCGAAGGCCTGATCCCATGTGGCGGGCTTGAGCTTGCCGCCGCTTCGGATCATCGGCACATCGAGACGCTGGCGGCTTAGGCCGTCCACGGCGAAGCGCGTTTTGTCGGAGATCCATTCCTCGTTGACGGCTTCATTGAGACGGGGCAACACGCGCTTGACCACGGCGTCCCGCGTGTCGATACGGATATTGCTGCCAACCGCGTCCAGCACATCGATGGATTCCGTCGACGTCAGCTCCCAGGGCCGCGCCGTGAAGGCATAAGGCTTGGAGGTCAGCGCGCCGACCGGGCAGAGATCAATAATATTGCCCGACAGCTCGGAATGGATGACGCCGCCGTTGTAGGTATCTATTACCAAATGCTCGCCGCGATCAAAGGCCCCGAGTTCGGGCGATCCGGCGATGTCTTCGAGAAAGCGTATGCAGCGCGTGCAATGGATGCAGCGGGTCATCTGGGTTTTGACCAGAGGCCCGAAATCCTTCTCCTCGACGGCGCGCTTGTTCTCGTCGTAGCGATTGACGCCCCGGCCATAGGCCATGGCCTGGTCCTGCAGGTCGCATTCGCCGCCCTGGTCGCAGATCGGGCAATCGAGCGGATGATTGATGAGCAGGAATTCCATCACCCCTTCCCGCGCCCGCTTGACCGTCTCGGTGTTCGTCGAGATAACCATGCCGTCGCCTGCCGGCATGGCGCAGGAGGCGATCGGCTTGGGCGCGCGCTCCATCTCCACCAGGCACATGCGGCAGTTGCCGGCGATGGCGAGGCGCGAGTGATAGCAGAAGCGCGGAACCTCGGCGCCGGCGGCTTCACAGGCCTGCAGCACCGTGTAGCCGTTAGGGACCTCGATTTCCTTGCCGTCTATGGTGAGCTTTGCCATGGCGTTACGCGGCCTCTATGCCTTGGCGATCGGTAATACGGCGCTCGATTTCGGGCCGGAAATGGCGGATTAGGCCCTGGATCGGCCAGGCGGCGGCATCGCCCAGGGCGCAGATAGTATGGCCTTCGACCTGCTTGGAGACATTGAGCAGCAAATCGATTTCGCCGATTTCTGCATCCCCCGTGGCAAGCCGCTCCATGACCCGCCACATCCAGCCGGTGCCTTCCCGGCACGGCGTGCATTGGCCGCAGCTTTCGTGAGTGTAGAATTTCGCCAACCGGGCGATAGCGCGGACAATGTCGGTGGATTTATCCATGACGATAACCGCCGCCGTCCCCAACCCCGATTTAACGTCGACCAGAGAATCGAAATCCATCAGCACCGTATCGCATATCGATTTGGGCAGCATGGGTACGGATGATCCGCCGGGGATAACCGCCAGCAGATTGTCCCAGCCGCCGTGCACCCCGCCGGCGTGCTTCTCGATGAGCTCCTTCAGGGGGATGCCCATCTCCTCTTCCACATTGCAGGGGTTTTCCACATGGCCCGAGATGCAGAACAGTTTGGTGCCGGTGTTGCGCGGCCTGCCGAGGCCGGAGAACCAGGCGGAGCCGCGGCGCAGGATGGTCGGCGCGACGGCGATGGTCTCCACATTGTTGACCGTCGTCGGGCAGCCCCAGGCGCCGGACATGGCGGGGAACGGCGGCTTCATGCGGGGCTGGCCCTTCTTGCCTTCGAGGCTTTCAATCAGCGCGGTCTCCTCACCGCAGATATAGGCCCCGGCGCCGCGATGGAGGTAGATGTCGAACCGATAGCCCGAACCGCAGGCGTCCTTGCCGATCAGCCCGGCGTCATAGGCCTGAGCGATAGACGCTTCGAGACGGTCGCCCTCGAGGTGGAATTCGCCGCGTATGTAGATGTATGCCGCCACAGCGCCCATGGCGAAACCGGCCAGCAGACAGCCTTCGAGCAGCTTATGGGGGTCGTTACGCATGATCTCGCGGTCTTTGCAGGTGCCGGGCTCGCCCTCGTCAGCGTTGATCACCAGATAGCCTGGCGCGTCCCCCGGCTCCTTCGGCATGAAAGACCATTTCAGCCCACACGGGAACCCCGCCCCGCCCCGGCCGCGTAAACCGGATTCCTTCATCTCCTCGATGATCCAGTCGCGGCCCTTGGCCATGATCTCCTTAGGCCCGTCCCAGTCTCCGCGCACCTGTGCGCCGGCAAGACCCCAGTCATGAAAGCCGTAAAGATTGGTGAAGATCCGGTCTTCGTCGCGCAGCGTCACACGGCCTCCGGTTTCTGGCTGTCCTTGAGCGTGGTCAGCCCGGACGCGGGCTCGGACGAAATCCGGCCGGTTTGCGAGCCGGGCTTGGGGGTATGGCCTTCGCGCAAGGATTCGAGAATGTTTCGCGTGCTGTCCGCATCGAGATCTTCGTAATATTCGTCGTCGATTTGCAACATAGGCGCGTTACAGCAGGCGCCCAGACATTCGACCTCGGTCAGGGTAAACAGGCCGTCATCGGTGGTCTCGCCGACCGCAATGCCGAGGGTTTTGCGGCAGGTGTCGAGAATTTCAGCGCTGCCGCGCAGCCAGCAGGGCGTGGTGGTGCAAACGCCGATCACATGTTTGCCCATCGGTTTGAGGTGATACATGCTGTAGAAGCTGGCGACTTCCTGGACTCGTATGGCGGGCATGTCCAGAAAACCGGCGACATGCGCGATCACCGCCTCGGAGAGCCAGCCGCCGTTCTGGCGCTGGGCGAGATCGAGGATCGGCATGACAGCGCTCTGCTCACGGCCGGCCGGGTAGCGGGCGATGAAATCTTTCGCGGCCTTGACGTTTTCTGCTGATAATTCGAAGCCGGTCATCGGTCTATCTCTCCGAACACCACGTCCAGGGTGCCGATGATGGTCACCACGTCGGCCAGCATATGACCCTTGCTGATGAAATCCAGCCCCTGGAGATGGGCGAAGCCCGGCGCGCGTATCTTGCAGCGATAGGGCATGTTGCTGCCGTCCGCGACGATATAGACGCCGAATTCCCCCTTGGGCGCCTCGACCACGGTATAGGTTTCCCCCGCCGGCACGCTGTAGCCCTCGGTATAGAGCTTGAAGTGATGGATCAGCGCTTCCATGGAGCGTTTCATCTCGGCGCGCGGCGGCGGTGCGATTTTGCGATCCTCGGTCTTGATCGGGCCTTCGGGCATGTCATCGAGACATTGGCGCATGATCCGTAGAGATTGCCGCATCTCTTCCAGGCGCACCAGGTAGCGGTCGTAACAATCGCCGTTCTTGCCGATTGGAATATCGAAGTCGACACGGTCATAGATATCATAGGGTTGGCTTTTGCGCAGATCCCAGGCGACGCCCGAGCCGCGCAGCATAGGCCCGGAGAAACCCCAGTCCATGGCCTGTTCCGCCGTTACCACGCCGATATTCACCGTGCGCTGCTTCCAGATACGGTTGTCGGTCAACACGGACTCGACTTCATCGAGCAGCGTGGGAAAGCTCTCGATGAACTCGCCGATTCGCTCAGCCAGGCCCGCCGGAATATCCTGATGCACCCCGCCGGGCCGGATATAGGCGGCATGCATGCGCGCCCCGGAAGCCGCCTCGTAGAATTCCAACAGGGTCTCGCGTTCCTCGAACATCCATAGGAAAGGCGTCATGGCGCCGATATCGAGGGCGTGCGCCGAGAGCTGGAACAGGTGATTGAGCACCCGTGTGATCTCAGCAAACAGCACCCGGATATATTGCGCGCGAAGCGGCACCTCGCAGCCCAGCAGCTTTTCGACCGCCAGGCTGTAGCAATGTTCTGAGGCCATCATCGAGACGTAATCGAGCCGGTCGAAATAGGGCAGCGCCTGGAGATAGGTCTTATGCTCGATGAGCTTTTCCGTGCCCCGGTGCAGCAGGCCGATATGCGGGTCGGCGCGGTCGATTACCTCGCCGTCCATCTCCAGCACCAGGCGCAGCACGCCATGGGCCGCCGGATGTTGCGGTCCGAAGTTCAGGTTGAGGTTGTTGATATGGACTTCAGCCATCTTCGTCCGATGCCTTCTCGTCGCCTTCGAGAATATATTGCGCGCCCTCCCAGGGGCTGGTGAAGTCGAAGGTGCGAAAATCCTGGGGCAGCGACACCGGTTCGTAGACGACGCGCTTCTGCACTTCGTCGTAGCGCATCTCCACATGGCCGCTCAGGGGAAAATCCTTACGCAGAGGATGCCCCTCGAAACCGTAATCGGTGAGGATCCGGCGCAGGTCCGCATGGTCGGAGAAATAAATGCCGTAAAGATCCCAGGCCTCGCGCTCCCACCAGCCGGCGGAGGAGAAAATCGAGGACACCGACGGCACCGGCGTCTCCTCGCCGCAGGACAGGGTCACACGCACACGAAAATTATGTTTCAGGCTCAAAAGGTTGTAGACGACCTCGAAGCGCTCATCGCGATCCGGGTAATCGACCCCGCAGACATCCATCAAACATTTGCATTGGCAATTACTGTCGTCGCGAAGGAAGGTCATCACCCGCACGGCCGCGGATCGCTGGATACGGATCGTCAGTTCGCCGAGGGCGACGTTGCTGTCGATCACCTCTTCGCTAAGCGCCTGGGTGATATGATCACCAAGTTCCCGGAGTGCCTCTGACACGATAAATCTCTACAAATCAGCGGATCAAGGTGCCGGTGCGCCGCAGTTTACGTTGTAATTGCATGATGCCGTAAAGCAGCGCTTCAGCGGTGGGAGGGCAGCCGGGTACATAGATATCGACCGGCACGATGCGGTCGCAGCCACGAACGACTGAATAGGAATAATGATAATAGCCGCCGCCGTTGGCGCAGCTTCCCATGGATATGACCCAGCGCGGCTCGGCCATCTGGTCGTAGACCTTGCGCAGGGCCGGCGCCATTTTATTGCACAGGGTTCCGGCGACGATCATGACATCGGACTGACGCGGGCTCGGCCGGAAGATAATGCCGAAGCGGTCGAGGTCATAGCGAGCGGCGGCCGTATGCATCATCTCGACGGCGCAGCAGGCCAATCCGAAAGACATCGGCCATAGGGATCCGGTGCGCGCCCAGGTGACGAGCTTGTCCAGATTGGCGACGATGAAGCCCTTGTCGGCCAGCTCGTCCGTGACGCCGTGCAGCAAAGCATCCTGTTCGGCTCCGGGGCCGAGCGGCGCGTCCAGGCGGGTGCCCTCGGGGCCGTTCATTCCCATTCCAACGCTCCTTTTCGCCACTCATAAATAAAGCCGATGGTCAGCACGCCGAGGAAAATCATCATCGACCAATATCCGAACAGGCCGATATCGCCCAGCACCGTGGCCCAGGGGAACAGGAAGGCGACCTCAAGGTCGAATATGATGAACAGCAGGGTGACCAGGTAGAAGCGTATGTCGAAGCGGCCACGAGCGTCGCTGAAGGCTTCGAAACCGCATTCATATTGAGAATTTTTTTCAGCGTCTGGGCGTTGCGGCGCCATGAGCCAAGACATCCCGAGCATGACAGTGGAAAGAGCCACGGCAATGGCGAGGAAAATCAGAATTGGGAGGTACTCTACCAACATGGAAACCGCCCCTTACTCGTGTTTCATTCAAGCTTTGAACGGGGATTATAACGCTGCTCGGGTCGCCGCGCTCATGGAATTTATCGTCACTGTAACGGCATTTAGGTCGATCCGGGAAATGGCGGGAGTGACGGGACTTGAACCCGCGACCTCCGGCGTGACAGGCCGGCGCTCTAACCAGTCTGAGCTACACCCCCAACGCTTTCACGAAGTGTGGTTTCGTGTACTTCACGCCCTGATGAGTGTCAAGGTGTGCGTCGCTTATATCGCTAATACCAAGGGTCTCTGTCATTGATCCTTGGTATTTTATGGTGGGCGATGACGGTCTCGAACCGCCGACCTCCTCGGTGTAAACGAGGCGCTCTACCAACTGAGCTAATCGCCCCCATCGAATTTAACAGTGACCATCATAAATAATGCCGGCCATCAAGCGACAGCCGGCATTATACGCAAACAGCGATTTAAACTCTAGTGGATGGAGTCTAACGCTTGGTACCCTCTTTTGACGGCAGCAATGATCTTGTCTGGATCAGCGGTCCAGGTAAAGGGTTTGGGGTTTTTGTTGGT
>Ga0209554_1001455_pt1 | contig 17895 bp, 17 predicted proteins | sample MarorgKNORR_S2LV_5_FD_188221 | JGI IMG/M metagenome (GOLD analysis project Ga0209554, IMG submission 188221) | Marine microbial communities from the Southern Atlantic Ocean, analyzing organic carbon cycling - Bottom_A/KNORR_S2/LV (SPAdes) (version 2) | ecosystem: Environmental > Aquatic > Marine...
GAATTCAGCGAAATCTTCGCCCATGGCCGCTTTGGCACGGACGGCGGAATAGGTTGTTTCCAAGACCGCTTCATCCAACCCATCGCCGGAATCCTCCAATGGTTGCTCGTCACCATCGTCACCATCGTCACCATCGTCACCATCGTCACCATCGTCACCATCGTCACCATCGTCACCATCGCCACCATCGCCACCATCGCCACCATCGTCACCATCGTCACCGTCGGCGTGTGAATCGGACTTCGATGATTCATCATCCTCACTCCAAAAATCATCGTCAGGATGGGATTCATCGATTACTGGAGCGGGCGTTTCGCCCCCCTCGCCGTCAGCGGACATATAACCTCGGGGAGTGAGGCCACTGATGACCTTTCACCCTGTGAATAGTTGGATTTCACTGATAATCAGCCAAAATGAAGGTCTCGACTTCATCGGAGGTTGAGAAACCCTTGCCGGCACTGGTGCCGACCAAGGTCTCGATTGCCGAGGTACTGGCAATTTCGACCATTCTCTCACTCAGTGGGCCGTTGAAGACGATGGCTACGGCGCCATCGGCCTGCTCGGCCTCCTTAGCGAGTTTGGTCGCACCTATCGGCTCGGAAAGCGTACCATCGACGTAGACGATGATAGCTTTCTTGCTGGCTAATTCGTCCATGTGGTGAAACAACTCCTTGGCCTTCTTCGGAACCGGTTCTTGCCCGGCTGCCAATACTTCAGTAGCGACCTGGTCGCCGACGGATTCCTTGGACTCGATCTGTTTGAGGAATCTGGTTGCTTCAACCTTCATCGACAGGCACTTGGTGACGGTCTTCTGTGGCAGTAGTTCCCATTCCTGGCCCACCGGTGCTTGGGCGACGAAGTCAACCTTGAGGGTGCTGTAGAGTTGTTGGAACAGCATTTCACCGCCGCGGTCACCGTCGATGGCGACAATCACCGTCGTCTTGCTATTGGCGAGTTCGATTAATTCCGGCTTGATGTTGCCGGCGCCATCGGTTGATATCGCGTTCTTGATTCCATAGTTGATGATGTTGCGAACATCATTACGTCCCTCAACGATAATCAGCGACTCACTGCTTTCGGCGTTTGGCCCACAGGTCAGACCATGGTAATCGGTCACCTGCTGGGTGGTCAAAACCGAGCGTACCTCTTCGATGACGGTCTTGCTGGCGGCACTGCCACTACTCACCATCTTGAGAAGTAGTTCCTTGGCCCGTTCAACCACATTGGTGCGCTTTACGGCGCGGATGTCGTGGATGTCGGTTACCTTGATTATCGCATTACAAGGACCTATTCTATCGATCGTTTCCAGCGACGAGGCGATGATTGCGGTCTCGACATTATCCATGCTGCTGGGGATGGTTATTTCACCCGAGGTTCGACCCTTGATGACTTCCATCTCAACGTCAACGTGCCCGATACGGGCGGTGCGCTGTAGTTTTCGTAGTTCTAAATCATCGCCGAGCAGACCTTCGGTCTGCCCCATGATCGCCCCGATGACGTCCTTTCGTTGTACACTACCATCGATTTCCAATGACGCGTGTATCATGTACTTCATGGCCTTGGATTTACCGCCGCCCTTGTTGAATCCCTTGTTATCTCTTCTTCCCATTTGAATTTCTCCTACGACCCAAGAACCAATGCCGGTCACATTGACCATTCGGTAACAGCGCCGAAACGCCGGTGAAGCGGAATTGAACCTAGGGCTCAAGCGGGGCGACATTATCCTCCTTATTCAAGCCGTCGAGACTCGGATGGTTTCATTTTCCCCTGCCGATGCCCTCAAAAACCGGAATATGCTAGAGGCGGCGTGGCTGATGAAGAAGTTCTAACCCTTGAAGTGTTCAAGGGGACTGTAGAAGTGATGCTCGGTGACGATTTCCTGTCATTGGATGAGAAACGTCTCATCATCAAATTGGCCAATCAACTCGAACTTGAGCCGGATGAGCCGGCCAAGGTCTACGAAGCGATTCGCGAGGGACGCGATATTTCCGGCGGCCGCAAGATGAGCAAAGGTGAGTGTATCCGGGTCTTCACCCGGGTCTACGAAGTCGCGCTGATCAATGAATCGGTATCCATCGATGAAGAGAATGTCCTCGCCCACCTGCGCCATCATCTGAATATTGAAGATGATGATTATGAGATGGTGGTCGACGGGTTGAAGAAAATCATCACCGAGCGTTATGATGACAATGTAGTCGGACTGATGCTCAATACCCTATCCGACTCGGTGACCTTGGTCGGGAGATTATTCGACGGTGTACGCACAAAAAATGCATGAGGTGGACCTATGTCCGATGCTTTGGACGATATCTTGTCCGAGATTCCGAAGAGATATTTCACCCGCCCGAAAAAATTACTCAAACGGCTCGAACAGGCCTATACCGTTGGTGTACCACCGCTTCTAGTAGTACCGATGACCGATGTGCTCAATGAGTCAACCGGTTATTCATTTTACATCGGCACTCCCGATACCGAGATGCGCAGAATCGCATCGTGGATATTCACCACGGTGGCCGATGACCATCCCCGCTTGCAGGCTATTATCACCGCCTTGTGGGTGCGAAATGGGCGTGAAGACCTGAAATTGGTAGGTCTGTTATTGGCAAATCTGGGTGGTGTCGAGGGTGCGGTCAACCCCTGGGACATTTTCTATAATCTCATCATCGAGCGGCAATACCTGGCCTTGGAAGTGGTGCTGGAAATCGCTGAAGAGATGGCACGGGGAGGTAATGTGGTGCCCGAAGATGAGGTGTTGTGGAGATGGGCGAAGCAGGGGAAAATCACCCACCAATGTGCGGTATTGGTGTTAAATCTACGCCGCGATGATGAATTACCCGAGGATTTGATCCGCGCCGCGCCCGAGGGAGGAGAACTGTTTGAACGGATTCGCGACCGCCTTCTATCTAGGTGATATTCAAGACGCCTGGGCCATGCGCCTAGCATGGCCGAGAGGTTTCTCCCCGCCGACGACCCGGTGCTGGAGGATGTTCTCATATGGACTGTGGCGCGCAATGCAGGCGATATGGCGCGTCTGCTCAAGTGGTTGCCAGAGGCTCGCTCGGTGCGCGAACAACGGGTCCTGATGAGACGGGTGAGGGCTATGGGTGAAGAATTGGAGTCGGCGATGGAAAAGATGGCGGCACTGCAACAGGGTTGAGGCCATGCGTTGTGGGCTGATTCTGGCCGGTGGGGATTCCACCCGGATGGGCATGGAGAAGCATTCACTGAAAATTTCCCAAGTAGGGATGGTCGAGATGGTAGCCGAAGCACTGCAATCGTCAGGTTGTGAACCTCTGCTCATCGCCACCAGAAAGGGCCGGCCCTGGCCTGGATGGGATGGTGAGGTCTGCTCGGGTACTGAGGTGCTGGGTGTCAAGCCAGGGTCGACACCAGATGGGGGTCGGAAGGCGATTTTCGTTGCCGATGATAGGGGTTGGGTCGGTCCTCAGGCCGGGCTGGCCTCGGGGTTGCATGTAGCCAGAGACCTGGGGTGTGAATGGGTTCAGTTAGCGCCTTGTGACATTCCATTGCTCAATCGGGATTTGCTGGTGATGCTGCAGGGGGTGGCCGCTCCCAAGTATGGAGCGGTGGTGCCCGAAGGGCCGAATGGGTTGGAGCCATTGCTAGCGTTGGTACAGCCGGAAATGATGCTGGAAGCATTACATCGAGTACGTGAATCAGAGCGGATGAGCATCTTTGCAGTACTCGAGGTAATGGTGGTGAAGAAGATTTCACGCACCGAGATTGTGCAGAGGGGTATCGATGACTCCTCTTTCCTCAATGTCAATTCACCTGAAGATTTGCATTTGGCTCGAGACTTGTCAAATCGGTAATGTTAGGGTAAGAATCTCGTCGACCAGGTCGACCTTGACGAATTCGGCGCGACACGACTCATCAATCGGGAGAACCTGCTCTCGGCCCTCGATGGATATCGCCAACTCACCATCTATCTCGATGATTTTTATCTTCTCTCGAGGGATATTTGGCAGGTGTATCTTCAGCGCCGTATGTTCGTCGCTTTCCTCGATGATGAAGGAACGCCGCAGGCGTAGAGGTAATTGCTTACCGAAGTAGACCTCAGACATGCCAATGGCCTCGGTGGGTTTCTCGCCATGAAGTGTCAAGGCAATTTTGCGTAGGCCCTCAATTCCATGAATATCTGTATCTTCCAATTCAATTTCAGCGATTGCCATGGTGCCGAATTTCTCGCGCAGTAATTCGATGTATGATTGCTCGACACGGCGACGATTCTGCAGGAATTCATGGTCGAGGTCGGGGGTGATGCGATTGATGATCGCCCCATCTACCTGGATTGAGAACTCAGCCAATGCCGCCACCGCCCGCACACTTTCATCGACGGCCATCTTCTCCGGGATGGTGACCAAGGTGAATCCGGTCAGGCGATGGTCGGTCAGAATCTTACGGGTGGCGATTACCCGGGATTGGAATCTATCCAGTTCCTCTTGGATTGCCGCTTCCTGTTTCCGACCGAATAGTACGCTTCTGACCCCACCGGTGGTGCGCGCCAACCTAGCGATTTTTCCACTCCAGCGCTCAAGGATCTCAGGCAGGGCGAGAAACCTCAGGGTGTGACCGGTCGGGGCGGTGTCAAAGACAATCACGTCATAACGCAGGTCTTCCAGATGCTTGAGCAGACGGTCGAACGCCAGGGCCTCGTCGAGGCCGGGAAGCAGTAGGTCACCGCCCTGCAAATCCGCTAATTCATCGCCGAATTCCTGCTTTGCCTTTTGGCCGAAGAAAATATCCATAGTGCCACCAAATCCACCACTCATAACCTCAGATAATTTCGGCAACATCTCGTTCATCTGACCTTCGGGGTCTAATTCCATACCCCATAGATTCTCGACCCCGGTGACCGGGGTTGGTTCATTGCCGAGTTGGAAGTTGAGTGAATCACTGGTAGAGTGCGCCGGGTCGCTCGATACCAGCAAGGTGCGAAGGCCGGCATCGGCCAACCATAGGGAAGTCGCCGCGGCGCAGGTTGTCTTGCCGACCCCCCCTTTGCCGCCGAACAGCAGTAACCGCGCCATACCCTTGGGTGATATTCCCCCTTCAAGCGCTTGTCGCCAACACAATGTGGCATCAAAGTGGTATATTTCCACTGGCATAGGCATCGATGACCTGTGGATAGAGAATGTGCTCGACCTGTTTCACCCGCTGTGAAAGTGATTCCTCGGTATCGTCGAAATGCACCGCCACCTCACGTTGGGCGATGATCTTCCCACTATCGGTTCCGGTATCGACGAAATGTACCGTGCAACCGGTGAGTTCCACCCCGGCAATCAAAACATCTCGGTGCGCGTGTGCACCGGGAAACTCTGGTAGGAGGCTGGGGTGGATGTTGAGTAGTCGTCCTTCCCAGCGTTCGATGAACCATGGAGAGAGAATTCGCATATAGCCTGATAAAATCACCGCTTCAATCTCCAATTCGACCAGACGCCTGTGAATCACAGACTCGTGTGCTTGCCGACCAGAGAGGGGGTCTTCTCCGGGTTGACCTCGGTGTTCGATGACCTCTGTCATCACCCCGTATTCCTGGGCGCGGGCCAATCCGGCAACCCCTACAACATTGGAAATAACCACTGTGGTGGTATGGGCGCAATCACTCTCCTCCTGGTGCCGTAGCAGGGCCAGCATCCCCAAACCTAAGCCCGAGATGAACACTGCCAATCGCAGGGGGTCGCTGGGTGTGGCAGGCCGTGGTAATCGGAACATGATACTCGCCAATGGGTGACGGGAACGGTCGAGTGGTGATGAGCATTGGCCTATTGCCGCGTTGTTATGTAGGGGTAGCGTGACGATGTCGTGTGAGTGAAGTAGGGGTGCGCCTTGAGAGTGTCGACGAAATAGTCGAGCGCTATATGCGCAAGTCGAGCACTAAGCAGAGAATGCGTTGTGTCGTCCTCGGTTGGGTCTTCGTCGCCTTCGCCATCATCGGTATCTGGGTGCCGGGATGGCCGACCGTCTCGTGGGCGGTTCCAGCCGCCTATCTCTTCAGTATCTCGGATGAGAAATATTTCCGCTGGTCGCTGACCAACAAATTCTTCGGCCCGGCTCTGTTTGAATATTATGCCACAGGCAAGACCATTCCCAAGCATGCAAAAATCTGGATTATCGTGACGATGACGGTGATGTCAGGATTGTCGATCTGGCTTGCCACCATTGCCGGTGACCCGGGTTATGGTCAGGCCTTCATCGCCGTGGCCTGGGCGGTCGGCTTCTGGTGGTTGGTCTACAAAGTGGATTCTCGCTAGGCTGGGGGTATGCCGGGGGGGGGCCTTGGTGGTCAGTGACGGAAGAGACGATGGCCGGTAAACAGCATGGCGATTCCTCTAGTATTGGCTTCCTCGATGACCTCGCCATCGCGGATGCTACCGCCTGGCTGGACGATGGCCACCACCCCAGCTTCAGCCGCCTGCTCTATTCCATCTTTGAAGGGGAAAAACGCATCACTGACCAGAATACTTCCCTTTGCTTCACCGCCGGCGCGGCGAGCGGCAATGCGCACCGCTTCGACCCGGCTGGTCTGACCCGGGCCAATACCGACAGTGCGTGTGCCTTTGACCAAGACTATGGCATTCGACTTCACCTGTTCACATACTCGGACGCCAAATCTCATGCTGCTAATCTGTGCTTCGCTGAGCTGAGCCTCTGTCACCACCTCAGATTGGTCCCAGTCGATTACCGGGGGCTCTTCGGTCTGCACCAGCCAACCACCGTCAATCTGCTTGCGGACCACGGCACGGGGCTGGAATTCCAAGCGGTCATCTGGGGATGATAGAGTAATGATTCGGCGATTCTTTTTCTCCATCACCAATGCTTTGGCCTCGTCGACGAATGCCGTCGCCATCAGCACTTCGATGAATAATGGCTCCAAGGCTTGGGCGGTAACCAATTCCAAGGGCTGATTGAAACATATAATCGAGCCGAATGACGATTCGGGGTCACTGGCTAAAGCCGAGGTAAAAGCCTCTACCTGGGTTGCGCCGAGGGCGGCACCACAGGGGTTGTTGTGCTTGACTATCACACACGCGTGGGGGGTGGTCGGCCACTCATCGACAGATAAGGCTCGGCATAATCGCAGGCACACGTCGGCATCGGCGTAATTATTGTACGACATCGCCTTACTCCCCTCTATTTCAGCCGTGACCAGAGTTGCCGGGGCTCCCTCATCTGTAGCGGCAACTGCTGATGGTTCAACATACAGAGCCGCGGCCTGATGTGAATTCTCACCATACCTCAGCAGGTGTCGGCGGTTGGCCGATGCGAGTAATTGTGCCGGGAAGCGAGACGCTTGCTCACCGACTTCATCCACTTCACAGGCTGAGCCGTGCCAGCGATGGTGTAGTTCGTCGGCGATGGCACAATCATAGGCCGCGGTATGCTCAAAGGCGGACAAGGCCAACTGTTGGCGTAATTCCAATCCGACTCCCGCAGTTGAACCCCCTCGTTCGATTGCGGCGAGTATTTCAGAATATGATTTCGGATTACAAGCGATTATCACATGAGCGTGATTCTTGGCGCTGGCCCGTATCAAGGTCGAACCACCGATATCTACCATCTCCAGCAGAGCCAGATCATCAAGAGGGGGCCTTTGTGCTGCGGCACTGGCGAAATCATAGAGATTAACCGCCACTACCTGAATCGGAGAATAGCCTAAATCTGCCAACCCCTGCCTATCATCCTCTCGCTCGAGACGCGCCAACAGGGGGGCGTGGATGGCAGGATGCAGGCTCTTTACCCGACCGTCAAAGCACTCGGGATGGCCGGTGACCTCACTGACCTCAGTGACTCCCAATCCTGATTGACGAAGTAATCGGGCGGTCCCCCCGGTCGAGAGGATTTCAAATCCAAGTTCGGATAAACCGGTGGCAAACTCGACGATTCCGGTCTTGTCGTAAACGCTGAGGAGCGCTCGGCCACGGTCAGTCATCGATTGCCCCGTACTGTAGGCAGCCCGTTACTCCTAATCAAGCAACCGCTCAACTCAGGGGGGTTCAATCGCCGCGGGCAGAAATCACCTGGTCGACTCGCAATAGAATGGTGGCGGTCTCGGTTGCCGCTTGCCATGCATGGGCCAATGATGAGGTCGGTGAGGGGTAATCACTAGTATCTCCAACCACTCCTTCGGCGGTGATTCCATGGGTTGTTGGGGCTGGGTTAGTGTTGGCTGAGGTTGTGCTGTCCAGAGGAGATGATTGGGGTAGCGGGGTGTTGGGGGTTTGTTCGGCGCGTAGCGCCGCCCGTAATTCCAGCAATCGGTCGAGGGGGTCGGCACCTGAGTTTGCCGCCAATGTGGTAGGAATCACCTCTAGTGCTCGGGCGAATGCCTCCATCGCCAGTCGCTCCCGGCCGGCTTCGGCTTCGGCAGCGATTTTGACCGCCAAAGCAGAACTGGCGTGGGGGTTGCCGCCGCCGGCAGAGATTCTTCGCGTCACCATCGCCTCTGCGGTTGCCCGCAGAGCATCATGTACTGCTCGCACGGTCTCCTCGATTGAAGTGTCATTCGAGCCTCCGACCTCGATGGTGACGTAGTGTGGAGCAGCGCAACCTTCGATGAATATCTGTTCTTCGACCCCTTCATCACCCTCCCGACGCTCGACGTTGAGGTGGTTTAGATGACCTAGATCCTCGGGGTTGAGGTCAGCCAACAGGTCGACCAAGGTTGCGCCCGATATTGCCGCCAATCGCTCAACTTCCTGCCGGTCGAGATTGCTGGCAACAAAACATCCGGCACCTACCAAGCGATGCAGGAGGTTCTTATCGATTTCACCTTCGGTGAATATCGCTCTTGCACCAGCGGTGAGAAGGAATTGTGCCTTGGCCTCGATTGCGTCACTCTCGGCATCGAGAAATGCCGATAACTGGTCGGCCTCGGTTATCTCTATCTCGGCGTCTATGGTGGTCTTTTCAATTACCAGAGGGCAGGTCAAGGTAGCCACTTTGAGGTCTTTCAACGACCGCGGCATATGTTGTAATTCGATTCTCTTGTCGATTATCAACCCGCGCAAAAGTCGGCTTTCAGAGATACTGTTATGGCGCCCTTTAGCAATCAGCACATCTTCACTCGAACAACGCTGGACATCGCCTTCGGAGCGAGAAACCGTGCTCAGGGCCTCGACCACCAGGGTAGCCAGGTGTTTGCCAAGACCTTCGGCAGCCTTACCATTCATTGCCGTTTCCGCGACCTTAAGAAAAGAAGTGGTGTCGTTCTCGGCGATGATGATGGCATTTTCCTCCAGGTCAGCGAGGGCGACCACGAGGGCGCGACGGTATCCCTCTACCAAGACCAGTGGATGTAAGCCCTTAGTCAACAAACGCCCGGCCTCCTGCATCAATTCAGCGCCGAACAGAATACATCCGGTAACGCCGTCACCAGCCACTGATTCCTGAGATTGGCCAAGCAGTACGAACGACTTGGCGGCAGGGTGTTTTATCAATAATTCCGAGATTATCTTGGCGCCATCATTGGTGATTGAGGACTCACCGGTGGACTTGTAGAGCATTTTGTCCAAGCCACGGGGGCCGTAGGTCCGGCGAAGAATGTTGGCCAATGCGATTGCCGCCCCGGTCAGTTTCTTCTGCACTTCGATACCACTGGTGACCGAACTGTTCTCGCGCAGGATAATCACCGGCACTTCACCACCTGTAGTCACCTTCGCACCCAAGCCATGCGGGCAGAGCCACGTTCAAGAAGCCTTGTAATCAACCGAATACAATATACCACCACAAAGCGGAGACCGCGAGGGTCATCACCGTCGTCCATTTGAGGTGCATTTTCGCGTTATCTGGAAGCTTTGAGGGGGTGGTCTCGCCGCTCTGGGCGGCGCGCTCATTATCGCGCTTTATCCAATTATAGTTGGAGACTGAGAGCCCGGTCATCAAGATTCCCATGGTGACCGCCAACACCGTCACCAGCACCGAGGTGTAGCCGGCAGGGAGAATGTCCTTTCCTTCAGGACCTAATGTTGCCATGATGAATGGTAACATGGGAAGAAAATAGGAGAAAGTGACCCAGAATAATCGGTCCTTCAGGTCTCGCTGTTGTTCCTCGTCCTTTTCCTTCTTGGTTTCACTGTACTCGTGTTTCCACACCAACCACCAGCCGGTGAAGTTCATTATCACAGTGGCCGAAGAGGCGATTAGGGTTAACTGGAGCAGGGAGGGCACACCTCGCCAAGCACACAAGTATTCATGAAGGTCGCGATGCGGGTATTTCTCCTATTACCGGCCTCTTTTACCCTTTTTACGCTTACCACCACGGTGTTCTTCCCAGGCGCGTGATTTGCGACTGCGCATATCCTGAATGTCGAAATCGCTCGCCGTTTCATCGTCGTTGGTCGACTTCAGATGGCGCGGCATCTCCGACATCGGCTTGATCTGCAAACTGATTCCCGTCTCTTCCTCCATATCTTTGACCATGCTGCCCTGAGGGCCGACTGCAGCACCAATCATGCGGTCTGGGACATACACATTAGCCTGGGTGGTCGAGACCAGATCGACCTCACATCGCATGTGCAACATATCGCGTATCGCATTGCATAAGCCATGGCGAGCGAAGCGTAGCACCGGGCTCTTGGCACCACCGACACTATCTACCGGCACCACCGAAATCTCCGAACCGAAGGCGAACATCTCGTGGGTGATTTTACCGGAGGGAAATTCAACCACTTCGATGACCGGGCGGGAAAGGTCTTCCTGCATCCCAGTAGGGGGCTTTACCACCATTCGCAATTCCAGCACTTTGACGATTTTTCCGTGTTCAACATGGAGAATGGTATCGAGGACTTGCGGAACCAGACCCAACTCGACCTTACCGATGAGGCGCTGAATCGCTTCCAGCGCCGAGTTGGCGTGGGTCACTCCGAGCAGGCCGACACCTGCAAGTCTGACATCGCTGAAAATCTCGAAATCGCGCGCCCTGCGAACCTCATCGAAGATTACGAAGTCGGGCCTTACCAAGAAAATTATTTCCGCGGTCTTCTCCAAGTCGCCTTCAAGTGGCGCATATTGAGTTATACGGTCGGCCAATTGCAGGTCGCGCGGCGCTTCCATGGTCTTGACCATCGCCCCCATCTGGTCATCGAGATATTCGGCTACCGCTTGCGCCAAGGTGGTCTTGCCCGAGCCCGGACGTCCACTGATGAAAACCCCGCGGTGGTGGTCGGAAAGGCGGTCGATGAGCCGTTGGTCCAACTGGTAATGGTCGAGAGATAATTTGACCACGGGACGAACGATGGTGATTTCCCGGGCATCGGAGAACGGTGGGGTTGCGATGGTCACTCGCAGGTCACCCAATTGCAGGACTAAGCAGCCGATACGGTCGATTTCCCGGAAACAATCGGGGCGCTCTTGGTTGGCCTCGATCAGACTTTCCAAATCACTGCCGAGCCGTTCCATGGCCATATTTTCCCAGGCTGGCGCCGCTTCGACATCGACCAGTTCTATCTCGCCGATTTTTCCCCGTTTAACACGTGGAACACATCCGGCCTTGAGGAATAGTGTGCTGACATCTTTTTCCAACATCGCTTCGATTTCGGCCGGTAATTCAGGGTGGTCGCCATACGTCGCCATATCTATCAATCCGCTTTCAAGGCCCTGTGGGTTCCATCGTTCTGTGTGCCCAGCCGAGACTCAGGGTGGTGATTACCGCAATAACGATTGCCCCATATTGTGGGGCGCCTAAAGCAGTGGTATAGATAGGCACCATAGCCACGGTTATCAATACCAAGAGTACCGTTATGCCGACCTTTTTCGGAGTTAATCCCATTGCTTTAGTGGTGTAGGAGTAATTCGCCCCGGCATAGGTGAGGGCGGTGGCGGCCACGAGCGCGGCGAAAAACCAGAATCCGGTCATTGCGCCCCACGTGATTCCGGCCACGATTCCGATTACCGCCACGACCGCGGCCAGAATACATAGCCGGTTACAACCTAGCATGATGCCGGCGAGCCGGAGATGATTATTCAATTCTCGCCATAGGACTACTCGTATTTAGTCGGCTTGATCGGGTTGCCCTCACCATCGCGAAGAATCAATTCAAACTCGGTGATGTCGGCATCTTCGGAGAACTCGAAGTACTGTTGGGTATCGAAGCCCTGCTTACGAAATACCCTCGGCGTGAACGACAGGCCATGAATGCCGATATATCGAGCCCGTGGGACTATGGTGGTTAGGCGTGCATATCCCGCATTCCACAATCCCAGTGCAGTCATCGCATCTTGACTGGTGGGGGTGTTGCGATTCTGTTTGATGCCAAAGGGAGGAGATATCACTTCATCGGGGAGATTCATCAATTCACCCTCGTATTCGCGCTTCTCCTGCATCATCCATCCGGGCATGTACTTACTGCGGATACGGCGATGATGGCGCTTTTTGTAGGGTACTCCGTCAAGGTACTCCTCCTCGTAGTCATACAATACCTGTTTGATATTATCCCACACCTTACGGGTCAGGCAATAGCCCCAGAAATGGCGATTGGTGGGGACGACTTTGTTCAGGTCTTCCGCCTGTTGGTTACGGTCGCTCTTGTTAAGATTGTAAGCCATGACGGTACCGATATTATCGTATTGATGTGCCCAATCAGAAATCTTGAGCACGGTCGAGATGTAGGTCGGTGAAAGCAGCATATCATCCTCGAACAGGATTAGGCGGTCATAACCCAAACCATCGAATATCTCTCGCCGAGCACCGATAAGATGGCGCCCGATGCCATAATTTGAATCTCGGCAGACGATATGTTTATTCTTTATCGATGATGTATTGATCATCTCAACCAATTCATCTTGGCGCGCCTCGCGCCCACCATCGAGATAGAAATGGAAGTCCAGGGTCTGGCTCTCGGGGTTGCGCTCAAGGCTCTCGAGCGTCTGTTGGAAGTAATGCAGTCGCTTGAATCCAATCACGAGAATGGCCGTTCTCATACACCCCACCTGACCTGCTGAACCAGCGTTCGGGCTTAACTGCGCCGCCTGTTCAATCGTCATCGCCAAACTCGACTATTCGTGCGGATTCGACCGCGCCGGGTGGCAAGAACCAGAATTCGGGAGTTGGGGTGGGCATGAACTCATCCCACTTCTGTACTGTGCGAGCAAAAATCTCCTCAGTCGCTTGGGTCGCGCACCACTCTAATACCCATTCGGCATCTTTGACGATTTTTTCATCATCGCTGGCGACGCGCTTGAGAATCTCGGCCTGCATCGCCGTGGCCATCATCCAATTGGGTGACAACGCGTAGGTCATGAAGGGATTACGCTCGGTATCGACACTGCGCCATTCTACCCACAGTCCGAGTACCCGATCGTAGATCCAACCGACAAACAACACCGTGAGCAGGACGCTGACAAATATGCTGGCCAGACCCCAATATGTACGCGACAATCCGAGTATGCTCTCAGTTGATGAGAAGAACGGCCGCCAGCGCACATATGGCCATATCAACAGGGTTAGAGTGGTCGCCCAAAATCCGACCGAGATGAAGGCTTGCGACTGCTGGATGCGCCAATATTGCCGCATTACCCACTTTTTTGCGAAGTTCTCCTGCCTTCCAGTGCCCCTACTCATGCACTGCGGCGGCGCGCAGATATACAAGACCCTTCGGGCTTGAAGTCGGTAGTGAAGCCAATATCAACTGCCGAACAGACTTGCGGGCTACGGAGATATGAACTAGCAAATGGTGGTTATGATTTTGGAGGGGCGGGGAGCGTTTCTCAGTCGTTGCTCTCGTCGATTCCGTCATCACCATCGGTACCGCCACCGGTCTCACCCGAGCCCGTGGAGTCATCAGACCCGCTTGAATCACCCTCACTATCAGGAGGGTCGGTCGGGTCAGCCTCGCTCGAAGTGGTGCCGTCGTCTTCCTTGGCCTCTTCGCCATCCACCTCGTAATAGTTATTGTACCAACTATCGAATTCCGGCTTCCATATCTGCACCGAGGCGGTCTCATTCAGAGTGGTTAGATTGTGAGCCGTCACCCCGGCAGCCGAGATTGCATAGACGAAATCACCCATGAAGATGGTGCGGCGAATCGAGGACTGTCCCCAATAATAATTCTCGTAGTTATTGTAGAACTCTGAGTGGTCGATAGTTCCGTGAATGCTGAGGTTCTCACCTGGCACGGCATTGATCAGCATCAATTGGCTGACGTAGATGTAGCGTGAATAATACTGCCCATTCACATATGCAGAATCATAGGTGAAGGTCGACATCGGCACCGCTAACATCCCCTTCGGCGCCCAGTATTGGAAGGCTTTGTGCTCATAGGTCGCTTCCGACCAGCCCCAATTCCACGAATAGTCGCCATCATCTTCATCCACTGGGGAGAGGAGTTGTTTGTTGAGCAAGGTCGGGCTGGAGAGGTTGGAGACATTGAATTGGCTCACCTGCACTGATGACCAATCGAGGCCAGTGCCATCTTCATTGGCGGGAGGGATGCCGATGGTCAGTAGGTAATCGTCGCTCATCGGGTGGATGTAGGTCGATACCCCTGGAACTTCAAGTTCACCGATGATGGCCGGGTTGACCGGGTCGGATACGTCGATGGTCCACAGAGGGTCCATATTACGGAAGGTCACCATATAACAGGTATCACCGACGAATCGGGTTGACCAGATGCTCTCGCCCTCGGCAATTCCGCCGACATGACCGACCTGATTGAGAACCTTGGTGCCGGTGATTGGGTCAAAGCCGGGTTGGAGGGTAACCACGTGGTTCTCCATCGGCTCAGGGTCGTCCATCCACCAACGACCCCACTGGCCGGTGGTGGTAGCTACCCGCAGGGTGCCGTTATATTCGGAAAGTGAGAACTGGTCGAGGATATTGCCGTCGACGCGGCCGCTTCCAGTGTACAAGGTAGTGCCGGCATTGCTGATATCGAAGGTGTGCAGGTTGGTAGCCTCGGTGAAATCATTATTCCCCCAGAACCACCACCAGTCGTTGGCGCTCTCGGCAATCACCAGAACGTCCTGACTGGCATAGACCTGCGCCCAGTTGGTCATCAAGTGGTCGGCCTCGAAGGAGAAGTCGCTGGCCATCAAATCGAGGGTGAATATTGAAGTGAAGGAACGGCTGGTACTATCCTCGCTGGTTACGAAGTCATCACAAGTGTCGGCAGCAAGAGGATGGGTGGTAATCTCGCCATCATCACTGCGCTCATAAATCTGTGGCACTAGATTGACCAAGGGAGTGTCATAAATGACCTGCATATTTTCTTGGATGGTAAGATAAATCGTTTCATTGCGGATGACTCGGCGCATCGGGTCCTCCCAATCATATTCCCAGTAACTATCGGGCATCTGCAACCACCATTTCATTCCTGGAAGTTCAAGGTAGCCGTGGGTGACCATACGCACGGTGCCATTGACCTCGCGGGCGGTCTGGTAATATCCCTCGATGTACAACTCGCGCTGCGCCTCGGGAGCGGAGCGGTTGGAGATATCGATGACCGTCAACTTGGTCAGGGTGTTTGAGCGCCACCAATAACTGTCCTCGTCGTAGAGTATGTCATACAAAGGGTCATTTGCATTCAGATTCCAAGAGTTTACCACCGACATCACCACCAGGTAGTCATCGGTAAGCATCATCGTCATCGGGCTGCCTTCGATGGTGATATTCGACTCATAAGTGAGTTGGCCGGGCTCGGGGGTGCCGAGAATGAACAGGCGGTTATTCTGCAACATGTAGATGTAATAACCGTCGGTCTTGACGAAATCCGCCTCATCGACCCCTTCCTCCTGATTGTTGGTGCCGGAGAAATCGGTGCCTTCCTCACGGTTGGTCTGTTGACCACCCGAGGAACCTGCTGAGTCTCCGCTGGCGGCACTCGATGATTCAGCGACAGCATCGCCGTCCATCATCATGTCGTCCTCGGCCCAACCCAAGCCATAATAACCCCAATCATTTTCCAGCATCTCCAGGAAATGCACTCGCATCTCTTCAGCGATGTGGTCTTTGAGGGTCTGCTCGAGTTGGTCACAGTCGGTGAAACCAATCAAATTAGGACTGCCGCGGGTGCGGGCGACGATGTTCGACCATTCGTCTGGTAGTTCGGCCGGCGCCCATGGTTCATTGGGAGGAGTAACGCCACCATCATCAATTCTCTGTTCATCAATAAGTCCCATGCAACCCGATGTTAAGAGCAGTGCAAGTACGAAAAACGCGGTTGTGCTTCGGTTGTTCATGGTTTGTGGGGGAGCGCTGCCTATTATAGAGCGGTTGGTGAGATGATTGGACATTTTACCACTGAATGTGTAAAAGGCTGCGCTAAAGTAGAATATAATTACCACTATCCGGAAAATTTATCCTTTCTACTCTAGTGAATATTGGAGAAAGGGGGGGTTGTGGATCAAGCGACGGCTTCGGCACGGGCTATCTGTCTCGATACCTCCAAGGTATCTTGGCCGCCCAGGGATACTCGCCATTTCGGCCGCTTAGCCTGACTTGCGGCTTCGACCAGTTCGGCGGCACGTAATTCGGCCAGATGGTGGCTGAGAAGTTGGCGTGAAATCTCTAATTTAATGCGGATCTCAGACCCTGACAGGCCGAGATTTCCCGAATCGGCAAGGACTTCGAGAATTGCCAATCTGGTGCCGGCAATCGGGTTCTTGACCCGCTTGGCCTCTTCTTGGGAAAGGGTTGCGACTGCATATCGGCGCAATTTCCCGTCGCGCCAGGAAATGATCTGCCCACTGCTCTCAAGCACTTGCAGGTGATATGCGCTAACCCCATTGGCCAATCCAAGAGCATCGCGCAGGGCTGAGAAGTGAATGCCCGCATTGGCTTCCAGATAACCGAGTAGCCGGCCACGGGTCATCATGTCTTCGCGGTTCTTACGACGCGCCGCCATCACCGGAACGACCAGGCCAACCAGAATCGCCACCTTCATCACCTCGGCAAATAATGCGCCAATCGCTAATGAGCCCAAAGCCGCGCCACCACCCACCACCAGTCCTTCGTGGACACTCAGTTCTGGAATCAGCGAACGGCTGGTAGAAGGCTCAACACCATCCCCGTCGGCGGCGCCGGTGTAATCCTCTGATGTATCATCGGCCATATCCTCTGAAGTGAAGGTAGCTGATTCGGCAGTCGCAGGCTCAGAGTCGGCGGACTCGCTTGTGTCCTCCTCGGAAGTGGCGGGTTCGGATGAGTCCGCTTCAGCTCCGGCGCTATCATCGTCGCCACCGGAACCATCATCTGAATCACTGGCACTATCACCAGCGACACTGTCTCCATTACCTGATTCGGTTTCTCCACTGCTGTTTTCACCACTGTTGTCCTCACCAGAGGTCTCGGAACTCCGATTGTTAGAGGAAGTGGAATTACCGCTGATATTACCGTCATCACCGTCAATCCCACCTAGGTACAAGTCGAGTCCATTGGTATCGCCATCATCATTACCAGCCTTTTTCTCCTCGTTGACTAGGAATCCACCAACAACGATGGACAGAGTCGCCAGCACGACGAGAAACCGTACCACGATGCCTCCGTTCACACATTCCGATTACATCTGTCTATTATGAGTAACATGGTAAAATGATTTTACAAATAAATGCAAAACCAGGAAGTGCCTTATCACCCAATAATATTGGCGGTGGGTGTATGTTTGCTGTTAATGGTGGCAGGGTCGCGATATTATTGGGATTTCAAACCTTTCTTCAAAGGTGAAGGAATATTACTTCTGTAATCTGTACACCACAGTGGGAATAATGAAGTGGAGCATTGCCAACCAAAGGGCTGTGCCGGAGAATGTTGAAATCGAGCGCCGCTGGCGGGTTGATATAGAAAACCTACCAGTGATTCGGGCGGCGAGCAGTGGCCAAGTCAAAATCAACCAGTGGTATCCACCGAGCGGTGAGGTCGAGTTATTGCCACAAAATAAC
>Ga0209554_1001456_pt1 | contig 17882 bp, 21 predicted proteins | sample MarorgKNORR_S2LV_5_FD_188221 | JGI IMG/M metagenome (GOLD analysis project Ga0209554, IMG submission 188221) | Marine microbial communities from the Southern Atlantic Ocean, analyzing organic carbon cycling - Bottom_A/KNORR_S2/LV (SPAdes) (version 2) | ecosystem: Environmental > Aquatic > Marine...
CAACATCTTCAACAAATCGTATTTCGACACGCCTGAAAATCTTTCACCGGCGGTGTAAGGAATCGTCACGGAGGCATAACCAAGTCACTCTACGGCTCCTCTCAAGAATAAATCAACCCCTCCGAAATTCAAGAGCTGGTTCAAGACCGCTTGGACGGCGCCAAGCCGCGCTTGAGCTTTTAGCTCGCCGGGTTTTGCGGCAGCCTTCGCTGCGGCGAGTTCGGCCTGGAATTGTTGCAATTGAGCGTCCAGGCCGCCGTGGCTGAGCTCGGCGATCAGTTGACCCTGCTTGACCTCGTCGCCAACATTCACGGCCAATTTTTCAACTCGTCCGGTCGCCAATGGCGCCACCTCGACCAGGTCTGTTGCTTCGACTATTGCCGCGTAAGAAGTTGTCACCTTGATGTTGCCCACTTTGGCGGGGGCGACTTTGACGGCCACCGGCCTAGGATCGCCGGATGAAGCCAACGACGCAGGAGCTTGCGGAGAGCCGCAAGCAACAAGCAGCATTACCGGTAGAGACGCCATTAGGACGGCGACAACAAACCGATTCCTATACCCAGCTGTCATATCTCTCCTTCCAAAAAAGAAGCCTAAATCATTAAAGGCTTGTAAATTTAAACACCTGCCAGATCAGGAAACGGCATCAGCCACAAGCCTCGAACCCATTAGGCTATCGATAAAATTCCGTACTGACGTACCCTGGAATTTCCCTTTCAATGTATACATTCCGATGGTGACACTCGAAAATAGATGATCCACGTCAGCGATGCCCAACGTGTCGTGATCTTCAGGCTCCAGGCTCAGATTACTGCAGAAGCCTATTCCCATCCCGATCCGGACATACCTCTTGGCAAACTCGGCATTGTCCATTTCCATCACGATCTCGTAATCAAGACCTTGATCCCCGAACGCTCGTTCAAGCCTCGTCCGGAGAATGGTGTTATGTCCATACAGAATCAACGGCCATTTGGCGATATCGGCCAATGTTACCGGCTGGTGGTTCAACAATTCGTGTCCGGGGGAGTGAGCATCATAGTGCTGGAAGTGAAAAGTTCCACGATCTCCAGGGCTGGGTCGGGCACGCTCTGAGGAGTAGACAATGCCAGGTCAACTTCCCCGGACTTGGTCATCTGAATCATTTCCCGATGGGTCCTGGCCAGCAAGCGAATATGGACATTGGGATACTCTGTCCGAAATCGTTGTTTCACTTGGGGCAGGTAGTGCAACACGAGATTGGCGTAGGCGGCGATAGTGAGTGAGCCGTCGCGTCCCTGGCTATCGGCGTGGGTTTTAAGCGCGGTCAATCCATTGACGATGGGCGCAACCATTTCCGATACGGCGGCACCATCGGACGTGAGCATGATTGGGCGCTTGATCCGGTCGAACAGCGAGACACCCAATTCTTCTTCAAGCTTCTTTAGATGGCTGGTTACCGTCGGCTGGGCGAGACCCTGAACGACTGCTGCCTTCGTTATGCTTCGGAGGCGCGCTACATGATAGAAGCTAACGATATGCTGAGTTTGCATTGGGTCTGGACTTTGTTCCTAGAAGTGTTAATCGCAATGATTTACATCACGATTCGTAATGTAAACAACGCCTAATATTCGATAAGGGAATATTATGCGGGTAGTGCTATTCGTGTCAAGTCACATCCGCAGTCGGGCAAGCGCTCCGGTTGCTGATGTTTTCCAATATATCCATCAAACGTGTGAACCCTAGCCTAACCTGCCTGTTTACCCTAACGACACCCCGTGATGAGGGCAAGGTTCATTGGCGAATACTCAGGTCGTTGAAAAATGCTAGAGAAGATTACCCCACAGCAAGTTGACGCCCTCTCCGCAGGGTGTTTCAATAAGGTCAACGGTCCTCTTAGGACCGTCCTCATTCCCACGGTGTTCCCGCATTTCGGGGCGGTTAGCTCAGCTGGTTAGAGCGCCTGCTTTACACGCAGGAGGCCGCAGGTTCGAGTCCTGCACTGCCCACCACTTTTCAACTGCTCAGACTCTTCCGGATCCGTGAGGGGCGGGTTGTTCTATCACAATGCCCTCCCTAGCGCCCAACCCCCAATGCCTCTATAATCAGCCAAACTCCCCGGCGATATCCTCCATCGGAGACAGCTAGGTGACCGACAGCACTGATCAACCCACACGGGAGGACCGGGGCGGGCCTGAATCAAAGGGCGCGCCGCCGTTACCCGAACCCCAACCGCCCATCATTCTGTCTTTCGTTGTGGATTGGCCCAACATCGTTACTCTGCTGGGGCTATGCAGCGGGGTTTTGGCGATATATTTCTCCCTGGCCCAGAACTATCCGGCAGCGATAATCGCTATTCTTTGGGCCGTTCTTTTCGACTGGTATGACGGGATAGTAGCTCGCGCGATACCAGGAAGAAGCGAGTCCCACAGATTAATTGGCGCCCACATGGATTCCTTAGTAGACCTCGTCACCTCGGCGGTGGGCCCGGCCGTTCTCCTGATCAGTGTTTCGAATTTCAGCGCCTGGTCTTATCCAGGGGCGTTGGCGATCATCATGGCGGGCGTTCTCCGCCTGGCCTACTTCGACGTGTTCGGGGTTGATAAAAACGGCTCCTACGCCGGAATCACGATAGACAATTCACCGATCGTCCTTTCGGTGATTTTCTTGTTACAGAGCTTCCTAAGCCAGACCACCTTCGTAGCGGTTCTCTACGCCACCATCGTCTTAATGGCGCTCTTACATGTGGCGCCCTTTCGTACGGGTAAGTTGGGCAAGGTCTGGAACTACATATTTACCGTCTACGTGGTGGCGATGACCGGCGTTTACTCTTTCATTCTATGGTCGTGATAATCCGAACTCGCCGGCCAGATCGATGACGCCGCCGGTCCTCTTATGACCACGGGTACAATTGCGATGTGAACTCCGGATGGGCGCGGGACCATCGATCTCTAGCCGGTTGGATTCAGCTTGAAAAAATGATTTTGTAGTCTCGGCCAGGCAACATTGAGGCCCGAAAGTGCCCTCGGTAATGCCCAGAAAGTGATCGGAGAGGCCAGTCTCAACAGCCACCAGGTTAAATAGCCGAACAGATTCGAATCCTTGGGCAGAAAGGGTAGCCACTTGCGACGAAACATAACCGCTTCTTCCGCGATCTCCATGCTGGTGTAACCGGCGTTTCGCCGAACCTCTACGTTGGAGATTTCGGCCTCACCAAAAAGCTTTTGGTAGGATTCAACGCTTCGGTAAACCGCTTGGTACTCGCCTTCGGCAAGTTGCACACCCTCCCGCACAGTGGACTCTCGCAGGATAATCGTGCCACCTTCGCTGAGGCGTGATTGCAAATTATTAAGTAGCGCTACCACGTCGTTGTCGCCCAGATACATGCAAAGACCGCCCAGGAAGATCAAGTCGAACGGCCCCGCCGGTAAGTCCTGCCTGCCATCCCCCTGTAAGATCTGAGCGTTCGATAAATGGGACACGCGCTTTTTCGCATCCTCCACCATCGCATGGCTGCGCTCTACGCCGATGACAGACCGGTAACGACGGGCGAAAATCTCGACCCAGGCCCCGGCGCCACACCCGACATCAAGCACTCGGCCGGATCTGCTTACCGCATCCAGCCAGGGGTTAATCGTTCCTAGCTCCTTGCCTAATCTATACGCCACCGCGTTTGATGGCAGGTTGTATTCATGGGCCATCATGCTCATGGCGGCGGGGGCCGTACCGTCTGCGCCATCGAAATAGCGCTGGACGGCAGCGTCATCTATCTGCTTATCTAACGAGGATTCACGTTCCATCGCTGTTCTATCTGCCTGCTAAATTTTTCCTGATCTCGGATCAGTGGTTTCCCTCCAGTATCCTGCGGATGATTTCGGTGGTTGAGATCTCCGTCGTATAGTCGACTATGCGGAATATCCCCATCTCGATTGGTGCCGCATGCGTTGCACCAAGGTCTTCCTGGGAATAATCACTGCCGTGCGCCACCAGGTCAATGTCGTGACTTTCTATCCAATCGCGGCCGGTGGCCCAGGGGGCGTTGGGTAGAACTTCGTCCACGTAGCGGCACCCAGCCACGCAGGCCACTCGCTCCTCCATCGTCAGTATGGGTTTGCGCTTGTGAGCAAGGACTACCTCGTCGGCGTGAATACCAACCAATAGGTAATCGCCGAGGGCACGGGCCTGTCTGAGGAGCTCAACATGGCCGTAATGAAACAGATCGGCCACCATGTCCACATATACTCGTGTCATTCTCAACTCTTTTGTATCGCCAAATTTTTGCCAAGGGGCGCGGATCCAGCGGCCGACTTGGAATGGAGTCAGTATAGACCATTTCTGACCAGCCAACCGTTAAAAGCAACGGCATCGGTAGTCGTGTAGGGTCTGAATTCTGACCCGGCCGTTCTCCGGCAATCATTCCGAGGATTCGATGCTAGCGCCCCAACTCCATTGCCTCTATAATCAGCCAAACTTCCCGGAGGTATCGCCATGGCCACCGTTACGGAGATTGCCGAGGACGTATACCGCATCAACGTGGTTCTGCCGGGGCGGCGGGTGACGTTTAGCCTGTTTCTCATCAATGACGATCTGCCCACTCTGGTGGAAACCAGTTTTGGCCGTGTGTTCGATGAAGTGAAGGAGGCCGTGGGGAAGGTCTTGGATCCCAGGGAGCTAAGGCACATCGTAGTGCCCCACTTTGAAGGGGACGAGTGCGGCGCCCTCAAAAAGTTCCTGGATATCGCCCCCAACGCCGTGCCCGTGTGCAGCCCCACCGGCGCCAGTTCAGTTGGCGATTTCGCGGAAAAGGACCCCCAGACCGTGGCTGATGGGGAGGTCCTATGTATCGGCTCTCGCCGGCTGCGCTTTATCCTGACGCCTTATGTCCACCTATGGGATAGCCTGGTGGTGTATGAAGAAACTCAGGGGGTCTTATACAGTTCTGACCTCTTTATGCAGCCGGGCGAGGGTCCGCCGACGACCGATCAAGACCTGTCGGACCAGATGGTTGAGTCATACAGGCTTGGCGGTTTGATGCCCTCCATGAGACACTTGCACTCGGCCTTGGACAAGCTGGAACCGCTGTTAAGCGAGACGCCGGGAATCAAGACCGTTGCTTGCCATCACGGCTCGGTACTGACGGGCAGCCTAACACCATACTTCAAGGCATTAAGAGAGAATGACGTTACGGCGGCAGCGCTGGCCTAAGACGGCCATAGATAGCTGTTTCCCGAATAGAAAACGCGAAAGCGCCAAGGAGCATACCCATGCCCGCAGACCACGAGCGATTCATGCGTCTGACTATCGAAGAAGCGGATAAAGGTGGGGCGGAGGGGAACTCCGCGGTTGGGTCGATCATCGTTGAGAACAACACCGTGATAGGGGTGGGTAGAAACCTTGCCCTCGCCAGCCACGACCCAACCGCCCACGCGGAGACGGTTGCAATACGACAAACGGCCGAGGCATTAAGCCGTCTCGACTTCTCCGGCTGCGCTCTCTACACAACCTTCCAGCCATGTCCTATGTGCTCCGGGGCCATCATGGTCAGCGGCATTTCTACTGTCGTGATGGGCGCCCGTCCCAATCCTGGGGAAAGCCAATACGGCGACTTCTCCGTGGAGAAGTTGTTCCAAGAGTCCGGCTGGGGGGACAAGATAGAGGTTGTATCGGGGATCCTCACTGAAGAATGCTGGAAGATCCGCCTAGACTGGGCAGGCAAGAACGGCCTCAGCCGCTAGAGCCGTGACAAGAAGGTGAACGCCATGTTCGAAGGATTTGAACAGCTGCAGATCCAGACCAGTGGGACCACCATCAATCTGGTGAAGGGCGGCGATGGTCCTCCGCTGTTGCTGCTTCACGGATACCCGCAAACCCACACCATGTGGCACAAAGTAGCTCCCCTTCTGGCAAGGGACTTCACTGTGGTCGCGGCGGACCTCCGGGGTTACGGCGACAGCGGCAAACCTGAGGGCGGCTCGGAACATTTGAATTACTCCAAGCGCGCCATGGCCCAGGACCAGGTTGAGGTCATGGAGCAATTGGGGTTCGATTCTTTCCTGCTGGCCGCCCATGACCGGGGCGCCCGGGTTTCCCACCGCCTGACCAAGGACCATCCCCAGCGGGTACGGAAATTGGCCCTGCTGGATATCATCCCAACCCACCGGATGTTCCAGATCGTCAACAAAGAGATGGCGACCAACACCTACCACTGGTTCTTCCTGATCCAACCCTACGACTTCCCCGAGCGGGTGATCGGGGCCGCGGCCGACCAATTCATCCGCCGGAGCTTTGAACGCGGGGCCAATGCCGCCAAGGTCTTCCCACCGGAGGCGGTGGCCGAATACGTGCGCTGCGCCACCCAGCCGGAAGCGATTCACGCCATGTGCGAAGACTACCGCGCCGGCGCCAGCATCGACTTGGCGCACGATGAAGCCGACTTCGCCAATAAGGTCGATTGTCCTCTTCTCGCTCTGTGGAGCGCTACCGGCTACGTAGGACGCACGCAAGACGTTCTGCAGGTGTGGCGGGACTACGCAACCGACGTTCGCGGCCACTCGATGCCCTGCGGTCACCACATCGCTGAAGAGATGCCTGAAGAAGCCCACGCCGCGATCAGAGATTTCTTTTTGACCGCTTAACTGCGGGGTCCTAACCTCTCTGGGTTATGTAAAGCGAACCCAAGTCTCTGTTGCCAGCCTCTGCATTTTCGCCTGACGCATCGCTCTTCCTGAGTTGTGTCCGCCGTTGATCCGCTCTGAAAGGCGAATGGCGTCCATACTTGCCTTTGGATACGCCCAGCGCGAAGCCCTTGATTTGTCAGATACAGCCCAGTGTATATACTGATAAAACTGTATTTCGCAATCGCCATAAATCAGCCGGGATAATCGCCCCAGCCGGCTAGATTTTGTAGCGGCTAGACTGCCGAATCAACACGTAAGGTATACGAGAAGTGGCACAGCTTACTAACGAACGAACGGAAGAGTACGAAAGGCGAACGCGCCGGATCCTGACGACCGTGGAACACCGTCAACGGGAGATTGGCGCCATATTGAATACGTCAGTCATCAACGCGGCCCGCGCCGGACGCTTCGCCGCATCCTCCAAAGTCGTAACCATCGTGATCGGCGCGTTTATTGCCACCAGCGGGGCGGCCCAGATCTTGTTCGGAGGTGAGAACCAGATCGCGCTGGTCGCCTACACCTTACTGGGCGTGGCGATCGCGGCGGTCGTGGCGTTATCCACGGCTTTCAGATTCGATGACAGGTCCAGCGGGCTCAACCGCCTGGGAGTGGACTGCCGGGCGGCTATGTTGGACCTACACTACCGATACCATCGGAACACTGAAGGAGCGGAGGCGGGAGAGGAGCGGCTGGCCGCCGCCTCGGACATGATCGTCGAGTGGGACCGTCATCTGGCCCAGTTGAGGCAACGCGCGGCCGATCTGGGAATCATCGTCGTCATCGAATACCAGCCGGTGGCCAGCGCGGAGTAACTCGAGTTGGCGGAGACATCCAGGTTTCACTTCTGGCGTGGTGGACCGAGGATCCTGGCTGGCAGACCGGGTTGTGGTTGCTGGAGCATTCCAGGCTCAACTGTTTGGCTGTTTTTTACCCTGATGTACTTTTTCACCGAAACCGATGCCATCCCAACGGGCAAGTGGGAGTTCATGTGGCGCTTTTTCGCCGGGCCGTTTAACTTTCTTCTCTAGAGGCTTGGTCGTGGCGCCGCCGGTCCACACGCTTCTAGCTGCCTAGAACGAACCGCGTTGGCGATAATCCAGTTTGGTTGCGGCAAACAGACAGGGGAATGTAACTCCAGATCGCACGAATCATGTGGACCGGATCTGGGCTAGGAGAGGGGAAGGCGCACAAGCACCCTTCGGCAACCAGACCTATAAGGAAGCCGTCTTAGATGTGGGTCAATTATTCCAGCAACGACCGAGAAGGCTCGGATATCCGCCCGCCCCGAATTATTCAAGGGCGGGCGGACCGTTGCCAAAAATCGTTAAATCAGACGCTAGCGCCTCATGGCACTGAAGCAATCGCTGCAATAAACCGGCTTATCGCCCCGGGGCAAGAAGGGCACCTCGGTGTCGATTCCACACTGGGCACACACCGCGGGGTGCATCTCCCGCTGGCCACCGCCGAAGCCTCCACCGCCACCGCCACCGCCACCGCCACCGCCGTATCCTCCGCCCTGGTTCCGGCGGGCTGACCGGCAAGCTGGGCACCGGCTGGGCTCATTGGTGAACCCCTTGGAAGCGAAGAATTCCTGTTCACCTGCCGTGAAGGTGAATACCGCGCCACAGTCTCTACAGGTCAGGTCTTTGTCTGAGATCGCCATCGGGATGGCCTCCATCTGTGTTGTATTGGTCCAGTCGAGGTCATCCGATATAACAGAAACCTTAACTCGCACCATCGCCGATTCTACCAGATAAGTCCAGCCCGCCATAGGCTGTCAAGGAGCAATTCCCAAAGTCAGAATACACCCAAAATGTTCCAGGATGAGCACATTTTCGGCGCACCAGGCAAAAAATTAAGGTAACAAACTACGTAGATGTACGCATTTACAACTGCGAGTTTATGCTCCATGGTAAGACAGTGCTCTACCGGTGCTTTATTGCTCGGCAGGTCGCTTATTGGGGAGTGGCCAGGCTCCCCAATATTTTTTCCACCCGTAAGGACGAACCAAGTACCTCTCATAGCACACCCGCCCCAGCCCTCCGCCGGCCGGAAATCTCCGGCAAAAACGCCACATTCGCAACCCGGGGTATCCGAGAACCGTTGACAAACCCGTGTGTGCCAATTAGCATTTGCCTATCTAGAACGATGGGAAACTCAGCGTTCGAGTCTCCGGTCGTCAGTTCCACGGTAATTGGGTATCAACGGGGAGGTCGATCTGATGGCGACTGTCACCAATCGCGCCGATTATTGGGAGAAAGCCCGGGAGAGCGGCTTCGATTTGTCCTGGCTGGAACAACTCAAGGAAAATATCCAGGGCGAGACAACCAACGAATTCTCCGAGAACAATACCGGCCGGGTAGAGGGTTCCATCCCTCGCGGCAACGTCCCCCAGTTTGGCGCCTATACCTTCCGGACTAAGAAGGACGTTTGGGCCCACAACCTCACCAAGCTGTACCAAGAGTTTGTCACCCGCCAGTGGAGTTCGGCCACCGATATTCCCTGGGAAACCATAGAGCCCCTTCCCGACGAGATCGAGGCCGCCGAGTGCCAGCTTGCCACGTTCTTCGCCCAAGTGGAATTCGTGGCCTCGGATGTACCTGGACGGTTCATCTCCACCATGTCCCCGGATTACCACGAAGTCCGGTTGGTGTTGCTGGCGCAGGTGATGGACGAGTCCCGCCATCTGGACGTGTTCCGCAAGCGGGCACTGGCCAACGGCGGCGGACTGATGCGCATGATTGACACCGTCAGCGACGTTGTTGGCGGCAGCACCGACAACGCCCGGGAGTTTACCGAGTTGTCCTCCCGGTTGCACATTACCGGCGAAGGGAACGTGTTGACCCTGTTTCGCCTGGGAGAGTTGATGGCCTACAACGAAGCGGAAAAGGCCATCTACCGCCGGTGCGCCCAAGACGAGGCCAGACACGTGGCTATCGGCGTGTTGCACCTACGCTACATGAACGAATGTAACCCCGAACGCCGGGAAGAGATCCACTCCTACCTAGATGAAGGCGAGAGCCGCCAGTCGTCCGGGGCCGGTGGTGAGAACCCGGCGGCCCGCAATATCCTGACCAGCGAAGCGCTGGCCGTGCTGCTTGGCGGCGGCAAAGACAAGACGGACGAGGGCCAAAAGATTTTGATGGCCATCCGTCAACGCCAGACCAAAGAGTACTTCCAAAGACTCAAGTCCGCCGGTTTCGACGACCGGATCACCAACGGGCGGGTGAACCCCGCTTTGTTAGAGGTGTACAACCCCAATTAGCCAAACCTATCCGGCAAGCCAAGGCCTCCCTGGTTCCGCCCGGGAGGTCTTCTTGTTTCTGTACTAAACCCACCCGAAATAGGTCAGATAATCATGTCCACACCTGAAACCCCAGAAGAAAACCCGTCCGCCGGCCAAGAACCGGAGTCGACCGAGACAGAGAGTCAAGATTCTTCTCCCGAACGGCTGACTTGGATGCAAGACACATTGGAATGGGGCGTTAAGGCCCGGCCTGGAAAGCACGGACTGACGATGCGGGACATCAACGTCGGCATCTACGGAGACGTGCCCGAAGAGAGCCGGGACATGAGCCGCAAACCAAGGGGAGCCTTCCCCGTTCCCGGAGTGCCCCGCACCGACCTGTATACCCTTAACCATAAGGTGGAACTCTGGGCCGACAACGCGGTGGACTTGTACGAGGAAGCTATCCAGCGGCGGTGGATGGCCCATATAGACATACCCTGGGAGACGCTTGGGCAATCTCTAGACAATACTCTCGAACCGTTTCCCGAGGAAGTTGAGTTGGCCACCCGCCAGTTCTGCACCGAATTAGCCCAACAGGCGTCCATCGAAACCGACGTGATAGGGCAGTGGCTTCACCACATGAACTATGCCTATCACGAGGTCAAGACTTTCCTGGCCACCGAGCTTTTCGACTCCGGACGGCATTACTCCGCGTTTCGTCAAAGGGCTTTGGCCAACGGCGGCCGCCTGGGCCTGGAAAGCCCCGGGCACATCAACCGCCGCATCCTGGAAAGCAGATCAGGATGGACCGAAACGGCCCTGTACCTATACGTTCTCCGTGGAACTTTAACTCTGCTGCTCTACCGCTACGGCGAAGCCTACGCCCATTACCCAGCCGAAAAGCAGCTTTTCCGGCGCTGTATGCAAGATAAAGCCCGGCACATGGCCTACGGAATGGCCCACCTTAAGTACGCTGTCGATGAGAAAGGCCCGGACTACGCGTTAGGGCTAAGACGGCTCATGGGAGGCGTGGAGCGGGACTTGGCGTCCGAGATGAAGGACCCGGTGCTCTGGGAGGCCTTGGCCATCTATATCGCCGGTAGTGTCGACCACATGGCCGAGGGCATGGCCGAGGTGAAGAATCTACAGCGGCGATACATGGAGGAATATCTCGCGCGGATGAAGTGGATCGGCGTGGACAAGACCGCGGAGAACCTGGATCAGGGCCTGGCGGTTTATCTGGGCCAAAGAGAGTCCAGTCCCGCCTAGGGATGACCATGCCTATCTACGAGTATCGCTGTCAAGATTGCGACAACACGGACAGCTTCTTTCTGCGCTCTTACGGGTCGCCGGCGCCGTCCAACTGCCGGCACTGCGGCAGCGAGGGACTCAACAGAATCATTTCCGCATTTACTTATGTTAAGTCGGAGGCCACGAAACGGGCGGAGCTAGACCCCAAGTATCACAAGATGGTTGACCAGGCTTTGACCAAGGCCCCCAGAGATACCGACCCAGATTACCACATGCGCAAGATGGTGCCCTTCAGCAAGGCCAAATCGGCCGGAGAGCCCTACTTCAAAGAGTAGTCGGCCAAGCTTAATTGTGACGTTAAAGCCAGGAGACGTTTGATGGCATCCAGCACCAGCGGAGCCCTAGTTTTCCCTTCCCTTGAGTGGTTTCAGGCGATACAAGAACTGGTTAACAATGACCCGGAATTCCGGCGGCTGGGCAGCATCGACGCCACCATGGGAGTTAAGATCGGCCCCAAGGTTTTCGTGGTCACTTTCGAAGCCTTCGAGTGCTCCAACATCAGGGAGGGCACCGAGTTCGACCTGATCGACCTGGACTTTTTCCTAGAAATGAACGAGGAAAAGTGGAACGACCTGATTCGGAACACGAAAGAGAACGGCGGCGCCGACCTTAGCCACACGCTAAACACCCTGGATCTGATGGCCGAGGACGGGTTGTCACAAAACGCCACCGGTGACCAGTTACGGGCGGACATCTTCTTCCGGGTGAACCAAAGCCTGCAGCACTTCTTCGACAGCTCGGCCAAGCTAGACACGGTATTCCCGGCGGAAGCCTAACTCAGCCACCTGTAGGTTCAGTCCATCCCAATAAACTTGCCGGGACCCTAGGGACCGTCCCAACGAAAGGTGCTGTAAAGGCCGTTCTTGCCCACGTTCTCCCACTTGATGCCCTGGTCGTCCACCGTGTGGGTAGAGTTGGCGAGCACATGCTCATTGCCGTGAATTACGTTGCGGAGGTTTATCAGTTTGACCTCCTCATCCGGGTTCACGCTGCGTATGGCCTCGATATCCAATTTGGCTATCCCCGGTACCTCGATGTGACGAGTCCGCTGCTGCTTAGAAAATGCAATCGTCGCCCGACTGACGGCTTTATATTTCCCATCGGTGAAAAACACGGCAAGCCTCGACCACGGACCGCCCGACGTCCCGGAAAATATGCTGGTCAAAGCCTCTTCTTGGGCGGGAGTGGCTTTATCGTCGATGTACAGCAGGGAGGTCCAGCCTCCTTCGATCATGAGTCCAGGGGCTAATGCGACGATCACAGCTTTGAGGCCGTCCAGGGGTGTCTGCCCCCACTCGCCGCGTTGGATGTTAACCCCCCAAATCGCCTCGCAAGTATCGTGGGTCGCCTTCTGGTGGAACGAAACGTGGCAAGGGCAGAGAAGATCGCAATTGCACGCGTCCAACAGGTCTCCTTCGGCCCACCATTTCAGATCTTGCGCCATACAATCCCGCCTAGAGTTCCAGAGCCTGCCAGTACCGGCGTCCCTCGGCCCGCAGAATCTTGCCAAATCCCGGAGCAGGCAGATGAACCGCCGCCACCGTGGTCCCATCTCGCTCCAGTTGCTCCATCAGCGAACGGCGGGTGATACGGGTTTGCTCCGGGTCGATATCGGCGCGGGAAACCCAGTCGGTTTCGTGAGCCTGGACTACGTTGTGTAACACGTCTCCCAGCACCAGCCCTCGTTGGCCTTGGGAAGAAATCATGATGCTCATGTGACCCGGAGTGTGGCCCGGTGTGGGCAAAGTGGTCAGCTCACTGGTTATGGAAAACTCTCCGTCCATCAACACCGTTAAGCCAAGCTCTTCCAGCGGCCAAACGCACTCCGGGGCATTTGGAAACCGTGACTCGACCAGTTCAGGATCATGGCAGGCTTCCCAATCGATCCCGCTCATGTAGTACCGGGCATTGGGGAAGGTGGGAACGTACTTGCCGTCCTGGAATTGCAGGTTCCAACCCACATGGTCCCGGTGCAGGTGGGTAAATACCACCATGTCGATATCATCTGGCCGAAGACCTTGGGCGGTGAGATCGTTCAGGAGTTCACCCCACGGAGTCTCCGGGGAGTCCGCCGGCTTGGGACCCAGGCCGGTATCGACGATAATCGTGTGTCCGTCGGATCTAATAAGAAAACAGGCTAGATTGAACCTGACATGCTGTTCCTCGGTAAGGTGCTGCCGGTAACCATCCCAACTTTCCGCCGGAATCTCCGGGAAAAAATTGCAGAGGTCAAATTCCAAGACCCCGTCGGACAAAGACGTGATCTCCACGTTACCGATGTTGATCTTCGCTGCCGGCATTATTTCTCCTTATACATCCACCAGACTTTGGGGTTAAACCGAAGGGAAAGAATGATATTAACGGAGGTCTGAGACCACCCGGCCCTCTTTGACAACGAGAAGAAGATTGCCGAGATTCGCTATGTCTTGCAGCGGATTGCCGGCAACAACGATCAGATCGGCGATCTTGCCAGGCTCTACGGTCCCCAGATCGTCACCCCGGCCGCAAAGCTGGGCGGCGTTACTGGTGGCCGCCAGCAAGGTCTGCCACGGCGTCGCACCGTCCTTGACCCACAACCCCATCTCCAGCAGGGCCGACTCCTGCAGCGGCAGAATGTCGGACCCCAGGGCCATGTTAACACCCGAGCGCAGGGCCTGTTGGAACCAGGTCCGGTGGGTATCCGACGCGGCGTCGGCGCGCTCAACTAGGTCCGGAGCCATGGCCCGCTGCTCCACCCAACGCTTCTCCCGTTCCGAATTGGCCTGTGCCGGAGTCAGATGTGTGATTGCCAGGGTTGGGACGTACCAGGTGTCCCGTTCCTGAAGCAACTGGATGCAATCTTCGTCCATGATGTAGCCATGCTCCACGCTACGGGCGCCTAGGCGGACCGCCGCCTTGACCGCATCGGGATTGGTGGCGTGGGCCATGACATCGTAGCCGCGCTGTTGGCAGATCTCGAAGGCGGACTCAAGCTCTTCTTGGAGCAAAAACGAGTGGGTGTGCCGGTCCCAGAAGGGACCCATCACGCCGCCGGACAGGTTCAACTTCACGTGGTTCACCGCGTTCTTGATCTGCTCCCGTATGGCCTGCACGAAGCCGTAGGGACCGTCACATTCCCGAGCGTGACCTGATGTGAGGAAGTGGCCTCCGGTGGTGGTAAGGAAGTTGCCGCAGGCAAACACCCGAGGCCCGTCGAGTTGCCCTGAGGCAAACACATCCCGCCAGGCCACGTCCATGAAGTTGGCGGCGCCACCACAGCGGACCCCCAGCACCCCGGCTTGAGTCATCCCCTGAATCAAGTTCCGGCCGAAACGGGCGGTTTGTTGGGCGACGGTCAGGACGGGATGAGAGATGTGTTCGGGATGAATGTGGACATCCCACAGTCCCGGCAGCAAGAAAGCCCCGTCCAGATCGATCACCTGAGCGTCACGGGTGTTCGGGGACCGGCTTCCATCGGTGATCTCTACAATGCGGCCTTCTTCTACCGAGACGCTGGCTTGAGGAATCGGATCAGGGTTCAGGCAGTCGATCAACGTGGCATTGGTCAGCACCAGTCGCATAGATACCTCTGATTGCAGAAGATGTGCTTCAGGGATGCGGAACTAGGCGGCGACGATTCTCTAGCTCACCCAGTCACCAAAATCACGCGCTCCATGGAGAAATGCCACAATATGAACCTCCGATGGGGTGACCTGATATATCATTCTATGACGATAGACAAAAATTTCTCGCGTATCTGGCCACTGAAATTCAGGTACGACTCGGCCTCGCTCGGAGAGAAAGCTCAAAGACTGAGCGGTTTCGAGAACAACATCGAGGAAGCGTTCAGCGGCATCCGGCGAATCTTCGCCGATGTACTCGAGCGTACTGTCGAGCCCATCCTGGGCGAATTCCGTCCAGACTACTCGGCGCGACCGGCCTGCCATTTTCTCCGCAGCCTGTCAGCAACCTCGTCATGGGGAATCACCCGTCCTTGGGCGACGTCATCCATGCCTCTTTCGACCGCCTGGATGACATAGAGATGGTACAAAACATCATCGAGGCTACAATCGTCGGGCAACCGCTCTAGCAGAGCTTTTACCGTTTCCTTGGTCTGTGCCATGGCTCGCCTTCCGCCTTTAATTACGAGCTAGTATAGCAGCCTTCCTGATCCCGCCATCGTTGTTCGCTTAGCCGATAACCGTCACGCACCGGGCCGGGTCTGACTCGGCTAGGACTTGGGGGCGGTGTCCGGTGTGGATGTAGTCCGCCAATAGCTTGCCGGCCATCGGTCCCCGCCCGAATCCCGACGACGCCATGCCGCTCACGATGTACAGGTTCTCCCGCTGGGGAATCTTGCCGATGATCGGCGACCCGTCCAGGGAGAAGGGCATGGTCCCAGCCCAAGTGCGGCTGATGGGAACGTCCTTCAGAAAGGGCATCAACTCGGTCGCATGTCCCCGGTTCACTTCAATACCTTCGGCATCTATGTTCAGGTCGTAGCCGGACACCTGGCGGTCGCCCCCAAAGATGACCTCCCCGGCCTGGGTCTGCCGACCGTACAGGTGTCGGGTGGTCCGGGTTTTTCCATGGTGAGTCAAGTCGGGCGGCGTTTCGGAATCGTTGCCCTGTTCGGTGTTCCATTGGAGAGCCGACTCGGACGCCGACAGGGTGTGAAACACTCTGGGGGGAAGGACAGGCGTGGCCCACATCTGGCCACGCACGGGGATTATGGGTATCCGTATCCCTAGCATCGCTCCCAGAGGACCACACCACGCCCCAGTTGCCAGTACGATATTTTCGGCATGAAAATCCTCTCCCGCCGCGGCGACCCGGTAGGTATCGTCGCCAAGAGCGGTTATGCCGGTTACTTCGTGGTGGGTCAGGATACGGGCGCCTTGCTGGGCTGCGGCGGTGGCGAAGGCCGTGGTAGCTTTCTTCGGGTCGGCTTGAGCGCGTAAGGGTGTATACATGCACCCCAGGAGTCGGGGGCTGGTTTCAGGCTCGATGCTGCGCATCTCCCGGTTGGTGAGAAGTTCGGCTGAATATCCCTGAGACTGGAGGGCCAGCACTCGGTCCCGAATAAAGTCGTACTGCTGCTCGGTGTGAATCGTTTGAATGCAGGCCGAATTCCGGAATTCGATGTCGAAACCCTGATCAAGCTGGAGACTCTTGAACATCTCCAGGCTTCCCATGGTCAGATGGGACTGAAGGTTGGGTACATTCCCCCAGCCCAGGGCGCCGATGTTACCGGCATTGACCCCGGAGGCTTCAGAAGCAATCTCCCCGCGCTCCAGCAAGACAACGTTATGCCCGCCCAAGGCCAGGTGGTACGCCGTAGACGCCCCGGCGATTCCTCCCCCGATAACCAATACTTCCGCTTCTGCCATATCTACTCCCAAAGATTGGCATAACTATACGCCTTGCCGCGGGAGTGGTTCAACGGCGAACAGGCCTGAATGGCCAATCACTGAAAATAGACTAAGCCCCACCCTGATCGCCGAATGCGGGGGTGGGGCTTTTCGATAGGTTTTGCCCGCCGGCGATCGGCGGGGGTAGTGCTTAGGGGTTCGCGTTCAGCCGGCAGGGGCGGGGACAGGGATCAGTTCGCTGGCGTCGTTGACCTGGATGTTGGATACAAGCACCACCAGCTCGTCCAGCTTCTTGATCTCGAACTCCAGGAAGTCCTCAGCCACCGCTAGGTAGCGGGACACGACCTCCCATATCTCCTTCTTCATGGCCTCCATCTTATCGGAGGGCAGATCCAGACGGTCCTGGATCAAGACCAATTGTAACCGCTGCTTGGCAGTGACGCCGCTGCGCTCCTCTGCCTCGGCAACCGCGAGCTGGTTCACTAACCATCGAATGAATTCACGCATGGGAATACGCCCTCCCGTTGAGACCGACCAAACCTTTGACCCGGTCCATTATGCTGACTCTAGGCTCCAAGTCCATGAAAGGCACTTCGTCCCCATCGACCCTGGCGGCGATCCTAAGGAACGCGGACCCCGAAGGCGCCTTCTTGTCGTAAACCACCGGAATGCCCCGGTTGGCGGCGGTGATCGTGTGTTCGTCCGCGGGCACCAGTCCCAAGACCTCCACCGACAGAAGCTCTACGATGTCATCCTTGTTCATCATGTCGCCGTGCTTAACCATGTTGGTGTCGATCCGATTAATAATCAGCTTGGGGCGGTGCAGCTCGGACGCCTCCAACAGACCTATCACGCGATCGGCGTCGCGGATCGCGGAAACCTCCGGCGTGGTCACCAGAATGGCCTCTTTGGCAGCGGCAACCGCGTTCTTGAAACCGCCTTCGATACCGGCGGGGCAGTCCATCAGCACGTAGTCAAATTCACTCTCCAGCTTCTCGCACAGTTCCCTAAGTTGCTCCGGTCCGATGGAGTCCTTATCCCTGGTTTGGGCAGCTGGAATCAAGTATAGCTCAAGCTGATGCTTGTCCCGGATCATGGCCTGGTGCATCTTGCACTTGCCTTCGATAACATTCACCAGGTCGTAAACGATCCGGTTCTCCAAGCCCATTATTACGTCAAGATTGCGGAGGCCGATGTCGGTGTCGATGACCACGACCTTGTGGCCGCGCATGGCCAGACCGGTGCCCAGGTTGGCCGTGGCAGTGGTCTTGCCGACACCCCCCTTGCCCGATGTGATAACTATAGTTCTACCCGTCATACAACTCTCCTTTGCCGTAT
>Ga0209554_1001460_pt1 | contig 17864 bp, 14 predicted proteins | sample MarorgKNORR_S2LV_5_FD_188221 | JGI IMG/M metagenome (GOLD analysis project Ga0209554, IMG submission 188221) | Marine microbial communities from the Southern Atlantic Ocean, analyzing organic carbon cycling - Bottom_A/KNORR_S2/LV (SPAdes) (version 2) | ecosystem: Environmental > Aquatic > Marine...
CGTGAACACGCCCCTGTCGGTGCTGGATAGTCTGGCCAGTGATCCCGATCCCGGCGTCAGGCTCCTAGTGGCTAACCACCAGAGAACCCGGTTGGCCACACTTAGGAGAATGTCAGGTGATCCCGAAGTGGACGTCATCCTCGCTGTCGCCAACCACCCGACTGCTGATCGCGCCCTGCTTACGAAGCTGGCCTTCGAGGCCGAGGAGGGTGCGGTGCGATCGACTGCTCAGCGGCGACTCGAGCCCTTGTTGAGGAAGGAAATCAGGGAGGACATCCTGGAGCGCTGGAACTCAGACTGACCGGCTTCCCAGAATGATGGGGTGGCGTAAAGCGATGGGGGAGCGAGCGATCAGGAAGCTGAATCCGCCTTGGTAGCCGTCCGCAGTGAATTTTCTATATCTCCCACCACGCTCTGAAGCGCCGCGATCTTTGCCTGAAGCATCTCGGTCTCGGTCTTGAGTTCAGATTCCTTCTCCGCTACTTCAACCAGCACATGCTTCAAATCATTCGCATCCTGGCGCTCCCGTTGCATCCTCCGAGCCAGGGCGCGCAGACGAACGGCGGTCAGGTACTTGGTGCTAGCCACAACCAGAAGTCCAAGTATGCCCCAGAAGTATCCGCTCAAGATAATGCAGCTTTCCTATGGTGACCGGAGGAAACCGCTGGCGTCACACCGGTCTGGTACCATAGTATCCAGCCAGTAGAGAGCCATCGCGATGTCGTCAAGAGAACACAGGAGGGTGGGGGGCGAGGGGGGAGCGAGAGCTTGGCCATCACGGCCGCGAGGCTTATCTTACCCCTCGGAAAACAAACTCACTGGGGATCGCAGGCGCCGATCTCACGCCGAGCAGCCGGTCCGCACTTTCCGGGTATTCCTCCATGCTTGACCCAGAGCCACCCGAGTTCGGATTGGCCATATTGGGCGATACCTGCCTCAATCGCCACCTTGCAGTCGTCGAAGCGCTGCCGCGGTTGAAACTCATAGGACACAGCAGCGGCGGGAGAGAGAGGTCAGAGCTCGATATCACCCAACGCACGCATGATGAGCTGCTGGTGGACGCAGAAGTTAGGGGTGTGACCGTGTGCACCTCACCCTCCGAGCGATCCTACTGGGTGCGGCGATCCGCCGAAGCAGGCAAACACGTGTTTGCCGAGTTTCCCGTGGTGTCCAGCTACCGACAGGGCCGGGACCTCGCCGATCACTGCCGCCATTCGGGAATATCTCTCGCGATAGCCGTGCCGCCGATTTACTCCGACTTGGCGGCAGCGGCAGTGAATTGCGAGCAAAGTGGAGATATCGGGCGGGCGCTGCACTTCGAATTGTCGATACGCCTGCCAAAGCAGGAGCTGGCAACCGGGAAGGAAGGTGTCTTGCTCCTTCAGGGAGTGTTTGTCATGGTTTGGCTGACCGCGCGTTTCGGTCCCCTGGATTCGGTCTACGCGCGCACAAGGAGCGTCGGCTTGAATCGCGCCGCGGAGGATGTTGCAGTGGCTCAGCTCCGGTTCCTGAATGGCCTGGAAGGCACGGTCCAAATCACCGGGCTCGGCTCTCGATCCGAACTCTCTTTTCACCTGTACGGCAGTGATGGCACCGCCGAATCTGGTGGGATTCAGCAGGCCTCTTCGGTGGCAGGACTGCGAGTTCACTACGAAAACTTCATGGCTGCGGCCGATGGCAAATGCGACCCCCAGTTCGGGGGCAGGGAACTGGCGCAGGGCCTTTTTATGGTGGAGTGGCTGGGCCAGTCGGCTCGGCAGGACCGCGAGGTCTATCGAAGTGAAGTCGAACTCGGCTGAGCGGCCGGTCAGTGTCCAACTGCTGGCCTGCCTTCTTGCCGGGGCGTTGATAGTCGTTGTGGCCGGGCTGAATATGTTCGACAGCGGCGTCACCCAGATCGGCTACGAGCAGTTCCAACGGCTGCTGGAGCATGGCCTGGTAAGAAAAATCACCGTGGCGGATCATCACCTGAATATCCGACTCGAGCGCGCTGTTCGCATCGAGGGACTCCGAGACAGACCGGTGACAGCCCATCTCCTGGTTGAGATTGAGGGGCCGCCTACCGGTGATGACGTGGAGACGTGGCGAAAGGGGGGAGTCGATATCGTCGATGAAGCTCATTCGACATCCTCGAAGCTCGGGCGATCGGTTTTCCTGGGCCTGGCAGCTGTCGGCTTGCTGGGCGGCGGTGTGTGGTATCTGATCGCTCAGGCACGAGCCGACAGGAGACGACCCGGGCCGCGGCAACGGCTGCGGGATGCGGAGGCGGACTATAGAGCGGGCAGAATGACGCAAGAGGAGTACGAAAAGGAGGCGGATTGCATCTCGGCGGAGCTGTAAAGACTGCCGTCCTCTATTCATCCATCCAAGCGCACAGGCCCTCCAAGCACAGGCACTGTCGATAATTCCCTCAACATCACTTCCCGCTTCAGGGTACCTCTGAAATGCCAACCACTATCCGACTCCTGTCCGAATCCGTTGTGAGGAAGATCGCCGCGGGCGAAGTCATCGAGAGACCTGCGTCCGTGGTGAAGGAGCTAGCGGAAAATTCGATCGATGCTGGTGCACAGACAATTCATGTGGAGATCGCCGCGGGGGGCCGTCAGAGCATTCTCGTTTCCGACGATGGTAAGGGAATGACGCGGCAGGACGCCGAGTTATGTACGGAGCGACACGCCACCAGCAAGATGAGTTCGCCAACAGACTTGTTCGATATAGCGACTCTGGGCTTCAGGGGGGAGGCGCTGGCCAGCATCGGGGCGGTATCGCGCATGACCCTCGAGACTCGCTGCGAGGGGGACGAGGGAGGAACCAGGATCAGCATTGAGGGCGGCATTCGGAGTAACCCGTCCACCATCGCCCGAGATGTGGGAACGGCAGTCTGGGCGCGCAGCCTGTTTTTCAACACCCCGGCTCGCAGGAAATTTCTGCGGCATATGGAGACGGAATCGCGTTACATCACTCAGACCGTCTCCCAGCTGGCGGCGGCGAACCCCGCAATTGCGTTCCGCCTGGCACACGAGGAGAGATCGGTGTTGGATCTGCGAAGGGGCGATCGCCAGGAGAGAGCGGGCGACCTACTGGGGGCCGACCCCGAGGACCTGCTGGCGGCGCAGTGGGAGGCCAGCGGGCTTTCGGTTCAAGTGGTGCTGTGCCCGCCGGCCCTGCTCAAACGGTCCCGAGGACGGCAGTATCTCATCGTCAAGGGACGCCCCATCTTTTCGCGACCGCTCTCAGCGGCGATCTACTCCGGGTACGGGGGACTGCTGCCGCAGGGCTGTCATCCATCTTATGTGTTGTGGCTAGAGCTGGACCCCCGACAGGTGGATGTGAATGTGCACCCGACCAAGCGGGAGGTTAGGTTTGCCAACGAACGGGAGGTGTCTGGAGCCATTCAGCACGCCGTCGCGCAGGCCCTGGAAATGCCGGAGTTTACGCCTGGTGTCACTCCCTTGCCGTGGAAGCCAACCGCCGCTAGTGGTCACTCCATCGCTGCGGATTCAGGCGCTGCGGATTCAGGCGCTGCGGATTCAGGCGCCGCGGATTCAGGTCAGACCTTTCAAGCGTCTCCGCCGGAAAGTACTCCCTGTGCCAGCACGGGCATGGAACAGCTCTCGCTCACCATCCTCGCACCCTCGAGCCCCGCGGCAAAACAAATGGGTGACAGCGCTGAGGACGTGGCCGCCCTGGGGCACATTCGAGCAGCGCCTTTCCTCTGGCAGCTCCACAACAAATACCTCGTGGCGCCCATTCCAGAGGGAATCGCACTCATCGACCAGCACGTTGCCCATGAGCGTATTCGCTACGAGGAAGTACTGGGCCATCTGGACTCAGAGAGTGCGGGATCACAGCAGCTTCTGATCCCGCTCAACATCGACCTGACCGCAGTCGAAATGGAGGTCTACCGAGAGGCTGAGCCTCTCCTCCAGAGAGTTGGATTCTCCATCCGCGAATTTGGCCGTGGTTCGGTCATCGTCGACGCCATTCCAGTGAAACTCGGAAACTGGTCCGATGGCGAGATCCTTCGCCAGATTATCGGCGATTTCCAGGAAGACGTTGTTGAGGCTAGACAGCAGGCGCGTGAGTCTATTGCAGCCTCCGTGGCCTGTCATTCCTCGATTCGAGCTGGGGAGCGCCTGAGCCAGGAGGAGATGGTGACGTTGACTTCCCGGCTCCTGGGAACAAGAGAGCCGTTCGTCTGTCCTCATGGGCGTCCCATCATGATCAAGATTGCGCTGGCCGAAATCGATAGGCTCTTTGGCCGCACATGATCGTGGCCGATGCCTGCCATAGCGGCGACGGGCTTTTTTCAAATGCATCAACCTGTCTGACCTCGCCGTTTATACTATTATTATACTATCGATAATAACCCTTATAGTTAGTATAGGACGTGAGTTATATAGATACTGTTAACTATCTGTACTACAACTACTTAAATTGATTATACATATACATTTGTATATCTATTATACTAACGAAAACGCCCAATTCTAAATTATCACTACCTGTGCTGCGCCGTCGGCCGCGATCACCTTCTGTCTGCTGAGAATCCTCCGTGACAAACGGCCGTTCCTCCGTTATATTTGGGTTTCCTACATGATGGCCATCAACGGACAGCTGGCCAACGTTTGCTATCACTCGCGGCCAGGACCCAGCGGAATCCCGGTTGTCCAGCTAAACCGCAATCCTGCAAGATGTCAGAACTCAGCGTAATCTCATCGAGTCCTTCAACCGTAGCCGACAATCCGCTTGGACAATTTCTTGCGGGCCAGCGGACCGACGGTACCAGGAAAGCCTACATGGCGGACCTGCGCGAGTTCTTCGGCACCGGTGCAATCACAGCGGAAGATGTTCGAGGAGTGACATTTAGCGACATAGTAGAGTACCGCAATGGGCTCGCGGAATTGGGTCGACGTCCGACCACCATAAACCGAAAACTCTCCAGCTTGAAGGCATTCTTCAAGATGATGACAGCTGCGGGCGTCATCGATAAGAATCCAGCAGATTCAACCCTGGTGAAGGGCTACCGTCTCGAGGATATCCTGGTGGGAAAAGCCATCCACAAGAAATCCCTCCAGCGTCTCTTTGACGAAGTGGAAGCGGTGGACGACGAGCTAATGCGCTCGAGAGATCTCGCCATCTTCCACGTCATGCTGTTCTGCGGACTGAGACGGTCAGAGGTGGCGAACATGGCCTGGCGCGATCTTGTCAAAGATGGCGCCTTCATGGTCTTGAGGCTCCCCACTACCAAGTCCGGGGCGCCTCAGGACGTCAAGATTCAGCCTGTCGTCGTCCACTTCCTGGAGCTTTACCGCGATGCCCTCCTGAAAAACGGCTATCCAGCTCAGGACAGGATCTTCATCAGCCTGTCTCGCAACGACTCCCACGGTAAACCGTTAACTGACCAGTCAATCAACCTCATTGTTCGCAAGTACGCCCTGAGCGCAGGGCTCGATCACAAGGTAACTGCCCACATGTTCCGGCATACCTGCTGCACATTGTCCATGGAAGGCGGAGCAAAGCCACAGCAGGTTCAGGCGCATCTGCGGCATAAGGATTTGAAGACGACCATGCGCTACTATGAGAACCGCGCGAAGCTCACCGACAACGCCTCCGACTATATCAGCATCTCCTGAATTTCCCCGATATCCCGTCTATCACTTGACATAATGTTTCTTACACGCCATAAATGTGTCTGCATTCACCGACGATTACATAATGGTACTTACATGACATATTACCTTCCAAGTCCACACTGATTGACATAATGGTTCCTATGCGTCATCCAAGCTGAAGGCAGAAGTACAGCGCCATAATTATCCTTATGGGTGAGTTTTCCGATTGGATGGTGGAGTCACTTGAGTTGGCAAGCGAATCCGGTGTGAGTGGCGAACCTCTCTGTTGAAGAGAGATCAACAGACGATGTTGATGATTTTCCCCGGTACGATGATGAACCGCTTGATGCTGTCGGCTGAAGCTGGTAAGTGCCGCTTGACGTTTTCGAGTTCCAGCACATGATGTCGCAGTTCTTCCTCCCCAAGGTCCACAGAGACCTCCACGCTGGCCCGGACTTTCCCGTTTACCTGAATGGGAAGAACCACAGTCTCCTCCTTCAGGAACTTCTCGTCGGCCACAGGCCACTCCTGCAACGAGAGATCACCATCTCCGTAACCGCAGATCCGCCACACTTCCTCCGCCAGATGTGGCGCCAGAGGTACGAGCAGCCGCAGGAAGTCGCGGGCCACCGGCGATGGGAGTGTGGAGAGGCTGACAATCTCGTTGTTGAACTCGATCAGGGCGGCGATAGCGGTGTTGAAGCGCAATCCCTCCAGATCGGCGGAGACTTTGGCTATGGTCTTGTGCAGGCTTTTGAGCAACTCTGGAGTCGCTTCGCCGCCGATTTTGGCGGTGCCATCCTGGGCGATCAGATTCCGCCAGACCCGGCTCAAGAAGCGCTGCATGCCGCGAATACCCTCCATACTCCAGGGCGCGCTGGCCTCGAGAGGGCCCATGTACATCTCGTACAGACGAAGGGTGTCTATGCCGTACTCATCCCCTACCTCTTCGGGTGGCAGTCCGTTCTTGTAGCGTTTGCCCATCTTCCCGGCAAAGCGCTGCAGCTTTTCGCCTGTCTTGGTGTGGTAGGGGTCGCCGTTGCGGATCTCGACCTCGCGAATATCGACGTAGGCACCGCGATCGTCGGTAAAGGCATCGGCGGTGATCATGCCCTGATTAAAAAGTCGTTTGAAGGGCTCCGGGCAGGAGACGAGATCGAGATCGAAGAGGACTTTGTGCCAGAACCGGGAATATAGAAGGTGGAGAACCGCGTGTTCCGCCCCGCCGATGTACAGATCGACGGGCATGAAGAACCGCTCCAGGTCGGCGCCGCAGAACTCATCATCGTTATGGGGATCGATAAAGCGGAGGAAATACCAGCAGGAGCCCGCCCATTGCGGCATGACGTTCACCTCTCGCCGGAGTTGAATGCCTTCCACCTCCAGGTTCAGCCACCCATCGCCCGCCCGACTGAGCGGCGGCAGCACCGGAGATTCGGGGTCATCGGACGTCTCTGGTTTGAAATCGTCCATCTGCGGTAGGATAACCGGAGTTTCGGTCTGCACCACGTAGCCATCGGGGTGGGTGGCCAGGGGAAAAGGCTCCCCCCAGTACCACTGACGCGAGAACACCCAGTCCCGCAGCTTGTAGCTCACCGCGCCTCTCCCCTTCCCCTGTGCCGCGAGAGCCTGGGTGATGTGCGCAATAGCATCGATAGTGGACAGTCCGTTGATGGCATAGGGACTGTCGCCGGTGGCGGGTGAGTTGATGGCCGTCCCCTCGCCGCTGAAACAGTCACCGTCGAATCCCTCAGGCGTCTGCACGACTTCCACAATCGGCAACCTGTAGTTCCGGGCGAACTCGCCATCCCGTTCATCGTGGGCGGGCACGGCCATAATGGCTCCGGTTCCGTAGTCCATGCTGACGTAGTCGGCGACAAACACGGGCAGGATCTGACCATTAGCCGGATTGCGTGCCCCGAATCCGGCATAAATGCCGGTCTTCTCCCGTTCTTCCCGCTGTTGACGTGCGCTCTTGCCCATCGCCTTTGCCGCGTAGGCCGCGACCGCCTCCCGAATGCTCAGATCCGGGCGCTCCCCCTTCCACTGGGTGGGAGTCCCATCAGGCCACTTGTCGGGAATGAGATAGGCGTCGCCGCTGTCCAGCACCAGGGGGTGCTCGGGGGCTATCACCATGAAAGTTGCGCCGAAGAGGGTGTCGGGTCTCGTTGTGAAAACGGTGATCGCCTGAATCGGAGTGGCTGAATTCGGAGTGCCTGAATCCGGAGTGGCTGAATCCGCAGTGGCTGATAATTCGAACTGAACCTCCCCGCCCGCACTCCGCCCGATCCAGTTTCGCTGCATTAGCTTGATCGGATCTGGCCAGTCCAGCGCAAAGGTGTTGCCCGCGGCGTCAGGCAGGGCCTTTGAGTCGAGATCCTCGAGCAGACGGTCGGCGTACGCGGTGATCCGCAATACCCATTGTTTGAGCGGGCGTCGGTACACGGGGTGATCGCCAACCTCACTCTTCCCCTCGTTGGTGACCTCCTCGTTGGCCAGCACCGTGCCCAGGACCGGGCACCAGTTGACGCTCACCTCCTTCTGAAAGGCCAGACGATAGTTGTTCAGCACCAGGGCGCGCTGAGCTGTCGACATCGTCGACCACTGGGCAACGCCATCCCCGACCATCTCCTGATCTTCCGATGAAAGCGCCCTCTCGCCCCTCTCGAAGGAATCGGCGAGTTCAGCGATAGGGCGCGCTCTTCCTCGGATCTGGCGGCCGCCAGAGTCGCGCCAGTCGAAATCGGGGTTGAACCAGCTTTCAAACAGCTGCAGGAAGATCCATTGTGTCCATCGGTAGAAATTGGGGCGCGACGTCGAAATCTCCCGATCCCAGTCGTAATCCATGCCCAGAATCTGGAACTGACGGCGGAAGATATCCACGTTTTGCTCGGTAACCTCGGCCGGATGCACGTTGTGCAAGCGGGCGTATTGCTCGGCCGGCAGGCCGAAGCTGTCAAACCCCATCGGGTGGAGGACATTGAAGCCCTGCATGCGTTTGTAGCGCGAATAGATGTCGCTGGCTATATACCCCTTGGGGTGACCGATGTGCAAGCCTGAGCCGCTGGTGTAGGGAAACATGTCCAGGACGTAATACTTTGGCTTATCTGGATCGAAGGACGGGTCCCCTTTCGAGGGCGTTCTAAAGGTCTTGTTCTCGATCCAGTATTCGCGCCAGCGCTGCTCTATCTCACGGAATTTGTAGCTGCCCTCACTCATGTCGTCCACACCTGAACTGAACAGCCGATCACGGATAGATCCCCCATCACGGATAGATTCTCTGAAGAGTTCTTGGAAACGGGATGGTTTCCCGCACGTGCTTGACGCCGCATAGCCAGCCTACGACCCGCTCGATTCCCATGCCAAATCCGGCGTGCGGCACCGAGCCATATCGACGCAGATCGAGATACCATTCAAACGCCTGCTTGGGAAGTTGGTGTTCCTCGAGTTTGCGCTCGAGGGTCTGGAGGTCGTCCTCGCGCTGCCCGCCACCGATGATCTCGCCGTATCCCTCAGGGGCCAGCATGTCCACACATAGAGCAAGTCGGGGGTCAGTCGGATCTTGCTTCATGTAGAAGGCCTTGATGGCAGCTGGATATCGATGTACCAGGACAGGTATGTCGAAGCAGTTGGCCAGGGTGGTCTCGTCGTCGCCACCCAGATCCTGCCCCCACTGGATGTCTGCTCCCCTGTCAGCAAGTGTCTTGACAGCTTCCGTATAGGTGATCCGCGGAAACGGCTTCGCGATTCTCCGGAGTGGCTCGGTGTCGCGCTCGAGCAGCTGTAGCTCCGCCTGACACTTCTCCAGGACCTTGTCGACGACGTACACCACCAGATCCTCTGCCAGCTCCATATCGCCATCCAGGTCGCAGTAAGCTACTTCTGGTTCGATCATCCAGAACTCGGAGAGATGTCGACGGGTTTTCGACTTCTCGGCCCTGAACGTAGGTCCCAGACAGTAGGCCTTGCCGAAAGCCATGGCCGCGGCCTCCATATACAACTGACCGCTCTGAGTCAGATAGGCGGTATCTCCGTAGTAGTCGGTCTCAAACAAGGTGGTGGTGCCCTCACAGGCCGCAGGAGTGAGAATCGGCGCGTCGATGAGGGTGAACCCCCCTTCGGCCATGAAGGACCGGCAGGCCTCCACGACCTGACTGCGTACCCGAAGAATAGCGTGGGTGCGAGAAGAGCGCAGCCACAGGTGCCGATGTTCCATGAGGAAGGCGACGCCGTGCTCTTTGGGTGAGATCGGGTATTCCTGAGCGTTGCTGACCGCATCAATGCCGGAAACACCGATTTCGTAACCCAGGCTGGAGCGCTCGTCCTTGCGCACCGTACCCTTGACGACAAGGGCCGACTCCTGGCTCAGTTCGCCGCAGAGGCGGAAGTCCTCCTCGGACAGATCTCCCTTGAAAGCGACACACTGAATAATACCGGTGCCATCGCGCAGCTGCAGAAAATGAAGCTTGCCGCTCGATCTTCTGTTGTAGAGCCAGCCCTTGAGCTCCACTTCCCTTTCATCGAAATCGGCGATATCCGCTATCCAGACACGTTCCATGCTCAGTCTCGATTCAGTCGTAAGAAGCCCGGCAAACTATCGCAGCTGCCATTTTTCAAAATCCGAATCTCGCCCGTTTTTCATCACAACATGAAAAGACTACCGGCGACCGTCCGGCCGGTAGTCTTTTCACATCGGGAACGTCGTGTGACTGGAAGGTATAGCTCTACCTGCCCAGTCGCCAGCCAGCTTGCTTGCTCAGCTGTCGCCCTTGGGAAGCAAAGCCTTGTGACTCAACCGGATCTTCCCGGCATTGTCGATCTCAAGGACCTTGACGTCGATCTTCTCCCCCTCTTTGATCACGTCCTCTACCACCTTCACGTGTTCGTGAGCCAGCTCAGAGATGTGGACGAGTCCCTCCTTGCCGGGCAGAATCTCCACGAAGGCGCCAAAGGGCATTATTCGCTTTACCGTACCGACATACTGGGCGCCGATCTCGGCGTCAGCGGTGATCGCCTGGATCATGGCGCGTGCCGCCGCCGCCGCCTCCGCCTCGGTGGAGGAGATGGTGATCGTGCCGTCGTCGTCCACCGCTATGCTCGCCCCGGTCTTCTCGATCTCCCTGATCATTTTGCCACCCGGCCCGATGACGGCGCCGATCTTGGACGGGTCGATCTTTATCGACTCTATGCGCGGTGCGAATTGCGAGAGTTCCCCGCGGTGCTCGGAGATGCATTCAGTCATGATATCCAGGATGTGCATGCGGCCAGTATGGGCTCTCTCGAAGGCCTTCTCGAGGATTTCCATGGATATACCGCGAATCTTGTTCTCCATCTGGATGGCGGTAATCCCTTCCCTCGTACCCGCCACCTTCAAGTCCATGTCTCCGAGGAAGTCCTCCGCCCCCTGGATATCGGTCAGTACTTCCCAGTCGTCACCTTCACTGATGAGGCCCACACCAGAGGCGGTGACGGGCGCCTTTATCGGCACGCCGGCATCCATCAGGGAGAGGGTGGCACCACAGACGGTTGCCATTGATGTTGAGCCGTTGGATTCCTGGATATCGGAGACAATTCTGATCGTATACGGAAATGACTCAACGGTGGGGATGACGGGCTCCACCGCCTTCTCCGCCAGATGGCCGTGGCCGATCTCCCGGCGTCCGGGGCCTCTTGGGAACGACACCTCGCCCGTGCTGTAGGAGGGAAAGTTGTAGTCGAGGAAGTAGGATTTGTAGGACTTGCCGGCGAGGTCGTCGATCATCTTCTCGTCGAACTTGTTTCCCAAGGTGGTCACGCAGAGAGCCTGCGTCTGTCCACGAGTGAAAAAGGCGGATCCATGCGCCCTGGGCAGCACCTGAGTCTCGCAGGTAATTTGCCGGACTTCGTCGAGCCGACGACCGTCCATGCGGACCTTCTCCGTCAGTACCATCCGTCTCATGTCGGTGCGGACGAGATCATTGACGATGTTGTCGATCTCGCGATCCGCATCCGGGAAGCGATCCGCCAGAGAGCCGAGGATATCCTCACGAAGCGCATCGAGCAGAGTCTGTCGGGCGTCGCGGTCAAACGTGTGGTTGGCTTCACCGACGCGCTCGGAAGCGAAATCGGCCACCGCCGACACCAGCTCCGGGTTGGGTTTGGCGGGCTCGAAAGCCATCTTCTCTTTCCCCGCCGCTTTGATCAGCTCATCCTGTAACTCGATGAGCTGTTTGATGTGGTCGTGCGCGAACTCGAGGGCCTCGAGCAGGGCTGCTTCCGAGATTTCGTGCGCGCCGCCTTCGACGGCCCCGATTGAGTCCTCGGTTCCACCCACGATTATGTCCATGTCGCTCTCTTCGAGCTGAGCGGTGGTGGGGTTGATGATCAGATCGCCGTCCACCCTACCCACTCGCACTGCCGCGATGGGTGCGGCGAAGGGGATATCGGAGAGGCAGAGAGACACGCCCGACCCCAGCATGCCCAGCACATCGGCGTCGTTCTCACCGTCGGACGATAATACGGTGATAAAAACCTGGACCTCATGGCGAAATGCCTTGGGGAACATGGGCCGGATCAGGTGGTCGGTGAGCCGGGCACTGAGGGTTTCCTTCTCCCCCATCCGGCCTTCCCGTTTGAAGAAATTTCCTGGAATCCGCCCTCCGGCGTAGGCCTTTTCGCGATACTCGACGGTAAGGGGAAGGAAGTCACGATCGCCAGCTCTGCTGGATCTGCACGCGGTTACGAGCACGATCGTGTCACCATATCTGACCCATACGGCTCCATTGGCCTGCTTGGCAACCTTGCCCGTCTCCAATGAGAGGGTACGACCTCCCAACTCCATTTCAACTCGATGACTCATCTATTGATCTCTCTATGTTTGTGTGATTGTTCAATCCTTATAACGACCGACTATGCGAAGGAACCGTCTGGGGCCACGCTAGCAGCAGCGGCGTCGGATCTCTTCCGGTCTGACTTCAGCGCCGAAGCCCGAGGTCGCGTATCAGCTTCGAGTGCGCTTCCGGATTTCTCTGCTGCAAGTAGACCTGAAGCCGGCGCCGCTTGCCGATCAGCATCAAGAGGCCCCGTCGCGTGGCGAAGTCCCGCTTGTTCGCCTGCAGGTGAGTGGTCAAGCCGCGGATGCGCTCGGTAAGAATGGCGACCTGAACGGCCGTTGCACCCGTATCAGCCTCGCTCTTGCCGTACTGAGCGACGAGTTCTTTCTTTTTTCCTATTGAGATAGTCAACTTCGTGCACCTCCAGTAGTTCGGGGATTCATCGGACCGCTCACTTCAGAGCTGTCCTAGCCATTTCGATATCTTTTCTTACCTGCAAAATCAGGGAATCGACGTCAGCGAATCGCCGTTCCTCCCTCAATCGCTCGAAAACACTGACCTCCAGAAGTTTGCCGTACAGGTTTCCGGAGAAATCGAGAAGGTGAGCTTCCACCACCAACTCCCGCTCGGAGAAAGTGGGTCGCACGCCGATATTGATCACCGCCCCGTACTCGCGGCCGCCGTGATCGCCATCGACATTCCACTGCACTCGCGCCACATATACTCCCCGCGCCAAGGCAGCTACCTGCTCCGGTCCTACGGCCAGATTGGCGGTAGGAAAACCCAGCCGCCGACCGCGGCCGCAGCCCTCTTCGACGACGGCGCTGAAGCTGAATTCAAGTCGGTCTGAACGTCCCGTGGGATCCTGGGACACGATCGTCACGTCACACACACGCCGGCAGGTTCACTCAGCTCGGTCTGGCGCAGAACCTTGAGCGGCTTGAGGGTGTTGCCGCCATCCACCCACCTCGCTACCCCGTACAGTCTCTCTTTCGCGTCGAGGATCGCGCACTCGATTTCCCCCTCTGCCAGTCGGGCCCGCCGAGCGGCAGAGGCTGCACTCTTCTCAACCGGTACGAGCCCACCGTGCCCGAAGACCGCCAGCTGCCTCGGCTCGAGCATCACTCGGGGCAAGTCGCACAGAGCCTGCGCGGGTGGAACCAGACAGCCTTCGAGCCCGCCTGTCGCCATGGCATCCCGCACTTCGGCCAGCTTGAAGGAGGAGCTCAAATCGAGGTGCCCGACCCGCATTCGCCTGAGCGTCTTCACGTAGGCCCCAGTCCCGAGCAGAGCGCCCAGATCCTGGGCAAGGGAGCGAATGTAGGTGCCCTTGGAGCAGACGACGCGCACTACCAGGTCGGGATATTCGTACCCCAGCACTTCCAGTTCGGAGACGAATACCGGCCGCGCCTTGAGTTCAACGGGCTGTTTGCGCCGGGCCAGATCGTAGCTCCTCACGCCTTGCACCTTGATAGCGGAGAACGCGTGTGGCACCTGCTCGATAGCACCGCGGAACCGATCCAGGGCAGCATCGACCGCGTCTCGTGTCGGGGCTACTTTCCCGTCGGTCGGCGCGATCTCGCCCTGTGCATCTCCCGTGTCACTGGTGGCCCCGAGACAGAAGGTTGACTCGTATTCCTTCTCCTCCGCGCTGATCCACTCGCTGAGTCTGGTGTAGGACCCGAAACAGAGAACGAGCACACCGGTTGCCAGCGGATCGAGGGTGCCGCAATGACCAATGCGCCGCATTCCGAGAATACGGCGCATCTCCGCTACCACATCGTGAGATGTGGGGCCTTGGTCCTTGTCGATAACGAGGAAACCTTCTTGGATTTTCGCGTCCAGGCTCACGAAGGGGACTCGCCGTCTTCTACTGCCGTCACCTCGTCGGCGATGGCTCGATCGATGAGGGAGGTGATTCGAGAAGCGCGCTCCGCGGTCTCGTCGTAGGCTACGTTGATTTCGGGGGTATACCTCATCGACAACCGCTTGGCCACCTCACGCCGGATATAGCCGGTTGCTCCCTGCAACGCCTTTGTGGCCCCAATTATGTCCTCTTCCGAGCCTATGACACTGAAATACATCGTAGCGTAGCGCAGATCGGGCGACAAATCCGTATCGACCACGGTCACGAAGCGAACGCGCGGGTCCTTCAATCCGCGCACTATGTCGCTGAATTCCCGCATCAGCGTTTCTCGTACCCTACCCACCCTGTGTGAAGAAGCCATGGTCCCTATCGATCCTCGACAAGGACGTCCAGAATCTGAGCCCGTCCATCCCGTTCTATAAAATCGACGACCTTCGACATCACCTCTTCGGCGTGATCCATCGCCGAGCTGACCACGGCGATGCCAATCGTACTCCGCTGCCATAGTTCGGTAAATTCGACCTCTGCTACGGAGACGTTGAAGCGACCTCTAATGCGCTCCTTGAGGCTCTTGATTACTTGCCTCTTGTCCTTGAGAGAGCGACTCTCGGGGAGGTGCAGTTGGATTTCGCCCGCGAGAACAACCATGACTTATGAACCTGGCAGGGCGTCGGGAGAGATAGACGAGTCACTCGATCACACGGTGCGCGCGGATTCGACCAATTCGACCACCTCGAGAATATCCTCGGCCTGTATGCCGTCGTATCCTTCCAGTGCTACGCCGCACTCGAAGCCCTCGAGAACCTCTCGAACATCATCCTTGAATCGGCGCAGCGAGGCGACTTCGCCTTGAAAGACGCTCTCGCCGTCGCGCATGACGCGGATGCGATGATTCCGGGTAATCTTCCCCTTTTGAACGAAGCATCCGGCGATAGTGCCTGCCCGTGAGGAAGAGAACACCTCCCTTACTTGCAGAGCCCCGATAATTCTCTCGTCAATCTCGGGAGAAAGCAGACCGGAAAGGGCGGCTCGCAATTCCTCCACTACCTGATAAATGATGGTGTAATGACGAATATCAACACCGCTCTGAGTGGCCAGTTCGCGTACGGCGGCGTCGGTGCTTACCCCAAAGGCGACAATGACCGCCTTGGATGCCGATGCGAGCAGGACATCCGACTCGGAGACAGAGCCCACGCCGCTGTGAACGATGGCGATTCTGACCTCCTCGTGCGTTATCCGGCCCAACTCCTGGTTGATCGCCTCCACTGACCCGTCCACGTCTCCCTTGACTACGACATTGAGCTCTTTGATTTTGCCCTGCTGGATCTGGTACTGGAGATCGCCAAGAGTGACGACGCGACTGCGGCGAAAATCCTGCTCTCGCTTAAGCTGTTGTCGCCTCTGGGTTATCTCCCGCGCCTCGCGTTCTGAGGCGATAACAGCAAAGCTGTCGCCAGCCTGTGGTACTCCGGACATGCCGAGGACCTGGACGGGCGTGGATGGGCCCGCTTCCTTCATCCGGGTCATATTCTCGTTAAAAAGTGCCCTTACGCGGCCACCGTGCACGCCGGTCACAAAGGGGTCTCCCACCCGCAGGGTCCCGGACTGGACCAGGACGGTTGCCACCGGCCCCCTGCCCTTGTCGAGCTGGGACTCCACGATAGTACCTCTGGCGAGCCGAATCGGATCGGCCTTCAATTCCAGCAGTTCGGCCTCCAGCATCACCAGCTCGAGGAGCTTGTCAACCCCAACTCCGGTCTTTGCGGAGACCTCCGCACAGGCCACGTTCCCTCCCCAGTCCTCCAGGAGCACGCCGCGCTCGCCCAACTCTCGTTTGATGCGCTCGGGATCAGAGGTGGGCAGATCGATCTTGTTTATGGCGACAATAATGGGAACCTGGGCGGCTTTGGCGTGATCGATGGCCTCTATGGTCTGGGGCATGACGGCATCGTCGGCTGCAACCACCAGGATGACCAGGTCCGTCACCCGCGTGCCCCTAGCCCGCATGGCGGTGAAGGCGGCGTGGCCCGGAGTATCGAGAAACGTGATGGCCTGGTTGCCCTCCACCTGCACCACGTAGGCGCCGATGTGCTGAGTAATCCCACCGGACTCACCTTCGGCTACATTGGTCTCCCTCAGGTGATCCAGTAGTGATGTCTTGCCGTGATCGACATGACCCATCACGGTAACCACAGGGGGACGGGGAACGGGCTCTCCCGTATCGCCCTCGTCCATCGGCTCCTCGAGTTCGTCCTCCTCCTCCTCCTCCAGCTGCTTGGCGTCGAAGCCGAACTCATCGGCCACCGTAGCTATGGTGTCCATGTCGAGGCGCTGATTGATCGTCACCACCACACCCAGCTGCAAACAAGTGGCCATCATCTCCGCCGGTCTGACTTCCATGAGCTCGGACAACTCTCCCACGGTGGCGAACTCCCTAACCGTCAGCGGCTTGTTCCCCCTCGATCCACCCGCCTCGTCGCCATCACCTGATTGGCCGCTGTCATACCTGCGCCTGGTGCGCCCTTCTGAAAGCTGAGTCAGCGTCCTGCGCACATTGTCCTGGACACTCCGGGCATCGGTTGGCTGGCGCCCGCCCCTTCGTCGGCCGCCACGAGTGCGGCCACTGACATTGGCCGGAGCCTTGGCGGTTGGGGTGCTCTTGGAATCGAGGGCCCCATCCGGCTTTCCGCCCTCGGGCGGCGTGGCGCCATCCTTTCTACCTCGGCGCCTGAGGCGCCGCTTGTCTGCGTCGTCACCGGCTGGCAGAGGCGGCGGCGGGGGACCTGAACGACCGCGGCCCACGGGCAAATCGGTCCTCACCCTGGGAGACCTCTCTGGCCTGCTGCGGCTGGTATCCTGCTGCGACTTCTCGGACGCTTCCCTGACAGCTCGGACCTGAGCTTTTTTCCGCGTCTGCTCCTGGACTTTCTGTCGTTGCACATCCTCGACAGAGGTCTTTTTCTCCTCCTCGATCTTGCGGGTGATGGCCCCCATCATCTCTTCTGTCACCACGCTCATATGGCTCTTAACATCGTGGCCCATCGACTTGAGGATGGAGATAAGGGCGTCGCTGGAGAGCTTCTTTTCCTTGGCTACCTGATATACCCTGCGTTTTTCCAAACTTGTTTCCGCCCGTTTCGCCGTATTAGTGAAAGTCCGTTTGCGCTGTATTAGTAAAAATCGTGGTGTCGATCGCCGAGGGGCCTCTTTCAATGGGCCGCTGGGAAGAGCTGTAGTTCAACCCGCGGCTTCCGGTCCAGACTCTCCCTCTTCGGCATCGCCATCAGACGAAGAGGGAGCTGGCTGATCGTCGACATCGACCGACCCGGCATCTACCTCGGCACTTTATTCGATCTCGTTGCCCTCTTTGAGGGTGACGATTGGGTCATCCTGAGCTTGCGTTTCCTCTTCGCCGCTTTCTTCCCCCCCAGAACCGGATGCACCAGAACCGGATGCACCAGCAGGGGCGAGAGATGCGAGTTCAGCCTCGTCGGCGGCAGAAGACTCATCGTCGGGCCCGCTGCCTCCAGCGGCGTCAGTTGCAGGCGCTTCGGTCTCAGTCGCTGGTTC
>Ga0209554_1001461_pt1 | contig 17857 bp, 17 predicted proteins | sample MarorgKNORR_S2LV_5_FD_188221 | JGI IMG/M metagenome (GOLD analysis project Ga0209554, IMG submission 188221) | Marine microbial communities from the Southern Atlantic Ocean, analyzing organic carbon cycling - Bottom_A/KNORR_S2/LV (SPAdes) (version 2) | ecosystem: Environmental > Aquatic > Marine...
AAGCTCGGTAAAGCTATAAAAGATGATGAAATTGTTTGAAAACCCATATCAGTTTTTATACACATTGCTGATAAAGGGTTACCATCCTCACTGTATGTACTCCTAAGTAGTTTTTCCCAATCACCCCATTCATTTTTGGTTGGGTTTGGCTCTTTTGATAATGAAAATTTTGATAAATAATTTTTAATACGACTAGAATTTAAGTCATTTCGATCTTGGGAAGCGATCATTGATAGTCCATCAGGAATATTTTATATTTAATTAGATTTAATTTTTTAACTCTTCACATGGTTGTAATAAATAACCATCTAATATCTCAGTTATTCTCATTTTTTTCATACAATTTTTGCTTAAACCTTCTTCAAATACTTCATTACTTTGCCAAAGGGGTTTAATTACATACGCTATTTCAATTTTGTTTTCTTTAAGTTGATTAATAAACAACTGTTTATATTTTTTAAAATATTTTGACTCTTTTTTTTGATGAACAACGTGGTTAATAAACCAAGATTGACTAGGCGAAAAATCGTATGACGATAAAATTACTGATATGAATTGATAATCAGTTATTATACTTTTATTTCTTCCGTCATTCTTAATAATATCAATTGCTTCTAAGAGCTGTGATATTTCTTTTTTTGGATTATCTGGTTTCAAGCAAGATATCCACTTTAGTCCACGTAATTTATTATGCAATATTTTTGCATCTATAGCATTCTCCATATTAGCTTTTCTTAAATCCATAAAATCTCTTTTGTGGATATATTTGTATCCATAATATGCAGTTGAGAAAAAAGTTAAAAATATTAAAAAATATAAAATATATTTCTTATTTTTAAAATGTTTTAAGTAATAAATATGTGAAAAACCAGCTAAAATGGGAATGATAAAAAATATAAATATTCCATTAATTGTCATTAGCTGGTGAGCAATTAAGGCATATGAAGAACCTATTAATGATAATGTAATTAAAAATTCATTACTTTTAAAATATTTTAAATTATGAATTATATTTTTAATACTTACAATTATAAGAATGATAGATGATAAGTGAATTAGTTTAAATCGCAAAACTATTCTTGAAAATTCTAACGGAAAAAGAAAATATTCGTATCTATCTTTACCTATCGATAATGGAAATGAAATATATTGATCATAAAAAGATATAAATGAGATTTTACTAGCAAATAAAGTTATTAAGAAAACAGAGATAATAGTTATTGATCCCAATATTCCATAAATAATTTTATTAATATTAAAATTGAAAATGAAATAAATAATAGATAAAAATCCTATTATTAAAAAAATATATCCTGTTGGTGTTTGCTTTGATAAAAATGCTATTAGAAAAAAAATAGGTAAGAAAAACCAATAGATTTTCGAATTAGTTTTTAAAGCTAAAATGAAGCAAAATATTGAAATTATTGAAATAATAGAGGCATGTTGATCAACAAATGGAGTTCCTGCAGAGGGATAAGCTAAAATTGAAACTAATAAAGCATAGAAAAAACAATAACGTACATTTAGTTTCAATTTATAAAACGTATAAAAAGTAGCTATAGAAATTAAAAAATTATATATAGAAGCGTGGAAGACATAACTGAACCACGAAACACCAAATATTTTAAAAAGGAGAGCTTGAGTATAAGCAATAAACGGTCCTGCTATTGTCCAATAATCTTTAAAAGGATAGTGACCATTTAAAACATCATATCCTGAATTAAAGAACCAAAAACTATCAATAGGACAAACTCCCAAATTTCCATAGTATTGATTAAAAGAAATTGAAAAAAGTAATAAAAATATTAAGTAAAATATTTTCTCTTGTTTTTTAAAGTTGAATTTTCTGAATAACATTTTTAAAAAAATTATTTTGCATTTATATATTATGATATCTGAACTTTTAAATTATTACGCTCTCTTTCAATAAATATTGATTTTTATTATTGTCAAACTATCATATTACCTTTCTAAGTAGCAAGATTAGTTGTGACGTGTTATTGTTTTTTACTAGAATTTTATGAAAATAAAATTTAAAAAATATTGGAGAAAACAAGCTTAAAAAACAAGAAAGATGGAGATTTTCTTTTAAATCGTATCGAAAAAGTAAAACCTAAGAATTTTTTAGAAATAGGGGTGTTCCATGTCTTATGTACCTGGAGTAAGGAAAGCTATCGATGAATATGTAGTTAGTAAGAATTATAATTTAATAATTCTTAATTCTTAATTCTAAATTTTCTGAAATAACTAAAAAATTTCATAACTCATAATTGGTATTTATCATATTGGTATTCTAAGAAATTTTCTTTAAAGGAGGATACTTTATAATAATTTCTGGTATCCAATTTTTTAAAGACTCTATTCTATTTGCGCTTGAAGGATGTGTGCTCATCCATTCGGGTGGCTCCTGACCTTTGTGTGCCTCCTTCATTCTTTCCCAAACTTTTACTGATTCTCTAATATCAAATCCTGCAAGAGATGAAAAAATTAAACCTAAATAGTCGGCTTCGCTTTCCTGTTTTCTTCCAAAAGGATTATCAATACCAAACCTTCTTAACATTCCAGCAACATCAACCCCGGTAGTTCTTCGAGTGTTAGAAATAGCTCCTCCAGTAAATATATCTAATGCAGCAGTTCCAACGTTTAAAACTAAGGCTCGACTTGCTCTTTCAATTGAATGTTTAGCTACGGCATGTGCAATTTCATGACCCATTACGGCAGCCAAACCATCTTTATTCTTGGTAACCTTAAGTATACCGGTGTAAATTGCAATTTTACCTCCAGGCATGCACCAAGCATTTTTTATCTTGTCATCATCAACAAGAATATATTCCCATTGAAAATTATAAGTAGGATCTTTTGCATTTATTGAATTAAAATATGCACTTACAGATTCCTCAATTTTAGATCCTATTTCTTTAATTTCCTGAAGTTGCTTTTTATCGTCGCTTAATTTTGCTTTTCTTTTTACATTTTCGTATATTTGTGCAGCTTGTCTGTTTAAAGAACTTTCTGGTAATAATCTTAATTGTTTTCTTTCTGTTATTGGTGCAGTTGTACAAGCAGAAATTATTAATGCACAAGTACAACCACAAAATATTTCAAGAAATTTTCTTCTATTTATGTTATTAACTTTACTCATTATTAAATAGGTATTTTAATGGCAAAAACAGAAAAAAAAAGAAGTATTTTTACGAGAGTTAGGAATTATTTTATCGCAGGAGTGGTTGTTTTAATACCTATAGGTATGACTATTTACCTAACGCTCTTTTTAGTATCAATTTCATCAAAAATTTTGCCCAAAGAAATAAATCCAAATCATTATTTGCCATATAACATTCCTGGAGTTGAAATAGTCACGTCAATAATTTTAATTACGTTAATTGGTTGGTTATCATTATCATTCATTGGAAAAAAAATGTTAGATATATTTAATAACGTTTTAAAGAGAATACCTATTCTAAGAACTTTTTATTCAGCAATTGTACAAATGACTGAAACATTTACAAAAACAGACAAAAGTCAAAAAAATGTTGTTTTAGTTGAGTATCCAAGAAAAGGTACCTGGGCAGTCGGATTTGCAACGAAAGAAAATTTTGGTGAGATAAGCAATAAAGCAAAAAAAAATTTAATAAATGTTTTTGTGCCGACCACTCCAAACCCAACAAGTGGGTTTTTACTTATGTTTCCTAAAGACGAAGTAATTTATCTTGATTTAACTTTTGAAGAAGCATCAAAATTTATTATATCCGCAGGAACGTCAAATCCAAATTAATCTTTTTTAATTTATTTGATTTAATATATCTGCCTTATCAAATAATTTGAGCAAAAAATAATATTTTTTAAAACTACTTTCATCATGTTCAATATCTTTTATATTTCGTTCCGCTATTTTAAAAAGATCTTCATGTTGGATGGGGTCAGCCAACTTAAAATCTTTAATCCCACTTTGTTGATAGCCTAGTATATCACCAAATCCTCTTAATTTCATATCTTCTTCGGCAATAAAAAAACCGTCATTTGATGACTTTAATATTTGGATTCTTTTTTTTGCATTTCCACTTAAATTTTTTTTATAAAGTAAAATACAAGTGCTTTGAACAGCTCCTCTACCAACCCGACCTCTTAGTTGATGAAGTTGAGAAAGACCAAATCTATTGGAATTTTCAATAACTATTACGCTTGCGTCTGGAAAATCAATACCCACTTCAATTACAGTTGTTGATACTAATATGTCGATCGATTTTCTTAAAAAATTATTTAAAACTTTATCTTTTTCGTCTTTTTGTAAATTACCATGAATTAAACCAACTTTTTTAGCAAATGTTTTCGATAAATAATTATATTTTTTTACAGCCGCCGAATAATCTAATTTTTTTGACTCTTCAATTAGTGGACAAACCCAAAAAACTTGATTTCCATTTTTAATTTGTTTTTTTATAAAAACTAAAATTTCATCAATTTTTTCTTCTGGTTTGCTTAGAGTAATAACACTTTTTCTGTACATGGGTTTTTCTATAAGTCTAGAAACATCCATGTCTCCATAAATAGCTAAAACTAGCGTACGTGGAATAGGAGTGGCAGACATTAAAAGTATATCACAATCTCTACCACCCTTATTCGAAAGCTCTATTCTTTGCTTTACACCGAATTTGTGCTGTTCGTCTATAATAATTAATCCTAAATTACTAAAAAAAATATTTTTTTGAAATAAGGCATGAGTTCCAATTAAAAATTTTATTTTTCCATTTATTAAATTTTCTTGAATTAATTTTTTTTCTTTTGTATCAGATTTACCAGTTAAAAATTCAATAGTAACACCAGTTGATTTAAATATTTTCTTAGCAAGATTATAATGTTGTTTAGCAAGAATTTCCGTGGGAGCCATTAATGCTACCTGACAATTAGACCTAATTGCATTTGATGCAGCTATTAATGAAACTATTGTTTTTCCACTTCCCACATCTCCTTGTAAAAGTCTAAACATTTTAAAATTGGATTTTAGATCTTTGTTAATTTCTTCGATAATTTTTGCTTGGTTGGCTGTTAAAGAAAAGATGAAATTCTTGGCAATTTTTTTTGATAGGTAATCATCAAACTTTTTGTTTTTTTTTTTGAATTTTTTTATCCTTTTTCTTACTTGAGATAAGACTAATAGGTTAGCTAAAATTTCATCATAAGCCAATCTTTTATAGAACTTTGAATTAAGATCATTTTCCTTATTTTTATGAATATAAATTATGGACTCAGACCAGCTAACATTACCAATTTTTTTTAGTATTTCTTCATTATGCCATTCCGTTAAATCGGTAATATTTTTTAATACCTTTTCTATCAATTTTCTATATACTTTTTCAGTCAATCCTTCAGTTAATGAATATTTTGGAATTATTTTATTTACATAATTCTCCATATCAATAGGTACTACATATGTGGGATTTGTGATTTGGTATTTTTTTCTATAATAATTAATTTTACCACTAATTATTACCAATGAATTTAAGGGAAGAATTTTTCTTATGTATCCTTCTCTGCTATTAAAAAAAACAATATCTATTTTGCCCATTTTATCTTCACATGTTACTTTGTTAGGAAGATTTCTTATTCGTGGAAAGTTATATTTCGTAACTTTAACTTTTATCGTAGTTATTTTTCCTATTTCAAGTTTATCAAGCGTTTGCACATTTGATCGATCTGTAAAACCCTGAGGAAGATTCCATAGTAAGTCAGATATTTTTTCAATTTTCTTTTTTTTTAATAGTTTATTTATTTTTATACCCACACCATCCAAAGCAGATACATTCTGAATTAGGAAATTGTGTATTTTTGACTGATTCATTGCTTTATAATATATAATAAATTTTGTTCGATGATGACAAATAAAGAAATTTTAAAGAAACAAATTATCTACAGATCTATGCATAGAGGAACAAAAGAGATGGATTTACTGTTAGGTAATTTTGTTAAAAAATATATTGATGAACTGAACGTTGCTGAACTTAAAGATTTGACAAAATTATTATTTATTGAAGATGAAGTTATATATAAATGGTATTTTGAAAAGAATTCTGACAAGCTTATTCCAAAAACAAAAGTAACAATAATGCTCAAAAATTTTAAATTATAATTTTATGGCGGAAGGGGTGGGATTCGAACCCACGAATGAGTTGCCCCATTGCTGGTTTTCAAGACCAGTGCTTTTAACCGCTCAGCCACCCTTCCAAGTTATATGGAATAAGACTTTAATATATTTTAGTAAATAAAATTACAACTTTATTTTAAAAATTTAATATGTTTAATTTAAACTCCAAATGCCATTAAAAATAGAAGATATTAAGGCCAAGGGTTATGAAAGAGTAATTCATGCAACAAATGAAACTACTAAACTTGATTGTATAATAGTAATCCATAATACAAAACTGGGACCTGCCCTTGGTGGTGTCCGATCTTGGGAATATAGTAGTTTTGAAGATCAAAAAAGAGATGCGCTGAGACTTTCAGAGGCTATGACTCTGAAAAATAGTATTTGCGGTATAAATTTTGGTGGTGGCAAGGCAGCATTAAATTTAAAAAATGTAAAAAAAACACCTGAACTCTACCAAAGCTATGGAGAACTTGTCGAGTTTTTAAAGGGCAAATACTTAACAGCAGGTGACGTTAATACTTTTAAGGAAGATTTAGTTGAGTGCTCTAAAGCGACAAAATATGTTTATGGAATCAATGTTGAAACTTCGGGACCCACTTCGAGAGGTTTGTTTCATGCAATAAAATCAACAAACGATTTTATTAATAATAGTAACGATTTAAAAAATGTTCATATTTCAATTAGCGGCGTTGGAAAGGTTGGCGGAAAGCTAGCGATCTTATTGGCTAAGGCAGGAGCTAAAATCACAGCAGCAAGCATAAATTATGAACTTATTAAAAAGTTGAAAAAAGAAATTGATTTAGTTGAAGTAAAACCGGAAGATTTATTTAAAACTAATTGTGATATTATTTCACCCTGTGCTTTAGGTGGAGCTATTAACCGATCAAATCAGCATCAACTTAAATGTAAAGCAATAGCCGGTGCAGCAAATAATCAACTTGAGAATACAACAATAGCTGAATGGTTACTAAAAAATGAAATTGTATATTCACCCGATTACCTTGTTAATTCTGGTGGGGTAATAGCAATTGCGTGTGAAATAAATAATACTGAGAATTTATTAGAAAAGTATTTGGAAAAAATTGCCGATCGTCTTAAACCTGTTCTTCAAGAAAGTAAAAAAAATAATGAATCGACTGATTTAGTTGCTAGACGTATGGCATGGAAAAGAATCAATAGTTAAATTTAAGTACTTATGATAAAAAAGTTCATGTCAACAATCTATAAAATTTTAACCTTTTTTCTAATGTTCCAAATTTTAGTTGTTGGTTTTTCTTTTAAAATCAATGCTGAAGAAAATTTTGAAACGTGGCTTTCATCGTATAAAAAATCTGCCTTAGTAAAAGGCGTGTCACAGAAAACTATAGATATCGCATTCAAGAATGTAAAATTTTTAGAACAAGTAATTAAATACGATAGAAAACAACCAGAATTTTTTGAGGATACAAAAACATATGTTGACAAAAGAGCTAACATTACAAGAGTTAGAACCGCAAGAAAATTATTAAAAGAAAATAAAATACTATTTGTTGATGTGGAAAATAAATTTTTTGTAGAAAAAGAAATCTTGCTTGCATTGTGGGGGATAGAAACTAACTTTGGTAAACATGTTGGAAAAATGGACATAATTTCTTCTTTAGCTACACTAAGTTATGATAAACGTAGAAGAGATTTTTTTTCATCACAACTACTTACCTTATTAAAATTAATTGATAACAACCTAATAAATCCAAACACTCTTTATGGTTCCTGGGCGGGCGCTTATGGAAATTTTCAATTTATGCCTTCTTCTATTAAACGCTATGCAATTGATTATGATAATAATAATAAAATTGAATTAAAATCTTCGCTTGATGACTCTTTAGCGTCTGCTGCAAATTATATTAATAGTATTGGTTGGAAGAAGGGACAACCATGTTTCTTTAGGGTAAAGCTGACAAATAATATAAAAGATAAATACATAAATTTATCAGCCAGAACAATCTCTAATAGACTTAAAATTAAAAAATGGAAAAAAAAAGGTGTTATTAATTTTGATGGAACTGAATTAAAAACCAACCTTAAAGCGGCGCTAATTTTACCTGATGGTAAACCAGGTAGTCCAGCTTTTTTAGTTTTCAAAAATTACGAAAAAATATTAAAATGGAATAGATCTCTAAGATTCGGTATTAGTGTTTGTACTTTAGCGAATATGATAAGAATATGAATTTAAAAAGAATAATTTCAACTTTTGTTTGTATTATCACTCTATATTCGTGTGCTGACTATAACGTAAAAGACGGCATGAAAAAAAAGGAGAGACAGTATTATTCATCAAGTGGATTTGCATTAATTTATGAAGATAATCTTTATTTGCAAAAGGTAGTAAATAAAAAGATTAACAATGATGATATAAAGGTAATGCACAGCTTATTAAAAACAAATACTCCAATAAAAATTATTAATCCTGCTAATTCAAAAGTCATAGAAACTAAAATTTATAAAAAAGCTAATTACCCAAAAATTTTTACTATCGTTGTTAGTGAGAAAATTGCCTCAATTTTAGAATTAGATCTTGATAATCCATTTGTAGAAGTCGTTGAAGTTAAGAAAAATAAAACTTTCATTGCTAAAAAAACTAATATGTTTGAAGAGGAAAAAAAAGTTGCCGAAATACTTCCAGTTAATGAAGTTAAAATGGATGATTTGACAAAGGTAGAAGTTAAAGCCAAAAAAAAATCAAATAAAAAAAGTAATTTTATATTAGTCGTATCTGATTTTTATTACGAAGATTCAGCAAATAATTTAATGAAAGAGTTAGTGAAAAAAACTAAAATTAATAATATTTCAGTAAAAAAAATTAATGATAAAAAATATAGACTTCTTGCGGGACCTTTTAAAAATTTTAATGCTTTAAAAACTACTTATATTAGTTTAAATAAATTAGGTTTTGAAAACTTAAACATATATAGAGAATAAAATGAAACTTTTTAAAATTTTTTTTATTATTTTAATTTTTTTATTATTTCAACAAAAATCCTACTCACAAATAGAAGTTGATGCGAATTACGTAATTTTACAAGATCATCTTTCTGGTAAAATTCTTTACGAAAAAAATGCAGATGATAAAATTTATCCTGCATCTATGACCAAAATAATGACATCAATTGTTACTTTTGATTTGTTAAAAAAGGGAGAAACATCTTTGGATGAAATGATAACAGTATCAGAAAAAGCATGGAGATTATCTCAAAGTGGTTACTCATCAATGTTTATAATGTTGAATGATCAAGTATCAGTTGAAGATTTGCTTAAAGGAATAATTATAATATCAGGCAATGACGCTTGTGTTGCTTTAGCCGAAGGTTTGTCTGGTACTGAAAAGGACTTTGTTATGTTAATGAATGAAAAAGCAGAAGAAATTGGTTTAGAAAATACTAATTTCAATAATTCATCAGGTATTAATGATGTGAACAATTATTCAACAGTTAGGGATATTTTAAAGATGTCACGATATATGATCCAAAATTATCCTGAATATTATTCTTATTTTAAAGAAACTTCCTTTACCTGGGATAGAACGGGAGGAGATCCTATCACTCAAGGAAATAGAAATCCTTTGTTATATAAAGATGTTGGAGTAGATGGAATAAAAACAGGATTTTTAACTGTAGAAAAATATTCTTTAGCATCTTCAATAAAAAGTGGGAAAAGAAGAATGACTGCTGTTGCTAGTGGATTTAAAACGAAAAATTCTAGATCAAGAGAGTCCATGAAATTATTGAACTGGGGATTAAGGAAGTTTGATACTATTCAAATTGCTAAAAAAGACGAAATTATGACCAGTTTAAACGTTTGGTTAGGAAAAAAAAGTAAAGTCGAAATACTTCCGTCAGAAGATGTATATTTAACAATTCCTAAAAGAAAGAAAAAAATTATCAAAGCAGTATTTGTGTATGATGGACCAATTCCAGCACCCATTAAAAAAGGTGACACTTTAGGATTATTAAATGTATATGTCTCTGATGAGTTAAAAAAGCAAATTAATATTTTGGCAGCTGAAGATATAGAAAAATCAAATATTTTTTCAAGAATATTCAAATCATTGAATTACTTGGTTTGGGGAGATGTATAAAAAAAAGCCCCTTTTTGTTACGTTTGAAGGAATTGAAGGCTCAGGAAAATCTTATCAAAGCAAAAAATTATACAAAAGTATTAAAAAAAGGAGAATTCCTGTAATACTTACAAGAGAGCCAGGGGGCACAAGAGGTGCCGAAAAAATAAGAAAAATTATACTTGAGGATTATTTTTATCTACATTCTAAAATAAGATTTAACAAATATACAGATACTTTACTTTATCTAGCTGCAAGAAGTGAACACATAGAAAATAAAATAAAACCGGCAATTTCTAAAAAAAAAATTATTATATGTGATCGATTTATCGATTCTACATTAGCTTATCAAGTTTATGGCAAAGGAGTGAGCAAAGCTCTGGTTGATTCAGTTCATAAATACATTTTAGGAAGTATAAGACCTGATCTGACTTTTGTACTGAAAGTTAATATATCGAAGGCTCTGGAAAGATTAAAAAAAAGAAAAAAGAAGAATAGGTATGATAAATTTTCTAAATACTTTTATATTAAAGCTCAAAAAGCTTTTATTAAAATAGCGAAGAAGAATAAAACAAGATATTTTGTTTTGGATAATTCAAACGATTCTGAGGAAACGGAAAAAATCATATTAAATAAGTTTATTCAGGTTTTGTCTAAATGAAGATTAATACTGAAAATGTAGAAATTTTATCTCCAAAAAATCAATTACAGCTTTTTGGTTATGATGATTACTTTAATTCGTTTATTAAACTTTTTCATAAAAATAAATTACCAAATACAATTTTATTAAGCGGGCCAAGAGGTTATGGAAAGGCTACCTTTGCTTATCACTTTATCAATTATTTATTTTCATATAAAGAACAAGACAAATATTCTGTTAATAATTTTACTATTAATCCAGATAACAAAAGTTACAAAAGTTTATGTAATTATATACATCCAAATTTTTTTTTGCTTGAAAATAATTCTCATGAGGAAAATATTAAAATTGATAATGTAAGAAATATTTTGAAATTTCTAAACAAGACAACTTATAATTCAAATATTAAAATTGTAATGATAGATAATGCAGAATATTTAAACATTAATTCATCTAATGCATTACTTAAAGTTCTGGAAGAACATAATGCTAATACATTTTTCTTTATTATTCATAATAGCTCAAATAGAATTTTGGACACTATAAAATCTCGTTGTATTCAATTTAAATTCTTTTTCACCTTATCTGAAAGAAAAAGTATTTTAAAAAACATTATTAAACAGTATAGGAATAATTTTAGCATAGATGAAATTAATGATAATTTTTATTTTGATACACCAGGAAATGTTTTAAAATATTTAGAGATTTTAAGTGAAAGCAATGTTGATTATACTAAAGATAAATTATCTTGTATTTCTTACTTAATTGATAAATACAAACAGAAAAAAGACTCCCAATTATTAATTCTTATTTCTTTGATGATAGAACTTTTCTATAATGAATTGTCTTTAAAGAATAATAAAAAATTGCACATTTATTTTTATCACAAATTTAAGATACTAAAACAAATTAATGACGTGAAAAAATTTAATTTAGATAAAAATAATCTGTTTATTTCATTGCAAGAAATGCTCAAAAATGAGTCATAATAATTTTTATATTACAACACCTATTTATTACCCTTCAGGGAAACCCCATATGGGGCATGCCTATTCAAGCATTCTCGCTGATGTTTTTGCTAGATTTAAGCGAAATGATAATTACAAAGTCCATTTTCTTACAGGAACAGATGAGCACGGCCTGAAGATTCAAAAAGCTGCTGAAAAAAATAATTTAGATCCTTTAACTTACTGCAATAAAATTTCTAGGATATTTAAAGACTTAACAAAAAAATTAAATTTATCTAACGATGATTTCATTAGAACGACAGAAAAAAGGCATTACAAATCTGTTAATGATATATGGAATAGGCTAGTCAAATCAGGTGATATTTATTTATCAAAATATAAAGGGTGGTATTCTGTTTCTGATGAAGCCTATTATAACTCTGATGAAATTATAGAAAAAAACAAAAAAAAATTTTCAACTTTTTCTGGTTCAACTGTAGAGTGGGTTGAAGAAGATTCTTTTTTTTTTAAGTTATCAACTTGGGAAAAAAAACTATTAGAGTTTTATGATAAAAATGAAAAATTCATACTCCCTATTTCCAGAAGAAATGAAGTCATTAATTTTGTAAAAAGTGGTCTTAAAGATTTATCGGTAAGTAGAACTTCATTTACTTGGGGCATTAAGGTGCCTAACAACAATAAACATGTTATTTATGTTTGGTTAGATGCCTTAATAAATTATTTAAGTGCTCTCAATTTTCCTAATACTAATGATAAGTTATATAAAAATTTTTGGCCGGCATCCTTGCACGTTATTGGAAAAGATATTTTAAGATTTCATGCAATTTACTGGCCAGCATTTTTACTTGCTGCTGATGTAGAACCACCAACTAGAATTTTCAGTCATGGTTGGATATTGTCTGGTGAAAAAAAGATGTCCAAATCCAGGGGCAATATTTTAAACCCATTAGAAATAATTAAAACTTATGGCATTGATGAACTCCGATATTATTTAATGAAAGAGGTGCCTCATGGATCTGATGGAAGTATTTCTCTAAAAAATCTTGAAAATTGTATTAACAGTGATTTAGCTAACAACTATGGAAATTTATGTCAGAGAGTTTTCTCTTTTATAAAAAATAATTGCGGAAATAAAGTTAGCAAAAGGAAAAATATATCAGATTCGGATAAGAAATTAATGGAACAAACAAAAAAACTAACAAAAGATTTAAGAAATGAAATGGATAAGCAAAATTTAAATAATTACATAAAATCAGTAATAAATATAAGTTTTTTAACAAACAAATACATCAATGATGAAGAACCTTGGAAACTTAAAAAAAATAATACTGAAAAAATGAACAATATATTGCATATAGCATTGGAACAAATTGTTAAAATTTCTATTTTATTAAACCCAATTATTCCTGAAAAATCGTCAAAAGTTTTAGACGCATTAAATATAAATACTAAATTGAGAAATTTGGCATTTTTAGATGGAAAAAATGTAATAGATGATGAAATCAAGATCAAAAAATTAGATATATTGTTTAAAAAAACAACTTGATGATTACCGATTCACATTGCCATCTAGACTATCCAAAGCTTTACGATCAATTAGATGATATAGTTAAAAGAGCCGAATACAATCAAGTTAAGTATTTGCTTACGATTTGTACGACATTAAAAAGTTTTGAAAGAATTAAATTAATAATAACGAAATATAAAAATATTTATGGAACTTTTGGTATTCACCCCCATGAATCTGCAAAATATACACAAGTAGATTCAAAGTTTATTTTAAATATTAAAAATAAACATAATAAAATTATTGGAATTGGTGAGACTGGACTTGATTTTTATTATAATTATAGTGAAAAAGAAATACAAAAAAAAAGTTTTATTGAACACATATCGGCAGCTTCCCAATTAAATATTCCAATTATTGTTCATTCGCGTAATGCGGAAGTTGATACTTACGAAATATTAAAAAGCGAAAGCAAAAATTCTAATTTAAAAGTATTAATACATTGTTTTACCGGTTCGAGAGATTTTGCAAAAAAGCTTATAGATCTAAATTTTTATATTTCAGTAAGTGGTATTATTACTTTTAAAAAATCGATCGAACTTGCAGATACAGTCTCCTCAATTCCAATGGAAAATCTTTTAGTTGAAACGGATTCACCTTACTTGGCGCCTTTACCATATAGAGGAAAAGATAACGAACCATCATATATAATCCATACTGTGGAAAAATTATCTCAAATAAAAAAACTACCAAATGAATCTATAGTGATTAATACAACTAATAATTTTATGAAACTTTTTAATTTAACCTAATATGAAAGCAAAATTACTAATTTTAGGTTGCGGTAGTTCAGTAGGTGTTCCAAGGATCGATGGTGTTTGGGGAAATTGTAAAAAAAATAATAAAAAAAATATAAGAAGCAGAAGTTCGGCTATTATTATTAAAGGTACAAATTATATATTAATTGATACTTCTCCTGATTTAAAATATCAATTATTATCAAATAAAATTAAAAATATATCTTCAGTTATCTTGACACATGAACACGCTGATCAAACTAACGGGTTGTTTGAACTAAGACCCATTTTTTGGAGACATAAGAAGAAAATAAATATATATGGAGACACACATACAATAAAATTGATCAACAAAAGACATGATTATTTATTTAAAAAAACGGGTAGTTATCCGCCTATTTTTAAATCAAATATAATTAAATCGAAATTTTCATTAGGTGAATCAAATGAAAAAGTTTTTTTCAAATCGATTAAAGTGAGACATGGCAAGATAAATAGTTTAGCTTACATTTTTGAAAAAACTGCTTACATCAGCGATACTAATGATTTGTCAATAATAAAAATGGATGAATTTAAAAATTTAAAATATTTAATTATTGATTGTCTAAAATTTAAAAAACATCCTAGTCACTTTACTTTAAAAGAATCGCTTTTAGTCCATCAAAAACTAAAACCTAAAAAAACAATACTTACCAATCTTAATCATGATCTAGACTATAATTACCTCATTAAAATACTTCCAAGAGATGTAGTCCCAGCTTATGATGGGTTAAAAATAAGTTTATAAAATTTTTAGTTAACTTTAGATTGGTTTTTTTAAAGCTTTAATAAATTTTCTAGATGATAGGTTGGTTATTAAAGCATTATTTTTTATTAGTAGTGATCAATAGTAAAAAATACCCAACAAATGCAGATAATAAAGATCCACATAAAACTCCAATTTTAACTCCAACCATATGTTGTGTGTTCTCCATAAATGCTAAATTTCCAACAAAAAGACTCATAGTGAATCCTATGCCTGTTAAAATTCCAACTCCATAAAGTTTAATCCAATTTGAGTTTGAAGGCATTTCTGCAAATTTCAATTTTATAGATAAGTAAGAAAATAAAAATACACCGATCTGTTTTCCAAAAAATAATCCACATAAAATTCCCAAAGGAACAGGGGCCATCAACGTATTCGTTGATATCCCCTCAAGCGAAACACCGGCATTTGCTAAAGCAAACAGAGGCATAATTCCAAAAGCAACATAGGGTGATAAAATGTGTTCCAATTTTAACAATAGTGAAAAGTCTTTTTCATGAATTCGATGGGGTATTGTGAGAGCTAAGACAACTCCCGATATTGTCGAATGAATTCCAGATTCATGCGTAAAATACCAGAGAAAGAGACCTATTAACAAATAGGGCGCGAATTTTTTCACTCCAAATTTATTAATAATAAGTAAAGCTAAAAAAGATCCTATCATTAAAGTTAAATACATGTATTGAAGGTCAGTTGAATAAAAAAAGGCTATGATTATAATTGCACCCAAGTCATCAATTATTGCCAAAGCCATTAAAAAAATTTTTAAAGAAATTGGAACTCGCTTACCTAATAATGACAAAACACCAATTGAAAAAGCAATATCAGTCGCAGATGGTATTGCCCATCCTCTAAGCGTATTACCAGTTTCAAAGTTGATAATTACATAAATAATTGCAGGTACAGCCATACCACCTATAGCGGCAATTATTGGTAATGAAGCTTGTTTAGGTCTTGAAAGTTCACCATGAATAAATTCTCTTTTAATTTCTAAAGTAACAACAAAGAAAAAAACGCACATTAATACGTCATTGATCCAATGAAGAATACTTAAATCTAAACCAAAATTTTGAGTACCAATTAATATGTGAGTTTTTAATACATCAAAGTAATATCCACTTAAATTTGAATTACTAAGGATCAAAGCAACTACCGCACCTATAAGTAAAACTAGACCAGTTGCTGATTCTAATTTAAAAAACCATCTAAAAGGTGAAGATATATAATTAATCATAAGAATTGATTTTTATGGCATAATACAACATGCTTTTAAGAATTGTTTATATTTGTAAATTATATGAAAATTTATATTTTATCTTATTATAAATACACATCACAGTTTAAATATAATGATAAGTTATTAGATAAATAACAAGAGCACAATATAGTTGAGGTATGATTTTATCCTTTTCTAACATTGATGATTCCACAAATTTTACATTGAACTCTTTCAACAGTTCCGCCCGGACCAAAACCAAAGGTACTGCTAATTATTTTATAACGATGGATACCCAACCAACAGAGTAATAAACTTAATTTAAACTTCATAAGATTGAGAATATTATCAGGTAAATAAAATTAAACGACAATAAAATCAGTTTTAAAAAAAAAGCTTTGGGTTGTTTTTGATATGTTTATAAATTATATTTGTACTATATATAAATATATTTCTCTTTAATTGATTAATAATTAAATTACTAAAAATGTTTAAACACATTAGATCATTCGTTGGAAAATTATTTAATGAAAATCAACAAATGTTAGTGGTCATGTATTTATCTCATTTTTATTGGTTTTTACGTAAATACTTTTTAGCTGTAGAAATAATATATCCCGAAGAATTTTTAACCAATTGGTCAATAATTAAGCATTATTCATCACAAGACAGGGAAAGGAATTTCACAGTTTATCAAATGATAAAAGTACACAATGAAATTTTCAAAGGTAAAAAAACTAACGTAATTGAATTTGGTGTTGATCGTGGAGGGACACTTACTACAATTTCTAAATTTGTTAAAGACAGTTCAGAAATTTATGCTCTAGATAGTTTTGGTTTTTTTTCGGATGATATCAAAAGTAATGTAACTAAATATGACCCACATTACTTAGGTACATACAGACCTTTTACAAAAAAAACTAGATTTAAGAATTTTAATTATTTAGCTTTGGAGAAACAATTAAATGAAATTTTAATAAAAAAAGAAAGTAATCTTAATATAATTAAATGTTATTTTCCCGAGAAAATTGAGGATGAAATCTTTAAAAAAATAAGCTCCATAAAATATTCTTTTGTCCATGTTGACTTTGATTTGTATAAGCCAACACTAGATGTTATTAAATTTGTTATTCCTAGGCTTGAAAAAAATGCAATAATTTTATTAGACGATTATAATTTAATTAATCAAGAAGGAGTAAAGTGGGCCGTAAGGGATTCTGGAGTTAATATAAACAAATGCATTCAAACACAAAGTGGACAACTTATTTGTTACACTTAATTTAATTATTTAAATTTAAGTACTCGTTGACGACGTTTTTTAATTAAATAGTTGATAAAAATATTAGTGAAGATTATTTGAAAAGGAATTATATACATTTTATATCTGGGCTGTATTGCAAAAATAGGAAAAACAAATAAATAAAAAGATAATATTAATATCAAATAATTAAAGGAAGAAGATTTTTTATCCGATAAAAAAATTCCAATTAACGAAGTAATTGCTAATAACAGATTTGGTATGTAGTGAAAGGGATTATAATAATTTGGTTTTGTGGATTCTATATCTATAAAAAAGTAAGAAAGAGCTTTTTTCACATATAAGGAAAAATATTTTTTTGGATCTTCTTTTATATTTTTTATGCTTTCTTTTATATAAATTTTATCCTCATTTATCCTGTAAAATTT
>Ga0209554_1001465_pt1 | contig 17845 bp, 14 predicted proteins | sample MarorgKNORR_S2LV_5_FD_188221 | JGI IMG/M metagenome (GOLD analysis project Ga0209554, IMG submission 188221) | Marine microbial communities from the Southern Atlantic Ocean, analyzing organic carbon cycling - Bottom_A/KNORR_S2/LV (SPAdes) (version 2) | ecosystem: Environmental > Aquatic > Marine...
GTCGTCCTGGGCGCCATACTCACCTACGTCCAAGCGGTCATCACGACGTGGCTCGGGCAGGCCGTGATGTACGACCTGCGGACCGAGATCTTCGCCAAGCTGCAGCGCCTGGACCTCCGGTTCTACGACAAGAACCCGGTGGGTCGGCTCATGACCCGCATCACGAATGATGTGGAGACGCTGAACGAGCTATTCAGCTCGGGGCTCGTCACGGTCTTCGGCGACGTGTTCACGCTCCTGTTCATCGTCATCGCGATGTTGAACATGAACTGGCGACTCGCGCTCGTTTCGTTCAGCGTGCTGCCCCTCGTCTTCTTCGTCGCGTTCTTGTTCCGGGCCAGAATCCGCAACGTCTACCGCGATATTCGACTGCGCCTCGCGAGGATGAACTCGTTCCTCCACGAACGGTTCACCGGGGTCCGGGTCATCCAGCTCTTCAACCGTGAGGACGCCGAGGCCGAGCGGTACGCCGAGCTCAACCAGGATTACCGCAACGCCCACCTTCGCTCGATCACGTACTACGCGCTCTTCTTCCCGATCATCCAGTTCTTCACCGCCCTCGCTCTCGCGCTCATCATCTGGTATGGCGGGCTCCGGACCATGGACGGCGCGCTCACCGTGGGCGTCGTGGCCGCGTTCCTCCAGTACGCCCGTCGGTTCTTCCGGCCCATCCAGGACCTGAGTGAGAAGTACAACCTTCTCCAAGGTGCGATGGCGTCGTCCGAGCGCGTCTTCAAGCTGCTCGACGAAGAGATCGAGATCGTAGACCCTGACCACCCCGTCTCTCTGTCGCCGTCCACACTCGGCGAAGTCGAGTTCAGGGACGTGTGGTTCTCTTACCTCCCCGCCGAGGAAGGCGAAGAGCCCGAATGGGTCCTCAAGGGGCTGACCTTCAAGGTCGAAGCCGGCGAGAAAGTCGCGATCGTCGGGCATACGGGGGCTGGCAAGACGACCATCATCAGCCTCCTCACGCGCTTCTACGAGATCGACAAGGGACAGATCCTCCTGGACGGAGTGCCGATCGAGCGCATGGCGTTGGATGACCTACGCGGGCGTATCGGCTTGGTCCTACAGGACGTCTTCCTGTTCAGTCAGGACGTCGGCTACAACATCCGGCTCGGGTCCCCCCAGATCTCGGACGAGGCCGTCCGTAGCGCCGCCGAACGGATCGGTGCGGCTCCGTTCATCGACCGTCTGGCCGATGGCTACGACCAGGCGCTGGGCGAGCGCGGCTCCACGCTCTCGGTCGGCGAACGTCAGCTCGTGAGCTTCGCGCGGGCGCTGGCCTTCGACCCGGAGATTCTCGTGCTGGACGAGGCCACCAGCTCCGTCGATTCCGAACTCGAGGAGCAGATCGAAGCGGCTACGGACGAGCTGCTCAAGAACCGGACGTCGCTGGTGATCGCACATCGGCTCTCCACCGTTCACAACGCCGACCGTATCCTGGTGCTCCATCACGGCGAGCTGTGCGAGGAGGGCACCCATGCGGAGCTGTTGGAAGCAGAGGGCCTCTACGCCCAGCTGCACGAGCTCCAGTTCGCGGCGGCAGTCGGTTAGCCGAGCCCGAGAACTCCGAGCACCCCTGTCAGGTCCCTCACCGTCGGAACATCCGGGTCGCCCGCCTGGCCCTCACGATCGACGAGCAGCACCTGGACGCCGGCGCTCCGGCCTCCCTGAACGTCGTCCACGAGCTGGTCACCGATGTGCAGGATCCGGCTCGGCTCTACGCCGAGGAGGCGCTGCGCCTCGGCGAAGATCACACCGTCGGGCTTGAAGGAGTCGACCTCGGCAGAGACTACGACGTGGTCGAAGAACGAGCCGATGCCCATCTCGTGGGCGAAGTGCGCCAGACCGTGATGCCAGTTCGACACCACCGCCATCGCAAAACCGGCCCTGGAGAGCTTGCCCAGCACCGCGCGTGTTTCGGGATAGACGCTCAGGCTGCTCGGACCCAGCAGCGTCCACAGAGCATCAGCATGCTCATGGGCCGCACCGTCCGGCGCAGTCACCCCTAAGCACCCAAACAAACGATCAGCGAGCTCGACTCGATATCGGCGCCTGTCGGCGTCAGATCCATGAAGCGGATATCGCTCCAGATGGAGCTCGAAGACATCGTAGAGGACCGCGTGTCTCCACGGACTGTGGGTGAGTCCGTGGCCCTGGAGGTAATCGACGACCTCAAGCCCACGACCGCGGCCCGTACCGTGGTGGGCCAGCGTCTGGAAGAAGTCGAACGTGAGCGCGCTGATCTGCCCCTTCACGACGACGCTTCTACCGGCGAGCCCGGGCTGTGTCCGCGATCACCTCGGCGGAGTCGACGAACTCCCATCGTCGCGACGCTGGGACGATTTGGCTTCCGATACGTATGAGGGGCTCTTCCACAAAGCCTCCGACCGGCTGAAGCGCATCGACCGTATAGTGACTCCCGGGATTCCACAGGATCCACTCGTTGAAGCCTGCATCGTACGTCGCCTGGATCTGGGCCCTCACCTCGGGCGCCTCGTACGCCGGCGCTCCGAGCGTGAAGTCCTGGAGCCAAGGGCGTGTCAGCCCCGCCCCCTCGACCCGGAGCGAGCGCCGCATGGCGTCGTCGAGCGCGCCCCTCACGATCTCGTAGGGGTAGGCATTCGGCGAATCGATGCCGAAGCTCCCCGTCCAATAGTGACTCGGATAGACCATCGGAAGAGCGACGTCGATCACGTCGATGAACGACTCCCACACCTGCCCGATGCCCACGTCACGAGCAGCGGACGTCGTCACGCCGAACACGTCGGCGGTCAGCTCGACCTCGAGGTACGCGAGCTCGCCCCGGCCGTATTCCAAGAAGGAACGAATGACCTCCGCCATCGGCCGCCCGTCAGCGCCAGGATAGACTGCCCGATCCAATTCACTCCGCGGTGCGTCGGGGAAGCGAATGTAGTCCCATTGGATCTCGGGGAATCCCATCTCGGCCACCTCGCGCGCGAGCGAGACGTGGTAGTCCCAGACCTCGGGGTCGTGCGGGTTGAGCCAGATGATTCCCTTACCGTCGATCCACGATCCGCCCGCGGTGTCCTGAATGGTGAGCTCGGGACGGGCCGCAGCCAGAATGGGGTCCTTCACCACCACGATCCGCGCGATCGGGTAAATGCCCTCCGTTTCCAGCTGGTCGAGCAGGCCGGGCAGGTCCCGAATCCGGATCTCCCCGGTTGAGCCGATCTCGTGGGCGAACTCGAGTTCAGTCGCGTGGCTCACATAGCCCGACGCATCCTTGATGTCGATGACGAGCGCGTTCACCTCGGTAGTGCGAACGACCTCCAACAGCGCCGTCATCCGCGTGCGCGAGCCGGCGGCCCACGCATTCACGTAGAGCCCCCTGACATTCGTCGGGCGGGGGAATCGGGCATCCCCGTCGTCGGTAGGCAGGACGCTCTCGGAGGTCTCTACGTCGTCCAGTTCTGCGGACGCTGAGGCGCTGCCGACCCCACGCTGATCGGGCATGCTCGCCGACCCGCCGGATGCAGTCTCCACCCGATCCGGATCCCCCTCTGGATCGATCGCATCGCTCTCCACCTCACCGACGTCCGCTGGACTCGGCGTGCTGAGGGGTGTGGAGACGTCAGCCACCTCGGGAGCGCCCGGCTCGGATTCCTCGCCGCGATCGAACATCGAGGGCCCGGCCTCACATGCGGACAGAACGACCAGGGCGAGGACGAGCGCCGTCGGTCGGGACCTAGGCAGGGCTAGTAGCTCGCCAGGGATGGATCGACCTCCTCGCGCCACCCCAAGACACCGCCTCGGAGGTTGAAGACCCGCTCGAACCCGTTCTGCAGCAGGTAGCGAGCCGCCTGCTCGCTTCGCTGGCCGCTGCGGCAATAGATCACCAACTCGTCTTCGGGGTCGAGCTCCTCCAGGCGTGCCGCGAACTCACCCGTCGGAATAAGCGTCTGACCGTGCTCCGGGAGATCTATGATGTCCACCTCGAAGGGTTCACGGACATCAACGAGAACCGGGACATCGCCGCTCTCGAAGCGGGCGTTGAGCTCGGTCGGCGTAATCTCAGGGACCCCTGCAGCTTCTTGCATTGAGTTCAACCTGCCAAGAGATCGGCGAGGGCATCGGCGGTGCGCTTCGCCGCTCCCAGATGGCTCTGAATATAGCCCTGGGCGCGTGTCGCGGCGTCATGGTTTGCCTGGGCATCGTCACACCACACGATGAGCGCCTCGGCCAGCCCCTCGGCGCTCTCCACCGACGTCGCCGCTCCTGCCTCGATGAGCTGCGCTGCAGGTGCGCTGCGGCCGTAGGATGGCCCAAACACGACCGGTTTGGAGGCGGCGGCCGGTTCGAGCACGGAGTGAAGACCCGCTCCGTGAAAGCCCCCACCGACGAAGGCCACCGTAGCGATCGTGTACAGATCCGCGAGGACGCCCACGCGGTCCACGACGATCGCGTCGGCGCCGCCGGTCGAGCCGACAGACTCGACTCTCGACAAGGTGGTAGCCGAGCAGTCGTCCGAGTCGAGCTGATCCAACAACGACGACACTACGGCGTCTTCCGGCTCATGCGGCGCGATGACCAGGCGCACCCCGGGAACGCGCTCTCGAAGCATCGCCAGAGCGGGAACGAGCACATCCATGTCGGCAGGCCACGTCGAACCCGCGACCAGTGTCGGACGGGGGTCGGCGTGAAATGGCCGGAGATGGGCCGCTTCGGCGGAGACATCGCCGACTCGCCGAGCCGCCGAGTCGACGCCCGGGTCCCCCGTCACCGATACTGCCGACGCCCCGACGCCCAGGCTGCGAAGCCGCTCGGCGTCCGGCTCCCCAACCGCATACGCCGCGGTGAGGCTCTCCCATGTGGTCCTAAGTAGCGCACGCGCCGGCAGGCTCATCCGCCCCGCGTCGGCTGGGACCGTCCCCGCGGCCAGCACGACGGACACACCACGGTCGACCGCAGATTCGACCAGGACCGGCCACACCTCCGTCTGCGTGAAGACGAGCGCTTCGGGCCGCACCGCGTCCAGCACGCGGGAAGTCGTGCTGCGGAGGTCCCACGGGAGATAACCAGCGACGTCCACGCGCATCCGGTCAGCGACCGTCACGGCAGAAGGCGAGAAGTAGGTGAACACGATCTGCACGTCCGGCATCCTGACCCGGAGGGCCTCGATGACCGCCTCCGCCTGCAGGCTCTCGCCTACCGAAGGCGCATGAAACCACACGGTCGGACTATCGGGATCTCGAACCTCCTCACCCCAGCGGGCTAGGACCTCGTGGGCCTTCCTCCGACCGGCGAGACCGCGGGCGACCTTACCGCCTCCAGCCCCTGCGAGAGGCGCCACGGTACGCGCGGCGCCGACGGCGAGGCGGTAGAGGAGTCGTGGGCGGGCCATTGAAGAGGATAGATGGGAGCCGCCCCGGCCGGTAGATTCGACATATGAACTATCGGGTCACTGCCCGCTACGGCGGGCGCCAACAGCGGTATCACACGTACGACGTGCAGGCCGATGATGCGAAGGCGGCGCTCACGGCGGCGGCGGAAGCACTCCCCTCCGAGATCGCGGCCGAGACCGACCTCGTCGAGCTGCGGGTATCAGTCGATCCCGAAGAGCGGACGTACGTAGAGGAGGGTGCGGATCTTGACCGACGATGAGATTGGCGGGGACACCACTAAGGAGACCATGTGGGAGGCTTTCAACCCGACACGGAAGCGCATCGCCGAAATGAAGAGGCGATGAGGGCCTTCCGAGATGGCGAGACGGACGAGGTCGAAGTCGATGCACCCGGCGGGGTGACGCTCAGGATGGTGCGGGACCCGGACGCAGAGAGCGGCATGAGGATAGAGAGTTCCGATGGAGAGCCGATCGATGTCCCTATGCCCAAGAGCTTCGACCCCTCGGATGAGCGCCCCGACGATTACCCGGAGGGAATTCTGTTCCTCTCTGGATTCCGGTCGATTGTGTCGAAAATGCCGCAGGTTGGCGGCCTGATGGTCCAATACATTGGTGAGGGCGTTGTGGATGGAGCGCTCGATGAATTGTGCCGGATGAGCGTCTCAGAGGGGTGGGTCGAGATCGCACCGGATGAACTCGACGATTCGAAGTGGGCGGATATCCGCGCGAAGGCGATCGCCCGTGGCGTAAGCGAGAGCTTCATGGATAAGTCCCGAACGCTGTTCCAGAAGCGCAAGCAGTTTCGGCTCACAAAAGGCGATATGGTTCGGACTATTTCTGACCTCTCCCTCAGCTCCAACATGACGATGCTGTCCCTCACGCAGAAACGGAGCGCCCCGGAGTGACCAACATGGTCGACGCAGGCCAGCGAACGCGCAGGCCGCGGTGGCTAAAAGCCGGGGCGGCCATCGCCGCACTCGCGCTTGCCGCGAGCTGCACCGCCTGCTCGCCCATCTATGTGGTCAAGGCCGGCTTAGCCGAGCTGAGCATTCTCAGAGCCCGACAGGACATTCCAGAGGTCCTGAACGACACGACCGTCGATGCGGCTACACGAGGGAAGCTCCGCTTCGTCCTCGAAGCGCGGCGCTTTGCCGCGGACGAGCTCGGCATCGATGTCGGTGACTCGTACACGATGTTCACGCAGCTCGATCGCGACACTCTAGCGATGGTCGTGTCGGCGTCGCACAAGGATCGACTCGAGCCGAAAACCTGGTGGTTCCCCATCGTCGGACGCATGCCCTACAAGGGCTTCTTCTCGCTGGAGGACGCCACGAACGCGCGTGACGACCTGGAGGAGGACGGCCTCGACGCCTACATGCGGCCCACCGCCGCCTTCAGCACGCTCGGCTGGTTCAACGACCCCATCCTGTCGACCGTGCTCCGTGCGGATGACGTGGACGTCGTGGAAACCGTGCTGCACGAGCTGTCGCATCAGCATCTGTTCGTGGGCGGGGCCGGCACCTTCAACGAGAGCTTCGCGACGTTCGTAGGCCGAGCTGGTGCGGCCCGGTTCTTCTGCACGCGGGACGGCGGCGGCCCCGACACCCTGAAATGCCTCAGGGCCCAGGCGCGTTGGCGCGACTACCAACGCTTCAGCGTCTTCATCGACGGAATGATGGAGGATCTGAATGCCATCTATGACAGTGATACCCTGAGCTACGACGAGAAGGTGGCCCAGCGTGAGATCGTTTTCGCACGATCATTTCAGCGCTTCGACGACGACGTAGCGGGCACCTTTGAGTCCGTCGGGTTCGGAGGCTTCCGCAACACGCCGCTCAACAACGCCACGCTGATGACCCGGATTCGGTACTACCACCGTTTGCCGGACTTTGCGGCGTTGCTGGAGTCGCGAGGTGGGGACCTGCCGGGGGTGCTGGCCGAGCTGAAGGCCGGCGTCGAGACGGTCGACGATCCGTTCGATTTGCTGCCGGGGGGGTGAGAGGGCCCGCCCGCTGGCCTAGTTCACAATCGGCAGATACTGGTCGAGCCAGGGCCGTCGTCGGTGAACATCACGTTGGCCGGTTTGATATCGCGATGAACATCTGCCCTTCGGGCGTAGAGTCGATCTCGTGGATCGTGCAGATGTTCGGATGGTCGAGCGCGGAGGCCGCTTGTGCTTCTTGCACGAAGCGTTGGCGCGCCTCGTCGTCGCGCGTCAGCTCGTGTGGGAGAAACTTGAGCGTGACGTGCCGGTTGAGCCTGGTGTCGAGCGCCCTGTGAACGACGCCCATACCGCCGCCGCCGAGCTTCTCGAGGACCTTGTAGTGGGAGAGTTCCTGGCCTTCCATCGACACCCCTTCGCTCCGACGATTCAGCCGCCGGAGACCGCTACGATCAGACCCACACAATAGGCGCTGAAGAGGGGCTTCGCGCCAGCTAGATCCGGGCTTGTAGGGTGTACAACTGGTGGTACCGTCCGTCCTTAGCGATCAACTCACTGTGTTTTCCTCGCTCTACTATCTCCCCATCCTCAATCACCAAAATCAAATCGGCCCGCTGGATCGTGGACAGCCTGTGAGCGATCACAAAGGTGGTCCGCCCCTCCAATAGCCCGGCCAAGCTCTTCTGGATGAGCGATTCGCTCTCGGTGTCCAGGCTCGACGTCGCCTCATCGAGCAGCAGGATTCGCGGCTTCGCCAAGAGCGCGCGCGCGATCGTGACGCGCTGGCGCTGCCCGCCCGACAGCTTGACCCCGCGTTCCCCGATGATCGTGTCGAGGCCGTCGGGGAACCGGTCGGTGAACTCCGTGACGTACGCCTGCTCCGCCGCCTCCCGGACGTCATCGGTCGACGCGTCGGGCCGAGCGAACAGGAGGTTCTCGGTGATCGTTCCGTCGAACAGGAAGTCGTCCTGGAGGACGAGGCCTAGCTGGTCCCTGTAGGTCGCGAGCTTCACCTCACGCAGATCGATCCCGTCGATCAGGACCCGGCCCTCGTCTGGCTCCAAGAACGTCGCGGCCAAGCCAGCGAGGGTGGTCTTCCCCGACCCGGAGCTGCCCACCAAGGCGATCACGGTTCCGGGCGGAGCTGAGAACGTGATTCCCTTCAGGACGGGCTTGTCGTCGTCGTAACGAAAGTGGACGTCTTCGAAGTCGACTTGACCGCTGATGGCGGGCATCACGACGGTGCGGCGCGGGTCGTCGTCCTCTTTCGGCCACCCGAGCAGCTCCGCCGTGCGGTCCAGGCCCGCGAACGCCTCGGTCATCTGAGTGCCGATGTTCGCCATCTGGAGCACCGGCGCGATCAAGAAGCCGAGGAAGAGCGTGAACGAGAACAGCTCCCCGACCGTCAGCTGGTCCTGGATGATCAGTCGGCCCCCGTAGCCGATGACGAGCACGCTCGCAGTGCCAATGAAGAATGCACCCAGGCTCGTCACCAGGCTCGAGGTCGTGAGCGTGGTCTTCACGTTCTCGAAAATCCGCATCACGCCGGCGTGGAAGATCTCCCCTTCCTTCTCCACCGCGTGGAATCCCTTGATGACGCGGATTCCCCCGAGCGTTTCCGTGAGTCGGCCCGTTACCTCGGCGCGGATCTTCGCCCGTTCTCGGAACGCCGGACGCAGCGTGGCGAACGCCTTGGTCGACACGAAGGCGAAGCCGCCCAGCGGGCCGAGAGCAAGCAGGGTCATGACTGGGTCGATCCTTACCAGGAACACGAACGCCACGATCGCCGTCACAATCCCACCCACGAGCTGGACGAGACCGGTTCCGACCAGATTTCTGACGCCTTCGACATCGTCCATGATGCGGGTGACGAGCTCACCGGTCTTGGTGTTGTCGAACACCCGGATCGGAAGCTGCAGAACGTGCTTCTGAACGTCCGAGCGCAGGCTCGCGATCAGATGCTGCGCCTCCACAGACATGAGCATCGTCAATGCGTACGAAGTCACCGCTTGGATCAGCACCGCCCCGCCTACCACGGCAAGCAGCATGTACAGCCACTCCATGTTCCCTTCGGCGATGACGTTGTCGACCAAGTACTTGGTCGAGGCGGGCATCACGAGACCGCTCAGCCGATTGAACAGAATGAGCACCAAGCCCATGAAGATGAGCTTCCTGCGCGGCCAAATGATCTCATCGAAGGCGTGCCTGAGGCTCGCGCCCGAGATCTTCTTCTTGTCGTCAGCCATCGTCGGCAATTGGGGGTGGCAGCCGGAACAGGTTCAGGCTTTCAGGACCGGCGCGACGGAAGATAGTCACAACTCGGCATTCCGCCCTTGGGCGGCCCACGACGCCCGTGTAGGTTAGCGCTTCTCGGAACCCCCTCGGCACGCCTGCGCCCCCCAGCGTGGACCCCTGACCTCACTCGCCCTCGCCATGCACGACGAAGACAACGACGGATACGACCCGTCCGCGGTGGAAGAAAAGTGGCAACGCCTTTGGGATGAGCGCGGCACGAACTCGTTCACAACAGAGGAGCTGCGCACTGCCGAGAACCCGTATTATCAACTCATGATGTTCCCGTACCCCTCTGCAGAGGGGCTCCACGTGGGGAACATCTATGCGTTTGCCGGCGCGGACGTCCACGGCCGCTATCAGCGCATGCAGGGGAAAGACGTCTTCGAGCCCATGGGATTCGACGCGTTCGGGATCCACTCGGAGAATTTCGCGCTGAAGATCGGCACGCATCCGATGGACCTGATCCCGTCGAACGTGAAGAACTTCAAGCGCCAGCTACGGCGCTTGGGGGGGATGTTCGACTGGGATCATTCAGTCGATACCACGGATCCCGCTTACTACAAGTGGACCCAGTGGCTCTTCCTTCAGCTCTTCAAGGCAGGCTTGGCCGTTCGCAAAAAGGCACCGGTCAATTGGTGCCCGTCATGCATGACGGTGCTCGCGAACGAGCAGGTCATCGCGGGCGCTTGCGAGCGATGCGGCACCGCCGTCGAACAGCGCGAAATCGAGCAGTGGTTCTTCACGATCACCGACTACGCGCAGCGTCTGCTCGACAACCTCGACCAAATCGACTGGTCGACCACTACGCGCAAGGCGCAGTCGAATTGGATCGGCCGAAGCGAAGGCGCACGGTTGCGCTTCCCGATCCTGGACGAAGACACCGATACGGACACCCAGATCGAGGTCTACACGACCCGGCCGGATACCGTGTTCGGTGCCAGCTATATGGTGCTCTCACCGGAGCACCCACTCGTGGACATGGTCACCGCGGACGGCCACAGACCTCCGGTCTTCGCCTATCGTGAGGAAGCGAAACGCCGCGACCTCGTCGCCCGCCAAAAGGTCGACAGGACGAAGACCGGCGTGTTTACCGGTGGCTTCTGCCGGAATCCGGCCACGGGTGAGGTGATCCCGATTTGGATCGCCGACTATGTCCTGATGGACTACGGCACCGGCGCGATCATGGCTGTGCCGGGTCACGACAGTCGCGACTTCGACTTCGCCGAGCAGTTCGACCTCCCGATTCGGCGCGTTGTCGCTGCTCCGGGCGACGATGCCGACACGCCCCTCGAAGAGGCCTATGTCGGTTCGGGCTCGCTCGTGAACTCAGGCGATTTCGACGGTGTGGATGTATCGGAGTCGGTCGCAAAAGTGACCGACTGGGCCGCGGAGAGCGGATGGGGGGAGGCCACCATCAACTTCCGCCTCCACGACTGGTGCATTTCTCGCCAGAGGTATTGGGGGCCGCCGATCCCGATCATCACTTGCGACGACTGCGGTCACGTGCCGGTTCCGGAAGAGGATCTCCCCGTCGTGCTGCCGCGCGTGGAGGACTTCCGTCCCAACGATTCAGGCATCAGTCCGCTCGCCCGCGTGGAGGAGTGGTACAAGACCACCTGTCCGAGCTGCGGCGAGGAAGCGCGCCGCGAAACCGATGTCTCTGACACCTTCCTCGATTCGGGATGGTACTTCCTGCGCTACCCGTCGACCGACTTCGACGGCCAGGCGTTCGACCCTGAAATCACGAAGCGGTGGCTGCCCGTCGACAGCTACATCGGCGGCAACGAGCACGCTGTGCTGCACCTCCTGTATTCGCGCTTCCTGATCATGGTGTTGAAGGACCTGGGCCACCTGAAATTCGAGGAGCCCTACGATGTCTTCCGAGCCCACGGCCTCATCATTGCCGAAGGCGCGAAGATGTCGAAGAGCAAGGGCAATGTGATCGTCCCAGACCCGATCATCGAGGAGTTCGGGGCGGATGCGTTCCGCACCTACCTGATGTTCCTGGGCCCGTACGAGGAGGGTGGTGACTACCGCACGGAGGGGATTCAGGGGCCGTTCGGGTTCCTGCATCGGCTATGGGACACGGCGATCAACGCGGTGGACGGCGACCCCGATCCCGACGTCGAACGCAAGCTGCATCAGACCATTGAACAAGTCAGCCGGCAGCTACCCACGCTCGGCTACAACACCTCGATCGCGGCCATGATGGAGTGCCTGAATGTGATCCGCTCGGAGGGGCGCCAGGCCATGCGCGCCGAGATCGAGCCGCTGGTCGCGCTCGTGGCGCCCTTCGCGCCGCACTTGGCCGAGGAGCTGTGGGAGCGCTTCGGGAACGAGGGGAGCATCTTCGACGGCGCGAACTGGCCGTCCTTCGACGAAGCGAAGACGGTGGAGACCACGGTCAGCGTCGCGGTTCAGGTGAACGGGAAGCTCAGAGGTACGATTAAGGTGGATGCCGATGCACCCGAAGACGAGGTCGTGGATAAGGCGCGGGCGGAAGAGAACGTGGCCCGCCACCTGGAAGGTGTCACAGAGCGTCGGGTCATCCACGTGCCAGGACGCCTCGTGAACTTCGTCGTCGGATGACCGACGTCGAGCGTCTCGCGATCGACGCGATCCGTGTCCTGTCCATGGACGCGGTTCAGCAGGCGAATTCGGGCCACCCGGGCACGCCGATGGCGCTCGCCCCCGTCGGATACGTGCTCTTCCACCGGCACCTCCGCCACAACCCCGCCGATCCCGAATGGCTCGACCGTGACCGGTTCGTGTTGTCGATCGGGCACGCCTCGATGCTCGTGTACTCGCTGCTCCATCTGAGCGGCTACGAGGTGTCTGTCGAGGACATTCGCAATTTCCGTCAGTGGGGCTCTCCCACGGCCGGGCACCCCGAATACGGCCACGTCCCAGGCGTGGAGACCACGACCGGACCGCTGGGTCAGGGCGTCGCGAACTCCGTGGGGATGGCTCTGGCCGAGCGGTGGTTGGGTCAGCGCTACAACCGCCCCGGCCACAGCATCGTGGACCACTACACGTACGCGTTGTGCTCCGACGGCGACGTCATGGAGGGCATCTCCCACGAGGCCGCGGCGATCGCCGGTCATCAGAAGCTCGGCAAGCTCATTTGGATCTTCGACGACAACCGTATCACGATCGACGGCGGCACCGAGATCTCCACCTCTACGGATCAAGCCGCGCGGTTCGAGTCGTACGGATGGCATGTAGCCCACGTACATGACGGAACGGATCTCGAGGCGATCGACTTGGCCATCACCGAGGCCAAGCAGGAGACCGAGAGGCCGAGCTTCATTGTTCTTCGCACGACCATCGCGCACGGCAGCCCCGGCAAGGCCGGCACCTCCGCCGCGCACGGCGCTCCGCTCGGCACGGAGGAGATCGAGGCTACCAAGAAGAACCTCGGATATCCGTCCCTGGAGCCGTTTCACGTGGACGACGAGGCGCGGCGCCACTGGCGCGCGTGCGTGCCGAAGGGCGCGAGACTCCAAGATGCGTGGCAGGCTCGGTTCGCGGTCTATCAAACCACCCACCCGGAATTAGCGGGTGAGTTCTTGCGGGTGATGTCTGGGGAGCTGCCCGACAACTGGGACGCCGAGGTCCCGGATCTTTCCGCGCCAGAGAAGGCGGATGCCACGAGAAACTGGTCCGGGAAGGTGCTGCAGGGCATCGCCGCCGGCTTGCCGACGCTCGTCGGAGGATCCGCCGACCTGGCCGGGTCGAACAAGACCGACATCACTGGCGCGGACAGTCTGCTCCCCGAAACGCCGGACGGACGGAACGTCCACTACGGCATTCGGGAACACGCGATGGCTTCGGTGATGAACGGAATGGCGCTTCACGGCGGCGTGCGGCCGTTCGCCGGGACGTTCCTGATCTTCTCCGACTACATGCGTCCAGCCATGCGGCTTGCGGCGCTCATGGAGCAGCCGGTCGTGTACGTTTTCACACACGACTCGATCGGGCTAGGAGAGGACGGACCGACGCACCAGCCGATCGAGCAGCTCGCCGCGTTACGTGCCATGCCCAACCTGTGTGACCTACGGCCCGGCGATGCGGCCGAGACCGAGATCGCGTGGCGGGTCGCAGTCGAGAGGTCCGACGGTCCAACCTTCCTCGCGCTCAGCCGCCAGAAGGTGTCCTTGCTCGACCGAGGCGGCGCCGCTGCTTCGGCCGACGGGCTCCGAAAAGGTGGGTACGTGTTGATGGATGCCTCCGACGGGGCCCCACAGGCGATCGTCATGTCCAGTGGGTCGGAGCTCGGCCTAGCGGTGGAGGCGCGGGAGCAGCTAGAGGCGGCAGGCACGCCCACCCGCGTAGTCAGCATACCGAGCTGGTACCTCTTCGGGCAGCAGGACCAGAGCTATCGGGACGAGGTTCTCCCACCGGATGTCACGAACCGCGTCTCGATCGAGGCCGGCAGCACGTTCGGGTGGGAGCGTTGGGTCGGCTCCGTGGGCCGTTCGGTCGGCCTGGACCACTTCGGTGCATCGGCTCCGGCTGAGGTGCTTTACGAGAAGTTCGGCATCACGGTAGAGAGCGTGGTGGAGGCGGTGCGAAGCGGGGCCCCCAGCTAGCACGTTGCGCCTACACGCCATCTATTGAGGCAACCCTCAATCAGGAGGCACCATGGTCTCGATCCTCTCCCTTTGGGCTCCTATCCTGGTGGCTGCCGTCCTGGTTTTCGGGGCGAGCTCAGTGATCCATATGCTGATGCCGTATCACCGGAAGGACTTCAAGAAGGTCGACGACGAAGAGAGCGTGATGGACTCGCTTAGGGCCTTGGACATCCCACCGGGTGACTACATCATGCCGTTCGCGGGCGGCCCGGAGGGTATGAGGTCGGAAGCGTTCATCGAGAAGGTGAGAAAGGGCCCCATCGCGATGATCACCGTGATGCCTGAGGGTGCCTGGCTGAACATGGGTCCCCAGCTCGCGCAGTGGTTCGTCTACGTCGTCCTCGTCAGCTGCGTCGCCGGGTACGCAGCCGGGCTCGGGCTCGATGCCGGAGCGGAGTACAGAACGGTCTTCCGCATGGTAAGTACGGTCGCGTTTGCGTGCTATTCCATGGCGCTCATGCAGAATTCGATCTGGTACCACCGCAATTGGCGCCAGACGCTTACGACGATGTTCGACGGTCTCGTCTACGCGCTGGTCACCGGTGGCGCATTCGGGTGGCTATGGCCCAGCTGAGCGCGGCGGCACGGCAGTCCGAGCGGGTTCGGCAACGGAGTATCACCCTCAGTCGAGTCGGTTCAGCCCCTGGATGAGCCGCGCCTGCAGGTACGGCCATCCATCGGGTACGGGGATGCCCCCCTCCTGTACGGTCACGCTACCGGGGGGAACGCACTCGAACTCGGCGAGCCGCAACGTGACGAAGAAGGACAGGTCCACGTTGTCGGGGCGCACCGGATGGATCGTTGAGATGATCTCGGCGCGGGTACCGGGTTCCTCGACGTAACGGCAAAACCAGGAGGCATGCCGGCGCACGATCGACAACCTCAGATCGAACCGTCGGTCGTCGGGAAGGAGGAGCCAACGCACGTCGTGTGCGTAGGCCTGTAGTAGCTTCGCCCGAAATCCACCGGGGTACGCTTCCACGGAGACCGACACCGGCTCTCCGTCCGGACCCCATACATCGATGTCGGTCCGCACCTGGTATGCGACCCGGTCGATCCAGTTGAAGAGCCGGTAGTCCTGGGCCACGCCGACCATCCACAGCGCCCCGTATGCGGGTTCGTTGAGAACACCAAAGCCTGGGATGTGTCGAGACGTAGCGACGGCAAGCACCGTCACGAAGACGAGAGCGAACCGCTCGGCCCGACCCCGCGGGTTCCGGGCTGCCGCCTCTGCTCCCGAAGTCTCCGCGAGGGCCTTGCCCCCCGCAGCGAACCTGCTTCCTAGCAGTCCCGCCAATTCCTCTCCCAAGAACAGCGCCAGGGTGCAGGTCAGCCCCACGATCGCCCACGTGATACCGAGCGTCACGAGGATGAACAGGTTGAAGGTCAGAAACGCGATCGCGCCTCCGATGCGGAGCGAACGCGGTCCCAGCAACATCGGGATCGGCAGGATCGGTTCCAGCGCCATGACCAGATAGTCGCTCCACCTGAGGAACGGGATGTGCTGGGGCCCCCAGAAGTCGGGCATCCGTGCCACCTCGACTTTCATGGACGCATATAGCCCGAAACCCTCACGCCAGAGCACGCTGTCGAGCTTCCATGCTCCCGCGATGAGATATATCCAGCAGACGTTGAGCAGGAGGCACCGCACCGCAGTGCCCGGGACGCGGAGGTCAGCCCAACCCGCTCGGACCTCCGACCCCGCCCTCCACCCAGAGATGGTCAGCGTCCGACCCACGGGGAGGAGCAGCATCCAGAAGATCATCAGGTGCACGACCGCATCGTCCAGATACATCACCACGAAGTTCCAGCGGTACGCCGATGCCGCGATCACGAGGGCGAGCAACGCCCCAGTTCGGACTCGGTAGCCAGCGGTGATCATGCCGGCACCGACAAGGCCCACGCCGTACGCGGATGCGATCAGCCAGCCGGGCATGCCCGGCTGGAACAGGCCGATGCGGGTATACCAGTAGATATCCTGCGTGAGCCGATGATCGATCAGGCCCTCAGGGTGCGATATCTCCGGAAATTCGACGAGCAGCCGGACGAAGAACGCCGACGAGAGCAGGCCGACGAGAATCCGGAACGCATCAACCGCGAGCGCAGGAGTGTCGCGACCCAGCCAGGCGTCGGCGGGGGCTATGACCTGCTCGCGCCACATCGACATCATGCGGGCAGGGTAACCCGACTCCCGAGGGCATGCGGCAGTGGGGGCACCCTGGTTACCGACTCATCACGCCTGATGCGCCGCCTCACCGGTTTGTGGTACAGGGTCTCGGGCGAGCAACCGGCTTGTTGGGCCTGCTCGCGCCAGGACGGGCCGTGGTCGCTATGGCCGTTCAAGAGATAGTCGGCGGCGTGCGCCATCTCGTGCAGCAACGTGTCGACGCGTTCCGGACCGTTACCCGCCAGCATCAGATCCACGTTGAGCGCGATCTCGACGATCCGTCTCTCATCGTCACCGCTCCGCCCTGGTAACATATGTCCGAGCGCCGACCGCATGCGTCGGCTGAGGCGGATCGGGACATTTACAGGGAGCGTGCCCGAGAAGCGCGTGGCACTGAAGTATCGATAGAGGGACTGCAGATAGCCCCTCTGCTCGTCCGTTGCGCAGCAGTGGGTCAGACCCCCGGACCCATCACAAGCCGACGCAGCTCGATCCGCGTGCTCGGATCGGGTCTCCTCGATGGCTTGTTTCAGCCGAGGCCACTGATAGACCCGTCGTCCCGCTGCCTCGGCCTCGGGAGTGCCGACACCACCCTCGACAGCGATGAGAGCAAAGGCATCGAGCAGCTCGGGAGTCGAAAGACGGTACGCCTCGTGCAGGTTCAGGACGGTACCGCGCTGGGTGAGCGACCAGATCGTGCTGCGGTTGCGTCGGAACGACACTCGTTTGACTCGAGCCGCGCCGCGCTGCCGAAGCTCCTTCAGAAACTCCGCTGAGGTCAGTACTCGCATCTAGTGGCCTGTCCCAGACCACTAGCACGCCCGGGCAAGGGACCGGCTTTGTGACCTGTCGAGTGGGGCCGCGAGAAGCCAGCCGAGAACGAGTAGCGTTCGCGACATGATCCCGTATACGGGGCCCGCGTAGCAAAGTGCTACAAGATACTGTATCGTCAACGCCTCAGGCCTATTGCGCTGTGGTGCGGCATTCCACTACATAAGTACCAGTAGTCGATCCTACGGTCGTGCTCAAACCGAGTCTGGAGGAAACTGTCGTGGCGAAGAAGAAGAAGAAGGCCCCAGCCAAGAAGAAAAAGGCGGCAGCGAAGAAGCCGACCACCAAGAAGGCTGGGAGCGCCAAGAAGCGTCCAGCCTCCAAACGAGCTCCGGCGCGCAGACCTAAGGCTGCTCCGAAGAAGAAGGCCGCAGCCAAGAAGAAAGCTGCTCCCAAGAAGGCCGCTCCGAAGAAGAAGGCCGTCGCCAAGAAGAAGGCTGCTCCCAAGAAGAAGGCCGCTCCGAAGAAGAAGGTCGCGGCCAAGAAGAAAGCTGCTCCTATGAAGAAAGCTGCTCCCAAGAAGAAGGCCGTAGCCAAAAAGAAGGCCGCTCCTAAGAAGAAGGCCGCAGCCAAGAAGAAGGCCGCTCCTATGAAGAAAGCTGCTCCCA
>Ga0209554_1001467_pt1 | contig 17827 bp, 18 predicted proteins | sample MarorgKNORR_S2LV_5_FD_188221 | JGI IMG/M metagenome (GOLD analysis project Ga0209554, IMG submission 188221) | Marine microbial communities from the Southern Atlantic Ocean, analyzing organic carbon cycling - Bottom_A/KNORR_S2/LV (SPAdes) (version 2) | ecosystem: Environmental > Aquatic > Marine...
TCTTGCCATTCGCCAGACCGACTTCAGCCTCTCGCAGCGCCCTGATGATCTGCTCCGGCGTGTGTCGCCTCCTGATCATTCTCGACCTCCCTGCCTTCCTAGCCACCAAAGCCAAATCCTGACATTCGGACCGGTCTCGTTTCAGGGGGTCACGTCACAAGCGCATGAGGCGCCTCGGAGATGATCCGCTTCGGCCGGTGCTCGACCTGGCGCCCGACCTGCTGGCAGCGCTCGATCAGTTGGGGAACTGGTTCGATTGAGCCGCCGGGACAGGACCCCTAGGGCGCTACGACCCGGTTTCGTCCGTCGCGCTTGGCCTGCAGCAGGCACTGATCTGCCACGTGGTACAGGGTCTCGGGTGAATTCGCATGGTCGAGGCACGTAGCGTGCCCGGCCGACATGCTCACGCGCAAATCGTGCCGCACCGGGGGCCGTGCTTCTCCGACGAGATCCACCAGTCGCTGTGCCAGGGCATGCGCGAGCTTCGAGGCGGTGGCAGGACAGAGGATCGCGAATTCTTCGCTTCCGATGCGAAAGGTGACGTCCGCGACGCGCGTGTGCTCCATGAGAATCCGCCCGATCCAACTGAGAACCTCGTCGCCCACGTCGTGCCCCAACGCGTCGTTGACCGACTTGAGATGGTCGAGATCGAGCAGGATCAGTGAAAATTCCCCCTCGTATCGGCGCGAGCGGTCGACCTCCTGCCCGAGCCGCTCACTGAAGGCACGACGGTTCATCAAGCCCGTGAGGGCATCGCGTACCGCCTGATCGCTCAGCCCGCTGATCTGCTCATCGGCCTGCCGAATGCGCACGGAGAGCGCCTCGATCAACTCGAGGGCGACAAGGGGTCGCTCCAGCACGATCGCGCGAAACTCGGTTTTGTCGAGCACGATTGCCGACACCTCCCCGACGGACCGGACCGTCGCGCTCCTCGGCTTGTCGTTGAGAAGCGCCATCTCCCCGAAAAACTCTCCCGGGCCCAAACGAGCGAGCTCGAATTCGGTTTCGCGAGCCGGATAGAGCACCGCCACCTCGCCCTCCGTAACCAAGTACAGCGACCGGCCGGGTTCGCCCATCTCGACGATGGACGTGGCAGGCGGAAACGTCTGTACGCGGGAGGCCTCGGCCAAGCGAGCGAGGTCCTCGGACTCCAGTCCGCTAAACAGCGGGACCCTGGCAAGGAGTTCTACCGTGGAAGGCATCGACCAAGATAGTACCATCGACGCCTCATGCCATAAGACCTGGGTGCCCGCCGGTATGCAGAAATACAACGCGATCACTGGTGACGAACCGCCCGGCATCCGCCCAGGCAACGAGGCCCGCGGCGGCCTTGCTGGTGTACGTGGGGTCGAGCACGAGCCCCTCGGTACGCGCAAGCAACTCCACGGCTGAACGCGCCGCCGTCGTCGGGATCCCGTACCCCTCGCCCACTTGGTCGTCGAGCGTCGTGACGAGCTGATCGAGAAGGGACCCGCGCCAGCCCAGAAGCTCCGCACCATCCCGGGCAATCGAGACCGTCGAGGCGGTGAGCTCTTCGGCGGTGGCGTCAGCACTGACGCCGACGAGCCGTACGTCCTCCCTTCCCAACAAGGAGACGCCCAGCAGTAGACCCGCGAGGGTGCCACAGGACGAGCTCGGCACGAAGACCGTGGTTCGCGTCGCGCGCGGGCCGAGGGCGTCGACTTGATTCATCAACTCCACCGCAGCCAAAGCGTAACCGAGGCACCCGAGCCCGGTGGACGCTCCGATGGGCACGACCATCGGGGTCTCTCCACGCGCGGTATACTCGGCGGCCACCGCCTCCATTCGCCCCGCACGCTCATCGCGGTCGGGGACCGATACGATCTCGGCCCCGAAGAGTCTTTGAAGGAGGGCGTTGCCGGTCGGTATCTCCGGTTCTGGGCCATTCAGGACCAGCGTGCACTTCAACCCCAGTCGGGCCGCGGCGGCGGCTGTAACCCGACAGTGATTCGACTGTGGGCCACCGGCGGTCAAGAGCCGAGAGATCCCCTCGAGCCGCGTGGGTGCAAGCTCGAATTCGAGCTTGCGGACCTTGTTGCCTCCGAGCGCGAAACCCGTCTCCGCGTCCATCTTCACATAGAGGTCGATAGGCGGATCGCCGAGCGCGGCCGCGAGCCGCTGCGCCCGGTAGAGAGGGGTCGGCAGGGTCGCCAGCGGGAGCCGCTCCCAGTCATGGAGACGCTCGAGGGCCGCGCTCGCGTTCATTCGAGGCTCTTTAGGGTGACTAGCAAGGGAAGCATCGAGTGCTCCGGTAGTAGGCTCGCGCGTCTCACGCACGAAGGGCACCGGGAAGCACGTTCGCGGTATAGAGTGCGCCCGAACAGAGTACCCGATGCAAGAGGACGAATTTGTCAGCACATAGATGGGCGGTGCGCGGCCTACTGTCGCTCAGCGCGTCGGCCGCGATCTGGGTAGGGCAACTCGATGCACAGGTGGGCACGGTTCAGGGGCGGGTCCGAGACGATGAGGGCTCGGCCGTGTACGGAGCTACCGTTCGGCTGGTGTCCGCTACCGGGATCGCGGCAGCGGACACGGACCGTCTCGGCTCGTTTCGGCTGGCGTCGGTCCCGGCCGGTACCTATGACCTCCAGGTTCAGGCACTAGGGTACGCCGAATACATCGAGGAGATCACCGTGGCGGGGGGGCAGACCAGCGAGTACGACCTCCGACTCGAACGCCAAGCCATCGAAGTCGAGGGCATCTCGATCGAGGCTGTGCGCAGCAGGGAGCGTATCCGTTTCGAGGAGATCGGAGGGGCGACCGTCCGCGAGATCAGCCTCTCCGATCTGAAGCAACTGCCTGGAGTCGCCGAACCCGACCCGATCCGTGCAGTCCAGGTGCTGCCGGGCGTGGTTTCGACATCGGACTTCTCGTCGTCCTTCCACGTCCGCGGTGGTTCCGCAGATCAGAACCTGATCCTGCTCGACGGCGCTCCGATCTTCAGTCCGTTCCACCTCGGCGGACTCTTCTCGGTCTTCAACTCCGACATGCTCGACCGGGCCGAGCTGTATTCGGGTGGCTTCCCAGCCGAGCATGGCGGCAGGGTTTCGTCCGTGCTCCAGATCGAGAGCGACCCCGGCGACGGTGACTTCAGCGTCGATGCCGGCATCTCGCTGCTCGCCAGTCGGGTCGCGATCGGCGGCAGCCTTCCCCGCAGCTCGGCAAACGCCTTGGGGCTCGCCAACGTCAAGTGGCGCGGCTCGGCCAGGCGTTCGTACTTCGACATTCTGATGAAGCCGGCGTTCGAGTTCCCCTACCACCTCACCGACGTGCAGACCGTGCTGGAGGGGTGGACCCACTCCGGTGATCGGATCATGGTGACCGGCTACACCGGAAGGGACGTGCTCGACCTCACGCAGTTGGACGCCGAGAACTTCCCCCTGCGAATCGATTGGGACTGGGGCAACGATGTGGTCGGCGGCCGGTATACGCGCGCCCGCCGCGGCGGGGGTTCTTTGGACGTTCGCGCGAACTTCAGCCGCTACTCGACAGGCTTGAGCTTCCCCGACTTCGCCGATACCGAGTTCACCAGCCGCATCGCGCAGAGTCAGCTGCGCGTCGACCTCGACACCAAGCCAACGCCGGCCGTGGGCGTGAGGGTCGGAGGGGCGCTGGAACGCCTCTCGTACCAGAATCTATTTCGGACCGGAGGCACCGAGTTCGGGAACGGCGAGGGGTCGGGATGGCTGCTCGGCACGTATGCCCAGACCTCCTGGACACGCCCTCGAGCATGGTTGATCGAGGTCGGCATGCGGCTGGACGCGTGGAGCCCCGACCCCGGCGATCGCGTCTTCGAGCTGGCGCCGCGTCTCGCCGCAAAGCGGTTCTTGCGCAACGGCGATGTCGCAGTCAAGGTGGCTGCCGGCCGCTACACGCAGTTCTTGCACTCCCTTCGGGACGAGGAACTTCCACTGGGGCTCGACGTCTGGGTCCTCGCGGGCTCGAGCGCTCCCCACGTGGTCTCCGATCAGCTCCAGATAGGAGTGGAGGGGTACCGTGACATCAATTGGTTTTGGTCCGTCGAGGCATACGTGCGCTCCTTCGACGGCGTCGTCACGTTCAATGTGGCCGACGACCCGAACGACGACTTCGACGACATACTCTCCGGCGACGGACTCTCGTACGGCGCCGACCTCCTTCTACGTAAGGAGACCGGCGATGTGAACGGATGGATCGCCGTCTCATTCCTTCGGGCCAACCGGACGTTCGCCGATGTGTTGTCGCCTGAGGTGCCCCAGCCGACCGTCGAATACTCCCCGATCTTCGATCGTCGGCTAGATATCGATCTCGTGCTGCGCTACCCGCTCCCCTGGGGCTGGGAAGGCGGACTCAGGTGGAACGTGGGCACCGGCACACCCTATACACGCGCACTCGGATCGTACGCCTACTACTCACCACAGTTCGTCAACGGCGGTGGCCGCCTCGAGTGGGCGGGCGCATCACAGAACACCGACCTGGGCGGATACGCCGTTGCGCTCGAGCAGCGCAATACCTCAAGATACCCGACGTACCATCGACTCGACGCCAGCTTCCGCAAGTCGTTCCAGAAGTCTTGGGGCTCTCTCACTCCGCATGTCGACCTGGTGAACGTGTACAACCAGCGCAACGTGCTCTTCTACTTCTACGAATACGACCGCTCTCCCGCGACACGCTCCGGCATTTCGATGTTCCCGATCCTACCTACGTTCGGTTTGGAGGTGCACTTCTGATGCGCTCCGGCAGAATCTTGGCCGTGATCGTTTCGCTCGGCGTGTGGGGCTGCACACTCGAAGAGGTCACGATCGTGGATGTCGAGGACGTGGTGGTCGCAGAAGTCAACGTCCAGATCGGTGAGGGCCTCTTTGGCGCCAACCGGGTGACCGCCTTTCTCCACCGAACGATCGGTGGCGCGGGCGCAGGACTCCACACAGTACCCGGTGCGCGGATCATCATCACGCGAGAAGGCGGCGCGAGCGTGGAGCTCGCGGAAACCGCGATCGAACGGTGCGTCACGGAGACGCCGGAAGACGGCACGGGCTCCTGTTATTGGATGTCCCCGAGCGTCGCCGCCACCTTCCATCCGGGGGAACGCCTGCAACTTCGCATCGACCTCGCCTCCGGAGGCACTCTGACCAGCGCCACGACTGTGCCGGGGGACTTCGCGATTCTCGGCGTTGCCGAAGGGGGGCAATGTCTGCTCCCTCCGAACACGCCGCTCACCGTCCGTTGGACACCGTCCGAAGGCACTTGGGCTTATGTGAACGAGACCGCGATCGTGGGCATTCGGGACGCGCTCGCTCCGCTGGGCATCGAAGTGGAGCACGACCCCTTGCAACTGCTGGGCCTCTCCATCTCGACGAGCGACACCACGATCGTCTTCCCAGGCGAATTCGGGATCTTCAGTCGCTTCCAGTTGGACCAAGCCCTCGCCACCAGCCTTCAGGACGGACTGCCGCCGGGTACGCGGGCTCCCGTGATGATCTCCGCCACAGACCGCAACTACGTGAACTGGGTCAGAGGAGGCAACTTCAACCCGTCCGGGGTCGTGCGTGTGCCGAGCGTTGGGGGGGACGGGATCGGCGTCTTCGCGTCCACCGTAACCCGCACCTTCGAAGTAGTCGTGAACCCGGATCCCTCTGGTGGCCTTTTCACCGCGCCGGCTTGCCCATCCTCGTAGCAGATCCCTTAGCCTAGCGCACCTTCAGGAGTTCACGCGCGCGCGTGATCACCAACTCGACGGCGACCCGGTTGTGGCCGCCTTCGTGGATCGTGAGGTCAGCGTGCCTTCGGCTCGGCTCCACGAACTCGAGGTGCATGGGGCGCACCGTCTTTTCGTATTGCCCGACGACCGACTCCGCGGTGCGCCCGCGATTCTGTGTGTCACGACGAATGCGGCGAATGCGGCGAACGTCGGGCTCCGTATCCACAAAGACCGCGAGATCCATGAACTCTCTCAACTCGGCGTGCGCGAGAACCAGAATCCCGTCAAGCACGATTAAGCGGGTGGGTTCAACCCATACGGTTCCCGAAGCTCGCGTATGGGAAGAGAAGTCGTACACCGGGGCCTGGATCGCTACGCCTGCGAGCAGCTGCTGAAGGTGACTCCTGAGCAGCTCGGTCTCGAGGCTGTCCGGGTGATCGAAATTGACGCCGCCGCGATCGGCCAAGGGCAGGTGAGCGAGATCTCGGTAGTACCAATCGTGCCGAAGGACCGAAGCCGTGTCGTCACCGAGCGCGCGCACGACCTCGCGCACGACGGTCGACTTGCCCGAACCAGAACCACCTGCGACCCCGAGGATCACGGGGCGTGGCTCCACCTTCAGGCTTCGTCCGGAACGACGTATATGCGTTGAGCTAAGTGGTCCTTCACCGCGAGAGGATCGCCGCCGACAATCACGGATACGATGCCCTCCGTTTTTTGCCCGGGCTCGATCTCGAGCGCGACGCCTGGTACCAGCCCGTCTGCCGCCATGGAGCGCAACTCCTCGGCTTCTTCGTCCCGAACGGCGCGGATCCGCACCCGATCTCCAGGTGCCCCGTCCGCCAACGTGGTCAAGTTCGCGGCCTCGATCGTGCCCGCTCGTGTCGGTATGGGAGTGCCATGCGGGTCGTGACTGGGTGAGCCCAAAGCCGCCGCCATGCGGTCGACGAGCTCGTCCGAGGCCGCGTGTTCGAGGCGCTCCGCTTCTGCGTGCACATCGTCCCACGAGTAGTTGAGTCGATCGCAGAGGTATGTTTCGACGATGCGGTGGCGTCGCAGGACTTTCAGAGCTGCCGTCTCACCCTCGTCGGTGAGTCGGACTCCGCGGTACGGTAGGTGCTGCAACAGTCCATCGGTGGCCAACCGCTTGATCATGCCTGTGACGGACGCGGGTTGAACGTCCAAAGCCTCGGCGATGTCGCTGGTCGAAGCCGACTCGCCCCCCTCAGAGAGACCGAAGATGGCCTTGAGGTAGTCTTCTACGGACCGAGAAAGCGCGCGTTCTGGCATGAATTCGAAGCTACTCACGCCGATCGCGGTCGTCGAGACCAGACCGGGATAACCCTTGTCTTTTAAGCCCGAATGGAGGTAACATCTCCGCTCGGTGACCGAGTTCAGCAGCATGAATCCGGGCACATTTTTTTCTTGGGTCATCCAGGGCGGGAGGATAAATTGGTAGTATGGTTCAAGCGCGAGAGGTAGCTGGGACCAACATTCCAACCCCCCCCATGGAATAAGTTCCGAGGATCTTCGACCGTATCACAAGAAGGACAAGGGGTCGGGCCAGGAAGCGGCCGACGCGTTGGCCGCGGTATTGACCCATGCGGCCGAGCGCGACGAGGCCGCCGAGCACAAGCAAGGCCCGAAGAAGCAGTCGAAGTGGATGCTACCGTTGGGCGTCAATCTGGGCGTCTTCGCGGTCTACTTGTTGATCGCCAGCCCGGATTGGGTGGTGATGAACAAGATCGACTCCGCGTCCATCGCGGAACAAGCGGAGGACATGCGCTTGGCCATTTTTATGCAAGCGAGCCGTGTGGACGTGTATCGCCTCCAGAACGGCCGGCTACCGGCCTCTCTTGCCGACGCCGGCAGCCCGGTGGAGGGCCTCAGCTATAACGTGATCGGCCCCGACCAATACGAGCTGGTCGTGACGATCGGGACCGAAGTACTGCGGTACGATTCCTCGCAGCCTGTGGGCGAGTGGGTTGGTGCCGGCGCGAAAGACAAGCTCTTGGGGGGAACCGGATGATGTCCGTTCAAAGTCCGCGACACGACGCACGCCGAGGTGGATTCACCCTCATCGAGTTGTTGATGGCGGCCTCGATCGTCGGCATTCTGGCCGGTCTCGCGATCCCCAATCTGCGTACGACGATCTACCGTGCCCGAGCCACCGAAGTGGCAGCCGATATGGAGGTCGTGCGCGTCGCGGTGCCCGTCTACAATGCCCAGGAGTTCGGCTGGCCGGCCGAATCCGCTCTCTGGGTGTCGTGCCGACCGGCCTCAGTACGCACCTGCCCGAAGGCTTCGTCATGACCGGCAACGGCTATGAGCTCGACTTCGAGAACTGGTCTTTGCCCAGCGGCCTTCCAGGAGACCCGGGTACCACGACCCGGGTCGGTATTTCCGTTCGCGCCGACGAAGACGACCTGGGGAACGCGATCGCGGAGTTCCTGGGCGGAGCTATTGTCTTCTCGGTCGGCAACACTCACACGATCGTCATCGACCGTAGCTGAGACACAGATCTAGGCGTCGCACATTGGCGTCAGGGCCCTCTTACGGGCTGCGCCTGTCCGCGGTCGGTGTTAGCATCAGTCATGCGCTACGAGCAATCCACCGACGGTATCCGTATCTGGGTTCAGCCCCGGTTTTCGCTGGCGGATTCCGATCCGGCAGACGGCACCTTCGTGTTCTCTTACGAGATCACGATGCAGAACGAGGGGAAGACGCCCGCCCAGCTCCTCTTCCGACATTGGTACATCCACGATTCCGGGGGCGACGACGCCGAGGTCGATGGAGAAGGCGTGGTGGGGGAACAGCCCTTACTCGGGCCGGGGGACTCCCATGAATATCAGAGCTTCTGCGTCCTCCGCTCGCCCGTGGGATACATGGAGGGCTACTACACCTTCGTGCGTCCGAACGGAGACAAGTTCAGAGTAGAGGTGCCGCGTTTCGAGTTGAACGGTCCGTTCGTACTGTCGTCACCGCTGATCGAATTGGAACAAGGTGAAGAGCAAGAGCCGGGCTTGATGAACTAGCGCGCTTGGCTCGAGCGCAGGGTCACCCCGGCCGCCACGAATATCATCCAAGCCAGCAGTCCGCCTCCGATCATCATCAAGCGTTCACGTAGCGCCCCGATCTGGGCGAGTGGGACGGGTGCGAGCACCACCGAGAACGACTGCCGGTCGAGCCTCCTTGCAACGTAGTGCGAGGTACCAGTCTCGGTCTCCACGACCCCCGAGGTCGTGAACGAGGGCGGTGGAGCTGGGACCGCCTCCAAACCGGCATAGCCGTCCGATAGCGTAGACGAAGTCACGACCCCTCCCTGGATGCGAGCCGCGTGCAAGCCGCTCAATGCGTGTACCGCGGTCGGCGCGCCGGCCAGCCCGAGCGTGCCGATCACAGCGACAGCGCGGGACACGTCACGGGTGGTGGCATCTCGGGCAGCGTCCGCGAAGGTGCGTTCGATGTGCACGAGTAGACCCAGGAAGGTCACGAGCGGTACGCAAGCGAGCAGCAGCAAAGCCGCGCGGCTCGTCGCGCGGGCCCTCTCCGGCTCACGAGGCTCCGATCCGTTGCCCGCCGATCCCCGAGTGCGCGTCAGGAGGATCCAGGCGGCGACGGCGGAGAAGAGCAGCAACAGGCCGATCACGAGTCGCACGCCGGGCGGCACCGCATGTTCGACGGCAGCTTCCGGCTCCACGAGCGCCACGATCGCGGCTTGGAGGCCGGCGCGCGGGTCCATCGCCACGACCGTGCCCGCATCGCTCCGCACGCCGCCCGGAGCCCCGGATGCAGCGACGAGCGTCGCCCGGTCGATCGATGCGGCAGATGGGGGCGGGTCGGAGACACTCCAGGGCTGACCGTTCAGGTACAGACCCACCCGTGCGCGTGCGATTCGGCCCACGAGCGTCGCGGCTCCGGGCTGCAGCATGCCCTGGGCGAAGCGGAGCGCGCCGGGCGACGTGTCCGGAAACAGGACCATCACTTCGACGCCGGAAGCGGTCGGGTCGAGCGCGGAAACGGTGTCGCCCGCTAAGGCCAGGCGAATCGCCGCGACCGTCGTGTCCGGGTTGGGTAGCAGTTCGGCGGACGCCAGCAGGGAGTCGACCGCCGCCCCCAGATCCTGATCCAGCGTGCCCAACGTCAAGCGAGCGATGCTCGCGGTCGTTTCGTACACGAGTTCGCTTTGCGCCTGGTCGGCGCTCCGGGCAGCGGCCCAGGACGCCAAGCCACACGGTACGACCGTCAGCGCGACGAATGCGAGGAAGGGTCGAGTCACGAGACTGGAGCCCCTCGAGACTGGTCCCCGTGAGAATTGTCTATGTTATATCCCTTGCCGCTCTCAGCCACTTCATCCGCGGCATGGTTCATGGGGGGAAAGTGAACGATTCTGTCGCCGTCGACGCCAAGCGTATTTTGTTGCGTTATGGAGCGCCGATCGCTGTGTTGGACAATGTGTCCGAGGTCCATCGAGTCGAGATCGCGAGAGAGATCGCGAAGACGACTCTGGCCGAACGTGAACTGCGGACGAGAGAACTGCTCGTAGAGCACGGCTACGTCGAAGAAGACTGATCTGCAAGGGGTTCTTGCTGCGGGGCCGGAGATCGAACTCCTCGGCCCCGTTCTTTCATTCGGTCCTGAATTCGATCGTGCGCTGGCCATCGAGTGGAAGCTGAACACGAATTCGGACTCGGTCACCCTCGCATGTGGCCTCGAGGTCGGCCGGTGCGGATTCGATGTACGCCTCCGCGAGGCGGCTCCCAAGCACCGAGGGCTCGAAGATCAGCATCGGCGGCACGCGGCCCGAGGTGGGCTCGATCACGAAGCGGTGATGCGTCCCAGAGCGTTCATATCGAAGCGCGAGCTCCGTCGATGACAGGCGTAGCCCCTGCACGTCGAGCGCACTCATATGCGCGGGCAATCGCGGCGCGAGGCGGAGTCGTCCGGACGGCGCGTCGGGCGCATACCCGAGGACCCCGTGGAAGAACGCCGCGATCAGCACGCCAGTGAGTGGAGCGCCGCCAGCGACTCCCTCGTCGAGACGGTCCCAGGTGGCCGGGCCCACAGGCCCGCTCGCCAGACCATCTGAGAGTCTCTGACGCCAACGTACCCATGCACCGTCGACGTCGGAGCTGAATTCAGACCAGCCGCGCAGAGCATCGTCCAGCGTAGGAGAGCCGGTCGTGGGCGCACGAACCCGGTCGCGGGCCCCTACGAGAACTGAACGAAGAAACGCACCCGCATCGCTCTCCGGTTGAGGCTCGCCGTCGCCAACCATGAGCAGCCTGCGCCCTCCGGCTGCCTCGGGCGCCGGCGCCGCGGCGAGCCCCCTCAGGTTCGCGACGCGGGCCGCGCTCTCCGTATAACGCGAAGCATCCGCGAGCGCCTCGAACGCCAGCGTCCAGAGACCCCGGGTGCTCGCAGACAGGCCAGGAGCGACCCGATCGCCATCGAGGATCGACCGCGCGCGGCGTTGGGCAAGAGACGTGTCGCCTGAGGCGAGGGCCAGACGGGCGTCAAGCAGCGTGGCCATGGCCGCCACCGGCCAGGCGTGCTGCGACGCTCCCCCTGGATCAGGACAGCGCTCGAGTAACGCCGCCGCCCGACGCGCACCCTCGAAGTCTCCGCCCGCAATCGCGCCGAGGCCCGACCAAAACGCGTTGTGACTGGCGGCGACCGTATGCCCTTCCGCGGAGGCCTCCCCGTGATGTCTCGCGGCACCCTGTGACAACGACGCCCGAACTCTGCCGCTTCCCCAGGCGATGCCGTCGTCCAATTCGGTGACGCCGGTTACGACGCGGGCACCGTCGACGGTCGAACCCACGGCCCGCCGTTCGTGCACCAGCAGGTGGGCCGCTGCGGCGAGCGTGGACCGAACGACGGCCTCGGTCCCCGCGGTCACCAAGAGTGTCGGACGTCCCTCGCCTGCCACACGGTGAGACACCCGCAGGCCACCCGAACCGTCGTCCACAACCGACCACGCACCCGCGCCCCCGACGAGCGCGATCACGACCGACTCGTCCTCGTCCTGCCCGGCGACGTGCAACACGCCCCCGTGAACCGAGGGGCGGATCGGGGTGCCGCGTCCCGGTACGGTGAGGCGCAGAGCGTCATCGTCCGCCATCGGCGACGCGCTCCACTGAACCGCCACCAGCGGCAGTGTCGGCGCGATGATGGCGTTCTCCAGGACGGTTCCTCGTGGTCCGATTCGTTCGCGCCGGAGCGCACCGGGCATCAACACGAAGTTGACTGCGAGCGACCCGCCCACCGAGAGGTCGTGCACCACGGCTCGGTCGCGGATCGTAATCCGTTCGAAGCCGCCCTTGAGCATGCCAGTCGCGGAAGCGAGCTCGCCCTCGATCAGAAATGGCCGCGAGCCCGTCAGTCCGGCAACGGCGAGGCCCGGAACCGCGGCGCCCAGTTCCGGGATCGCGGACGGCACCTCGAAGTGCGTCGGCTCGGGATCGGCCCGTCCACGACCAAGAGAGGAGGTCATTCGACCCGCAGCGTGCGTAGCCGGTTCAACGCAGCCGCCAACTCGAAGCGCCTGAATGCGGCCAGGTCGCCGACGCCACGGGGATCGAGTACGTCCAGGTCCGCCCCCTCGATCAGATCGTCGATCGCGTCCAGGGCGGTCGCGACATCGACGACACCGGGGTTCCTCTCCGCCACGAGTGCCAGTCCCTGGCCGATGGCGCGCATCTGGGCGCGACTCACGACTTGCTCGACGCCGGCGAGGTCGATGCTCTCCTCACCGAAGATCAGGGTTCGATCGTCGGGCACCCTCACGTAGGAGGTACGACGGCCCCTGCTCGCGTCGAGAGAGTCAGGCTGAACGCTACGCCGGGAAGACGCAACGAGCGGTCGTTTCCGTTCCGTTGCTCGTCCGGTCGGCGTCTCCGCGGCAACCGTCTTCGCCTCTTCCGTGACATCCCACGGCGCGTAGTCGGTCATGCGCAGCACCGTATCCGCCACGTCCAGGTAGTCCCCGCTCCCTCCGAGCACGAGCACGCAACTCACGCCTCGATCTTCGTACAACTCACGAACGCGATCGACGAAGGGCGTGATAGGCTCGCCCTCCTTCGGCACCAGCCGCTGCATCCTCCGATCCCGGATCATGAAGTTGGTCGCCGACGTATCCTCATCGACGAGCAACAGCTGCGCACCCGCCTCGAGCGCCTCCACGATCGCCGCGGCCTGACTCGTCGATCCCGAGGCGTTCTCCGTGGAGAAGCGCGTCGTGTCCTGGTCGAAAGGGAGCCCGTCGATGAAGCTCGAGATGTCCACACCGGCAACCGAACGCCGATCCTCCGCGCGTACCTTGACCGCGTCGAAGCGAGTGATGGCGCGCTCCCTTCCGTCTCCCGGTCGGTGGTTGTAGACGCCGGATTGCAATGCACGCAGTAGAGTACTCTTGCCGTGGAAGCCCCCTCCGACGATCAGCGTGACGCCGGTCGGAATACCCATGCCCGTCACAGGGCCGGCATTCGGGAGGTCCAGGGTCAAGCGCAGCGAGTCGGGCGAGCGGAACGGGACCGCGCTGTCCTCCTCCAACGGTCGATCGTCGACCCCGCTCCGGCGGGGCAGGACCGACTCGTCGGCCACGAAGGCGACCAAACGACGGGACTCCAGTTGCCCTCTGAGCGCGGACGCGTCTTCGTTGGTCGCCGCGTGCCTCTCGATTTCCGCGGCGTCGTGCGCACGAGCGATCAGCGTCGCTAGCGCGAGGCGCGGCACTACTTCGGTCAGCAACCGGGACGCCTGACGGCCGAGTACGCGACGTCCCTGCCCGGGCAACCCGACGGTGAAGCGGGCCTCGACGTCGCCGAGTTCACCGACCAGGACCGCGGTCTGCGAGAGAACGGTCTGCCCGGGATTCTCCATCCGGACCTCCCCACTCTTGCCGCTGCCCGAGCGACGGACCCCCTTGGCGGCCAAAGCGAACTCCCGAGCGAGGAACGACGCCGTGCCGAGCGCGCGCGAGCGGCTTCCAAAAGCCGACGGCGCAAGATCGACGACCTCCGCGCTCAGCATGACGCGTACTCGGCTCGGGGCCGCAAAGGGGTCGCCCTGCACGTGATCGACCTGAAACGTGAAGTCCTGAAACTGCCAAGGCCCGGCGATTTCCTTGTAGGCCTTGTACCCTCGTCCGTCGATCCGGACGAGCAGGTCGGCTAGGTCGTTCGCGTCGCGCATGGGCTTCGGTCTAGGGATTGTTCGGGACTGGTTCCGTGCCCGTCGTCAGGTAGTATACTTTCGCCCCAGTTGTTGGGGTTCCCCCACACACCGAGACGACACCGGAGACATGTGAACGATGCGGCGCATCCTGATACTCCTCTCTACGATCGGCCTCCTCACAGCCACCGCTCTCGCGGGTCAGGACCGCACGGTTCTGATCAAGAATGGCCGAGTCATGGACGGCTCGGGCAATCCGTGGATTCGCGCAGATGTGCTGATCCGGGGCAACCGGATCGAGGCCATCGGTCAACTGGGTGACATCGCGGCTGATGAAGTCGTCGACGCCACGGGGCTCTATGTGACTCCTGGATTCATCGATACCCATTCCCACTCCGGGCCGGGTCTCGCTTCACCAGGATTGAGCCACGGTGAGCCGCTGCTCGCCATGGGCCTGACGACCGTCTTCATCAACCCGGATGGCGGCGGCAGCATCGACATGGCCGAGCAGAGGGCCGACCTGCAGCGGGATGGGCTCGGGGTCAACGCCGTGCAACTGATCGGTCATGGGTCCGTGCGCAGCGCGGTACTCGGTGCGGAAGACCGACCGGCAACGACGGCCGAGCTCGACCGCATGCGTCGACTGGTGCGTGACGGCATGGAGGAAGGCGCGTGGGGCCTCTCCTCGGGCACGTTCTATGTCCCGGGCAACTACGCTCCCCCCGAAGAGATCGAGCAGCTCGCGAGGGAAGTGGCGCCCTACGGCGGCGCCTACACGAGCCATATCCGGGACGAGTCGACGTACAGCGTCGGGCTGATCGCCGCTGTGGACGAGGTCATCAACGTGGGGCGTGTTGCTGGAATCCCCGCGGTGCTGACCCACGTGAAGGCGCTCGGACCCATGGTTTGGGGATACGGGGCGGCCATAGTCCAGCGAGTGGAGCGGGCGCGCGCCGAGGGAGTACAGGTGTTCGCGGACCAGTACCCGTATACCGCCTCGGCCACGGGGCTCAACGCCGCCTTGCTGCCTCGCTGGTCGCAGGCGGGCGGGCGGGACTCGCTGTTGATTCGCATGAGTGACGCCGAGACCATGGCCCGCATCCGTGCGGGAATGATCGAGGGCCTCGCTCGCCGTGGGGGAGCGGACCGCATCCAGTTCCGGCGCTACCGCCCCGACGAGTCGATCGAGGGCAGGCTGTTGAGCGACCTCGCTGAGCAGCGGGGGCAGGATCCGATCGACACGGCAATCGACCTCATCCGCGGCGGGAGCGTGAGCATCGTCTCGTTCAACATGCACGACGACGACGTGGAGACGCTCATGGTCCAGCCATGGATGATGACGTCGTCGGACGGCAGTCTTGTCCCCATGAACGAAGGAGTCCCGCACCCTCGCAGCTACGGCGCGTTCGCGCGGAAAATACGGCTCTACGTGAAAGAGAAGGGCACGGTCTCCCTAGAGCAGGCGATTCGTAGCATGACCTCGCTCCCGGCCCAGGTATTCGGGATGCCGGATCGCGGCGTGTTACGCGTCGGCGCGATCGCGGACGTTGCGGTGTTCGACCTCGATGCGGTGCGTGATCTGGCCGAATACACCGACCCTCACCACTACTCCGAGGGGATGGTGCACGTCTTCGTAAACGGTGAAGCCGCCATCAGAGACGGGTCCTTCACAGGTGTGCGTGCAGGGCGCGTACTGCAGAAAGGCAAGCGCGACATCTCGTAACACCGGCAGCGCTTCGCGTCAGGCGCGACCGCCCCACTGGAAGCCCTTGGGCCTGTCGTCCGGAAGGGGCTGGTGCTTCCACTGGAAGCCCTTGGGCCCACCGCGCTCGTATTGGCCCGTGCCCCACGAGAAACCGGCCGGATGAGCGGGCGAAGCCTGAGTCGGTTCAGGTGCCGACGGTGGCGCCGGCTGGTCGGGTAGCCCGCCCGACCAGTTGAAGTCCGGCGGTTTGATCGCGGGCGGCTCCGGCAGCGCGGCGAAACGAAAGCCCGATCGATCGTCCGGCGGAGCAGCCATCGGCTCGAGTTGCTCTTGCTTCGCCCAATTGAACCCGCTATTGGCACCCACGAGATCGGCACCCCAATGAAAGCCCGAGTCGTGGGCGACCTTCTGTCCCACAACGAATTCAGGGCCCTTGCGACCGAGCCCCTCCCACTCGCAATCCGGGCACCACCTTCGGCTGAGCCAGCGCTCAAGTGGCTTGAACCATCGCTGGAGCAGAACCGCCTGAGTGTGATGCGTGCACGTCGGGCAGAACTGAAGTGTGGGTAGCCTCTTGAACCACGCGGCCGCGAGGGCCGCGAAGGTGGCTGCGAGCAGACTGAAGAGCACTATGGAGGAGATCAAAGGAAGGAGAATAGCCGCTGTGTGGGGAGCCTGTTCTTTTCGACCGACCGGTCCCTCATGGACCGCCTGCGTACATATGTAAACATATGTTTCCCGTGGCACAAGCCAGCGCGCTGCGCTATGTCCACCCGTCTCCCAGCCCTCACTTCGCCGTCAGTCGAACGCCGCGCCGTAGCCCGCGGCCACGACGTCCCAGTTCACCACGCTCCAGAACGCCGTCAGGTAGTCCGGCCGCCGGTTCTGGTAGTTAAGGTATTGTAGTGTCGGGCGCATTCGCCAGAAGAAACTCTTGTGACCCATACCTGGAGTCGTTGTGGGCGCAGTCCGTGACTTCCTCGAAAAGCACTATCTCCACTTCAATGCCAGGGAGGTCGTCGAGGCCGCAGTTGCCTACGAGACGCACCTGTCGGCTGGCGGTAAGGTGCTGGTCGCGATGGCGGGGGCCGCCTCGACGGCGGAACTAGGCATCATCCTGGCACGAATGATTCGCGAGGGCAAAGTGCACGCGATCTCCTGCACCGGCGCCAACCTGGAAGAGGACGTCTTCAATCTGGTGGCCAACCGCGACTACGAAATCGTGTCTGCCTGGCGAGAGCTGTCATCCAGTGACGAGCAGGCGCTGTACGAGCGCGGGATGAACCGCGTGACGGATACGTGCATTCCGGAGACCGTCATGCGGCATGTGGAGTCACGGCTGGTCAGCGCCTGGCAAGCGGCCGCAGCACGGGGGGACCGCAAGACGCCTGGTGCGTTTCTCTTCGAAGTGCTCGACGACCCCACGCTGGCGGACCACTACCAGATCGATCCTGCGCACTCGTGGATGCTCGCTGCGAAGGAGATGGGAATCCCCGTTTTCGCTCCCGGGTGGGAAGACTCGACAACCGGCAATATGTTCACCGCCAACGTGATCAAGGGACTGGTGCCGGACCACCTCTGCGTCAAGACCGGAACCGAACAGTTCCAGGACCTCATCGAGTGGTATCGCGCGAACCACGGTGCGGGCGAAGGGCCATCGGTGGGTTTCTTCCAGATCGGCGGTGGCATCGCGGGCGACTTCTCGATCTGCGTAGTGCCCAGCCTCATCCAGGACCTCGGGGAGGACGTCCCCTTTTGGGGCTACTTCTGTCAGATCACGGACGCACAAGCGTCGTATGGCGGATATTCAGGGGCCCCCGCCAATGAAAAGATCACCTGGGGCAAGCTCGCACCCTCGACGCCCCGCTTCGAGATCAACTCGGACGCCTCGATCGTGGCGCCTCTGATCTTCGCATATGTGTTGGGCGACTGAGAGTGCGAGCATCCCCGGTTCAAGCCTCTAGCAGCACCTGCTTCAATCGGTCGAGTCTCTCGCCCCAGAAAAGCCTCTGCTCGTCCGCAGTTTCCCGGTCCGGGAGGCCCCGTAGCTGGATTGAAACCGTGCTCTTGGAGTCACCCTTCGCGGTGAAGTGGACGTCGAGCGGACGGTCGGCGGGCAATCGACACCTCATGGACTTGTTGCGCGTGGCGGTTCGAATCTCGAGTCGGATGCCAGGAAGCCAGCGCCCTCGCGACTCGGGGTCCTCGAACGCGGCATAGAGCCGCGCGACAGGCACGGCGATCGT
>Ga0209554_1001468_pt1 | contig 17822 bp, 13 predicted proteins | sample MarorgKNORR_S2LV_5_FD_188221 | JGI IMG/M metagenome (GOLD analysis project Ga0209554, IMG submission 188221) | Marine microbial communities from the Southern Atlantic Ocean, analyzing organic carbon cycling - Bottom_A/KNORR_S2/LV (SPAdes) (version 2) | ecosystem: Environmental > Aquatic > Marine...
AACAACACTGCCATTTCTACCTGATCTCTCCTTTACGAGAGTGTCCCACTTTTGCTGGTTGCCAACAGTCCTACGCGACCAGACGGAAATCGATTCGAAGGCGGATCCGGTCTTCCACGCTCAGAACCAACCGCACTCTGGGGCGGGTCATGCCGAACTTGTCAAAGGGGAATTCAGTCGTGGCCTGTCCGGTGATCTCATCACCGGCGAAGGTGGCGGTGACATCCCACACTAGATCGCTGGTGACCCCGTGCATGGTCATGTCGCCAACCATCTGGAAGGTAGTCTCCCCCTGGGTGGGCAGAGGAAAGGGAAGTCCCGGAACCTCCCGGGGGACGAATACCGCGAATGGATGAAGGCCGGTGGACAGGGTATTCCGCCGGACGTACCCGTCCCTACGGTCGGTGTCACTGGTCATCTTGCTAAGGTCTACTCGAAGTTCTGAACCCTCCGCCGGGATCTAATTATCGGCTCCCAACAGAATCGCTCCACTCACCGCATCGGTGGTCCCGACAGCATCGCTAGGCAGATTGACGCGAGCAAGCTGTTCGTTCACCAGGTACACCGCCTTGGTACCCTGGGCGAACTCCAGCCGTACCAAGCTGGGGCCGGCGGAGCTTTCTGGCGACGGCACAACTTGGACCGGCTCCGTCTCGGAGGCGATTGCCGTTGCTGGGGGCGTGTCCGGAGTTGAAATTACTTGCGGAGGCGCGGACCCTCCGCAAGCCGCAAGGCCTAAGACCAATAGTATCGCCAGTCCAGTCAACAATACCCGTGGCGACTGCAGGGATATGTGAAACACGGATCGTCTCAGTAAATAACTCATTGTTACACCTAAGGATTCAATCATGGGACCCTAAAAAGTTCTGGACCTGCTTTCTAAAGGGTTCTTTATCGTAGGTGTTGAACAACGTCATGGCGTTGCGCAATGGGTTGCCCCCGAACATTCGCGCATATAGCACGTGGCGGCCGCTGAAGGAGCTGCAAGACACGTCCCAAGCTAGGTGGAACAGTCTGGCCGGTCCCGTGCGCTCGTATTGTCGGTGGCCAAGTATTGGTTCAACTCCGACGCCAGCAGCGCCATCCTTGACCCAATCACTGAACCGAAGCTCGTCGAGTCCCAGTTCGGCGTGCCCGGCGGCCCCATCTTAACACGTGTCCTGGCAACGGGAATCGACGCCAAAATGGCAGTGGGCAACGAATGAGACCCAGATGATTGACACACACCTGTCAGCCAGGTGTATATTGCGCTCATTCCATATGGGTCCTGCTCATGATCCAAATCAACCCGAATGGTAAGTCTCGATTCGTATCCAGGCAAGGAGGCTTTGAAGATGGCAAGTAGCTACAGTATCTTAGTTGGAACCACCGGCGCGGGGCTTTTTCAGAGTCCGGACGGCGGCGAGAATTGGAGCCGCATCCGTGACCCATTTCCCGGAGAATCTCAGATAAGGGCCTTGGCCAGTGACCCCCAAAGTCCCAACGTGGTATACGCGGGCTCCAATAACGGGATCTACCGCAGCGAGGATTCCGGGAGCAGTTGGGTGAAGTTGGACTCGCCCATGGAAGGGCTGAACATCTGGTCCATCGCCATTGACCCCTCGGATTCCGATACCGTTTTCGCCGGTACCAGCCCAGGCTTGGTTTTCCGCACCCGGGACGGCGGCAAGAGTTGGAAGGATCTGTCGGTACCCATCAACCAGGAGTGCGCCATCGGCTCAACCCGGGTGACCGCCTTGCTGGTGGACCCGGTGGACCGGGGCACGGTGATGGCCGGCGTGGAGATCGACGGTGTATACCGCAGCAGGGACGGCGGGGACTCTTGGACCCACGTGGACAGCGGCATCACCAACCCCGACATCCATGGCATGGCCATCAGCATTGGCGAACAGAAAACCGTGCTGGTAAGCACACCCCGGGAGATCTTTGCCAGCCAGGACGATGGGGAGACCTTCCAGTCTCTGGCGGTTACCACGTCCTTCCCGATGCCCTACTGCCGGTGGATCGCGGTCAAAGCCGACGACCCGCAGGTGCTGTTTGCGGCCAACGGCGACGCAGCCATCGGGAATACCGGCACGATCCAACGTTCCACCGACGGCGGCAAGACCTGGGATACCAGGCCCCTACCCGTGGAACCCAACTCGCCCCTCTGGAACTTCGCCACCAACTCCGCCGACCCAGAGTTGATCCTGGCCAACAGCGTCTACGGCGAACTGTACCGCAGCACCGACGGCGGTGAAAATTGGGACAAGATCAAGAAGGAATTCACCGAGGTGCGAGCCCTGGCCTGGGTGCCTAATTAGCACTTAGCCAGCTTGGGTCTAGTAACGTCTCTGACGTAGTCCGCCCCCATCCTAATTCTCCTCGGTAAAGGGGAGAGGAAAATCCCTTCCTCCTCGATGGGGGAAGGTTAGGATGGGGGTGATTGGCCGCGCAACAAGACTGGGTTGGCGAAGAATTAACACTGCCGCCGGCCCAAGATTGGGGTGAAATTCCATTCACCCCATTCCCACGCGGCTCACCGATTCGGTGTGTCGTAGTCCACGCCCCGTGACCGGAACCAGGCGTAGATGCCGTCCCAATATCGCTCGGGGTTCATGGTGATTACCTCACCGGTAGCGGCTCTGGCGATGATTAGATCGCCCCACGCCGCCGGGTTGCGCTGATCGCCGTTAACCGCCGCCCCGCCAGGCGCTGAGTTCGCTCATGTCGGTCAGGAATCTGGATAACACCGCCGGGTCGGCCGCCAGCGCCTCTCGCACCGTGTTGTCCTCATCATTGACGATGAGGATGGCATCGGAATCGCAGCTGACTCACCCAGCTTCGCCTCTATCGCCGCCCATTTCCGATATCCGGTTTATAAGACCCTGAACATCCCTGTTGTAAAAGAGGCTACAACTCCCCTCAGCAGGCGTCAACAGCGAGGCGGTTAAACTGTCAGAATCACGACCCAAAGTTGGCGCGCCAGACCGTCTCTAACCTCGCCATGTTTTCCTCGGAGAGAGGACCTTTCCCCGAGCACGCCGCGATCTCCTCAACCTGGTCTACGTCAGAGAAGCCCCCCAAGACCGTTGTGACGCCCTCAAGGAAGAGGACAAATCGCATGGCGGCTTCGGCAAGAAGGTGCTCATCTTTCTGAGAGTCGGGGTTGAGCTGTCGCGAAAGAAAGCTCACGCCCTTGGCCTGCCGCAGCCCGGTTTCCATGGCGCTGGGAGAGCGGCGGCCACCGGCTACCGGATGGGGAGTGCCGCCGGAGACGGCGTTTTCGTTGAGGAAGCCGCCGGCCAGCGGGCTATAGATGCCCACGCCCACACCATGGGTGGCGGCATATCCCAGAATCCCGCCCCAGTCGTGGTCGATGTTCATCCCATAGGGCTTCATCGCGGCCGAGGGGTTCAACAGATTAACCGAAGCATTGATGAGACTAAAGTCGCCGGTATCGATCAATTGGCGCACGGCCGGTTCGTCGTTGCCGCGGGTGATGAATCCGATGAACCGGGCCTTGCCACTGGTTTGGACCCGCTGCATCCCATCTAATGCGCCGCCGGGCCGCAAGTAGTCCTCAACCCACAGATGGGTGTAGGAACGCCCTGGAAGCTCAGGACGCTCCATGACGGGGCCGTTGTGGAGCTGCAAGAAGTCCACGTATTCCACGCCCAGCCGCTCAAGGCTCTGGTCCACCGAGTGGACTATGTGGCCCGCGATGTCGCCGAGGTTGTCCACCCGGACCTCGACCTTGGTGGTGATGTAAGGGCGCGCTCCCAGTTCTTTCAGCACCCGGCCAAGGTTGGTCTCTGAAACGCCGTCGCCGTAGTCCGGCGCTTAATCGAAGTAGTTAATGCCAAGATCTAGGGCTTTTTGAATGGCTTCCCGCTGCTGCTCAGGAGTCCCCTTGACCATCAATCCAGCGTTGTCGCCGCAGCCGAAGCCTATATCGGACACCCGGACACCGGTGTTGCCAACTTCCCGGTAGTTCACCTGACACTCCTCAGTGAATCTGACGGCTCGTTGGACCTCTACGCCAATTTATGAAGGTCCTGTCAGTGTTAAAAATGCCCGCAAGATCCGGCTGTAGACAGATTTCCTATCCATCGGCCTAGGCTTATCCCCAGAGTGAGGCGAGTTTATCCCCGCCCATGGAAGCCAGTCAACTTTCCGGAAAATATTATACCGGCTAGTTTTCCCGCGTTCCCGGCACGGTTTTGCCGGCAGGAGCCGGTTGGCCAGGGTCGGCAGACTCATTATCAATCCCACGTCCTTGGAGGGATATTCCAGCGCCCTTGCAGGTAGAAGGGCATCAGGAAGAGAGAGGAAGAGCTACCCAGAAATGAGATCCAGCCCAACGCCGCGCCCATGGCGCTTGAACAGGCGTAGCTCCAGCATGGGGGAAGCCACCCGCAGCTCCCACCAACCGAATACCGCCAAAAGAGTCGACGACGTTATGGCAGCTCCCGCGAATAAAGGCTGCCCGTGAACCGAAAAGGCCTACTTACCGAACTTTGACGTGGGAGTCAAGCGCAAACGGCCGCCTAGACAGCAGCGGGCGCTCGGTCCCAAAGCTCATGAATGGTCCGCAATAGCTCCGCCATCCGGAACGGTTTAGCCATAACGGGATTTCCCGTAGCGGCGATGAAATCTCGCATCCCGCCACTCACCGTATCTCCAGTGACGAATACGACCTTGAACGCCAGAGTTTCACTGATCTCTTTGATCATTTCGTAGAGTTCCGGACCACTCATGCCCGGCATTCTAAGGTCTAGAAGAATACAGTCGTAGTCAACGTTGGCCAATTTCCGCCAAGCCTCATGGCCGTCTTCAGCTAGGTCAACGGTGAAGCGCTCCGACTCCAGATACTTCCCGAGCAGATTGCGGATCTGGGGTTCATCGTCCACTATCAGTATGTGCTTCGTGGTCCTCTCGGACGATTCCAAAGAGGAAATCTCGGAGGTCTCTAAATCTTCCGGAGCGACCACCGGCACAGTGATGTGGAAGGTTGTACCATCACCCTCACCGCTCTCGACCCAAATGTCCCCGCCATGTTGTTTGATGATCCCGTAGCTGATGCTGAGCCCCAAGCCTGTTCCTTGTCCAACTTCTTTCGTGGTGAAGAATGGCTCAAAGATGCGATTCAAGACTTCCGCCGGCATACCTGGCCCGTCGTCTTTAACCGTTATGTCAATTCCGTGATCCGAACTCGCGGCGCGAACCTCGATTCGCCCCTTACCAGCTGCCTGGCACATCGCCTGTTCCGCGTTCGTCAAAATATTCAAGAACACCTGGACCATTTGGTGCTCGTCAATCATTGTTTTTTGATCCCCTGGCAGGAGGCTGGTGAAGACGTCAATGTTATTAACCTTGAAATCGTAGGACTTCATCTCCAAAGCGCGGCTCAAAACGGAGTTCAGGTCCAAGTATTGCATCTTGGTATCTCTTCTCCTGGCGAAGAAAAGAAGATTCTGAACGATTTTCGCTGCTCTTTGAGCTTCTTCGTATATGGTTTGGATATCTTCCGAGATATTTTCCGGTAGTTCCTTGTGGAACACCATCTCAGAGTAGCCTATAACACTGGTGAGGGGGTTGTTAATCTCGTGAGCTACTCCGGCGGCCAGCTCTCCGATGGACGCCAACCGAGCGGTTTCATGCAGGCGCTCTTCGGTTCGTTTGCGCTCGGTGATGTCCTCGGCGACGCCAACTAGGCGATAAACCTCGCCAGCCTCATTCAATATTGGAAACCCCCGATTGTAAACCCAACGCGTTGTCCCGTCGGGCCGAATGATGCGAAATTCTGCTTCAAACTCGCCCGTGGCATGTTGATGTTCAACGGCCGCATCTACGTGAGCCCGGTCATCCGGGTGCACCGCATCGATCCAAGTGCCAGGGTCGTCGTACAAACTTTGGCATGAACGACCTCAAATCTCCTCAAATTTTTCGTTCACGTACAATACTTGATAAGTCTGATGATTTAATCGAAATACAACCTGTATGGCGTTTTCCGAGATTTGGCGGAATCTTCTCTCGCTCTCCCGTAGCTCTTGCTCTGCACGAGCGCCCTCGTCTTCCAATCGAGCCGTCTCCAGCAAACTTCCCAACCCTTTTACGGTTCTTAAAACAAGATCAACGCGCTCAGCAGTGAAATGGTTGTTTTCATGGGAATTGACGACTACTACACCAATCACCGACCCCTGGGAGAGTATGGGCGCTACCAACACGGATTTGATGCCCCGCTGAACGCGATCGGCTTTGGCGAGATGATGGCTGGGATAATCGTTGACGACGATCATCTCCTTTCCGCTGTAGGTAAGGGCAGGAATGTTTCCCTCATAAGGCGTAAGCGACGTAGCCTCTGGTTAGGGTCCTTTGGCCCCGATCCGGCGTAATCCTCCTTCATCCGGGACCCTGAAAATGGCCGATTCCGCTTGGGCGATTCTAGCGAGTTCCCCCATGACCTGGGAGGCCTTGTCCTGGAAACTACCCGGTTGGGCCAAAATATTCGAAACCTTCAATAAACCGTCCAACTCTAGGGAACGCTGGCGTTCTGCCTCTTCTGCCTGCCTAGTTTGCTTATACAGTTCAGCGTTGGCGATCGCGCCCGCGATCTGGTTACCGATGCGCTCGGCCAGATCCAAATGTTGTTGGGTGTAGACGTTGTGATCTTTCGATCGTATATGGAGTACCCCTAAAACATTGTTGCGTTCGATCAACGGAACCGCCAAAAACGATCTAAGCCCGGCGCAAAACGCTGGGAGAAGTCCGGGCAAACGGTCCTTCAAATCTAACTCCGAATCCACGTCCAACATCATCGGCGATCGCTTGCGAGCTACCTCTTCTGTCAGAGTTCCCACATATTGAACAATGTCTCCCTGCCGCCGCCCTGCTACATCGGTACCAGCGATGTAAGTCGGATTGGCTACCTCGTTGGCGGCATCGAGAATGTTCACACTGATGCGATCTAATGGGATAGGCTTCCCTACCTCTTCCATCAACCGGTCATAAATCTCGTCCATATTCAATGAAGAGCTGGCTATCGTACCGATCTCTGCCAACACCCGGTTTTCCTCGGCAAGTTTGGTGCGCTCCGCATACAGTTGGGCGTTTTCAATAGCTCCAGCGATCTGGCTACCGACTCGGACGGCCAGGTCAACATGACGTTGTGTATACGCATGCGGTTCCAAGGATCTGATCAATAGGACGCCAATAATGTTGTCTTTAGAGAACAACGGTACATTGAGAAAAGAGCGCAACCCGAGCGTAAAAGGAGCGACGAGGCTTTGGAATTCCCCCAACTCGCTCTCATCGTCGACCTGGATCAGACTTGGTTCCCGGGTACGTAGAACTTTCTCTATCTCGTTGCGGCCTGCCATTTTGGATGCTTCATTGCTTTGGCGGCCGGGCACCTCGAGCCCGGCGTGGTAAGAGAGGTTGATGGTATCTTGGTCTTCGCCGATAATCCTAATAACGATCCTATCGAACTGTATAAGCTTTCCCACCTCAACAGCGAACCGGGCATACACCTCATCCATATCCAGGGATGAGTTGACTATCTTTCCGATTTCCGCCATCACCGAAGTCTCTTCAGTCATTCGGCGTTGTGCTTCTTCCGCCGCCCTCTGGTCGGTAATATCCCGCACGTTGGCGATGGCAAACTCGTCGTCCAGTTTACTGAACCTGACATGGACCGGGAATGTTGTACCGTCTCTTTTCTTGTTGGTCCCATATACTTCGATGACCAACCCTACGGGGGTGGAATCATACAGAGACCTCACTTGGTCCTTCAACGGAGGCTCGACTTCCACGTCGAAAATCTCCATAGCCAAAAATTCTTCCCGGGTATAGCCGTAATGATCACAAGCACGGTCGTTCACTTCGGTTAGCCGGAAGTCATCGATCCGGCTGACAAAGATCAAGTCCGGAGATTCGTTCACCAAAGTCCGGTATTTCTGTTCGCTTACCCGCATCGCGTTCTCAGTCCGTGCCAACTCGGAGAAAAGCCGGGAGTTGGCGATTGCCCCGGCGATCTGACTACCGATTCGTTCGGCCAATTCCAAATGGTGCTGGGAATATATCCCCTTTAATCTTGACCGAAATTACAGTACTGCTACTACATCTCCCCGGTGGAACAGTAGCACCGCCATGAATGATTTGAGGCCGGCACGGATCGATGGGGCAAGTCCGGGAAGCTGCAGGCTTAAATCGTGCTCGGCAGCCGCCTCCAATTTGATAGGCGATTTACCTTGGATTGCTAATTCAGCTAGGGTTCCCGGCAAAGGAACAACCGTCCCCCTTAGTCGGCCAGAAATGTCGTGCCCGATTAACCAAGTAGGAGACACGGTTCCGTTTTCTTGATCAATCAAGTCCAATTCGACGCGGTCGAAGGAAATCAATTTCCGGATCTCCTCACCGAACCGGGAATAAACTTCGTCGATATTCAAAGATGAGCTGAACACCCGGCCGATCTCGGCCATCACAGACGTTTCCTGAGCGAGTCGCCGTTGCTGTTCTTCCGCAAATAAACTCTCTTCATACAGCCGGGCGTTTGCCAAAGCGCCGGCCATCTGACTGGCGATTCGCTCGGTTATGGCCAACTCTCTTGGACCGTAGACTCCTAGGCCAAAGGACCGTATTTGAAACACACCTGTGACGCTATCCCGCTCAACCAAGGGGACCGATATAAACGACCGTAGGCCGGAGGAAAATGCCGGCAGTAACAGAGGGAATCGGTCTAGGACTTCTTCCTCGGATCCCGCCTCAAATAGTATGCTTGATTGCCTCAGGGCAACCTCACCAGCCAATGCTCCCGCTAAAGGCGTATGGTCTCCCCTCATTCTGCCAGGGATATCAACGCCACTGGAATACACCTGAACAGTTTCGCGACGGTCGTAGTCTACGAGCGACACGCTCATGCGGTCGAAATGGATAATCTTGCGGGCTTCCTCCGTTACTCTGGCATATACCTCATCAATGTCCAGCGATGAACCGATTATTTTTGCGATCTCCGCCAACGTGCTGCTCTCCGCGGCTGCGGCGCGCTCCTTTTCTTCGGCCTGCTTTCGCTCCTCGTAGAGTTGAGAATTGGCTATGGCGCCGGAGATCTGGTTGCCAACCCGGAAAAGTAAGTCAACATCATGTTGGGTATATGCGTAAAGGTTGATTGACCTGACGAAAAGGACGCCGATAATCTCGTCATTCGAAAACATTGGAACCATCAGAAAGGAGCTCAAGCCAGCATCATAAGGTGATCTCAGAACCGGATATTTATCCAACTCGGAATCGTCTTCGAGTTGGATAAGACTGGGTTTCCGGGTGCGTAGAACTTCTTCTATCTGAAATCTCCCAGCCACCGGGACCGCTCCACGAATGGAATGTTCAGGCACGGCGATCCCGTCGCTGTACGAAATGGTGGTGTTGATCTGATCCTGATCCAACAGTCTGATGACAATCCTATCGAACTGTAATAATTTGCCTACCTCAGCCGTGAAACGTTCATACACCGCTTCAATGTCCAGCGATGAGCTGATTATCTTTCCGATCTCGGCTATCACCGCGGTTTCATCGCCCAGCCTGATAGTCTCCTCGTGCAGTCGAGCTATCTCTATAGCCGGAGCGATCCGGTCGGCATACCGTTCGATGATGGTCATTTCCTGGGTTCCGTAAGCGCCGGGATTAACGTTATAAAGATGTACTGTGCTTGTGATCTTACCGTCCGTGCGCAACGGCACAGAAATGCCTGATTGAAAGTATGTTTTGAGATCGCTCCGATCGGCGGTTAGTGCCTCATGGTCTTCGATCGTCCGTTCAAGAAAAGTACGGCCGGAATTCACGATATATTGACTCACAGTTCCTTCTAGTGGCTTTATCATACCCACACGCCGGTCATGGATTTGAATCCCGGCGACGAATACCGGAGTGTAGGTTTGGGCGTTCGTGTCCACTTGGATTATCGCTAATCTGTCGTATCCCACCAGTTTCTTCATCTCGCCAGCGAACTTTTCGTATAGTTCCCCGATGTCTGCGGCTGAAGTGATGATGGTGGCGATTTGATCCCCAATGGCCAGCTGGTCCGCGCTTTTCTGGAGGTCTTCGTATAGCTGGGAGCATTCCACGAACGGGGCGATCTGGTAGCCGATTTTCATAGCCAGTTCAACGTCACGTTTAGAGTAGGCGTTGATATTAATCGATCTAAATGCCAGGGCGCCTATGACCATGTTCTTGGAAAACAACGGAACCGCCAGAAATGAGCGCATTCCAGCCGTGAACGCTGGCAAAAGACCCGAGAATTCTGTCTTCAAGTCGGAGTCGTATTGGTAGACCAACAAAGAAGGACCCCAGGTGCGCATAACTATTTCGGTCTGACTGCCGGCTAAAGGAAATTCGTCCCCGCTTTGGCGTCCGGCCACTTTAGTTCCTGCGAAGTAGGGGTAGTATAAAGCGCACTTGGCTTCATCTGCTCGCGATATCCCGATGAGATCGAACTGGATCAGGCGACTTACCGTGTCTGCAAAGCGTTCGTAAACGTCGTCGATGTCGAGGGACGAGCTAATGACTCGGCTGATTTCCGCAAGCAGCGCGTTTTCAGACTCGGCTCGTTGGCTGGCTTCGAATAATCTAGCGTTCTCTATAGCGGGGGCGATCTGGCTGGCCAGGCGCTGTAAGATAACTATTTCTCGCGACCCGTGGGGATTAATATTGCGGCTGCGAAGCCCCAAACAGCCGATCACCCGGCCTTTGGTGATCAACGGCACCAATGTTAAAGATGGTAGCCCGGCCTTAAGAACAGCCCGATTCATTGGCCAGTCCGGTGAATCGGCGATATTCCCCAAGAGCAAAGTTTCTTTGGTCTCGATAAGGATCTGTAGCTGGTTCCCTTGGACCGGCCCGACGTCACCCTTTCGGCGCCCGGCCAATTCTTCGCCGTAAGCGTACTTAACGACGAATTCCTCGCCGTTCGGCTCTATTATGTCGATGGTAATTCGGTCAAATTCGACCAGTTTTTTCAGCTCGGAGGCAAACTGTTCGTAGACCTGATCAATGTCCAGAGTGGTTGTGATGGTGCGGGCTATTTCGTCGATCGCCGCCAATTCTTGATGCAGCTTGGCATTTTCTAGCAATGGGCCAAGTTGGTTTCCCACTGTTTCCAATATGCCCACACGCTGTTCGGTGAAATGACCGGATTTTCGGCTCCCAAATATGAATATCCCTATGACGATTCCATCGAACATTATCGGCAATGCCAAAGTGGATTTCTCCCCAGCGGCTATATGGTCTTCTAACGCGTCGGCATGCTTAGCATAGTCGTTAGTTACGATCGATTTTCCGGAAGTGAATGCCCGGCCGGTGATACCCAGGTCATAAGGGAGTACTTCTGGCAGTGGCGATAGCTGCGTCTCATGGCCTGACGACGCAACCATCCTCAAACCTGACAACCGCTCGTCGGGAATAAGAAACGCCACCCAGTCGGCATAGGCAGCTTGGGCCATCTTCTCTACCACTAGGGCGGCTTTGTCATCGAAGCTGCCTATGCCTGAGAGGAGTTGGTCTATGCCTGAGATGGTGGACAACAGCTTATTCGACTCGGCGGTGGCTGTTTGGTCGCTCCCGGAATAGTTTTTATTTGAAGGGTCGCCGACGAGGGCCGATAGACGTTTGTTTGGCTTTACCATCTGTCCTCCGAAGATTGTAGGTCAACGGCGCCGTATTACTATTTGGCAATGCCCAAAAACCTCTGATTAGAGATTTTTATGGTAACCGGAACAGATTGAGACTGTGTGAACGGTTTGTGACAAAATCGGTCCCTGATCGGCTGGCGCTCCACGGTCACAATCACATTCACCAAGCTAAGGGCAGGTCGATACTTGTCTACCGTGACCGAAGTCTTGGCTGCAGGTATCGCCTAAGACTCTAGTGACCCTGGTTGAACAATCTCAAGAATGCACGGAAGTTTGACCGCAAACTCAGAGGAGGTTAAAGTCGAATTGCCGCCGCACTCGCCACACTGGGCCGGTGAGACATCTGATCCGCTGAAATCGATTAAGGTTGAAATATCGCATGGAATTTGAGATTGGGAAGATCCAGACTGTTGTAGGGACCGGGGAGGAAGGTTACGCCGGTGACGGCGGACCTGCCACTCTGGCCCTGATCGGAGAGTCATATGGGTGCAGCTTCGATAGCAGCGATAATCTGTACATATGTGACGGACGTAACCACACCGTTCGGCGTATCGACAGGAAATCGTGGGTGATCACAACGGTCGCGGGTACGGGTGAAGCGGGCTACTCCGGTGATAATGGCCCGGCGCTACAAGCGACCATGGACAATCTCTATTCCCTTACCGTGGATACCAACGGGGATATATACATCGTGGACCGATTCAATTGCGCCATTCGGAAGGTTGACGCAGCCACCGGCATTATCACCACCGTAGCCGGTACCGGCGAACCGGGATACGGCGGCGATGGAGGCCCGGGTACCCTAGCCCAGATGAAGGAACCGAACGATTGCTTCTTGGACGGCAACGGAGGGCTGCTCATCGCCGATATTCAAGATCAAAGGGTACGGCGATTGGACCTGACAACCGGAATCATCACTACCTTCGCCGGAGACGGTGAGAAGCGAAGAGAAGGAGACGGCAAACTGGCTACTGAAGCGTCTATAATGGGCCCTCGGGCAGTGTGCATGGACAGCCAAGGCAACACCTACATCGCCGAGCGGGAAGGGAACGGCGTTCGCAAGGTAGACGTCAAGGGTATTATGTCCACATTTGCCGGCACCGGCGAGCGGGGCTACAGCGGGGATGGCGGCCCGGCATTAACCGCCCTGTGGGGCGCTCCCAAAGCCATCCGGTGTGACCAGCAAGACAACGTGATTGTAGTAGACACCGAGAATAACGCCGTCCGCCGGATCGACGTTACCACGGGAATCGTGACCACCATCGCCGGAGGCCACCAAGGAGGCGATGGCGACGGCGGCAACGCCACTGACGCTGGGTTAGAGCGGCCCCACGGTTGTGGCATCGACCGGCAGGGCAACCTGTACATCTCCGATGGCATCAACCACCGGGTGCGTGTCGTCGGCATGCGGTAACCGGTTCAGTATTGGGACAACCTAGCATGAAGAGCACGAATTAAGGGGAAGCAAGAATATGACTACAGTTGGGTCCGGAAAATTCACCTATGAATTTGTTCAAGATTGGCCAACTCTCCCCGTGGGACAGGAACTGGGAGTAGTTAGCTCGGTCGCCACCGATTCACAAGATAGGGTTTACGCCTTCCAACGTAAGGACCCGCCGGTGATGGTTTTTGATCGTGACGGCAATTACCTGAACAGTTGGGGCATGGGGGCGATCACCGACCCACACGGTATCAACATCGTGGACGACGTGGTTTTTATCACTGACCGCGCCGACCACGTGGCGGTAAGATTCACCCTGGACGGAAAGCCCCTTCAGGTGATCGGCGATAGAGGCGTATTCTCTGACACCGGCTGCGAGAACCCTGGCGACCTATGTCCGCGAGCCGCCGGCCCGTTCAACTACTGCACCGAGCTGACTACCAGCCCATCCGGAGACCTTTACGTTTCAGATGGATACCGGAACGCTCGCGTACACCGGTTTAGCAAGGATGGCCATCTCATCAACTCTTGGGGACAACCCGGCAAGGAAGCCCCCGGAGAATTCCACTTGGTCCACAGCCTTTTGGTTGATCCAGAGGGCAAAGTGTACGTTTGCGACCGGACCAATCGCCGGGTCCAGATATTCTCTCCAGAAGGAGAATTCATCACCATGTGGACCGGCATGGGTGGACCAGACAACATCGTTCGGGATGAGGAAGGTATCTTCTATATCGCCGAACAGGCCGATGAGTCCGGAGACTCTCACGTAAGCATCTGGGACGGTGATGGCAACGTTTTAGAACGTTGGCCCATCCGTCACGCCCACGGGCTTGAGGTGGATAACCACGGTGACATTTACCTTGGGTTGACGATAGACCAGAGCGTGGACAAATACATCCGGCAAAGTTAGTCGAATCCTCGTTATTCCTCGCATCAGGAGCTTATATTGAACACTATTGGGGCTTGGGACCGGGCGGCGGAATGTTGGGCCGACATCGGAGGTATACGGGTCCGGTACCTTGATTGGGGTGGGCAAGGTAAACCGGTAATCTTGCTGCATGGCCTTGCTTCCTCAGCCAATTGGTATGATCTGGTTGCTCCCCATCTTAGAAATGATTACCGCGTCATCGCCCCGGACCAGCGCGGCCACGGCCAGACTACTCAAGCCGGCAGCGGTTACGATTGGGGAACGCTGACCAAGGACGTCGTAGGCTTGATGGATGAGTTGACTCTTGCCAATGCGGCAGTGTTCGGACATTCCTGGGGGGCCAACGTCGCCTTGAATGTGGCTGCCCGGGCCCCAGACCGGGTGAATGCCCTGGGATTGATCGAAGGAGGTACCTCCCGCGGTTCCGGCGCCAAAGAAAGTTGGGAAGAAGTCAGGGCTAGGGCAAGACCCCGAAACATATCCGGCACCCGGGAAGAGTTTCTTGACCGGTTGCGAACCCAGTTGTCCTTCTGCTGGAGCGATCAGGTTGAACGGATCGTGCAGACCATGGTATACGAGGGCGCTGAAGGGGCGATGCAAGACATCCTACGCCCGGAGAATCATATCCAGGTGATGCGGGCCATGTGGGAAGAACCGGCGTCCCAGGCCTACCCGAACATCCTTTGTCCAACTCTGATTATCCCGGCCGGACCGGCTCCCCAACAGGCCGGAAGCGAACGTGCTTTAGTGAAGCAAGAAAGAGTAGCGGCGGCTGAGCAAGCCATCAAGAACAGCCGGGTCCGCTGGATCCCTGAAACGGTACATGACATCGGCTACCATAAGCCGGAGGAATTGGCCCGAGTGATTCGGGAATTCCTGGATGAGAGGTCCCAAAGCTCCGTTTGAGGGAGGACATCTACCAGCATCCCGTTAAACAGCGATTCCTGCCAAAACCTTGCACCTCCTTCCGGCAACCGGCGGTAAGTTAGAATGCAGAAGAAATCGGGAAAATTTCACGGGGAGCAACTAATACCATGGCTGATCTAGGAATATCACTCTCCGGCCGGCTAGAGGCCATGTACCAGCTTATGAAGAATGCCCAGGTAGACGCATATCTGGTGCTGTCCTCCGATGCCCATCTGAACGAATACACACCGGAATATAGCCGTCGAAGGACGGCTATAACCGGTTTCAGAGGCTCTGCCGGCGACGCGCTGATCTGCCCCGAGGGGAACCATATATTCGTGGATTCCCGCTACTACCTGCAGGCCGATGAAGAGGTTGATTCAACCAAGTTCCGCGTCCACAAGCTGGGCTTGAGCGGAGAACATACCTTGAGTCAATGGCTTACCGAGATGGAGCGAGAGCGAGGTAGCATCCGTGTAGGCTTCGACCCATTCGTGGTATCAACTCAAGCGCACGCCGCATACTCGGAAGCGCTTCGTTCGCCCGATTCGGAACTTGTACCGATCGATGCCAATCTAGTTGACGCCGTTTGGGAAGATCAACCGGTCCCTCCATCTAATCCTATCTACGCCCTGCATGAAGCTGTCACCGGTTCCATTGTGGCCGAGAAGCTTTCAAATGTGCGCAAAGAGATGGTGGAGGCGGGTGTCGACCTGCTGGTGCTGACCAAATTGGACGAGATCGCCTGGGTAACCAACCTGCGAGGGAGCGACATCGCGTTTAACCCGGTGTTTGAAGCCTACCTGGTGATTGACATGGAGCGGGCAACTTGCTTCGCCCGAACTACACCGCCCCGTGAAGTCGAGAACGCCCTGAACTCTTTGGTTGAGTTTCAGCCCTACGAGGCTTATGTGGAATCCATGAAACAAACCGGGGCCAAGGCATCTGGCACCGTATGGCTAGATCCCAGCGGGACCACCATGGCCACGCGTTTGCTCCTGAACGCAGAGCAGAAAATACATGAAAAACCTAACCCGGTTGTTCTGCTCAAGGCGATCAAGAACGATGCCGAGATCGCCGCCAGCCGGGAGTCGCACCGGCACGCCGCAGCCGCCAAGATTCGCAGCTTTAAGGGCCTGGAAGACAAGATGCGCTCGGGGCAGAAGGTAAGCGAGCTTGACTACAGCCATCTTCTACACGAGGAATACTCCAGCGAGGACGGATTTTACGATCTTAGCTTTACGACCATAGCGGCGGCAGGCGTTAATGGAGCGATCGTGCACTACGCCGATGCCAACCCGGACGTTCTACTGCGCGACGGTGAGATGTTGCTTGTGGACTCCGGCGTACAGATGCTTGGCGGAACCACAGACGACACCCGTACAGTTATCCTAGGTACTCCCACCCAGCGGCAAAAGCAGGTTTACACATTGGTTTTACGCGGCCATATCAACCTGGCGATGCAAAGATTCCCTGAAGGCACCGGTGGCATCGCCCTGGACGCTTTGGCTCGAACTCACTTATGGAACTCTGGCCTGGATTACGGGCACGGCACCGGTCATGGAGTCGGCGCGTTCCTCAACGTCCACGAAGGACCCCAACGCATCGCTCCCAGGGGTGCCGATGAACCGATGAAAGTGGGGATGATTGTTTCCAATGAACCCGGCTATTACGAAGCGGGTTGGGGGGGAGTACGCCTGGAAAACCTATATGTGGTCGCTACCGACGACGAGATGCCCACCCAACCAGACGGCAAACGGTGGCTGCGTCTGGACCCCCTTACCCTGATTCCCTTCGACACCTCACTGATCGACTGGGAGCAACTGTCAAACGCGGAGAGGCTGTGGCTTGGCGGATACCACCAAGAAGTCTGGGATACCATCAGCCCGATGCTCGGTGATGAAGACCGCCAATGGCTGTGGCAAAAGTGTCAACTGCCGGGTATTTCCATCTCTGCATAGTCGACGAGTCATTATTTTTTAAGTGTAGCGAATCATATCTCGATGGATATATGAGAAGCTTCCGAGCGAACGCAATGTTTCTTTGGCGGCGTTAGGACTTTACCCGGCCGGGGTCGTGCTTTCTCTTTTTGGGACCACCGGTGGCAATCCGATACGCACTGACAAACTTTGAATGGCTTGTCCGGTCTATCTCAGAATAAACCACACCAACGCGGTTCCGATGATTCCGATCGCCACTGCTTTATTTATCAACGACAATTCTCTCTCCTCGTGGGCGGCGTCGATCGCTGATATCGAGAATCTTTGGAGTCAGCCACATCGTTACCCGCATCGAGAATCAGTCCCTTGCTAAGTATCAGTTCCAGGGCCCGGGGAGCTGGTTCCAAGCATTCGATAAGCCAACTCGCCTAACTGGTTGCTGCAATCAGTGATCGCTTTTTGGACGCCGAGGTCCGCCACAGCTTCAGATGGACCGGAGCTGATCGACGTTAATTGTTGTACAAAATCAAGAAGCTGGCTACCGTAGCCAACTAGGCTTTTTTGGAGGCGGGTCTGGTCCTCCTCTTTACCGATGTTTTGGTTGAGTTCAGTTGGTAGGATGCCATTCAACCCGTTGAGCTCACGCATCCTTTGCTCCAGTTCCGCCGTGCGGTCTTGCACCATTTGCTCAAGATTTTCTTGATACGCTTTATTCTCCAGAACCAAGGCTCAATGTGAGAGAGCCTGCTCGATCCGCAGTGTCAACTCGGTTAGACTTCTTACCGGCTTATTTACGTAGTCATATGCCCCCTGCTGCATAGCGCTAACCGCTATGGACAGGTCCTCTGTAGGCGTTCAGCGATAATGGGACACTTTTAAGGGGAGAAAAACATGAGAGTGGTGGTGGGTTTGGACTCCTGGTGTTGGGTATAGATCATCCACAT